>JACXTT010000047.1_pt1 | contig 166640 bp, 132 predicted proteins | sample 9270951 | NCBI WGS metagenome assembly JACXTT01 (sample SAMN15532306, study PRJNA645909) | rock metagenome | isolation source: weathered quartz diorite | place: Puerto Rico | collected 2017-06-21 | reverse complement strand
TAGCCGTTGACGCACGAGCCGGGAGTGATTTGGTCACTGTGGGTGACGACCAGAGCTCCACCGCAGTTGTCGCTGGCCACGACGGCGGCATCATTAGGCGCAGGCACTGCACTGGCACACTGCACCGTCACATTAGTCGGGATTCTCGTGATGACCGGGGCCACAGTATCGTTGACCAACACATCGGTCGTGCAGGAGCTGACGCAGATGTTGCTGTTCACATTGAGCTGCAGAGTAAAGTTTGTCCCGCACAGTAGCCCCGCAGACACCGTCACGGTTTGAGCGTTCGTCGCTCCGGTAATGGACCCGTTGCCGGTGATCGTCCACGAGTAGGCGCTCATCCCCGATGGAGCCTGGAACTGGGTGCTGGAGCGAGGACAAACCAGCGAAGGGCCGCTGATCGCGCAGGTCGGCAATGGCACAACGCTCAAGACGGTGTCACTCGCTTCCGTGCAGCCATTGTCCTGGATCGCCGTTAACCGCACGGTGGCCGAAGCCGAGGAAACATATGCCGTGGTCGTCAAGGATGTGGGGTCATCAATCGTCGCGCTTCCGGACACTATGCTCCAATTATTCGAAACGATCGGGTGCAGGCCCGGCGTGGCCTGACCATGGAGGGCGAAGGCTGTGGTGCTGCCTTGCGTGCATTGAGCCTGCGCGGGGCCTGCGTTGGCGCTGGGACCAACTCGGAGCGAATATTTGATGGGATAAATGAAATCGGAAATGGTCGCGGAGCTGGAGGGTGAGTCCTTGGTTTTCACCATAATCGTGGCGAAACCTATCGAGAGACAGGGATCGAAGTTGCCCAGCAGCGCGGTTAGATCGACGGCGGCCTCGGCGAATTGGTTCGCTCCGTAGCTGGTGTTGCCAAACGCCCCATAGGGCACCAACACGCCGTTCGAACTGGCAGCCACAAAAACCCTCCCCGTTGGAAACGAGGCTGTGACGTCGAAGTAGGCGAAACCTCCGCTACTGCTATTGGTCATCCATCGCCAGGCAAAGAAATCAGCCACGCTGCCGCCACTGGTGAAGGCCAGATTCAAGAGCAAGTCGTTCACGGTGCGGCCACCGTCCGGCCCGGCTGTCGAAAAGGTGCCATTAGTATTGGCCACCAGGGTGTTTTGCAGAAACTCAAAATCAATATAAGACGCCCCACTGGTGCTTTGACGGTCGGCGGCGATGATCACCCAGGAATGACCGTCGGCATCGGTGCTCGTGTGCAGGAGGACGTTGTTGATGTCGGTCTTGGAGTTTGCCTTGCTCGTGGTCCATTGCCAGTTCGTCGGATTATCTGTCCATTTACCCCCGGAGAACGTGTTGTCGGCAGTCGTGTTGTAGAGGTCAGTGAAGTGGAACGTCCTGGTGGGGTCGAGCGGGACGCCGGCTGCATTCAGCACCGCGCCGCCCGCGCCGGCATTGGTCGAAAGCAGCCAGTCACCGACACCCACGGCGGGCGTGTTGGCGAGCAGGTCGCCATCAATTGCGAAGCCGCCTGAGGGGTAAAGCACGGGCGCAATGCCGGCCGGCGGAGGCACTGCATGGCTTGGCAAGGTGCAGAAAAGCACCAGGGCAACAGAGAAACAACGGTACCTGAGGACCGCAGCCAGGGCTGCACGCAGACAAGCGGAGCGTTTCAAACTCATAAGACCATACCTATCCGCGCGTTCCTACTTTTCGCATGAAGCCAAAACGGTCACAATCGGGGCGGAGCCGGTATGTTGGCCCGGAGCTGGAATGGGAAAGGGACCGAGGCGAACCCCGGCGGGCACCTGTGAAATCCCGGGTTTCGCCCATAGTTTAACGCTGAAGGTGCGGCGGCCTGAATAGCAGGTAATTTTTGGCGCGGAACCTACCTCTGGAGCTCGCCCTCGCTGTCCGTCCGGACTAACCCCTAGAAAACCCGGCACTTGACGCGCCGCCGGAACAGAGAATCTCAGGCCCGGCTTTTGCCCAACAACCGATAACTGAGCACCTCGCCTTTGCCCTTTACGCGGATAACGCGGCCGGGCTGAAATGAGTACTCATCGCGCAAGAGCTGGTACGTCGCCTCGGTCACCAGAATGCCGCCAGAGGGGGCGTGTTGTTCCATGCGGCTCGCCAGGTTGACAGCGTCGCCCCAAAGATCATAGGCAAACTTCCTGGCGCCAATCACTCCAGCAACAACCGGGCCCGTGTTCAGGCCAATGCGCATCCGGAAGGGTTGCTCCTGGCCGACGGCCATGCGCGCCGCCTCGATGTGCATCGCCAGCGCGAGGTCAGCGGCGGCCCGAGCATGATCCGCGCGCGGCGTGGGCAGGCCGCCCACAGCCATGTAGGCATCTCCGATCATCTTGATTTTCTCCAGGCCGTAGCGTTCGCACAGCTCGTCGAACGCGGAAAAGATTTCATTAAGCCGCCCGACCAGTTCGTTGGGAGTAATGCTGGCTGCGAGCTTCGTGAACCCAACAAAGTCGCTAAACAGAACGGTGACCTCCGCAAAGCTGTCGGCGATAATCCTTTCCCCCCGCTTGAGTCGCTCCGCAATCGGCTGCGGAAGGATGTTGAGCAGCAGACGCTCGGAAATGTCGCGTTCGGCGCGTAAGTGTTTGAGGAACATCGTTTCCTGCTCACGGAGGCGCTTTTTGGCCAGGGAAGATTCGATGCGAGCGACGAGCAAGGTGGGATTGAACGGTTTCGGCAGAAAATCGTCAGCCCCCAACTCGATGCAGTGCACGGCCGTCTCGGTCTGATCAGCCGAGGAGAGTATGACGACGGGAATGTGTTCGGTTGCCGCATCAGCTTTGAGCTGTTTCAGCACGGCGAATCCGTCCAGCCCGGGCATGAGAATATCCAACAAAATCAGCTCGGGAGCTTGCAGCGCGATGCTTTCGAGCGCTTGTTGACCCGACGCGACCGCCTGAACGGCATAACCGAGTTTGGCCAGACGGCGCGCGAGCAGCTCGCGGTTTTCGTCCAGGTCGTCCACGATGAGGATCGAGCCCTGCTTGCGAGCGGGCGTGAAGGTGGTGGTGGAAGAGCGGTCGGGCAACAGTTCGAGCAGGGGGTTGATGGCTCTCTTCAGAAAAATAGTCTCACCGGCGATTGGCGTTGTTAAGTGGGCCAGGGAAGTCTCCGCCAGCTCGCGCGTTCGCCGTGCGGCGCCACCAATGCGAGCGAGGTCGGTCTGGAAACGTTCGTCGCCCTCGGCCGCGGACAGGCGAGTGAGGTGCTCGACCGAAGAGACGACCTGGGCTGCCCAACTGAGAAGAAATTGCTCGAGGCCGAGCAGATCGCTCAAGCCGGCCTGGATTCTGGACGTCTCCAGGTGCTCGTTAACCTGCGCAATCACTCGGCTCGTGCTGAGTGCCATCTGTTCCAATTGCGCCCGCAGATGATCGCGGCCTTGTTCCCGCGCTTCCTCGAGCAGCATTTCACTGAAACCAAGGATGTGCCCGATGCAATTGTGCAGATCGTGACGCGTCTTGATCACGCGCATGTGGAGCTTTGGATCAGGCGCGGCAGCCGCGTATTCAGCGCAGGACTGAACGGGGCTCATACGCAATGTCACGGACCACGCTCCTTTCGGGAGGCATGCGCCAGTCGTGCGCTTGCTCTTGCACGATTCCCAAGCGCGGTGATTACGTCAGTAGTCATTTATTGCGGACCGCCCCGCGCGGCAAGGAAGGTTTCGATCTTCTGGAACAGCCGCGGAAAATCGAACGGCTTGGTTTCGTAATCGTCACAGCCGGAATCCAGGGCTTTCTCGCGGTCGCCTTGCATGGCATGTGCGGTCAGTGCAATCACCGGAATCTGGCGGAGTTTCGGGTCGGCTTTCAGCTGGCTTGTGGCGCTCCAACCATCCAGGTCGGGCATGCCCATGTCCATCAGGATCAAGTCGGGCGGCTGGGCGCGGGCGATCTGCAAACCCTCGGCGGCGCTCTCGGCGGTCACAACGCGATAACCTTTCTTTTCCAAACGCCGCGTGACGAGGATGCGGTTGTTTTCGGTGTCGTCGATGTAAAGAACTGTGGGCATGGCCGGGAGCCAAAAGCGTCAACGTATTCAGCCAGTTCCATGTTTCAAATCATGGACTCCTGGCAATTAAACCGCAGCTTCAGTTTCCTTGGCGAGAAAAAGTTTCACCGATTGTTGGACTTCGCTCATCAAGGAGTCGCGGCCGAAATCGCCCTTTTGGAGGATTTTCATCACATGACCCTGGAGTCGCTGACGGTCCTCCGGCGTAAGCTCCTTGGCGCTGACGACGACAACAGGGATTTTGCGCCAATCCTCGTGTTTTCTTAGTTCGGCGATCATCTCGAAACCGTCCATTACCGGCATTTTCAAATCCAGAATGATCAACGACGGCCGGCAGTGGGTAATGCTTTTCAGCGCCGCCAGACCGTTTTCGGCTTCGGCCACAGTCCATTCCTCGCTGGTCAACATGCGGCAAAGCATCTCGCGCATGGCAGGGTCGTCCTCGACCACAAGCACGTGCCTGGACGAGCGTTTGCCGTGGTACTTGTTCAGCACCGCCAGCAGACGCCTGCGATCGATCGGTTTCTGCAAGTAATCAGCCACGCCCATCGCGAAACCGAAGTCCTGGTCGGCCCGGACCGTGAGCATGATCACCGGAATTGCCGCCAGGTCCGGATCATCTTTTAGCAAGGCAAGCACGACCCAGCCGTCCATGTCCGGCATCAGCACATCCAGGGTGATGACCGCCGGCCGCAATTCCTTGGCCAGCCGCAAACCTTCCGGGCCACTCGCCGCGAACTCGAGCGTATAGCCGGCGGGCCGAAGCGCTTCGGCCAATAACTGGTGCACGGCGGTGTCATCATCGATAACGAGAATGCAGTCGCTGGCGCTCCGCGGCGCCGGTGCGGGCGCGGGGGCGACGGAAACGGCTGTTGCCAGGCTGGCGGCGACTGCCGGCAACTCGAGCGTGAACGTGGAGCCTTTTCCAGGCTCACTCGCGACTCGCACCTCCCCACCCATCATTTGGCAGAACCGTTTGGTGAGCGCCAAACCAAGGCCGGTGCCTCCATAGCGGCGTGCGGTCGATCCGTCAGCCTGTGTAAAGACGCGAAACAACTTTGCCATCTGTTCGGAAGTCATGCCAATGCCCGTGTCCTTGACGTTGAAAATGAGCCAGTCCGAACCGTTCCTCCGCGTGCGATTGGCTGAAAGCGTGATCACGCCTCGCTCGGTGAACTTGCTGGCGTTGCTGAGGAGGTTGAGCAGGCATTGGCGCACCTTAATGCGGTCGGCCTGCATCGTCCCGATTGTCTCCGGGCATTCGATCTCGAGTTGATTATTCTTTCGCTCGACCAGGGGCCGCATCACTTCCCGTAAATCCCGCACAAGCGCCGCCAGATCGAAAGTCTCCAGATGCACCTCCATTTTGCCGGCTTCGATCTTGGATATGTCGAGAATATCGTTGATGAGTTCGAGCAGATATTTTCCGGATTCATGTACGCGACGAAGATCGTCCACCCACTCCGTCCGGCCCTCCGCCTGGAGCTCGGCCACGAGCATCTCGCTGAAGCCGATGATCGAAGTCAGAGGCGTGCGCAACTCGTGGCTCATGAACGACAGAAAATTGCTTTTGGCCTGGTTGGCGTGTTCGGCGGCGACGCGAGCTCGCTGGAGTTCCGTGTCCCGCTTCTGGATTTGGGCAAGCATCTCATTGAATGAATCAATCAGCACGCCAACTTCGTCACTGCTGCGCTTTTGCGCCCGCAGGCCGTAGTCCTTTTTCTCACTGACGATACGGGCGGTGTCAGAGAGCTCCCGAACCGGCGCGGAGATAACCCGCTGCAGCCGAGAGGAGAGGAGCAGTGCCACAACCATGGAAATCACCAGAACGGCGCAAGCAATCACCACTGAGCGGCGGATGCGGTACTGCACCTGGCCGAGGCTTGATTCGATGAACAAGGTGCCAATCTGCTCTTTGTCTGGATCGAGAATTGGCCGAAAGAGCTTCAGGGAGTTCTTGCCAAACCAATAATTGTCCGTTGCCGCCGGCAAAGATGGAAACGAGTCATTCTTGAGGTCAGGAGGAGATTTCGCCCAGACCTGGCTGCCTTTGTAAATGCAAGCTGTCAGGATCTGGTTTTCGCTTCGGAGGTTGGCAAGGGTCTTTTGCGCATCTTCCACGTCTGCCGGCCGGTCGAAGTAGAGGTTCGCGGTGCAATTTCTGCCGGTGATCTCCGCGAGCGTTGACATTTGAGAAACAAGGTCTCTACGGAAACTGACCCGCTCGTAGAGCACAAAGGCGGTGCAGGCCATCAGCAGCGCGACGCAACTGGTGGCCATGATGATCAAGGTCAGTTTGCGCTGAATGGAGCTGTGCTGGCGTATTCTCATGAACCTTTGGTCCTTTTTGCCAGTTTCAACAATTGCGTATCCAGCTTGAGATTGGCTTTCTCGGCCGCCGCCTGGTTGATTTCGAAACCGACGACCTGCGTACCGGGACTCTTCTGCTCCGGCACCAGGTTAATCATGCCGCTTTGCTCGATGAAGCCGTCCGCTTCGCCAATCGTCAGAATGTGCGCATTGCCCAATGCCCTGAGTATCTGCGCCAGGTTACTGATTTCTGATGAACAAATGAACAATAAATGGCAATTAGTCACTTCCTCCACTGAATGAAAGTATTTGATGACCAGTTTCCGGCCCTTGATCGTTTTGTCCTTGATGATGTCGATATCTGAGCGGAAGGGATCCCGGCCAAAAATCCCGAGCACAAAAGGCGCGCTCTCATTTGGAAAGACCTCTTTTGGCCACTCCGTGTATTTGGCAAAGTTAAACAAATAAAGTGCCTTGAGCTGGTAGAGCGTATAAGGGCTGGATTGTGCCAAGACGCCGAAAGGCCAGGTTAGCACTGCCAGCGCGACGGCAATTCGAGCAAGAGAATAGGTGCGATTGCGTCCTCCGCTCCCAATCACATGATGTCCGGTCGGCCGCATCGCGACTGGCGTTCCGGCATCTCACTGGACCAGCACACGATAGAATCTTCTGGCGAAGCCGGCGGCCGTCGGATCGGAAAAGACAACAGTGCCGGGCGGCGCGTTGGTCGTTGCCAGCGGCATCCACGAAAAGAAATCAGCGGAGGCCTGGAAAGTGTAAAGACCACCGGGGCCGACCACACGCAGCTTGAAGCCATCCTGAGTAAACCCGACAGGCGAAAGAAAAGGGTAGCTCCCCACAACCAGCGCAGCGTCGGCGCTCAGCACGGTGTCGAGGCTGTTGCTTACCAGCACACTGTAATTGCCCGCATCGGCAAGCTGCACATTGGTACGCGTCAACACGTTGCCAGTCGCGCCGGCCAGATTCACCCCGTTCAAACGCCATTGGTAGCCTGGGGCTTCGTCCCCCACAGCCATCGCGGCGAAACTTGCGGTAGCCCCCGGGTCGACCTGCTTGGTCAGTGGTTGGGTGAGAATCACCGGTGCGCCGCTTCCCGCCAGCGTCATGCTGTGAGATGCTCCTGCTGACACTGCCACGATCCGGCTGATGACAAATGGCACATTGGTTTGGCCGGAGATATCCTGCCCCCAGGCCGCGACCGCTCCGTTGTTTCTGAGTACCAGGCAATGGTAGTCCCCCGCGGAAATGGCCGCGACGCCGGTCAGCGTCGTGGGGACGTTCGTTTGCCCAAAAGAATTATCCCCCCAGACTACAACCGTTCCGTTGGCTTTGAGGGCCAAGCTAAATCCGTCGCCGGCCGACAAACTGACAACGCCGGACAGCCCCGGTGGCGCCATCGTCTCGCCATGGAAGAACGAGCCCCAACCGACGAGTTCGCCGTCGCGGGTCCACGCCAAGCTATGATGATTGCCCGCAGCAATCAGCACTACATTACTTAAAGTAACGGGCACGTCCGTCTGCCCGTCACTATCAGCGCCCCATGCCGCCACGGTGCCGTCACCTCGCAGCGCCAGATTATGAGCCGCGCCGGCCGCGATCTTGATCACGTTTGTTGCCTCAGGGGGAACATTGGTCTGCTCCAGGCTGTTGTCGCCCCAGGCTACTACGGAGCCATCGGTTCTCAGCGCCAGGCTGTGATTGTGCCCGGCAGCGATCGCGACCACCTGATTCAGACCCGCCGGCGGGGTCGCCTGGCCGAAACTATTGTCACCCCAGCCGAGGACGACGCCATTTGTCTTGAGGACCAGGCTGTGGCCGCCCCCTGCGGCGATCGCTTTGACCCCAAATCCGAACGACACCAACAAATTGAAATTAATGGTTGCAGGCCCGGTGACGCAGTTGACTCCCTCGATAAAGACGAAGTACATCGCACCACCGGTGGCCGGAAACGTCACTGACTCGCCGGCAGAGCCATGGTTTGCGCTACAAGCTACGGGTTGGAGGTTGGACAGATCTGTCCCAGCATAAACGTCCAGGATGGCATTGAAAGTAGTGCCTATGGAATCGACCGTGAGTGTGCCGCTGAGGGGGGGAGTGTAAGTCAGCCAATAAGAGCCACAGGGCGGATAACCGCAATGATCGGGCTCGTTGGGAGCGGGCGATCCTGGAGTGTTGAATGACTGGGTGGCAAAGAAGTTCGAGCTGGATGGCACCGTGGATTGGCCAGAAGTGTTGTCTCCCCAGGTCGAAGCCGTACCCGGGGGCAGCGCCACGGTCAAAATCGCGTTGGTGCTGGTCGCCGGCCCGTAAGAGTTGCTCACTACCACCGAATAGGGTCCCGCCTGCCAAACCTGCACGTTCATCAGTTTCAATGCCGAATCAGTCGCGCCGGCAAGATTGGTCCCAAAGAACCGCCACTGGTACGTCAGGTAGGTCAGGCTTCTTACCCCCACGCTGAAAGATGCGCTGGCTCCTTGCGTTACAGTCTGGCTCTGCGGTCCGTTCGTAATTACCGGCAGGCCGGGCTGACTAAGGCAGGAGCCGCCCAGCGCGAGGAACAGTGGCAGGCTCAGCCAGCGCAACATACTCGCGACCGAGCAATGGAAAAATGGGCCGAAGCGTAAGGGATCAGCTTTTGGTGGCGGAGTGCGCCCGTCCCCGGGCGCAGCAACTATCGACGGAGCGCGGGCCTCGGTCCTTCTAGGCCCACATGACATTTCTACATTGCTGCGCCCGGGGACGGGCGCACTCCGGGCCACGTCTCCCGCCTTTAGCTGAGGGCATACGCCGAAGGGCAGCAAGGGCGGAACGGCAAACTCCAATGCTTCATCACGACACTGCTGCATCTTCATGTTCAGAATCGGTACGTTAACTTAACACGGAACGTGCGGCCGTCCTGTTCGATTATGTCCTGCTGGTGGAAGGGCGTTGACGGGTCGCCGTATCGCTTATCGAATAAATTGTAAATGCTGGCGGAGAGGTCCAAACCCCTCACCAGGTTCTGGCTGAACAACGTCAAATTTGCCTGGGCGAAACCGGCCGCATCCCCTCCGGGCTCGCTGGTTCCAGCGGACGTGAGGTGAACAGTCGTCCGACGGCTCGTGTAGAGCACTTCCAACCCGGCAAATACTTTGTCTTTCCACAGTGGGACGCTCACATTGAGTTTGGCCAGGTGCTTCGGGGAATCGGTGAGCACTTCGCCGGTTTCGGTGTCTTCCGTGTGCTGGAACGTGTAACTGGCGCGGCCGCGGATGCCATTGGCCCAAAGACCTTCCAAGGCCAACTCGACTCCCTTCGCTTCCGCGCGGCTGAGGTTTTCAAACCGCTGGTGGCCCGGCGCCGAATTGAAGGAGATCAAATCATCGATCTGATTGTAAAAGCCAGCGACGGAGGAACGCAAATGACGGCCAATTCCCTGCTCGTACACCAGCTCATAAGTCGTGATTGTCTCGGGCTGGATGTTCTGATTGCGTTGATCGCTCAGTTCGAAAAAGTTGGGCGCTCGAAAGGCAGTGCCGTAAAGCGCCTTGAATACGGTTTCACCGACCGGGTTGTAAATCAGGGCGACGCGCGGATTGAAGGTCGGATCAAAATTGCCGTACTGGTCGTAACGGAACCCTCCGTTGACGTGCAGGTTGGTCACCACGGCAATATCGCCCTGGAAATACACTCCATGGTTTTGGCGGTCACGGCGAAGGTCGCGGTAAACCACTCCAGTCTCGGCATTGTAAAACCTTTCCTCCTGGCGGAAGTCATCGCGATATTCGCCGCCCAGGGTAAAGGTATGCCGCTCGAACAAACGTTTGGTGAGCTGCAGTTCCGCGCCCCACCAATCGCCGATTTGAGAGTCCTTGTAGAGGACACCGCCGAATGGCTCGCCGATGTTGAACTCGTGTCGATCGTAATAGATCCGGGCGGTGACATCCACGATCTCGGGGAATTCATGGGCATATTTCAGGTTCACATAACTGCGATCGTCGGTCGTGCGCAGCCGGCGATCATTGAAATCGGCCAGATACTGCGCGGTCGGGTTCCCTTTCTCCCGCGTGCTGAAGGCGCCTTCGAGGCTGATATCCTTAAACCCGAAACTGCCGAAGACGCTCTTGAATGCATCATCATTTGCATTTTGAGCAATTCCATTGTTATTCTCCGGGGTATTGAATTCCTTATAGAACAATCGCTCCTGACCTTTGCTGTCGAGGATGGAAGCGGAGAGCAACAATTCGAGTCCGGTTTTGAATTGCTTTCCGTAAGTTGCCCGTCCTTTGTAGGTATCAAAACTGCCCGCCTCGCCAGAGACCTCGACGCCATTACCGGCCATGTCGCGGCCCGTTCGCGTAATCACATTGATGACGCCAAAGAAGGCGTTGTTGCCGTACAGGCTCGAGCCAGGACCACGGATGATTTCAACCCGTTCGATCAGATCGACGTCCAAAATGAATTCGGTGCCGATGAACGCGCTGTCCGAGAGACTGTTGTTCAGCCGATGCCCATCCACCAGCAGCAGAACGCGGTTGTTGTAATCGCCCAGGTTAAAACCGCGCACGCCCAGGAACGAATAGTTCCGGTCATAGGTCACATACATCCCTGGCACTGTCTGCAGGATGTCCGCCAGCGTTCGATGTCCATACTTTTTCACTTCGTCGGACGTAATGATCGTGATTGAGGACGGAGCTTCGGTCGTCTTCTGCCGGTACTTCGAGGCGGCTTCGACAACCGGCACCTCCATTTTGACCAGTTCTTCCAAACTGATCTCGGTAGGTTCGACCGGTTTCGTAGCCGCCGTAGAACTCTCCGCGGCCCAGCTCATGCCCGGAATGGTAAGCACCAGAAGGCAAAAACAAGCCCCTTTAGTCATTCAGTGCTGGTGGATACCGCCAACCGCCTGGTGTGCATTGTTCAGATTCCGGGGCTGTGCGAGAGAATCGTGGGTGTGGAATATCTCCGCTTGGTGGTTGTGTTCTTTGTTTCTCGGCGGCAGCGGCGGCGCGTTTCCGCTCCGCCGTGGAGCATGTAAGCTGCGGCTGTGCATGACTTTGGGATGTCTCGTGAGCCTGCGGCCATCATACCAAATCCATAGCTTACGTCAATCATAAATGCCGTTTGCCCAAGGCCCGGACTGCCCACTGGTGGCTCTCGTGCGAGAGACTCGCCAGTGCTTCCTCGAGCGGTAGCCAGACCAATCGATGGGTCGGTTCAACCGGGCGGCGTCCCTCGCCAGCCCGAGGACGCGCCTCGAAGAAGGTCCCTCGTTTGCGGAAGCAGCGCGTCTCTTCCCTGGAGCAAACCAATTCGTCGGCGACCCCAAGGCGAGCGTCCACCTGAACCTCGAGACTGCATTCCTCGAGGATTTCACGCCTTAAAGCCTGCTCCGGTGACTCACCTGATTCCTGTCCACCGCCAGGCAGGAAGGCTCCGACGGACGTAAATACTACAGCGATTCGACCGGCGGCGTCGCGGAGAACAGCATAAGCGCCTGGGCGCAACTCGCATGTACCACCTGGAAGCGCTGTCCCGAATTCAGGAATAGGAGGCTTCAATTTCTCTGCGTGTTATCGGGCATCCGCGGTTTCGTTCGCCGCGTTTTGGCTACTGAGCACGCGGTACTTGTGAGTCCAGGTATCGATGCGGCAGATGCTGCGGTAATCGCAGTAGTCACAGGCGGTGGTCGAGCCTTTCCGATAGGGATCCACTTCTGCAGCGCCGGAGAAGATTCGCCGACCCATTTCCATCAGGTTCGATTCGACTGAATCGAGCAGCGCAGCGAATTCGGCGGTTGAAAGAGCTTCGCGGCAGTTTTTATACACCTGGCCATCGTTGGTGAGGCGATAATTGAACTGGTCGCCCTGACGGGCGTCCATCCGGCTGTCCAGTAGTCGAAGGTAGGTCTTATCGAACCGCCCCGTATGGCGATAGGCCAGTTGGCGGGCCACAACCGCATCGGCCAAAGCCTCGCGCCGGTTCCGTTCGCGCTCATATTTGCCCCGCAGACTAACGTAAAAGACGCCCGCCGGACCGAGTTGGCTGACGCCAAATTGCTCGCGGGGATTGCGCCATCTGCGCGCGACATTCAGATAACTCAACAACTGCAACTGGAGGCCGTTGGCCAGAAGCACGGGATCCAACTGCCGCTGGCCGGATTTGTAGTCCACCACCACACAACGCGCCTCGTCGCTCTGCGGTTCGCGGTAGAGGTCGATGCGATCGATGCGGCCCTCGAGCGCCAATCGATGGCCGTGGCCCAGGTCCAGCTCCCAGGCGGGCCGCTCCGGTTGCTCGCCGAACGGCAACTCGACGGCCACTGGATCGAACCAATACTGCCCGCAAATCCAGCCGATGATTGTCTCGATGAATTCCTGGAGCGATTCGGTCATCACGCGGAGCATGAATCGGGTTTGTTCGCTGGCGTGCAACAATCCGTCGCGATAGCCTGCCGCCAACGCCGCCGCCACCCGGCCAATGCGCTCACGCGCTTCCTGCGGCGTGAGGTCGCGCCAGCGCCGATTCTCCTGCTGCAACTGCTGATGGAACATCGCCAGGACGTCGTGCTGAAACGTGCCTTGCTCTTTGATATCCAGCTCGAACAATGTTCGCTCTTCGGCCCTCAGCCCGGAATGGACGAAGAACCTGAACGGGCACGCGGCGAATTGTTCCATGCGGCTGACCGAAGTCCGCAAGACGCGCCCGTAAAGCCGCTCGGCCAGTTCGGGTGCGAGCTGATCCTCAGTTTCAGTTGGCTCAAAATGCCGCAGCCGTTCCATTACCTTGGCCAGCGCAGGCACTTCCGCCAGCTCCTGCCAGCCGGGGAGGGCGCAGGGGTGAGGGATGAGGGGCGAGAGGCGAGGGGCGAAGGTCGAGGGTCGATGTTCGAGAACCGCGGGCGGCTTCGTTTCCGTTTCCGCCATTTGGGCGGTAAGCATCGTTGGGATCAGCTCGCTCACGTGCTCGCTTTCGCGCCAATCCTGTCGCTGCGGCGGCGTTTCGATCTTGAGGCCGGGAAACAGCCGCTGGAGTTGGGCGAGAAACGGTGATGGGTTGAGCGGTGCGCCGTTGGCATCTTGCAGTGCAGCGGTCAGGACGACGCGCTCGCGCGCGCGTGTGCAGGCGAGATAGGCCAAAAACCGCTCACGACCAAGCTGCCTCCGCGAATTCGCGCTCAGGCTGATGTCCAATTTTTCGAGTTCGGTGCGGTCGGCCTCGGTCAGGAGTGCCGTGCTCTCGGGCGCGGCCGGGAAAACCCCCTCGTTGAGGCCGAGGACCACGGCCAGTTTGATTTCCGGCGTGCGCGCGCGGTCAATCGAACCGATGAGGACCTGGTCGAGAGCCGGAGGAATTACTCCCGCGGTCAGGTTGCCCAGTCCGGCCTCGAGGATGGGCAGCCATTCGCGCATCGAGAGCGCTTCGTCACCAAAAGCCGACTCGACATTCGCCAGCCAGCCTTCGAGCTCCTCCTGCACTGTCGCATGAATCGAGCTGGGAATTCGAGACGACGACGTTGACCGGTCGGCCTCGACCCATAGTTGCAGCCGTTCTTCGACTGAAAGCGCTTTCCAGAACTCGCGAAGTGCCTCCGTCAATTGCAGGCCGGTGGGCCGAGCCTGATTTACACCAAGAGCCAGCGCGAGGTGCTGGAACGGAGGCAGGAGGCGGCGCTGGATGCCGGCCAGCCACGCTGTCAAAGCCGGGTCTTGGCTGACGGTCATGGGCTGCTTCCACACGCTCCCCTTCCAGCCGCGTGCTAGTGCTTCGTTTTCCAGCCGATCGATCTCTCCGTCCACCGCCGGCACCAGGCCGGTCTTGAGAGCTGCGAACCAATCCTCGTGGAGCCATCCCAAACTCACGGTGCGCAGCGCGTTGCGCGTCAGCTCCGCCAAGGGGTGGTGCGAGATTGGCTCGCGTCGATCCATGAAGAACGGGAGTTGGTAGCGCAGAAACGTCCGTTCGAGCGCATCGTGGTAACTCTCGAGCTTCCTCACCAGGACGGCAATATCGCGAAATCTTCCGCCAGCGCGCACGAAGCGCAGAATCTCGCGCGCCGCGAGTGTGGCTTCGGCTTCCGGGTTGGCGCAGATCGCTACGGTAAGCGCATTGGCGACATCTTCTGTTCGTTGTTCAGAGTTCGATGTCCGATGTTCGGTGTTCGATGTTCGGTGTTCAGAGTTCGATGTTCGATGTTCCGCGATCCGTGCTTCGTGTTCCGTGTTCCGTCCACCCTCCGCAGTGCTGCTACGGAGGACGGGTGTTCCGCGTTCCTCGTACGCTCGAGGCTCGGCCCAATATCTTTCCAACTGTCGTAAAACCGGGCTGTCGGCAAAGCGGTTGCTGGCGGTCGAGCGAGGCAGCAGCTCAGTCAGGGCTTGGACATTTGTTAGCGCGACGAGTTTTTTTCGGAAATGCTCGTATGCACGGCGCGGGAGCGACCAGTTCGACAACCAGGAAATCTTTTCCAATGGCACGCGATCCAAACAAAACGTGATCGTCGCGCGCCGGCAATGAGGCAGCAGCGCCACCAGCAGCTCCAGCTCTGGATCGGACACTTCAGCAAATCCATCTACCCAAACGGCTTCGATGTTGAGGTTCCGCGTCACCTCCGCACTCCGCACTCCGCACTCCGCACTCCGCACTCCTCCTCTTAGCGCTTCCGTCGCCGCGCCCAGCAAAGAATCTGCGTCCTGCAAATCGTTAGCTTCAAGCCAATCGAGATATTCCTGGAGAAGCATCGCCAGGTCTTCCAGTTTATAGGCCAGCCCTGAAGCCTCGGTCACCTGGCGGGCAAGCTGGGTGAGCGATTCGGTCGTGAGCTGTGTCTCCTGCAGTTCGCGCAGCGCAAGGCTGAGCTGTTGGGCAAAGCCCGCCAGCCGCGCACTGGCCCGGAACAATTTTAATGAATCTCTCTTCTTTGCAAGCAGCGCTCGCAGCACCATCACTCTCCCTTCCTCGTCCAGCATGACCGGAGGAGCCCGATCGAGCCGCCCCAAAACGAAATTGGCCAAGCGGTCGAAGGAAAGGATGTGCAGCCGTGCGTAGCCCGTGAGCGACGATTCAGCCAGCAATTGCCTCTCCAGTTGAAAAGTCATCTGCTTGGGAGCGATCAGTAGCAATGGCGGCCCTTCCGGCGCGCCAACCAATGCCTCGCGGATTTCCGTCAGGCAACGGAATGTCTTGCCACTCCCCGCCGGCCCCAAAAGCAACCGTGCTTGCACGTCAAACTTTCGCCAAAGCCTGCTCGGCGGCAAAGAGTATTCTTTGGGCAAAGTTGCGGGATTGCGTCGCTGGAGTTGACGAGCTACTCTCGAAACGTTTCTTAGGATTGTAGGAGCCGACGTGAGGAGGCCCTGACCGAAAAATGCAAAATTGATCAGAGCCTCCTCACGTCGGCTCCTACAATTAATTAAATTGGCCAGTATGATCCATGCTTTCATCGCAATCCGATCGGACTGCAAAAGCAAGGTGCGCAGTACTCAGGCCAGGGCAGCCGGAGCCGGACCTCGCGGAGCGTTTGGAGCGCGTCCAGCTTGCTGGCGCTGTGTTGAAGGGGATGACGTGGCAAAAGCGGGAGCAAGCTCCCCGCACTCAAAACGCTCCGCGAAATACAACGCATCAGCCCAATGGACGCCCTTACTCACAGTCTGCCACATGGCAATTCAGCGGGATGCGTTTCTCAAAGTGTTCGCGGCGGCGCTGCCGTGCCTCGCCCTAAGTGCGTTCACCAGACCCGCGCTGTCGCCGCAGCAGGCGTTGGAGCAGATGAAGGTCGCCGATGGCTTTGAGGTCAAGCTGATCGCTCACGAACCGGACATCCGCAAGCCGCTCTCGCTTACCTTTGACGAGCGCGGGCGGCTGTGGATCATTCAATATTTGCAATACCCGACGCCCGCGGGGCTCAAGCCCGTGAGCGTGGACCAGTACCTACGCACGAAATATGATCGCGTACCCGAGCCGCCTCCAGGTGGACCGAAGGGCGCCGATCGGATCACGATCGGCGAAGACCTCGACAGCAAGGGGCGCCCTCGTAAGTTCAAGGATTTCGTCAGCGGCTTGAACCTCTGCTCGGGCCTGGCGATCGGTTACGGCGGCGTGTTCGTGATGCAGCCGCCTTATTTGCTATTTTATCCGGATCGCAATCGCGATGACGTGCCGGACGGCGACCCGGAAGTGCTGTTGACCGGTTTCGGGATGGAAGACGCCCACGCAGTGGCGAATTCACTGACGTGGGGACCCGACGGCTGGCTCTATGGAGCACAAGGCAGCACGGTGACAGCGAACATTCGCGGCATCGAGTTCCAACAAGGCATCTGGCGTTATCATCCCCGGACAAAGGAGTTCGAGGTCTTCGCCGAAGGCGGCGGCAACACCTGGGGGCTGGATTTCGATGAGCACGGCGAAATCCTTGCCGGGACGAATTTCGAGGAGAGCAAAATGCTCCATCAGGTTCAGGGCGGTTACTATATCAAGAACTTCGGCAAACACGGCGCTCTGCACAATCCACATGCCTACGGTTATTTCGGTCATGTGCCCTATGCCGGTTACCGCGGCAAACACATCTCGAGTGGCGGCATCATTTATCAGGCGGGCGCTTTCCCGATCGAATTTACCGGGGCTTACATTTTTGCGAATGTGCTGGATCATGCGGTTTATTGGGCGACACTTCGGCCACAGGGCTCCAGCTTCACTGCCGATTTTGGTGGCGCTCTGCTGAAGACCGACGACGAGCTGTTCCGCCCGATTGACTGCACGGTCGGCCCGGATGGCGCGGTGTACATCGCCGATTGGTGTGACAAACGCGCCAGTCATGTCGATCCGCTGGACACCTGGGACCGTAGCAAGGGACGAATCTATCGAGTTCAAAGTCTGAATGCGTGGACATCCCCGCCATTGCCCCGCTCAAGTGCTGCCGGCACAGGTTTCGATCTCGAACAACTTTCGAGCGACGAACTGGTTAGCTTGATGTCTCACCCCAACGATTGGTTCGAACGCGAGGCGAGGCGGATTCTTGCCGAGCGGCAGGATGCCAGTGTAGTTCCACGGCTGCGCCAGCAAGTCTTTGCTCCGCAGAATCCGCAAATTGCGCTCCGTTCGCTTTGGGCGCTTTACGTTTCCGGCGCTTTGAACGACACCCTGGCTGCGCGGTTGCTCGCGCACCCGGATGAACATGTTCGCGCCTGGACTATTCGCTTGCTCGGGGACAAACGGGCAGTGTCGGCTTCCATCGGCCGGCGACTTGCGCTGACGGCGAGCAGAGATGCCAGCCCTATCGTCCGCCGGCAGCTTGCCTGCACGGCGAAACGTCTGCCGGTCGGCGCGGCATTGCCAATAATTCACGAGCTCCTTCTACGCGATGAAGATGCCAACGATCCCCACATCCCGCTGTTGCTCTGGTGGGCGATCGAAGACAAGGCCATCTCCCACCGGCCAGAGATTCTCAAACTTTTTGCTCCAGCGGCCATGTGGCGACGGCCTTTGGTTGAGAAATTCATTGTCGAGCGCCTGGCGCAACGATACGCGGCGGAGGGCAAGGATTTCGACGCTTGCGCAACGCTCCTGCAAGCTGCGCCCAGCTCTGCTTCAGCTCAATTGGTCATGGCGGGAATGGAGAAGGCCCTAGCTGGACAGAAGCTCGGCAAGATACCGCCCGCGCTGGAGCAGTGGTTTGCGAACGCGTGGGTGACGCATTCCAACGAAGTGGCCTACGTGCGATTTGGTTTGCGCCTGGGCAGCGTGCCGGCTCGCGAAACTGCGTTGAGTCACCTCGGCGATGAAGGATGCAGCGAGGCCGACCGGGAAAGCCTGATTGAAGTCCTGGGCCAGACCGCCTCGCCGAATTGTGTGCCTGCCCTGCTGGGAATTTTGGAGCGCCCTCGTTCGGAGAAATTGCGCGGCGTGACCCTCGAAGCCATGCAGCACTTCCCCGATACGCGTATCGCGGACGCTTTAGTAAGCCTCTATCCGCGCCTGAGCACTGGTTTGCGCACGCGCGCGCGCAACGCTTTGTGCAGCCGCGCTGCCTGGGCCATCGTGCTCGTTGCAGCCGTGGACGAAGGCCGGATCGACCCCAAGGACGTTTCGCTCGACCAGGTCCGGCAAATGGCGACGTTGAAGGACGCTGTTTTGAATCAAAAGATCGAGAAGCATTGGGGCAGAATTCAATCCGTTTCACCACGGGAAAAGCGCAACTGGATCAACCATCTCAAGTTGGTTCTACAACCGTCGGGCGTCGTCGGACGCGATGCCAAAGGCAATCGGGCCGAGGGCAAGAAAGTCTTTCAACAGACCTGCGGAAATTGCCACAAACTTTTTGACGAGGGCAATTCGGTCGGCCCAGACCTGACGGGCGCGGACCGCAAGAACACCGACTACATGCTCGAGCAAATCGTCAACCCGAGCGCCTACATTCGACCCGAGTACGTCAGTTACGAAGTCGAGACCCTGGACGAGCAAGCCATAAGTGGTCTCATGGTCGAATCGACGCCGGCAGCAGTAACGTTGCTCGACCGGAATAACGAGCGTCATATGCTGGCGCGCTCGCAAATCAAGCAACTCAGGGAAGCCCAGGTCTCTCTCATGCCCGAAGGTTTGCTCGAGGCCCTGTCGCCTCAAGCCGTCATGGATTTGTTTGCCTATTTACAGGGAGATCGTCCGGTGTCACCGGGCACGCCCTCGCCGAGCAAAGAGACGGCTAGATAGCTCCGTCACGCACCCGCCAGGGGCTGGAACGGTCACGGATTTTGGACGGCCAGAGACCAGCGCGCCGCGGCAGCAGTTCTCATTTTGTTTGTAGGAGACGAGGTAACGAGTCTCTGATCTCAGGCTTTCCGTACTGAAATTAGAGACTCGTTACCTCGTCTCCTACAGAGGAACGTAATGATGCGAATTGCTGGTGCCGCGGCCCAGGACGTTGACTTTTCCCGGAAAGCTCCTTTACTACCGGCCGAAATGAAACCGTTCCCGCCGGAACTCGATCTCAAACGACTTCGCGTCTTCCCGCTCGCCGAGCGTCGAAGCCTGAGCCGCGTCGAGAAGCTTTTGGTCGATCCGGCTCAGCCAGCCGCGGCCTGCGGTCCGAGGGAACTTTCACTCGTAGAAGAGTGCGCGCGACATATCACCGCTGCGCGGACCCGCGGAGCAAGCGCCATATTTATGTACGGCGCGCACCTGATCAAAAACGGCGCGCATCGGATCGTGAATGAATTGGCGGGAAACGGCTGGATCACGCACCTCGCCACCAATGGGGCGGGCACCATTCACGATTGGGAGTTGGCTTTTCTTGGCCGGACCGAAGAAAGCGTCAAGCAGAATGTCGCCACCGGCACGTTCGGGACCTGGGATGAGACCGGGCGTTTCATCCACCTGGCGCTGCTGGCGGGGGCCCTGCGGGAGGAAGGCTATGGCCGAAGCCTGGGGCGCTTCATCCAGGAAGATGGCGTTACACTGCCGGAACCGGAAGCACTCAAAAAATCGCTCCGCGACGAGCCAGAACATCCCCTAACACCGGCGCGGGCGGAGCTACTCCAGGCGATGGTAACTCACAAGATTCCCGCGGGCCGGCTCCAGGTCGAGCATCCCTGGAAGGAGATCTCGATCCTGGCGCACGCGTTCAAGCACCAGATACCTTTCACCGCCCATCCCGGCATCGGCTACGACATTATTTCGAATCATCCAATCTTCAATGGCGCGGCGATCGGGCGCGCCGCGGGTATCGATTTCCGCTTGTTCGGCCGCGCCATCGATGGTCTCGACGGCGGGGTCGTTTTGTCTGTGGGCTCGGCGATCATGGCGCCACAAGTGTTCGAGAAGAGCCTCAGTTGCGTTAACAATCTGCGGCTCGGCGACGGCCGCCAGGTTGTGCGCGACCACACGATTTACGTCGTGGACATTCAGGACGGAGGAAATTGGGATTGGTCCAAGGGCGAGCCGCAGAAGGACAACCCGGCATACTATCTGCGCTTTTGCAAAAGCTTCTCGCGCATGGGCGGCGAGATGAAGTATGTCCAGTGCGATAATGTCGCTTTCCTGCACCACCTGTTGCACCGATTGAAAGCGGCATGAATCCCCAGCAATTTGGCGCCATCACCGGGCGCTACAGCGAGTTGAAAATCGCCGTATTCGGCGATTTCTGCCTGGATCGCTACCTCGAAATCGATCCGTCAAAGCGCGAGGTGTCACTGGAAACGGGGCTGCCGGTTTACAACGTCCTCAACGTGCGTCCGCAGCCTGGCGGCGCGGGCACGATCCTGAATAATTTGATCGCTTTGGGGATTGGGACGATTTATCCGGTCGGCTTCGCGGGCGAGGACGGAGAGGGATTTGAGTTGATGGAAGCGTTGAAGCGCGCCCCGGGAGTGCAGTTGAATCATTTCATTCAGACCACTCAGCGGCGCACCTTTACCTATTGCAAACCGATGGTCCTGGAACCCAGTAAGCCACCTGTCGAACTCAACCGGCTCGACTTGAAGAATTGGACCCCGACTCCGGCGGCGCTCCGGGAGTTGCTAGCGGACAAGCTTGTCAGTGTCGCGCAAATGGTGGACGCCATAATCATCCTGGACCAGGTTGAAGTGCCCGAAAGCGGCGTCGTGACACGGGACCTGATGGCGACGCTAATAGAAATCGTCGAGAGCGATCCCGAACTCCCGGTGCTGGCCGACAGCCGGCGCGGCTTGCGCGGCTTTCCCGCGGTGACCTTCAAGATGAATGCGTCGGAGTTGGCGTCTCTGACCGGCGGTCAGCCCGGAGCGGACCTGGAAGAAATCAAGCAAGTCGCTTCCGGACTTGCTCGTGAGCGGCGGCGGAACATTTTTGTCACCCTGGCCGAACGGGGCATTCTCGGCGCAGCACCAAGCGGCGAAATCGAACACTTGCCCGCGCTGCCGCTGCGCGGACCGATCGACATCGTCGGCGCCGGCGATGCCGTCACTGCTAATTTGACCGCCGCGCTGGCGGGCCGCGCCAGCCTGCGGGAAGCGTTGGAACTGGCCAACGTCGCCGGTTCAGTCGTGATCCACAAGCTGGGCACCACCGGCACGGCATCTGTCTGCGAGCTCGAAAAGCTGGTCGTTGAGAATCGGCAGCCTCCAAAGGCCAAATGACGAATGACAAAAATGACGAAAGAATTCCTAATGACGAAATCCTAAAAAAGCGCACTGATCCAGCTGCCTTTTCGACGTTTGAGAAGACTGCGCTATCGCAGCTCGCTCTAACTAACGGTCATTCCTCTCCACACCTCCGCCTTCGCGCGCAGGACCAGATCTCGCCATCCCCGCTACTGCCGGTTGAGCGTGTTGCTCTCAGCGGCAAGGCTTTCCTCGTTCAGCAATCGAATTTCCCGTTGCGGGAACGGAATCTCGATGCCCTTCTGCCGAAACGTTTCCAGAACGGCCAGATTGATCTCCGCCCCGGCAGGGCCAAACTCAGTTACCGAGACCCACGGCTTAATCGCGACAAAGACCGAGGAGTCGCCCAGGGCCGTAATCCCTACTGCTGGGGCCGGTTCTTTGAGCACGCGCGAGTTGCGATGGAGAATTTCCCTCACGGCTGCCAGCGCCTCGTTGATGTTTGCGCCGTAACCGATGCCAACCGATAAGTCGAGCTGCCGGATGGTTCCGTAGTTATGCAGAATCTCGCCGACGATCTTGCGGTTTGGGATCACCACAAGCGACCGATCGGGATGCAAGAGCGTTGTGCTAAAGAGGTCGATGGATGTGACCTGGCCTTGGGTGCCGAGCATGTCAATATATTCACCCACACGAAAGGGCTTGGTGAAGATAATCGTCAGCCCGGCAACGACGTTCGACAGCACGCCCTGCGTAGCGAGGCCCAGGCCCAACCCTGCAACGCCGATGCCGGCCACGAGCGAGGTCACATCGACACCCGCTGTGCCAGCGGCGATCACGCCGGCAAAAAGAATTACGAGCAGGCGCAAGACTCGCGCGATTAGATTTCGCACTGGCGGCTCCAATTGCAGGTCTTTGTGGCTCAGCCAGCGCAGCGCCAACTTGCCCACCCACCTCGAGACAAAGAAAGCGGCGACGAGGATCAGCACCGCGCTCACCAGCGCCGGTCCGTGCTTCTCCACGTAATTTGCTATTCGTTCTTTCCAATCCATAGGAACATTTACTCGAGAGTAGTTCTCCTGAAAAACAATTGCCGCCATCGGATTCGGCGTCAGCGCATCCAGCCTGGGAAAAAGGCTGCGCCCTGTCGATCGGCATACGTAACGTCAAACTTTTTGTGCCAATAAAGTTGCCACAGACCCACGGCGCGGCTGGAGCGGGCGGAGCCGTCAAAAAAGGTGAGTTGGATTCCCTTCCCGTGCCGGTGCATCATGAAATGCTCGAACTCGTAGCCCGCCCCGCGATATTGTCCGTTGAAAGCCGGCCGGGCTCCGTCATCGCCTCTCAAATCGGGCCCACCGCCGCGCCAGGCGCAATCCGCCATAATTGGGGTATCGGCCGGGTGCGTCGCGAGATGAAGCTTTCTCCAGTTCAAAGCGGGCTCGCGGCCCTGCATGTCGCCCGCCTGCGTTCCGGCAGGCGGGTTGTAAATCCAGCAATTGGCGCCGTAGCTGCCGGCCAGGAGCCGGTTGCGATAGCCTGAAGGAGCCTCCGGATCTGCCGTCGGGAAGGCGAACGCAGTAATCGCTCCGCCATTTTTCACTGCGTTCGGGGCATCCAACGATACTCGTATCTCGGCCGGGCCGGCTCCCGGCTCTCCGCGCCGCATCGTCGCCGTCGGACACAGCAACAAGTAGGGTTTCTTTCTGTAATAATACTGCAAAGCGTAGGCCCACTCGCCCCGTTCCCAGCCCACGTCGATGCCCGTGCTGAAGGACCCCTCATGATCCTCCGTGTAGCAATACCAGATTACGCCCCATTGTTTCAGGTTGGAGGCGCAGTTAGCTTGTTGCGCCTTGCGCCTGGCTTGTGAAAGCGTGGGCAGCAGCATCGCCGCCAGGATCGCGATGATCGCTATGACGACGAGAAGTTCGATCAGGGTGAATCCATGAGCGAAACCCATGGACTGTGCTTCTGTTTTGCTGCGACTACCGATTGCGCTATCGTGTTTGCCTTCGCTCGCGGACATACGCATGCGCGGCTCATCCCCGCCGCTTCCCGCACCGCGGCCCGCTCGCCACGACCAGCGGGAATCATGCGCAACATCCTATCGCTTCCCAGAGCGAAAACAATCATTCATTTCACAGGCTTGGCTTGTGGTCGGAATCGTCCTCCGCGTCCGAGTGCTCAGGCTTTCCCTTCTCGAGCTTTTCGAGCAGAGGCTTCGCCTTTTCCCAAACCTCTTTGGGCACTTTTCCCTGTTGTTCGGCGGTATCGATCTCGCCATCGAACAACAACTTGCCGTCCTTGTCGTGCGCGGTGAGATGCTTCTTGGCGCCGGCCACAATGACGCAGGTGCCCGAGTCATCGCTCTTGACCGCGGTCCTCACCGATTTTCGGTCATTATTTATAATGACAGTTGCATCCTTCCCGACTTCGACACCGGACCGAGACAAACCTTCTATCTCCCGGAGGGCCTTGTGAAGTGCCTGGTCATGGTCGGGGATGTTTCGCATGGCGTCGCGCATCGCGGAGCGGGCTTGCTCGAGGCTGCGCCTGATTTCGGCGCTCAATTTCTGTCGGTCCACGCCTGCTTTAGCGAGAGATTCGTGCAACTCTTTCATTTGCTGGCGGACTCCTTCGTCGATCTGCGTCCGAAGCTGGCTGTCCAGATTGTGGAAATCCATTACCACGGCGTGATCATTCAGCAGAAGCCCCGCGTGCGCTTTCGTATGGCCGAGCGTCGCCGAGATTTCCTCTTTCTTGCCATTCCGATAAAGCGTCAGCTTAATTTTGTCACCTTCCTTGTGGCGCCGGATCAGCTTGCGGAATTGGGAGGAATTCACCAGCAACTGGTCGTCGAGCCTGGTGAGAACATCATTCTTCTGAAAGCCCGCCTTGGCCGCCGGGCTTTCGGATGCCACAAAAGTGACCACCAATCCTTCGCCGTCTTTCAGGTCGAGTTGAGCGGCGAGGGCCTCGGACGCTTCCTCTACCCCAATGCCCAGCCATGCCACGGTCTTGACTTCCTTCTCCTCTTCCTTGGCCAAAGCCTTTGCTTTTGCCCGGTGTTGCCTGGTAGCGTCTTTCTCGGCCGGTTGTTCTGCGTCCTGGTCCTCCCCTGGCGAAGCTGAAGCTGCATTTCGCTTTTCCAGGCCCGCGGCCTGGGCCCAAGCCAGACTGGCCCCAAGCGCCGCTGCCACCGCTCCCAACCGCAGCCAGTTCCTGGCCCGCCCTCTCCCTCCCCCCGCCAGTCCCGGACGGAGAGAGGGAGCAAATAAGCATCCGGGCAGCTGCTCGGCCGGACTCGGAAGGACCGAAATTAAATCCCCCACGGATGCGCCGGACAGTGGCGGAGTCAGGAACGCGCCTTGATTCAATCCTTGCATATTTGTATTCATGTTCGATTGGTCGGATTAGGGTTTAGTAGGTTTCAAAGCTCACGGGGATGACCTCCACGCGCGGTGTTTCCTGCTCGATCATTACACCGCGCGCTTTGTCACGGAGGACCACTTTGTCCATCCACGTCCGGCACCGAAAACGGACCGGCTCGCCACTCGCCAGCGGCGCGACCGTATCAAAAGCGGAGACGAGCTGTTCATCAATCTGCACGTTGTCCGCGCTCATGGCGGGCGCGGCGTTTGCCCCGGGCAGGCTCACGCGCCACACTACCAGCGCGCCGATCAATAGCGCGGTCGCGGGCACAAGCCAGCGCATAAGCCAGGCCGACAGGTCAATCCCGGCAGAACGCCGCGCTCGGACGGGCAGCTCGGTGCGCATTTCGGGCATTGCAGGCTGGGCGGCTTTGAGACGGGCCATGAAATCTTCCGGTGGCCGGGCCGGCACGACTCGGCGCAGTTCGGCTTCCAGATGCTCAAGTTCCATATCGTTCATGCGAAAACCTCCGCTTTGACTTTGCGCAACTCCGCCAGGCCATAACGGTAGCGGGAGGCGGCGGTGTTAGCCGGGATGTCCAACGCCTCGGCGATTTCTCCGAACGTCAGCTCACCCCAGACTTTCAGTGTAACAACTGAGCGATAAATTTCAGGCAGATTCTGCATTGCATCCTGGATCAACCGGGCGCGCTCACGGTCCTCGATCCCCGAGTCGAACCAGCATTGCGGAGTATCGGCGCCGGCTGCGAGTTCGCGCCCGGACCGCCGATCGGCGCTCCGCGCCAAATCAATCGCGCGCCGCCGGATAGTGGCGTAAACCAGGCCCAACGGAGGCGGCGCTCCGTCGGCTTTTCGTTGCCAGGATTCAACAATGGCGTCCTGCACGAGGTCCTGAGCGTCGGCTTCGCATCGGACTTGTTGCCGGGCGAAAAGCAAGAGGGCTTGAGAATGGTGACCAACCCATTGGTCCCAATCTGTTGATGCGGGCATTTCATTTTGCCAACCGCCGTTCACGCGATTTTCATTTGGTAAAGCGTTGCCGCTGTGGATTTTTGTCTAGCAAACCGCTTGCGAAACACTGGCGTCTCCGCTTCCGCGAAGGCTCGGGCCTTTGACAGCGGGGTGTTCGAAGGCACTCAAACAAAGATCGCGATAGTTGCTTGTTGCTCAACGACTTGGGTGCGTGAGGGTTCCCTCCTTGGTAAGTTGATCTCAGGCTGAGGCGACAATAGACAAACTACGGTGTTGTGCTCCTTTTGAGCATGTCGGTCAGAGGGAGCTGGAAAAGGCGATTGGATGCTCCAAGGTCTTCCGGGAGAAAATAAATCCGGCCTTCGGCGACCGCCATGGCTTCCCGACAGAGTTCGGTCCTCCCTTGCAACGGCAATGCGACAACACGGGACCCAAAATCAGGAGCGAGGAAGTTCGTAAATGAAAGCCAGCAGCTTCTCGATGACATTGCCTGCACTGCAGAGGCGCGGTTCAGTCCGGAGGCAAACAGGCGATCGCCGATGGCTTTCCAATCCTGAACCGCAACACCTGTCTGACCGCCTGGGCCTGCGGCCAGACCCAACCTGCGCATTGCGAGGGCTGAGCCGGTTAGTGTGCGTTTCAGATTACCCGGAAGGTCCCAAACATAAACTGATTCCGTATCCCAATTGGCGCCGAGCACAAAATCAAGATCTGCCGTAACTGCCACGGCGCCGATGTGGTCGTTCACGGGAAATTCAAATGCCGGCTGGAGCGGTTGGCCGGCGACCATCGCTGCCAGCGGAAAGACACAAATGCGGCTGTGACTTTTGGGTTTGCTCTCGGCAATTGGAATCCAGAGCCGCTTCCCGTCCGACTGCATTCCTCCCGGATGATCGAGGGCCGTTTTCGCGGCGGCAGTGGTGGCCGGTGTGATATCCCACACATCCCAGTTGGTTAGAGCAGGTTCGGTGCGCAGGAGCAGTGCGCCCTTGGGCTGGACATCTTCTCGTCGCGCCGTAACGTAGTACCGCCCTCCCTGCACCTCGAGACCTTGCGTATGCGCTCGGGCCGCCTGTCCGGTCACGCGCAAAGGAGGCAGAACGATGACTTCGACAGACAGGTCCTCCGCAAGCGAGTCCACGACGATCGCGGCCATGCCCCCAATCAAGACCATCCACAGCAGTTTCGCAGCTCCCTTTTGCATCACGGAAGAGGATCCGAATCAGGCTAATGCACATTCCATGGCTCGCCCGTCTGCGTTTGCCGAAGCCAGACACGCTTCCATCACTTGCTGGGTTTTCAGGGCCATCTCGGGCCAAGCGTCGTTGAGCGAACTCGAGCGAATTTGGCTGGCAAGGTTGCGGAACAGGTTTGTCTCCTGGGCGGAGGGATGACTGTTGCTGTACTCGGGCACAGCAATCCGTCGCGTGCCGGGGTCCATGTCGAAGTCGCAGCCTTTGACTCGATAGGCAGGGCGATTGACTTCGAAAACTAGCTCGCTTCCGTGATCGGGCAACACGAAGTCAGAAATGCGCAACGAGCCCTTCGTCCCGCCCACATGCACCCATTGCTGTAATTCAGTAATAGACGAGCAGTAAAAGCTCGCCGAGACGCCGTCGTCGAACCAGAGCTCGCCCGAGAACTCGACCGGCACCGGCGACGGGCTGTCACCACGTCCGCGCTGGGAGAGAATCCTTCCTGAAACACGGCGCGGGAGTTGGAATTTCATCGCCCACAGCGCGAAGCGGATGCAATACCAGCCAAGGTCGCCGAGACACCCCAGAGGCTCCAATTCGCTGTGCGCGCGAATGTTGGTGATGAAAAATTCCGGCGGCGCACCGAAGCTGAAGGCTGAGTCAATACGCCTGATCTGGCCGATGCTCCGACCGTCCTCGAGCACTTCGCGGACGCGCTCGAGCCGGCGGCTGTGCATGAACATTACCCCGTCGAGGAACTGTACCCGATGCTGACGGCAGGCCTCGATCATTTCGCGCAACTCAGCCACACTGCGCGCGCAAGGTTTCTCGCAGACGACATGCTTGCCTGCTTGCGCGGCGCGGATGACCCATTCCGCCCGCAGTCCCGTCGGCAGGGGGATGTAGAGGGCATCAACGTCCGGGGCGGACAGCAGCGCTGCGTAACCAGCCAGTGCTCGGGGCATCGGCTCGAAAGCCGCCTCGCGCTGGCAGAGAGCAATGAAATCCCGGCTGCGTTGTTCGTCCCTGCTGGCTACCGCGGCGACGATGCCGTTGCCACTGTTAGAAATGGCCTTCCAATTCTTCCGCGCGATCTCGGCGGTGCTGAGAATGCCCCAGCGAACTTTGGCTTCGTTCATTGGGCAGCTTCACGGCGCGCCCAGGCGTCGGCCACCAGGATCTGGTCCAACGTCGGATGCAAGACCACGGAATGGCGCTCCATCGTGCGCCCGACCAGGTCGGAGATTCGCGGAAAATTGATGCGTCCACCGATGAAGGCATCCACGGCGGTTTCATTGGCGGCGTTCAGCACGGCCGGCAATGTCCCGCCGACCTTTCCCGCCCGGCGGGCGAGATTTAGCGCCGGAAATCGCTCGGCGTCCGGCTCTTCGAAGGTCAGGCTTCCGAGTTTAGCTAGGTCGGTCTGCACTCGCTCGCTGGGCGCGCGGTCGGGGTACGTGAGTGCATATTGGATCGGTAGGCACATGTCTGGAGTCGAAAGCTGCGCTAGCATCGAGCCATCAACGAATTCGACCATCGAATGCACCACGCTCTGGGGATGAACGACCACCGAAACGCGATCGATTTCAACGTCGAACAGCCAGCGCGCCTCGATCATTTCCAGACCCTTGTTGAACAAGGTCGCTGAATCAATGGTGATCTTGCGGCCCATGACCCAGGAGGGATGTTTCAGAGCCCGCTCGACGGTAATATTCGCGAAATCCGATTTTGGCGTGGTGCGAAACGGTCCGCCGGAAGCGGTGAGCCACAGTTTGCGGACCGAGCCGGAGGGCTTGCCGTCCAGACATTGGAAAATGGCCGAGTGCTCGCTGTCCACCGCCAGGACGCGCACGCCCTGCTTGCGGGCCTCGCTCATGACAATTTCACCCGCCATGACCAGAATTTCTTTCGAGGCAACCGCAATGTCTTTGCCGGCACGGATCGCCGCGAGCGCGGGTTGCAAGCCGGCGGTGCCGACAATGGCGACAACGACGATATCCGCCCCGGGAAGTGTGGCCAGCTTCACCAGGCCCTCCGACCCCGAGAAGACTTCGGCGCCGGTCCCGAGCATCTCGCGCAGTTCGCGGGCCTTGGCAGGGTCGGTGATCGAAATCGCTTCGGGCCGATGGCGGCGGGTTTGGTCGAGCAGAAGCTCGATGTTATTTCCCGCGGCGAGCCCGAGCAAGCGAATCCGATCCGGCAAGTCGTTGGCGACTTTGATCGTGCTGGTGCCGATCGAGCCTGTACTTCCCAGGAGAACGACGTTACGCATTAAATCGCAAATCGTAAATTCACCGTGCTAACCTCTGCTCAAAACGTGTCTGAGATACAAATACATAATAGGCGCGTTGAACAAGAGGCTATCGAGCAAGTCGAGTATGCCCCCGATGCCGGGAAAGAAACTTCCAGAATCTTTGACTCCTGCTTCGCGCTTGAATAACGACTCGATTAGATCCCCCACTACCGCGCTAACGCCCAGGATGATGCCCAACACAACCGCGTGCCGCCAATTCATGCCAGGCATCTTTGGGCCGAGAAAATGCACGAAGATCAGGCTGGCCAGCACCGAAACAACAATCGCCCCTCCAAAGCCCTCCCAGGTCTTTCCCGGACTGATGCGCGGGATCATTTTGTGTTTGCCAATCAAGGAACCGACTGAGTAGGCGCCGGTATCGCTGAATTTGGTGATTACGACAAAATAGAGCAGATAGTAATGGCCATCCACGCCCGGGAAGAAATTGATCTTTTGGATGAAATTCAGCAGCCAGGGGACGTACATCAAGCCGAACAACGTGGTCGAAACTGAGACGATACCGGTTGTCGGGTCGCGTGAAAAAAACTGCCGCAGGCACACGCCGAGCACGAAAAGGATCAGAAAGCTGGTTTCGAAATCGTTTACCCGGGCCGGCCCGCCGGAAGTCCCCAGCTTGCCGGTTAGATTCAGGAACGTACCGATCATCAGCAGCAAGCCGCCCGCGATGCCCCAGCACTTGAAGCAGGCCCAATTCCGCTTCTCCACCAGGCCGTAGAATTCAGCCAAACCTGAAACTGCCAGGAAAACGATGATCACCAGGAAGACGTAATCCGACAGCCATCGGTTGCTGGAAAACAGGGCCGCCAAGACGATCGTCCAGAGCACCAGCGAGCTAATCAGGCGGCGCAGAAAGACCTTGGCTTTGGAGGGCGGCGGCTTGGTTGGGGCGTCCATGTTTGGAAAAAATCACAAGCCTCCGAACCTTCGGTGCCGGCGATTGTATTCTTCGAGCGCCGCATAAAATTGCGACTTGCGAAAATCCGGCCAGAGGGTCGGGGTTACCAGTAGCTCCGCGTAGGAAATCTGCCAGAGGAGAAAGTTGCTTACCCGCATCTCACCGCTAGTGCGGATCAGCAAATCCGGGTCAGGCAGATTGCGCGTGTAAAGGTGCTGCGCAAAGACCTGTTCGGTGATGTCGTCCGGGTCCAGCTCGCCCGTTCTGACCTTCTGGGCCAGGCCGCGCGCGGCTTCGACGATTTCCGTGCGCCCGCCGTAGCTCAAGGCCATAATCAAGGTCAAGCCGTTGTTCCGGGACAGCGTCGCGATGGATTTCTTCAGATGTTCCTGGACCGCTTCGGGCAGCCGATAAACCTGACCGATAATCTCCAGTCGGACATTGCTTTTGTTCAGCTCAGGCGTTTCGGTCTTCAGATAGTGGATCAGATATTTCATCAGCGCATCGACCTCATCCTTGGGACGGTTCCAGTTCTCGACCGAGAAGGCGTAGAGGGTGAGATATTTGATGCCCAACTCGCCCGCCGTACGGATGACGATCCGGGCGGATTCAGCGCCGGCGCGGTGGCCTTCAATGCGCGGCAGGTGACGTTGCCGGGCCCAGCGGCCGTTTCCGTCCATAATGATGGCAACATGTCGCGGCAGAGAAGCCTTGGCTTCCGAGCTTAGATGGGCTGCCTGGGTGCTCACCGGCTTATCGCTTCACGCCCTCGAGCGCGTCGAAAATTCCTTCCAGTGTGTTGAGGGGCGTTTCTTTCTTCGGGTTCAGCGTTTGACGCAGATAATTCACGGCGTCCGGGATCGTGCGCACCGACCGCGGCAGCGTCGCGCCGCTGGCATTGGCATGGCCCCCGCCCTGGAGCTTCTCTGCAACCTTCAGCGCTTCCCCGTTCCGGCTGCGAAGGCTCGCGATGACCACCCCATTTGTGCGCCGAAATAGCGTCAAGAGCACGGGATACCGCGTCGCTTGCTGCTCCAGCAGTTGGTGTACGATCAGATTATTATTGCCGATAATCGTATCCACAAAACCGATGGTCGGACTGATTTCCGTGATGTTCTCCTTGCTCCAGGCGAATCCGAGCGGGTTCTCGATCCGGCGCTTGACCTCCATGACCTGAAGCAGCGGATGGTCGAGCAGCTTTTCAATCTGCCCGTCGAGCAACGCGTGCAGGTTCCAGAACTGGTAAATCTTCACGAGGTTCGCGTAGTCGCTCGCCAGAATGAAATCGGGATCGTCCTCGAGAAACAAGTCGGCCACGTCGTTCAGGTGAACCAGTCGATCCAGCTCCGGTGAACCCAGGCCTTGCTCCAGGCAGAGTTCGTAGCACAATCGCCCGGCGGATTTGTTCAGATCGTGAATCAGTAGGGCGTTCTTTGCCGGGATTTCGACTGCGTGGTGGTCGATAATCGCCCAGTTCGGCTTGTCGAGCCGCGGTTCGAATGCCAGGTCCGTTATCCAACCCGAGCGTTCACGCAAGTCGCGCTGCCGCCAATAATGATAGTTGCACGCCTCCAGACGCACTTCCGACTTGAAGAGCTTCCGCGCGAGCCGTTGCAACAATACACCGGACACCAGCCCATCGAGATCGCTTTCGTGGGTGATGATTACCTCCGGCCTGGGCAAACATTCCGTCATTCGACCGAGGCTAAACCAACTTGCCGCGGCTGGCCAGCGGCGAATTGCGAGCGGGTTGCCTAAACACCGGAGTGCGGCCGTCCCCGGCCGCAGCAACCTCCGACCCAGCATGGATGCTCGCATATTCCGCAGCCAGCCTGATTGTGTAGAATGCTGCGCCCGGGGACGGGCGCATCCCGATTGCGGCACTGTACAGCGCCCGCGAACTATTTGCTTCCGCAGCCACCATGCTTTCGTCACAGTCACGCTGAACCTTATGAATCTATTCGATCTTTCCAGCGAAGTGGCCGTCGTGATTGGCGGCACAGGCGTTTTGGGAGGGGCTCTGGCCGAGGGCCTAGCGGAAGCGGGCGCGCGTGTCGCGGTGTTGGGTCGCAATGAAGAGCGCGGACAGTCGCGTGCCGAGAGCATCAAGCGCGCCAGCGGGAAGGCGGCTTTCTTTTTAGCCGACGTTTCCAACCGCGAGAGCCTTCAGAAAGCCCATTGGGATTTGACGCAAGCTTTGGGCGCGCCCACGATTCTCGTCAACGCCGCCGGCGGCAACGATCCGAAAGTGACCGTCACGGCCGAACGCCCATTCGAGCAAATCCAACGTGAGGATTGGGAAACGAATTTCGACTTGAACCTGGTCGGCGGCGTGTTGTTGCCCTGCCAGGAATTCGGCCCGGCGATGGTCAACCGCAGCCGGGGAAGCATCATCAACATCGCCAGTGTCGCAGCGCATGTTCCGCTGTCCCGGGTGGTCAGTTATTCTGCGGCGAAAGCGGCTGTTCTGAGCTTAACTGGATTTCTGGCGCGCGAATGGGCCCCCAAAGGTGTCCGCGTCAATTCGATCACTCCCGGCTTTTTCCCCGGTCAGCAAAACCGCAAGCTGCTCTTTAACGACGACGGCACTCCCACCGCCCGCACTAACTCAATCTGGAGCCACACTCCCATGGCACGCTTCGGCGAGCCTCGTGAACTCATCGGCGCGGCCGTTTTTCTGGCGAGCTCTAGAGCCAGCAGTTTCGTCACCGGGATCGATGTGCGCGTCGATGGAGGATTCCTGGCGCAAACGATCTAGGTTCAAGGCGCGGCGGGCGATTTCTCACCGCCGAAGGACCAGAGGTGCCGCTCGGTGTGGATGAAGAGACGGCCGAGCGCCACGGCGGGTGTGCTTTCACAAGCTTCTTTCAGCTCGTAGCGGTGGAGCAGTTTAAATTTGTCGCTGGCTTCGACGATCACCAAATCACCGGTCTTCGAAACGCAAAAAAGCCGGCCATCGACCCATACCGGGGAACCAAAGAAATTGCCCCCTACCCTTTCCTGGTAAAGAATTTCCCCGGTGGCTGCAATCGAACAGCTCAGGATGCCGCCATCGCTCCAAAGCCAGACAAAATTGCCCTGGGCGACGCTGGTGGGAACATACGGAGCCGATCTTTTGATTTGATAGGCGAGTTCTGGTTTGTGACCTGGACCCGCGCTGCGAGCGTTGATTGCGGAAAGGACGTTGCCGCCAGCGCCGCTGCCGCACGAGCCGAGAATAAGGTCTCCCACGACGACGGGCGAGCTGACGCTGCGCTGATTGAACACGTGTTCATATTCCCAAAGGACATTGCCGTTGACAGGATCGAAGGCGGAGATGCCGTGGGATTGGCTGTTGCAGATGAGAGCGCGCGGCCCGACTGAAGGCTCGAAGAGGCAAGGAGTGGAATAAGCGACCACGGTGCTGCGTCGCGGCGTTCGCCAAACCGTCACGCCGGTCCTGGCCGACACGGCGATAATCGAACTCTTGCCAGTACGCGGATCGGGCATTGGACCCTCGACAAATTCCGGGTCGTCCTGAAAGTCAGTCAGGATCACCTTGTCATCACATAAAATGGGCGAAGCGCCGCAGCCATGCTGGCTGACATATGGGCCAAAGTCGCGTTGCCAGATCTCTTTCCCTTGATAATCGAGCGCCGTCAGAAAGTAATGATCCGGTTCGTTCCACGCCACGTACACCCGTTCCGCATCCACTGTCGGCGTGGAGGAAGCGAAACTGTTGTAGGCGTGCTTAACGAAAGGCAACAACGGAAAGTCCCGCCGCCACATTGTTTTGCCCTCCTTGGCGCTCAGGCACAGGATGGAAATGCCCCCCGGCTTGTCGCCGGCAGACGTCACAAAAATCCGTTCCCCCCATAACACCGGCGAGGAGTGCCCGCTGCCGGGAAGCTCGGACTTCCAGTTGAGGTCGGACTCAGTAATTTTCGTGGGGATGGTCTTCGTCGTACTGATCCCGGAGCCGTTAGGACCGCGGAATCGGGTCCATTCCTGCGCAGTGAGAGGGAGAACAAAGACTGAGAACCAGCATGCTATGATCGCCGAGCGCGCAAAGTTCCTTGTAGCGATCGGCGGATTCATTTTCAGGCTATTTCACCTGATCTTGAAGACGCTGGCAAACGATCCTTCGATTTCTTGCAGCGGGCCGAGTGGCCGGATTTCTTTGTCATCCTTTGAAATCAATGGCTGGCCGGAAGCAAGCTTATAAACGACGGTGCCATCGTCCAAAAGAATCAAGCCATCGAATTCCCAGCCAGTCTCGTGAGTTTGCCGCTTGAAGGCGAGGACGTCGAGGAAGAGGTTTCCGTGTCTCTTTTTGTAATTGTTCTTGAGGATCAATTCGAACGCGTGGCTGCGCTCCTTGGCATCCATGCAGCGGCGCACAGCCGGGTGCAGGTCCTCGAGCCGAATGCCCGGGTTGGGCATAAAACGTTGGATTAGATCCACGTAGGTTAGAATCTTTATGTTGGGCGAAGCGGCCGGATCGAATCCCATGCTCTTCAAATCGGCCAGGGTGGTGCGGTTGGTTTGAATCAGGTCGAATGCGGCCTGGACCTGGGCGTAGTTTGTCCAACGCGATTCGGTCGTGGCCCGGCTGGTAGGAAACATCGACGCGCACCCGCTGGTGAGGGCCAACGCCCCCGCAACCATCAGCAGCCTGAACAAGCGCTGCTTCATTCTCCTGCGCCTTTCTTCTCACCACCGATTCACGCGCGGGTCGCACCCCTGAAACCTTTGACCGCTTCGTGGTGGCTGGCACCCTCGAGTCGGCTTCTCTACGAGAAATGTACGCCCGTCCAGCGAACAGTCAATGGGTCCAGCGACGATACTCCAACACTCCTCAAAGCGCGATCGTCTGTTCGCGCCCGGGACCCACAGAAGCGATCGAAAGACTAGCGCCGGTCAATTCTGCGAGCGCCTTGAGATAGGAACGCGTTTTGGCGGGGAGGTCTTTCCATTTCCGGGCATCGTGAGTCGGGGTCCGCCATCCAGGAAACTCGGCGTAAACGGGCCGGCAACGTGACAAGGTCTCGGTGTCATTTGGGACGTAATCGCAGCGCCTGGAACCGTCGCGGTAACCGATGCACAACTTGATCGTCTCGACCGAGTCCAACCCATCGATATTCGTGACGGCGAGCTCGTCGATGCCATTGACCATGCAGGCGTAGCGCGTGGCTACGGCATCGAACCAGCCGCACCGACGCGGGCGACCGGTCGTGGCGCCAAACTCACGTCCCATGGCATGGAGCATGTCGGCGATTTCGGCGTTCTCCGTTGGTAGCGGCCCTTCGCCAACCCGGGTCGTGTAGGCCTTCATCACGCCCACGACCCGATCCATGCGATGCGGAGGAATGCCCGACCCGGTGCAAGCGCCGCCGGCGGTCGTGTTCGAGGAAGTGACGAAGGGGTAAGTCCCATGATCGATATCCAGGAAAGTGCCCTGCGCACCCTCAAAGAGAATGTCATCGCCCCGGCGAACTGCCTGGTGCAGCAGGATGACGGTATTGGCCACGAAGTCTTTGAGATAATTGCCCGCCGCGCGATATGAGTCATGGACTTGTTTGAACGAGAGCGGCCTGGCGCCGAACGCTTTCAGGATTTCGTTGTTCTCCCGGATCTTCAATTCCAGTTGTTTCTTGAAGCGCTCGGGATTGATCAGGTCCAGCACGCGCAGCCCGGTCCGGGCCGCTTTGTCGCCATACGCCGGCCCGATGCCCCGCTTGGTCGTGCCGATTTTGTGTTTGCCCTTGAGAATTTCTCGTTGTTCGTCCAGTTCCCGATGATAGGGCAGGACCAAATGTGCCGTTTCACTGAGGAAGAGATTGTCTTTGATCCGGACGCCAAGTTTGCGGAGGCCCTCGATTTCTTCAACCAGGCTCACCGGGTCAACGACGACGCCGTTGCCAATTACGCAGGTTTTCTTCGGCCGCAAAATCCCGGATGGCACTAGGTGCAGAATATACTTTCGGCCTTTGATATGCACTGTGTGGCCGGCGTTGTTACCGCCTTGCGTGCGCACGACCACATCCGCCTGCTCGGTCAGCACGTCAATGATCTTGCCCTTGCCTTCATCGCCCCATTGGGCGCCCACGAGTATCGTATTGGCCATAGTTCAACAAAAAGCCCCGGGATTCAGATCCGGGGGCAAAGCGCTCAACCTTTGCGCGCAGAACGTATGAGGCAGCGCCCAGCGCTGTCAACATAGGAAATAAGCAGCACTTCAAACTGAGTGCATCGCCAATACCACGACGGAACGGGGACGGCCTCGTCCCCGAATGGCAATGCAGACAACGGTACCGGGGAAGAGGCCGCCCCCCTCCGTGCCCGTCCGAGAATGGCGGGTGCGTCAAGGTGCGATCCTCGGCCCTCGACACTCGACCCTCGACACTCGGCATTCGACCACCGACACTCGGTGAGTGAAACAATCGATCGTAACGCTGGACCTCGAAGGCGTGCTGACGCCGGAGATTTGGATCGCGGTGGCCGAGAAGACGGGCATCAAGGACTTGCGCCGCACGACGCGGGACGAACCGGATTACGATAAATTAATGCGCGGGCGGCTGGCCATCCTGGACCAGCATGGACTGAAGCTGTCGGACATTCAGGCGGTCATCGGCTCGTTGCGGCCGCTGGAGGGCGGCAAAGAGTTTCTGGATGAACTGCGCTCCTTCGTGCAGGTCATCATCCTCTCCGATACCTTTGAGCAATTCGCCGCTCCCCTGCTCCGCCAACTCGGCATGCCCACGCTCCTGTGTCATCGGCTCGTCGTCGAAAACGACCGCATCACGAACTACCAGTTGCGCGTGTCGGAGCAGAAGCAGCGCGCGGTGGCGGCGTTCAAGCTGCTGAATTACCACGTGATCGCTGCAGGGGATTCGTTCAACGACACCGCGATGCTGACCGAAGCGCACGTGGGCTTGCTCTTCCGTGCGCCGGACAACGTGAAGGCGAAATTCCCGCAGTTCAAGGCGGTGGAGTCGTATGGGGAGCTGATGGGGTTGGTGAAGGGGGCGATGGGATGAAAAGGGACGAGCACACGCTTCCTCGGTCCACCACTCCAATTCAATCAAGGAATTTCCTGCCCGATCGCAGCCTGGCTGGACAGGAGGAAGGTTTTGATTAACTCGCCTTCGCCGCAGACGATCAGTTCGGGGAACCGTTTGAACCACTGGCCGTTCGGAACTTCGGGCTGAGTGTCCATCCAGCGTAACATCAACCGGAGTTGCTGCGCGGAAATGTTGCGCTGCTCAACACGGTCGAGCAAATGGGTGTACAACGAACGAGGTACGTTCTGGCGGCGAATCTTCGGCATGAAATCACTCGCCGTAAAATCCGCGTGTCATGGCGGATTTCAATCGAATAATTTCTGCTGGATCGGTGGAAGCTGCCAGTCTTTCGGCCAGATCGCCGAGTTCGTCCGCACTCAACTTCCGGTGGCGGGCCAACTCGAATGCGTGCTCAATCACTTTGGCCTGTTCCTCAGGCGGCAGGCCGTCCATTTCCTGAATGAGTTTCGCCGCTGTCATGGCCCCAACTCTAGCCGCAGATAGGCCAAGTTTCAAGCTGGCAAGGGAGGGTCCATCGCGGCGGGGGATTCGTTCAACGACACGGCGATGCTGACCGAAGCGCACCTGGGCATCCTCTTCCGCGCACCGGACAACGCGAAGCGCGAATTCCCGCAGTTCAAGGCGGTGGAGTCGTATGGGGAGTTGATGGGGTTGGTGAAGGGGGCGATGGGGTGACAGAACCAAACTCCGGAAGGTAGGCGTCGCTATCTCCGGCCTTCCACCGTCGCAGCAGCTCTCGCTCGATCTCCACCAGACGCTCGACAGTCTCGGCATCTGAATTCGCCTTAGGTCCCAGCCATCCTCTGTTAACGGCAACGTTGAGATCGCGACCAGACGCAGGCCCAAGAAGCTGCTTGTAACGCGCGTCCATCAGCTTTAGTTCGGCAGTGCTATAGCGGGCGAACTTGCGCCTCAAGTCCTCTTCAGCGTGCCGGCGCTCCTCCGCTTCGTGCCGCTGCTCATCTGCCTCCCTCTCAGCAGCGTGGCGTTTCTCGTCTTCTGGAGTCGAGGCGCACCCAGGCAGCAGCAGCCAGGCGGCGGCAAAGAGAATCGCAGACCGGAGCGTCATGCTCAGGAGGGATGAACAGTAGGTTGTGTCCGTTGGTAACTGGGTCTAGCTAATATGGTGAGCGTACCCATATACCTCACTGGGTTCTTCGAACGCGACGTGCTATTCAGAAGCGTCGCGATTTTCTCGGCAGCCTGCTCCGTCGAACAGCTTTCATCCCCGGGCCTTGGCGCCTTCCACCTGTTTGGCCTTCGTCCCTTTACGCGTGCGAACTTCTGTTGCGTGAGCACTGTGTTGAAAAGGTTCCTATTTGTCGTCCCGCACAGTTCGCTAGGGAAGCTACATGAAATCGTTAGTGTCCAAGTCACCTTTTGTTTTCCGCTGGATGCGAGGTCAGATTGCATGGTGCTCGACGTAGCCGCTCACAGCCCTCTGCGCAAGCCTAAATCGCCCTGGAACGTACGATCCTCAACTGTCCCTGCACTGTCCTGCTCCAGGTACCTCACGGCGCGCAGTTTACCACCAACTCGGGGCGGAAGACACCAATTTCCCGGTCGTTCAGGACAAACACTGGTCCGTGGCTTCGTTTTCGTCCTCGTCTTCGTCGTGGATGTTTTTCCGGCGCCTATTGCGCGAGACTGCGAGGACGAGAACGAGGACGAGGACGAGGAGCGGGATTTCTCAATCCTCTGCTTTCAACTCCCGGGCCATCAAATCCCTGACGGCCTGGCGAATGTCTTTGCCTTCGTAGAGCATCGCGTAGGTCTCATCAATCACCGGGGTGACGACGCCGCGTTTGCGGGCGAGTTGCCAGGCGGAGCGGGCGGTGGGATAGCCTTCGGCGACGGAGGCCATGCTGGCGGCGATGGCGGGGGGCTTTTCGCCACGGCCGACGCGCTCGCCGAAGCCGCGGTTCCGGCTGTGGCGCGAGAAGCATGTGACCATGAGATCGCCCAGGCCGCTGAGGCCAGTGAAGGTGTCGGCCTGCGCGCCGCACGCGGTGCCGAGGCGACGGATTTCGGAGATAGCACGAGTCACCAGCGCGGCTTTGGAGTTGTCGCCGAAGCCGAGGCCGTCGCCGATGCCCGCGGCAATGGCGATGACGTTCTTGAGCGCGCCGCCGAGTTCGACGCCGGGTAGGTCCATGCTGGTATAGACGCGAAAGGTCGGCCGGTTGAAAAGCTGTTGGACGAGGGCGGCGGTGTCCGGATCGCGGCTGGCGGCGACAATGGCGGTCGGAATGTCACGTGCGACTTCGATAGCGAAGGTGGGTCCGGAAAGCGCGGCGGATTTTGCCTTGGGAGCGTTCTGCGCCAGGATGCCGCACATGGTCAGGCCGGTGTCGTATTCGATGCCTTTGGTAACGCTGACGACGGTGCCAGAAAACTTCGCCAGCCTGGAAGTGACTTCGCGGCATGCTTTCGACGGAACGGCAACCACGACACACTCCGCACCGTCAATTGCTTTCGGCAGGTTGCCCTCGAAAGTCAAATCTCGCGGCAATTCAATCCCGGGCAGGAACCGGTCGTTGCAGCGGTTGTGGCGCAGCTCTTCCAACCAGGCCGGGTTAAACTCCCAGAGCGTGACGTCGTTGCTGCCCTGGTGCAGCAGCCTGGCCAACGCCGTGCCCCACGCTCCGCCTCCGAGCACCGTGATCCTCATAGTGTTTGCTTCGGCGCTTCCGGCTGCGGCGCCACCTTCTTCGCGGCGAGGCGGGTCTCAGTCCCGGCGATCAGGCGTTGAATGTTGGCCTTATGTTTGTAAATAGCGAGCGCGCCCATCGCCGCAGTCACGAGGATCATCGTGGAACTTTCTCGCGTTGCCCACGCCGCCAGTGGCAGCGCCGCCGAAGCGCAAATGGACGCTAGCGAGACATATCGAGTCAGGGCAAGAACGATGATCCAAACGCCCAGGATTATCAGCAGCGCCCAGGGTACGAGAGCGAGCAACACGCCCGCCGATGTTGCGATCCCTTTGCCGCCCTTGAAGCGCAACCAGCAGGTAAAGTTGTGGCCGAGGATTGCTGAAACGCCGCCGAGAATCGCCAGCCACTCGCGCGACGACGAGCCCGCCTCACCGTCGAACCAATTCCCGAATAATCGCGCCACGACGACGACGGCGACCCACCCTTTCAATGCATCCGCGAGCAGCACGAAAATTCCGGCAGGCACTCCCAAAAAGCGAAACACATTGGTTGCGCCGATGTTGCCGCTGCCGACACTGCGAATATCGATACCCCGTGCCGCAGCCACGAGATAGCCGGTCGGGATGGAACCAGTCATATAGCCGGTCAGGGCGGTCAAGATGTAACCCGCAACGAGCACGCGGATAATCTATGGACGCAGAATTGAAAGTTGAAAGTGCAAAGTTTGTCTGTTGTCAGTCGTCGGCCATCAATGGCAGAATGCGCGCCCATGACGGCGCGCCCCGCACCCCACACTCCAGACAAAGTTTCAGTGTCCGTGTTCGGCGCCGGCGCGCTGGGCAAAGAGCACGCTCGGATTTATTCCGAGCTGGCCGCGGCCGGCCATGTCGATTTTGTCGGAGTCTATGACGTCCTCGGCGAGCGCGCGAGGGCCCTCGCGGAAAAATACCAGGTGCGCGCGTTTGGCTCGCCCGCCGAGGCCGAAACTGCCAGCCAGGCCATCAGCGTCGTGACGCCGACAGTTACTCACTTCGAGCTCTCCAAGCCGCTGCTTCAGGCGGGCAAACATCTGCTGATTGAGAAGCCCATGACCGACAAGGCGGCCCAGGCAGCGGAGTTGGTGGGACTGGCCCAGCAACGAAACTGCGTGTTGCAAGTCGGCCACGTCGAACGGTTCAATCCCGTGTTCAGATATCTTGAAACTGTCGCGACCGAACCCCGGTTCATCGAGACACACCGGCTCTCGCCCTTTCCGGAGCGGAGCACAGATATCGGTGTCGTGCTCGATTTGATGATTCACGACCTGGACGTGGTGCTGGCGTTCGTGAAATCGCCCGTAACGAGTGTGGACGCAGTGGGCATTCCCGTTTTGAGCAAATCGGAGGACATCGCCAACGCGCGGCTGCGGTTTGCCAATGGTTGCGTGGCGAATTTGACCGCCAGTCGAGTCAGCCCGGAACGGATGCGCAAAATCCGCGTGTTCAGCCGCGGGCCGGTGACCAGTTACATCTCGCTGGACTACCGCGCGCAAGAGGGGTTCGTTTACCGGATTGCGCGCGACGAAGAGCAGGAGAGTTCGCTCTTGAAAAAACTGATGCGCGCCAGAGACTCCTCCATCGTGAGCCAGTTCGGCGGCAAGCGAATTGTGCGCGAGCCGGTGCCGATTGCCAAAGAAGAACCGCTGAAATTGGAACTGCGCGATTTCATCGAGTGTGTCCGCGCGCGCCAGACGCCGCTCGTCAGCGGTGAATCGGCGAAGTACGCACTGGATTTGGCGTTTGAGATCACCAAGCAGATCCAAGCGGCTTAAGATTGGGGATTCAAACCCCGCTTCGGACTTGTGCTTGACGAGGTTTCCGCCGTCGGGCGTCATTCCAGTAGTGAAGGCTGGGTCTCTTGCCCCGATTGCGACGCTGATCGCCGCCTTGACGGTTGATAAACCCGGAATACTGTCCGCGGACGCGGCTTCTCAAGGCCTGTCTAAAGTGCGCGTGGCCAAGGATGGCCGCACGTTCCTCACGGAAAAGGGAACGCCCTTTGTGCCTTTTGGAGTGACCTACTATCGGCCCGGCACCGGCTGGGCGCCCCAGGTTTGGAAGCAATTTCAACCCGAGACCACTCGCCACGATTTCGTGCGCATGAAGGAGTTCGGGGTAAACTGCGTGCGTGTCTTTCTCAGCTACGGTTCGTTCTACACAGAGCCTGGCGTGTTGCGACCGGAGGGCCTGGCCAAATTCGACCAATTCCTTCGCCTGGCGGAGGAGGCCGGGCTATATGTTCATCCAACGGGACCGGACCACTGGGAAGGCCCGCCCAATTGGAAGCCCTTCTCGGTGTCGGATCAACAGACATTGCGCGCCCGGGAGGCCTTCTGGAAACTTTTTGCCGCACGCTACCGCGGTAGGAGCGCGATCTTCGCCTACGATCTCCTCAACGAGCCGAGCGTGGAATGGCAGAGCGAAAGCCTCAAACCGCGATGGAACGTTTGGTTGAGGAAGAAATACTCCACCGCCGAAAAGCTTAGGTCCGCCTGGAGCACAACCAACACCTATGAATTCGGCAACGTCGCCCTGTCTCCCGCGAATGACGCGTTCAGGAGCCGCGAGCTGCTCGATTTCCAATCTTTCCGTGAGGATATCGCCGACGAGTGGACGCAGCGACAAGCGGCCGCAATCAAAACGGCGGACCCGGACGCCCTCGTTACGGTGGGCTTTCTGCAAAGCTCGGTGCCTGCTGTATTGTGGAGCAACTTGGGTGATTACACGGGTTTTCGACCCGCGCGGCAGGCGAAATTTCTGGATTTCCTGGAAATCCATTTTTACCCACTTGCGCGAGGCGCCTATGAGTATCAGAGCCCGGAGGATGAATTGGCGAACCTGTCCTACCTCGAGAGTATCGTCCGGGAAACGGCCAAGCCCGGAAAACCTGTGGTGCTGGCGGAGTTTGGCTGGTACGGTGGAAACGAAAAACCAAATTTCGATCACGGCTCGCACCCTCGAGCTTCCGAAGAACAGCAGGCGCAGTACTGTCGCCGCGTAGTTGAGACTTCAGCCGGTTTTGTTGTCGGCTGGCTGAACTGGGGCTTCTACGATCAGCCGGAGGCAACCGACTGCAGCGAACTGACGGGTCTGCTGACTGCGAAAGGAGAAACAAAAGCCTGGGGAAAAACGTTTCAAGAACTGGCAACGCGATACAGTGGCAGGGTCATTCCTCCTCGAAAAACCGCGGCGCGACCAATTTTGAATTGGGACGCCTGTCTCACCAGCGCTGCTGCAGTGAAGGACTTTCGCGAAAAATATTTTCAAGCATTTCTGGCCGATGAAAAAGCGAGAGCGGAAAGATAGCGCGGGAATTGGTAGTACTTCGATTCGGTTGGATAGCGCATTTTTCGCAGCGCTCACGACATTCACTAATGACAATTGCTCGAGCGGCCTTTACAGGAAGCCTGCGCTAGTGTAGAATTGGCCGCTAATGCAGAATTCATCAGACAGCAAATATCGCAGAACTCGGCTGATTTCCGGCCGAGGCTCGGCCTCAGGCTGTCTGCCTCCTCCGCCTTAGAAGACAATTCTCGCGCATCCGAAGTCCGGCAGGCGTCCCTTTGGGCCATTTTTCATAGTGCCGTCTTCCCGCAGTGCGCCCTGCCAAGAACAGTTCCTAAACAAAATTCTGCAAGACGATTTACCAATCCATGCATTCAACAGAACATGAAATTTCGCGCCGGCGAACCTTCGCGATCATTTCGCACCCGGACGCCGGGAAAACGACCCTGACCGAAAAGTTCCTCTTGTACGGCGGGGCCGTGCAACTGGCCGGTTCGGTCACGGCACGCAAGAACCAGCGGGCGACCACGTCCGACTGGATGGAGCTGGAGCGGCAGCGCGGCATCTCGGTCAGCTCGACCGTGCTGCAATTCGAGTACGGCGGCTACTGTGTCAACCTGCTGGATACTCCCGGCCACAAGGATTTCTCGGAAGACACTTATCGCGTGCTGACCGCGGTGGATGCGGCGGTGATGGTCATTGACGCCGGCAAAGGCATTGAGACCCAAACGCGCAAGTTATTTGAAGTCTGCCGCCAACGACGCATCCCCATCTTCACGTTCATGAATAAACTGGATCGGCCCGCTCGTGATCCGTTGGCACTGCTGGACGAACTGGAACGCGTGCTGGGCATTGGTGCGTACGCGGTGAACTGGCCGCTGGGCGACGGCGCGGATTTCCGCGGCGTCTTTGCCCGGCAGCAAAAGCTGGTTCATTTCTTCGACCGTGTACCGGGTGGAGAATACCGCGCGCCGGTGTCAGTGCACGGGCTCTCCGATTCTGTCGTGCGCAATCAGATGACGCCGCAAGCGTACGCGCGAACGGTCGAAGAACTGGCCATGCTCGACGGGGCCGCGGCTGGGTTCGACCACGCGGCCGTGCTGGCCGGAGAGTTGACGCCTGTGTTTTTCGGCAGCGCCGTGAATAACTTTGGTGTGCAACTTCTTCTTGATACCTTTCTCGAACTGGCCCCGGCCCCGGGGCCGCGTTCGACGACGGACCGCGTTGTTGGGCCTGAGGACGCAGGATTCTCGGGATTTATTTTCAAGATACAGGCGAATATGGATCCACGGCATCGTGACCGATTGGCATTTGTGCGGGTCTGCTCGGGCAAGTTCGAGCGTGATATGACGGTGGTACACACGCGCACGGGCAAGAAAATCCGGCTCTCGAGTTCTCACAAACTCTTCGGCCGCGACCGCGAGACAATCGACGAGGCCTATCCGGGCGATGTGGTCGGGCTTGTTGGTCACGCGGATTTTCGTATCGGCGACACGCTCGCGGAAAATCCTGTTTTGGTTTACCACCAGATCCCCCGTTTCACGCCGGAGTGTTTTGCCTGGCTGCAAAGTCCGAGCACAGCCCAGTTCAAACGCTTCCGCGAAGGTCTGGAGCAACTTTTGCAAGAAGGCGTTGCTCAATCATTTCAAGTCAAAGATAGCGCGCAACGCGGGCCGCTGCTGGGCGCAGTCGGGCCGCTGCAGTTTGAAGTCGTACAATACAGGCTCCAGAGCGAGTATGGCGCCGAGTCGAGGCTGGAGCCTGCCCCATGGAAGATTCTTCGTTGGGCCACGCCGGATAGTGGGCGGCCCCTGGAGGAGTCGGCCCTGCCGACGGGCGCACGGATGGCACTTGATGCAGACCTGAACCCCGTGTTCCTCTTCCCGGATGAATGGAGCTGCGATTTCTTCGCTCAGCGCAACCCCGAAATCCGACTTTCGGCGCGACCGCAGGGAACTTCGGCAGAACCCGCCTGGGCGACAGCGTAAGCCGCTCTCAATTCTACTGCGGCCGGATTCGGTAAGCGAAAAGATTGGCTTTTCAACTCCGGCGCGTTCCGTACCATTCAATCCAATTTCAACATGAAAACACTCTCCTTTCTCGTGGTGTCCACTGGTCTGTTGGGTTGTGGGGCGACTAGTGCCCTGTGCGCCAGCACCAATCAAAACTTCTTCGCCTCTGGCGTGGATGCCCGCATGCTCCGATATCCAGATGTGTCTGCCACCCAAATAGCCTTTGTTTACGCCGGCGATATCTGGGTCGCGCCGAAGACCGGCGGCGAAGCGCAGCGGCTCAGTTCTCCCAAAGGCGAGGAAAGCTTCCCGCGTTTTTCACCGGATGGCTCGCAGATCGCCTTCAGCGGCAACTATGATGGAAACCTGGACATTTACGTGGTCCCGGCCACGGGCGGATTGCCCAAGCGCCTCACCTATCATGGCGCGCCCGACAGAATGCTGGAATGGTATCCGGACGGAAAATCCATTCTCTTCGCCAGCATGCGCACGAGTGAAAAAGACCGGTTCAATCATCTCTATAAAATTGACGCCAACGGCGGCCTCCCGGAAAAGCTGCCGGTCCCCTATGGCGAGTTCGGCTCAATTTCACCGGATGGCAAGACGCTGGCGTACGTTCCAATCTCCACCGATTTCCGCACGTGGAAACGTTACCGCGGAGGCATGAACCCTGCCATCTGGCTGTTCAACCTGGAGAACTACGGCGCGAAAAATATCACCGGCAACGACTCCGCCAATTCGCTGCCGATGTGGCATGGCTCGACTTTGTATTTTCTTTCCGATCGGGACAAAAACAAGCGCGCGAACATTTGGGCGTACGATTTCAAAAAGGAAAAATTTCGCCAAATCACGACCTTTGACGAGTTGGACGTTCACTTCCCCAACATCGGGCCCGAGGACATGGTTTTCGAATGCGGTGGGCGGTTGTACCTCCTGAACCTGGCCACCGAAAAGTATTCGGAAGTCAATATCCGCGTTTTGACCGACCGCGCCACTCTCAAGGCGCATCTGGAAGATGTCTCGCGCTCCGTCCATGACGCCCACGTTTCGCCCTCGGGCAAACGGGCTGTCTTTGAAGCCCGCGGCGATATCTTTACCGTCCCTGCCGAGCACGGCGTCGTGCGCAATCTGACCCGCAGTTCCGGTGTCGCCGAACGGTATCCCGCCTGGTCACCGGACGGCAAAACACTCGCATACTTTAGCGATCGCTCGGGCGAGTATGAGCTGACGATCCGTCCCGCTGATGGCTCAGGGACGGAACAAGTGCTGACCAAGCTTGGCCCGGGATTCCGCTATCGTCCCTGGTGGTCGCCGGACAGCAAGAAAATCGCCTTCGTCGATCAGGAGATGCGAATCCAATTGCACGATCTGGAAAAGAAAGAGACCCAGGACACAGACAAAGGATTGTGGCTGTACCACGGCGGCCTGAGCGCGTTCAAAGTCAGTTGGTCCAAAGACAGCAGGTGGATTGCTTTCGCCCATGACCTGGAGAACCGGCATACCGCAATTGCCCTTTACGACACAAAAGAGGGCAAAAAGCACGTCGTGTCCAGCGGCTATTACGACGATGACGAGCCGGTGTTTGATCCGGACGGCAAATATCTTTTTTACCGTTCGGGGCGCGATTTTACGCCGTTGTACAGCGACCTGGATAACACCTGGATTTATCCCAACACTTCGCAACTGGTGGCCGTGACGCTGCGGAAGGACGTCGCCTCTCCGCTCGCTCCGCGCAACGATGATGAGGGCGAGAAGGAAAAGAAAGATAAGGAAAAGGACAAAGACAAGGAGAAGAAGAACGACAAGGATCACAAAAAGGACGACCCGCAGTTGGATGACAAAAAGGATGATTCGAAAAAGGACGAGAGCAAGGACGAAGATAAGAAGGACAAGAAGTCGGACGAGAAGGACGAAAAGAAAGACGAGAAACCGCCCAAGCCGGTCGAGATTGACTTAGCAGACTTCGAAACACGGGCTGTGGTGCTGCCTCCCAAGCCGGGACATTTCGGCGATCTCGCAGCCGTGAGCGGCAAGCTGATTTACCGCCGGATGCCTCGCGCCGGCTCGGGCGAGGAGAAAAGCACTCTCGTATATTACGATCTCGAAAAACGCGAAGACAAAACGATCCTCGAGGATGTGGACGAGTCGATCCTCGCGGCCAAAGGCGAGAAGATTCTCGTACGACGCAAGAGCGATTACGCCATCATCGAACCGAAGGAGGGTCAAAAATTTGAAAAGAAGCTGCCAATTAGCGGCCTGGAGACCGTCATCGACCCCGGAGCGGAATGGAACCAGCTCTTCACCGAGGCATGGCGGTTAGAACGCGATTATTTTTACGACCCGAACATGCACGGGGTCGATTGGAACGCGATGCGCCGGCGATATGGTGGGTTGCTCAAAGACGCCGTGACTCGTTGGGACGTCAATTATGTGATTGGCGAACTGATCGCCGAACTCAATTCCTCGCATACGTATAGGAGCGGCGGCGATACCGAGACGACGCGCGAGCAAGGTGTGGGTTACCTGGGCGTGGATTATTCGCTCGAGAATCAGGCCTATCGCATCAAGAAAATCATCACCGGAGCCCCGTGGGATGCCGAGGTGCGCTCCGCTCTCAAGCAGCCCGGTGTGGAAGTCAAAGAAGGCGAGTACCTGCTGGCCGTTAATGGACTGCCTGTCGATACCGAGCGCGAGCCCTCCGCGGCCTTCCAAGGTCTGGCGGATAAGCCCGTGTTCCTGACCGTCAATGACAAACCCACGATGGACGGGTCGCGCGAGGTGTTGGTCCAGGCGCTTAGCAGCGAAGCCCGACTGCGCCACCTGGCGTGGATCGAGAAAAATCGCCAGAAGGTGGACGAAGCGACAGGCGGCAAAGTCGGTTATGTCTATGTGCCCGACACGGGCCGCGGTGGGCAGTCCGAACTTGTCCGCCAGTTCCGCGCACAATACAACAAGGCCGGGCTCATCGTTGATGAGCGATTCAACAGTGGCGGCCAGATTCCCGATCGCTTCGTCGAAATGTTGGGTCGGAAGAACATCAATTATTGGGGTGTGCGCGACGGGCAGGATTGGAACTGGCCGGAGATTGCCAACTCCGGCCCGAAAGCCATGCTCATCAATGGTTGGAGCGGGTCGGGCGGTGATTGCTTCCCCTTTTATTTCCAGAAAGCAGGGCTGGGGCCGCTCATCGGCACGCGTACTTGGGGCGGATTAATCGGCATCTCCGGCACTCCCGCATTGATCGATGGAGGCAGTGTGACCGTGCCGACGTTTGGCATCTACAGCACCAAAGGCGAGTGGATCATCGAGGGCCATGGCGTTGACCCCGACATTGCTGTCGTGGATGATCCGTCCCTGATGGCGAAAGGGGGCGACCCGCAATTGGAACGCGCCATTGACGAAGTTCTCAAGGCGCTGAAAAAGAATCCGCCGCTCGAGGTCAAGAAGCCAAAATATCCGCTGCGCGCCGGCCGATGAGGGGCCCAGGCCCGCTCAGGTCAGCTTCTCCTTCGCTTCCGCTGGGAGTTCAAGCTTCGTTGAACCGGCGTCTTTAATCTCGACCGTCGTTGTGCGATCAACGTCGGAGTCGCGATCGCCCGCGGTGACCTTGCCCTGAACTTTGATCTCGTACTTGGTCAAGACACCTTCCTTGATCCAGAACTTAACCGAGCCTTTGGCGTCGGCGATTTTGGGCGCTTCCTGCCCTTCACGACGGCGTGCGCCGCGGAGCAGCAAATCCTTAACGGCATCTTCCTTCAACTCGCCCGAGAGCGCGCCTTCCGCTTCTTTGAGCTCCTTGGTCTTCTCGGCCAGGCTGGCAGATTCTGCCGCCGGGCATTTGTAAGCTCGCAGGAAGCGCACGACAGCAGCGGCAGTGCCACTGGTCTGTGCGATATCGTCGAACGTCTGCCAGCCTTCCAAGGCTTTTGCTGTGCCCTTTTCGCCTTTCATAAACACCTCGACGGGGACGTCGCTGACTGAAAAGCTGAGGTATGTAAGGCCGCCTTTATCCGCCTTGCCATCCACTGGCCCAAGCCGTCCCGAGCTGCCATCGGCCTCTTTGGTCGTAGTGGTCCAACTGTAATTACCTTTGTCCGTCAGTTGCTTGCTGGCGGTGCTGAGTTTGTCGCCGGAATCTGCGGCCGACAACGTCTGAGCCACAAGACCGATGAGTCCAATGATGAGAGTTTGTTTCATACTCTGGTTGGTTTTAGATTTTGCTAATTGCTTGGACGGAGAGCCCTTCCGGTTATTCACGGGAAATCCTTTGGCGCCCGATCCCTTTCAGCGCGCAAGGTGAGCCAATACCGAAGGACAAGCAAGCGAGAACTGGAAATTGGCGCTCCCACCATGGGCTCCTGGATGCCGCTTGCCGAGGGTCCAGTTAGCTGCTAGACAATAGTAACGCCCGTTGGCGACAGGCGAAGTCGTTATGAGAAACCGCCCCGACCTTGGTTCCAGCGTTCACCGGGTAAAACGGCCTCATCGCTCCGCTGGGAGCGGACCTGGTAAAACCCATCCCCTTGGCTCATTGGCGGCGCAGTATCACCCGGGACGGTCGTTGCCCGGTGGTTTTTATTCGAATCCCGAGGTTTATCGTTTGGATCTTGAGCAGGTCTGGCGGCGTGATTGGCTTTTTGCCGGGCATTCGTGCGAACTCCCTCACCCGGGCGATTTCCTCAGGCTGGCAGTGGATACGGACTCTCTCATCGTCATCCGAGGCGAAGACGGCGTGGTTCATGGTCTGCACAATGTCTGTCGGCATCGCGGCTCTCTAATCTGCACTGAAGCTGCTGGTCATGTGCATCGACTGGTCTGCCCATATCATCAATGGACCTACGCGGTTGATGGGAGACTGGTTGCCTGCCGTGGCATGCCCGAAGATTTGGACAAATCGGCTTTCGCGCTGCGTCCTTTTCATGTTCGCGAGGTCGAGGGCCTCATTTACGTGTGCCTGGCCGATGAGCCGCCCGACTTTGGTCCGGCGGCGAAAGTGCTTGCGGAAGCGGCTCGCCCGCAAGGCCTGAGGCAGGCGAAGGTGGCAAAGGCAGTGGATTATCGTGTCCAGGCAAATTGGAAACTGGTTTGGGAAAACAACCGCGAATGTTTTCATTGCAACGCCAACCACCCGCAATACATCAAAGCCAATTTCGACCATTACAACGCCGACGATGCAACGCCACGCATCAAGAATGAACTCGCCGCTGCTGTCCGGCGTGGCGAACAAAAGTGGGCCGCTGCGGGTCTCGCCCCCACGCACCAGCAGAGCGGAATGACCAATTTCCCCGAGGCGGAGCGCAACATCTGGTTCTCGGCCAATCGCACTCCACTGGTGGATGGTTACGTGAGTGAGACCATGGATGGCCAGCAGGCTGCCCCATTGATGGGTGAATACGGAGAAGCCGACGTCGGCACATTACGCATGCGAACGTTGCCGAACTTCTGGAATCACTCCAGTTGCGATCATGCGGTCAGCACGCGCTTGCTGCCAGCGGGCCCGCAGTGCACGGCGATCCGTGTCCTCTGGCTCGTCCACCAGGACGCCGTTGAAGGGCGTGATTACCATTTGGAGAAACTCTTGCCGTTCTGGCAATTGACTTCGGAACAGGACTGGGAGATTTGCGAGCGCCAGCAGCGCGGGGTCAACTCCAGCGCATATGTTCCCGGGCCATATTCGCCTTACAAGGAATACAACGTCGATAGTTTCGTGCAGTGGTACATGAAGAAGATCGGGATCTAAACCTCCTCGAAACCTTCATGGAAACGACCCCGCCGCTATTCGGTCCCGACCGACGTTATGACCGTTGGCGCTGGCAGATTTTCGCGATCACCTACCTGGCCTATGCGGGCTTCTATCTCACTCGCAAATCCTTTGCCGTAGCCAAGATTGAAATGGGCAAGCCCACGGGCCTGGGGCTTACAGATAGCCAAATGTCCTGGGTGGATGGCGCATCCCTGACGACTTATGCAATCGGCCAGTTCCTGTGGGGCGCCTGCGGCGATCGCTACGGGCCGCGCAGAGTGGTTGCGCTCGGGATGCTCGGCTCGGTGCTTGCCGCCGTGGCTATGGGCAGTGTCTCACTCGCCACGCCGCTGGTGATTATGTCGGCTCTGCAAGGCCTCTTCCAGGCCACCGGCTGGTCGCCGCTCGCCAAGAACATTGGCGCGTTCTTTTCGCGCACGGAGCGAGGCACCGTTATGGGCCTCTGGCTTACTAACTACGCTGTCGGCGGTTTTATCGCCTCCTTGTACGCGGGAAAGGTTGGCGAGTTGTTCGGCTGGCGCTACAGCTTCTACATCCCTGCCGCGACGCTTGCGCTGATTCTTCTGCTATTCCTCTGGCTCCAGCGCAACAGGCCGGAGGACGTCGGCTTGCCGGGCATTGAGGTTTATCACCAGGAAGTCGAGGAGGTTTTGGAAACCGCAGCAACGTCCGCCAAATCCACCGAGGCAGCGTGGAGCGTGAGTCTAAAGGTCTTGAGGACTCCGATGGTTCTGCTGCTGGCGTTGGTTTACTTTTTTATGAAACCGACGCGCTACGCAATCATGCTTTGGTCGCCCAAATACCTCAGCGACCAACTCCACACCGGCATGGCCAAATCCGGAACTTTAGGCGCCCTGTTCGAGTTGGCCGGGCCTGCCAGCGTCCTGGTTGCGGGCATCCTCTCCGACAAACTGTTGGGCTCGCGGCGCAATCCCATCTGCGTAGTTTGCCTGCTGGTTTCGGGCGGGTTGCTTTTTTTCTTCGACAAGTTACCCCACACGCCATGGATGCTGGGTGGATGCCTGTTCGTGCTCGGATTGCTGCTGTTCCCGCCGGATTCGCTGGTCAGCGGCACGGCCGCGGTGGACTTCGGCACCCGCGAAGGGGCCGCCACCGCCGCGGGATTGATCAACGGATGCGGTTCTATCGGGGCCATCCTCGGCGGCACTATCCCCGGGTTCTTCCACCAGCGCTGGGGCTGGGACGGCGTGTTTGTGTTTCTTTCAGTGACCTTGGTGATCGCCGGCCTGCTGTTGCTGCCGCAATGGAATGCGCTTCCCAAAACGCGGGCAAGCACGGCCTGATCCTCGGCCCGAATGACGGAGGCGAGCGGCCTCGGCTTCGGCTTACCGTTACTCCCATCTGGACTTGCCTCCTCTGTTACTTATGATCACGGCATGTCGTCCCAAGCGGGCGCTCGCCGCCGGATTTGGCAGCGGGCAAAAAATCCCAAAGGCATACTTCAGGCTCAAGGCTGGAACCCAACGACGCGGGTCCGGCTTGAGCGTCTGATACGCGATGGGGCGGGCCGGCGACTCCCCGTCGTGCTCGATTTCGACCACACCATCATCTGCGGGGACATCAGCGAGGCGACGCTAGCCGTCCTGGTCAATTCCGGCCTAATCAAGGCAGCGCGCTTGCCACCGAGCCTCTGCCCGCCGTTCCGGCCACCGGGGAACACTCGAATCACGCTCCAGTCTTGCGCCGATCCGACCGAGTATTACGAGGCTTTTCTAATGGCAAGCGCTCACGGTTCCGCGGATCCTTCTCCTTTGGCCAATGGGTATGTCTGGGCCGTTGAGGTCATGGAGGGCCTTCGTCCGCTGGATGTCGTCAATGCCACGCGCACTGCCTTTGTGCTGTCGAACTCCTCAAAGCCAGCGTTCATAGAGGTTACGCCCGGCAGGACAGCCTTCCCGGTGCCGTTCTTCTATCCTGAGATGGTGGAGCTGCTCGCCGCTTTGCTGCGTCACCGGTTTGACATTTGGATCGTCTCCGCCGGCAATGTTTGGAGCATCCGCTGGATGGTGCAATTCCTCCTCAATCCGAGCTTGCGCCGCCTCGGTGTCAATCATGGGATCCAGGCCGACCATATTCTTGGAGTTTCGACTCTCTTGGCCGACGGCAAAGATCGCCTTTACAAAGACGAATTGTTGGTGCGCGACCATGCCGGCTATGCCGCGTTGGACGAGCGGGCCCTCGGGTCGTTTCGGCTCACGAGCCGCTTGCAATTCCCCGTGCCCACCTACTCCGGAAAGCTCGCCTGCGTTTTCGACGCCATTGGCCGCAGCCCGTATCTCTATGTGGGTGACAGCCCGGGCGATCATGCCATGCTGGAATCTAGCGAGAACAGGCTCTGGATTGCACGATTGGAAAAGCCAGCTTATCAGCAGGCGGCATTGAGCCTCGTCCGTAAGACGGGCCGGCCAGGCTGGATGGTCCAAGCAACTCTCACCAGAACCGCGCCGGGGTTTGTTTCTGCTTCGAGCGAAGTCTCGCGCCGGCTGAAAAAAGTTCCTCCAGAAGTCCGTCAATCCCTGCGCTTGCTCGCTCGCCTGGACGCCAGGGGTTACAGCTCGGGTTCAGTTTGACCACAACCTCATTTTCACCTAGAAATTTGCCCCGCAATTTTATGTCCCGAATGCGACTATGAGCCTGGCGACGTTCTCTTTCCCCACGCCAACCCTATTTGGCGCGGGTGCTTTGGCTGAACTGCCCTCCCGAACCAGGAGCCTGGGCATGCGGCGACCGCTGGTAGTTACAGATCCCGGCCTGGTCGGCACAGGTGCCTTTCGGAGCTTCATCGCAACTTTGGGCGAAAAGGCGCAGGGCCAGGATTGGTTCGTGTATTCCGATGTCCACTCGAATCCGGTCGAAGACGACGTTCGCCAGGCTGCGGCGCGCTATCGTGAGAAGCGCTGCGATGGAATGATTGCCATTGGCGGAGGCAGCCCCCTCGACGTCGGCAAGGCAGCGCGGCTGCTTATCAAGCGGCCGGAGTTGAATTTCGCCAGGTTTTACGACGAAACCGATTGGTCGGGGCTGGCGCCCTTCATCGCAATCCCGACGACGGCCGGTACAGGCAGTGAAGTCGGCCGCAGCTCCGTGATCACCCTGGACGCGACGCATCGCAAAGCAGTCCTTTTTCACCCCGAACTGCTTGCCAGGCTGGTGATCCTGGACCCGGAGCTCACGGTCGGGTTGCCGCCGAAACTGACAGCCGCGACCGGCGCCGATGCTCTCACGCATTGCATCGAATCTTTTACTTGTCCCGTTTTCCATCCGATGTGCGACGGCATCGCGCTCGAAGGCATTCGGCTGATCGTAGAGAACCTGCCGCGGGCATATCGTGACGGCAAAGACCTGGAGGCGCGGGGCAAAATGTTGGTCGCGGCAGCAATGGGAGCGGTCGCGTTCCAAAAGGACCTGGGTGTCGTGCATTCCCTCGCGCACCCGCTCTCGACAGTGTGCGGCATGCACCACGGGCTGGCAAATGCGCTCTGCCTCGTGGCAGGGATGAAATTCTGCGCGGACCGCAAGCCTGGACTTTATCGCCGAATCGGAATTGCCTGCGGGCTGGACGTGATGAAGAGCTCGGATTCCGAGGCCGATCAACGAACCATCCAGTGCGTCGGCGAATTCCTGGCCGGCCTGGGCCTGAACACGCGGTTGCGCGAACAGGGTGTTAAGGAGCACCAGCTTGAGGAGCTGGCCGACCAGGCGTACGAGGATCCTTGCCATAAAACGAACGCTGTGCCGGTGACCAAAGCGGATTTGAGGAGGCTTTATGAGGAGGTGCTGTGAGGAACGTGTTTCGTGTTTCGTGTTCCGTGAATTCGGTTTGAGAGACTCTTAAATGAACTACACCGATTGGTTGAAGACAGTCCCGGCGCAAATTCGAGAGGATCCGCTCTGGAATCCCTCTGTTCCAATGCCCGAACCTGAATTCACGGAACACGGAGCACGGAGCACGGAGCACATCCCTTCGGTCCCGCTTCTCGCTCTCACGCTCCTTCTCTGCTGCTCTGCCTCCGCCCTCGACTGGCCCCGATTCCGCGGGCCCACTGGCGACGGGTCAGCACCAAGCGCCCAGCCGCCAATCGCCTGGAGCGAAACCACGAACGTCGCCTGGAAGGTCCGACTGAACGGGCGCGGCCGTTCCTCGCCGATCACGCTGGGCGACCGGCTTTGGCTGACGGCGGCGGTTGAGCAAGGTGTGGTTCGCACCAACATCCGATCGGATGACATGCAGGTGGCCGAGCATGTATCTCTGCGTGCCGCGTGTCTGGACACCGCGACCGGCAGGAGCCTCTGGGACGTCGTCCTTTTTGATGTGGTCCATCCTGACCCGGTTCACTGGCTCAACAGTTGGGCGACGCCGACGCCAGTCGCCGAGCCGGGCCGCGTCTATTGCGACTTCGGCACCTACGGCACTGTCTGCCTCGAGGCCAGCACAGGCAAGGTCCTCTGGAAACAGCAACTCCGACTCGATCACCAGGTCGGGCCAGGCAGCTCTCCCGTGCTGTGGCGCGACCGCCTGTTTCTGGTGCGCGACGGTCGGGATGCGCAATATGTTGCGGCGCTGGACAAGAATACAGGTCAAACCATCTGGAAAACTGAGCGCCCGCCCTTGACCGGTTCCAGCGGTGATCTGAAGAAGTCATTCTGCACGCCGTTAGTCCTGGAGCAAGGTGATCAAGCTCAAGTAGTCGCCCCGGGAGCGCAGTGGGCAGTTGCGTACGAGCTACTCACAGGAAAAGAAATCTGGCGGGTGCACCATGGGCGTGGGTTTTCCATCGGGACAAGCCCTGTGTTCGGTCAAGGACTGTTGTATTTCGGCACCGGCTGTTTCAAACCTCAGCTCTGGGCTGTGCGTGTGGATGGCCATAACGATGTGACCGAAAGCCATGTCGCCTGGAAATCCCTGCGCCAGGTGCCAGTGATGTCCTCTCCCACTCTCGCCGGGGACGAGATCTATTGGGTTTCCGATGACGGTATGGCCACTTGCGCCGACGCGAGCACCGGCGAGATCCGATGGCAGGAGCGGTTAGGCGGCCCGTGCCTGGCCTCGCCGCTGTTCGCTCACGACCACGTCTATTTCTTCCGACAGGATGCGACGACCATCGTCATCAAGGCGGGCCGTCAACTCGAGCGACTGTCTGAGAACCCTCTTCAAGGCGCTCTGGTGGCGACTCCTGCCCTCGGCGAAAAGTCGTTGTACGTAAGAACCGATACTCATCTGTATTGCATTCGAAACTGAACACGTGACACTCAGCGTGCAACACGGCTCATGACGCTTCCCCTCCAGCTCTTCATCGACGGCGCCCCGCGCAACTCAGCCTCGGGGCGACGCACGACGCTGATTAATCCGGCTACCGAAACCGCATTTGCCGAAGTCGCCGCTGCTGACGTCGCGGACGTTGGCTCCGCTGTGGAATCGGCCCACCGCGCCTGGAAAAGCGGCTGGCGCGACCTTACCGCGGGCAAACGAACCGAGATTCTTTTCAATGTTGCGCGCGTGCTGCGTGAAAACCTCGAGGACATTGCCCAGCTCGAAACACTCCACATCGGCAAACCCATCAGCGACGCGAGGGATGAAGCTGCGCTCGGCGCTCGCGTCTTCGAGTATTACGCCGGCGCGATCACCAAATTCTGCGGCCAGACCATCCCTGTGGCGCGTGGCGGCTTTGATTTCACGCTGCGCCAGCCGATGGGCGTAGTGGCCTGCATCGTGCCGTGGAACTTTCCGTTTCCCATTGCGTGCTGGAAAACTGCGCCTGCCCTGGCGGCCGGCAATTGCGTAGTGCTGAAACCGGCATCATTGTCGCCCTTGACCGCCATCCGACTGGGCGAATTGGCGCACCAGGCCGGTTTGCCGCGGGGGGTATTGCAGGTATTGCCCGGTCCTGGTGGCGCCATCGGGGAGGCGCTCATCACCCATCCGCTGATTCGAAAAGTCTCGCTGACCGGCTCAACGGAAGTTGGCCGCCGCGTTATGGAACTCGCTTCCCGCGATTTCAAGCGCATCTCCCTTGAACTCGGTGGCAAATCGCCGAATGTCATTTTTGCGGATTCCGACTGGCGCCGGGCCGCGGAAACCTCACCGATGAGCGTGTTCGCCAACACTGGCCAGGATTGCTGCGCGCGCAGCCGTGTATTCGTCGAACGCGATATTTTCGAGCCGTTCGTGGAAAAGTTTGTCGCCACGACCCGTCAGCTCGTCGTGGGCGATCCGGCCCGGCCCGAAACCCAGTTCGGACCACTGGTGTCGGCGGGTCAGCGGGCGACCGTGGAAGAGTACCTGGCTGATGCAAAAACGCAGCGGAGCACTTTTGCCTGCGGCGGCGGACGTCCACAGCCGAAAGGGTACTACCTCGAGCCGACGGTCCTGCTCGACGTGCAAAAAACGACCCGATGCTGGCGGGAGGAGATTTTTGGTCCCGTGGTTTGCGTGAGTTCTTTCGACGATGAAGAGCAAATGATTCGCGACGTCAACGCTTCGCCTTATGGCCTCAGCGGCTCGCTTTGGACGAATGATTTGCGCCGCGCCTTGCGGCTGGCCCGGCGGATTGAAAGCGGAGTGCTCAGTATCAACTCGCATAGCAGCGTCCATGTCGAGGCGCCTTTTGGCGGCTTCAAACAAAGCGGCATCGGCCGCGACCTCGGAATGGCCGCGATGGAAGGTTACACGGAGTTGAAAAACGTGTATGTGGCTGAATGAAAACGTGAAACGTGAAACGTGAGAAAGGCCGAAGGCAAACATGAAATACTGCGAATGGAAAGCTACAGTGCCTGAAGAAATAAAGGCCGATTCGGTTTGGAAATCCGAGGCTTATCGGCTGGGCTTGTTCCTCGCAGATCTCGCTTGGCACGATGCAACGCGGTTGCTGAGCGATAAGCGAACGGTGAGTCTTTCCGACCAGCTTTACCGCTCAGCCGGCGGCATTAGTGCAGACATAGAGGAAGGGTACTCTCGCGGCACAGGCAGGGACCGTGCACGATTCTATGAATTTGCGCTCGGCTCAGCACGCGAGGCTCGAGGCTGGTACTACCAAGGTCCGTATGTCTTGACGGAAGTTGTCGGAACTCATCGAATTGGGCTCCTCACGCACATTATCAAGCTCTTGCTCGCGATGATTCCAGACCAACGAGGTCAGGTCTTGCGGGAGGACCCGGTCGCGTATCGAGCGACTTGGGAATTGAGCGATCTGTCTGTAAATGGGGACGTCCGTGAGCTACTCGAACGAGTACCAATGGCTTAATTATGTTTTCACGTTTCACGTTTCACGTTTCGCTTCTCACAAAGCCATGAACCTCCAAGCGCTCAAGAGCCAGATCCGCTCCGGCACCATCGATACCGTCGTCGTAGCTTTTCCCGATCCTTTCGGACGGCTCGTCGGCAAGCGATTTCGCGGCGACGTGTTCCTCGAGTCGGTTCTGAAGCACGGGACGCATTGCTGCAATTATCTGCTGACGGTGAACATGGAGATGGATCCACTGGATGGCTTCAAGGTCGCAAGCTGGGAGGCTGGATTCGGGGATTTCGCTCTGCGGCCGGATCTGGAGACGCTGCGCGTTTTGCCCTGGCAGGCTGGCGCAGCGCTGGTGATCTGCGATTATGTCCGGTCCGATGGCTCCCTGGTGAGGGAGGCGCCCCGCTCCGTGTTGCGCAGCCAACTGGAGCGACTGAAGGCCAGGGGACTCAGTTGTGTTTGCGCCAGCGAGCTGGAGTTCTATGTGTTCAACCAGACTTATCACTCTGCGTTCGCCTCGAGCTATCGCGAGCTGCAGCCGTCGAGCGATTACCGTATCGATTATCACCTGATGCAAACCACCCGCGACGAGCCGTTGATGCGCACCCTCCGCAGTTCGATGACCGCAGCGCGCGTCCCGGTCGAGAGCAGCAAGGGCGAATGGAGCCGCGGCCAGCACGAGATCAACTTCACCTACGCCGAACCGTTGGCTATGGCCGACATGCATGTGCTCTTCAAGCAAGGCGTTAAGGAGATCGCCGAGCAGCATGGTAAAGCTGTATCTTTCATGGCCAAGTATGCGCCCTCCGAGGCCGGCAATTCCTGCCATATCCACATGAGCCTCTGGAGAGGCGCTCGAAACGCGTTTTGGGGAGCCACACGAAACCCGAAACAAGGAACACGGAACACGCTCTTTCGCCAATTCCTCGGCGGCCTTATCAAATATTCTCCCGAATTCTGCCTCTTTTTTGCGCCCACGATCAACAGCTACAAGCGGTATCAACCCGGTAGTTGGGCGCCGACACGGATGGCATGGGCGGTGGATAACCGGACGGTCGGCTTCCGAGTCGTGGGCGAGGAGGATAGTTTTCGTCTCGAAAATCGGATGCCGGGTGCGGATGCAAATCCGTATCTCGCGTTTGCTGCCATGCTGGCCGCCGGCAAGGCGGGAGTAGAAGAAAAGCTTGATTGCGGCGATGAATACGCCGGAAACGCGTACGTGGATCCAAATCTCTCGCGGTTGCCCGGTAGCCTGTCCGAGGCGGCCACATTGCTCGAGCGCTCAAAGCTCGCGCGAGCGGCATTTGGCCACGAGGTCATCGAGTTCTACGTTCATCATGCGCGCCTGGAGATTGAAGCTTTCAGCAACGCTGTCACCGACTGGGAAAAAATTCGTTACTTTGAACGCATCTAGTTCGTGGAATTGAACTCGCGATTGCAAGATGCGAGCTGGATTTTCCAACGGCTCGCGGCGCTTCTCTTGTGCGCACTCCCGCTAGTTGGGAATGCGGCTCAAGACCCAAGTATTCCTATTTCCACCGAACCGGTTGGCCGGTCCGGTAGCGGCCGAGTTGTCACTCCCGTCAACCAGATTGTGACACCCGCAGGTACTCAAGTTGAACTGTCCGGCTTGCGGCCGCAGTCCCTGGCGCTCAGTCCCGACGGGAAAATTCTGGTGACGGCGGGCAAAACCCCTGAACTGGTCGTTCTCGCGCCCGGAACTGGCCGCCTTTTGCAGCGAGTGCCCCTGCCGCCTGAGCCTGGAAAAGAGCCCGCCCCTCCTCCCGTTTCTGATCATATCCTGAAGCCCGATGACAAGGGGCAGCTAAGTTTCACGGGCCTCATTTTCTCGCCTGATGGAACGAAGATCTATCTGGCCAATGTCGAGGGCAGCATCAAGGTCTTCGCGGTGAACAAAGCCGGGCTTGTCACCGGCCTTGGATCGCTGCCGTTGCCTGCGGCTCAAACGGTGGATCGTCAAACTGAGATTCCGGCAGGGCTGGCCCTCTCTCGCGATGGCAAGCGCCTCTATGTCGTGCTCAACCTTTCGAACCGGCTCGGCGAGTTGGACGCGGAGACAGGAAAATTACTTCGACAATGGGACGTTGGCGTGGCGCCTTACGACGTGCGGCTTGTTGGAAAAAAAGCCTACGTGAGCAATTGGGGTGGCCGAAGGCCAGGCCCCGGCAATCTGACAGGGCCCGCCGGACATGGCCTGCGCGTCCGGGTTGACCCGGTTCGCCACATCGCCAATGAAGGGTCGGTTTCCGTCATAAACCTGGGGGAAGATGCCTCAGAAATCCAAAATCCGGGATTTGACATCATGGTTGGTTTGCATGCCTCGGCCGTGGCGCTTTCGCCTGATGGCCGGCAATTGGTCGTGGCAAACTCGTCGAGCGATACCCTCAGCGTCATCGATACCAGCACGGACAGAGTCGTGGAGACCATTTGGACACGGCAGAGTCCTGACGATTTGTTCGGCGCAACACCGAACGCGCTGACGTTCGATGCCTCGGGCAAAAAGCTTTTCGTCTGCAACGGGACGCAGAATGCAGTGGCCGTGGTCGATTTTTCGCCAGGCAGATCGAAGTTGAGGGGGCTGGTGCCCGTCGGCTGGTTTCCCGGGGCGATCGTGCACGATGCCCGTCGCAAAATGATCTATGTGGCCAACATCAAGGGCCTCGGCGCCGGCGACCGTAGCACCGAAAAAGTCCCTAAGTTTAACTCCCATCAATCTCTCGGTTCGCTGTCGCTGCTGGCTGAACCCACCGCAGCCCAATTACCTGAATTCACCAAGCGGGCGCTGGCCAATCTGCGTTATCCGCTGCTGGCGCAGGCGAAATTGCCGCCGCGTCCGGACCAGCCGCCGCGTCCGGTCCCCGAACGCGTCGGCGAGCCGAGTGTGTTCAAGCACGTCGTCTATATCATCAAAGAAAATCGGACCTACGACCAGGTGCTGGGCGACGTGCCCGCAGGAAACGGCGCCTCTTCATTGTGCATTTTTGGCGAACAGATCACGCCTAACCAACATAAGATAGTCAACGAATTCATCCTGCTGGATAACACCTATTGCTCCGGAGTGATCAGCGCCGATGGTCATCAGTGGGCCACCACTGCCATCACGACCGATTACCTGGAGAAATCCTTTTCCAGTTTTCCCCGCAGCTATCCTGACGGTATGGACGACACGGATTGCGACGCGCTGGCCTACTCGCCCGCCGGATTCATTTGGGACAATGCCATCGCCCACCGCAAGTCGCTGCGCGATTACGGTGAATTCGCAATCACGCGCAAATCCTGGAAGGACAACTCACGCATCGGGGAGCCGGCGTTTCTGGACCACTACCGCGAGTTTGTGAATGGCACAGACACCATCCGGCTTTACAGCGAGCCGGCCGTTGAATCGTTGCGGCCTTATCTCAACACGAACACTGTCGGTTGGGACCTAGCCGTGCCGGACGTCTTCCGAGCGGCGCAGTTCAAGAAGGAGCTCAAGGAATTCGAGGAGAGGGACGATTTACCAAGTCTGATCATTGTCTGCCTTCCCAATGATCACACCAGCGGGACAAAGGCCGGCACACCCACCCCGGCTTCCCAGGTCGCCGACAACGACCTGTCATTCGGCCAAATCGTCGAAGCGCTGAGCCATAGCCGGTTTTGGAAGGACACATGCCTCTTTGCCATTGAAGACGATCCCCAGGACGGTTGGGATCATGTCAGCGCCTACCGCACGACGGCGTACGTTGTGAGTTCCTACACGAAGCGGCACAAAATCGTCAGCACTCAATATAACCAAACCAGCCTCTTGCGGACCATCGAACTCATCCTCGGCCTGCCGCCCATGAACCAAATGGATGCCGTGGCCACGCCGATGTTTGATTGCTTCGTCGATGTGCCAGACTTCACTCCCTTTGTCGCGCTGACCAACAACATCCCGCTCGATCAGATGAATCCGGAACCAAAAAAGATTTCCGATCCGCTATTGCGGAAGGATGCGTCGGCTTCCGGGCGTCTCCCGTTAGCCAAGGCGGATCAATGCCCCGAAGATTTGCTGAATCGGATTTTGTGGCGCGCAATGAAAGGCTCGCGGGCGCCTTATCCAGTTTGGGCTGACAATAAAGAGGAGGATGATTAGAACGCGATCCCAACCCCTGTATAATCATGCTGCTTGCAACGGAGACCGCGAGCTCTCGACGGCGAGATTTCCACGGTGCCAAGCCCCGTCACGGCGCCGGCGAGGTGGATTTTTTTGCTGTGAACGCGGCGACCCGAGCCTTAGCTGCTGACACCTGTTGGCGCGACATCTGGCGTTTGAGAACGTCGAGCACATTGTTGGCATCCGCGATGCCACCAGCCCCTGCCAGGCTCAGCCATGCGTAGGACTCAACGGGATCGGCGCCCACGCCACTACCTTCGTAATAACGCATTCCCAGGTTGTACTGTGCCAGCGCGTCGCCCTGGTCCGCCGCCAGCCGATACCACTTGAGCGCTTCCGGCGTACTCTGTTTAACGCCTTTGCCCATTACATAGAGCACCGCCAGGCTGTACTGTGCAGCCGCGAGGCCCTGCTCAGCGGCGCGGCGGTACCATTTAGCCGCTTCTGCAACGTCTTGCGGCACACCTTGTCCTGCTTGGTACAGTTCGCCTATCGCGGCCTGCGCACCTGCATTACCTTGGCCTGCAGCCTTCAGGTACCACTTCGCAGCCTCAACATAACTTTGAGCTACACCCTGCCCTTTAACATAGGCGGACCCAAGGTCCTTCTGTGCCTGAGGAACGCCACCCTCGGCTTTGGCTCGAAGCCCCTCGATATCAAGTCGCGCGGGAACTTTCGTCTTTGTGCCTTCGCTTTTAGGCAAGCTCGTGAACACGAGCATAAGCAACCCAACAATTGCGCAGCAGCCAACGACCGCGATGGCGATCAGCTTGAGCTTGTTCCTTCCGGGAGGTTTGTCGGCTGCCAGAGAGGAGGTGGCCAGGGAGATGGTTGGCGGACCGCAGGTTGGGCAGACCAACTCGACGCTCTCCAATTCGCGGCCGCATTTTTGGCATCGGTGCATAGGCATGGAACTGACAGGAGGTTCAGCCTGAGTGTGCCGAACCAACTTCGCCAATGCATTCCTCAATAATATCAATCGCCCGCTCCATTTCTTGAAGTGTAATGGTCAAGGGCGGGGTCAAAGTTAAAATGTTGCCCATCGTCACTTTGAAGCTCAGCCCCTTCCCCAGCGCGCGGTACATCACTTCCTCAGCGACGTCACTAGCCGGCGCCGGCGTCTTGCCCGCTTTCAATAACTCGATACCCAGCAGCAAGCCGAGCCCGCGGCCCTTTAGAACCAAACCCCGCCTTTGCTTGATCTTGCTGATGCGCTTCAGGGCGCGCTCTCCCAACCGGCGGGCATTTTCCAGCAGACCATCGGTCTCGATCGTTTCGATTGTGGCCAGACCCGCCGCGCATGCCACCGGATTCTTTTCGTGGGTATAGTGGCCGAGGGCGCGGTCGGGCATTATGTCCAAATCCTCGCGCGTCATCAGCGCGGCCAGGGGAAAAACGCCGCCGCCAAGCCCTTTGCCCAGCACCAGCATATCGGGAACAACATCGAAGTGCTGGCAGGCGAACATCTTCCCCGTACGGCCCGGGCAATGCGGTATCTCGTCGAGGACCAGCAAAGCTCCGTACCGGTCGCACGCCGCTCGAATCCTGTTCCAATAGTCAGGCGGCGGGATGCAGGGCGTGCTACGGACGGTTTCCGCAATCACCGCCGCGACATCGCCCTCCTTTTCCAGCACATACTCGATATACCGGGCACACTGCAGGTTGCAGCGCTCCCCGCAGTTGAATGGGCAGCCTGCGGGTTCGGGCGGCGGCACGTGTTCGGCCCCCGGCAGCAGCGGGCCAATGTCTCGTCTAAAGATGGCTTGGCCGCCAATCGAAATTGCATCCAACGACGCGCCATGGAACGAGTCCCACAGCGAGATGGTTTTATGCCGGCCGGTAGCCGCCCGCGCCAGTTTGAGGGCGATCCCGATGGCGCTGGCGCCACCTGGCGCAAAAAGCACTTTCTTCAAGTTGCCAGGCGCCAATTCCGCCAGCTTTTTGGCCAGTTTGATCGCCGGAAGGTTCGTATAACGCCGAGTGCAGAACGGCAGCTCGCCCAATTGCGCTTTAATCGCGGCGACCACGCGAGGGTTGCCGAAGCCAACCTGGTGAACATTGTTGCCGTGAAAATCCATGTACTTTCGGCCCTGGAGGTCTTCGAGATAAATACCGCCGCAACTCTTCAGCACGTTCAGACACGGCGTGGACAAGGACTGCCGAAGAAAATATTTGGCATCCTCCTCGAGCCATTTTCTTGTCTCCGCATCCAGATGATCCTTCACCCAGCGCCGCCGCTGAGGCGAGACATTCAAATCGCCCTCTGATTTGAGATCATCCATTTTCGGCGGCCGCCCTTTCACTTCACGATTCAATTTCCTTTTCAACGATCTAACGATTAAACGATTCAACAATTCCACGCGTCAACCCTTCAACGCTACCATCACGGCTTCGCACCAGCCGCCAACCGTAAGTTGATGGCATCAAGCACCGGAGGAACGTCCGCAATGCCATCCACGACATAATGCGCGCCGGTCTGGTGCATGCGTTTGTAAGCGCGCTCGAGTTTTGCCTGTCGCTCCCCCGGAGACAATGCGTCGATCTGCGCCTCGGTCAGCCCCATTTCGTTGCCGGTTTTGGCCAGGCCGATGGTCCACATGCCGGCATTGAGGCCTTCCTCGATATCCGGGAGCGTATCGCCAATTTTTACGCTCGCCTCCATCGGATAGATTTGGAGGTTGATCGCGTTCTGCAGGCACATGTAGGGATAAGGCCGCCCCGCCGGCACTTGCGTGGCACAGACTGTCGAATCCGGCACATACCCGCGTCGCTTGGCCTCGGCCTGGAGCAAGGTCATCATCTCGCTCGTGTACCCGGTGGTCGAACCGATCTTCAAGCCGCGGCGGCGGCAGTCCGCAACCATCGCGAGTGCGCCCGGGATCAGCTCGGCGTATTGGGCGAGGCATCCGAGTTGGAGCGGTATGAATTCTTTGAACATCGCTTCAATGTCCTGTTCGTCAGGTGCGCGACCGTGAGCCTGCTGCCAGCGCTTTGCTACCTGCTCGTTCCTGGCGATTTCGCGGATATGGACTTTCTTGTGCGCGCCCATCGGCGGCCGCGCTTCCTCGACGGTGATGTCCACGCCTTTTCGTTTGAAAACCTCGACAAAAACCACCGCCGGCGCAAAGCAGCCATAGTCCATGGTGGTTCCCGCCCAGTCGAGCAACACCGCTTTGAGCGGGCCGCGGTAGGTTCTTCGAAAAACAAAGTCCATAGTCATTCTTTTTATTCGCTGTCCTGCCGACGGTTCAGCAGGCCCGACAGATGCTTCACGCCGGGGACATCCGGAAACTTCAGCCGCTAATTCGACTCCGCACCTTGCACATTTCGAGGCGTCGTTAATCCGGCGATTTGCGTAGAATTCTGGCGAGCAAGGAAACTTCGTCCAGATAAATCAGGCAATTGTTGAGTTGCAAGGCCAGGCATTTTCAGTCATCCTCTCCGGGATGACAGGCGCCAATCACCAAGGACCTCGATATGCCTGACGCTACTTCGCAGGCCCTCTCGCGCCGACGCTCGAAGTCTTGCTGCACCCCTCAACACTTTCTCGGCCCAAGGGGATTTACGTTAATCGAGTTGCTCGTGGTCATTGCGATCATTGCCATACTGGCGGCCATGCTGCTGCCGGCGCTGAGCCAAGCCAAGGCCCGGGCGAAGGCGTCACAATGCTTGAGCAACCTCAAACAAATTGGTCTCGCGGCTTCGATGTACGCGGAGGACAACAAAGACACCTATTTCAATCTCGGCGGGGGCACAATGCCCAATTATGGCCAATGGACGGTGAAGCCGGGTTCTGACGTTTTGCTCAAACCGAATGATCCCCTGGCATATTGGGCGATTGGGTACTATGATTATTTTGGCAAGAACCGCAGACTTTTTCGTTGCCCGAGCTGCGTGCATCCGGATGAATGGCATGACGATGGGCTGAACTATCCTACCGAGTTCTGGTTGAACTCGACTTACGGAATCTGTCAATACCTACTGATTCCTTTTGGGGGAGAGAAAGTCTCTGTCAAAAAGGTCACCTACTACAAAATTCCGGCGAGAACGATCTTTTGCCAGGACTCGGCGGAGCAAAAGTGTGAAGGCGGGGAGGACACAATCGGCCTATTCCCGGGATACACTCAGATTCTTACCCAATGGATTGGCCAGCCGCCTTATGGCGGATTATCAGGGCTCTACGGCGGTTACCATTTCGACAATGAATGGTATCGCCACGGTCAGGGGGACCAAACGGCTTGGGTGGATGGGCACGTCTCAAGGATCAAATTCACTGGCCTGAAGCTGGGAATTGATTATCGGCACTACACCGGAGAGATCCCACTCAGTCCGGTTAAGGATTAGCTGAGTAAGCGCCGGCGGCTCTCCAGCTCATGAGACTAATTCTGACCAATGTCATCACCGCGTTCTTGCTGGTTGCGTTCATCAATGTGGGCTGTGGACGAGGAAGTGCGCCGCTGAGCCCGCTACCTGAGGAGCAAATCCCTTCCGCCTTGCAGGAGGCCTTCGTCAAAGCGCAGCCGGAGGTCAAGGATTTGGCAAACCAAGTCGTTGCCGCACTACAAACCAAGGATTATTCCAAGGCTTTCCTTGTGCTCCAGATCCTGGGCGGCCACTCGGGTCTTAACAAACAGCAGCAGAATGTCGCCAGTCGGTCGATACTCACGGTGAACGGCCTCCTCCAAGCTGCCCAGGAGAAGGGCGATTTCCAGGCCGCCGAGACGCTCAATACTTATCGAGCGAACAAATAGAAGTTTTCACACAACGATTAGGTGAAAGTGGAGCGCGGCTGTGGCAATCTGCCGGTTCAATGCTGACGTTGTCCGGCATCACGAAAGCCTACGGCGAACGGGTTTTGTTCGCCGACGCCACGCTCCAGGTCAATCGACAGGATCGCATAGGCTTGGTTGGGCCGAATGGCGCGGGCAAGACCACGCTCTTGTCGATCATCCTGGGCCACGAGGGGGCGGACACTGGCAAGTTCACGCTCGAACGCGGCATTTCCTTCGGCTATCTGCCACAGGAAAATGCGCCGGCGGGTGATGAAACTGTCATCGAATTGGCCACCGCCATCACCCCCGAATACACAAGGCTGCGCCGTATCCTCAAAGCCTGGGAGGCGGATCATCCCGTCGAGGCATTGCACCCGGAAGATGTTCACGATGATGTCCATGACCGATTCAACGAGCTGGGCGGCTACCGGTTGGAAGCCAAAGCCCGACAGATTCTCGCCGGTCTGGGTTTTCGACAGGGGGATTTCGAGCGTCCTGCCCGACAGATGAGCGGCGGCTGGGTCATGCGCGCGCACCTGGCCCGGCTGCTGACGCACGAGCCGGACCTGCTCCTGCTCGATGAACCGACCAACCATCTCGATCTCGAAGCTCTGCTCTGGTTCCAGGACTATCTCAAGAGTTACCCCGGCGCGCTACTCGTTATTTCGCACGATCGTGAGTTTCTCAATCAGCTCGTCGGCAGCATTGTCGAAATTCGCCAAAGCAAACTCATTCGTTTCCGCGGCAATTACGACGATTACCTCGAGCAGCGCGAGGCCCACCAGCAACAGCTCCTCGCGGCCTACAAACACCAGGAACGCGAGATCGCCCGTCTCATGGAGTTCGTGGAACGATTTCGCGCCAAGAACACCAAGGCCACCCAGGCCCAAAGCAAGCTCAAGCAAATCGAGCGCATGGAGAAAGTCGAGGCGCCGGTCAACGACCAGCGCAAGATTGATTTTCAGTTTCCTCAGCCGCAGCGCAGCGGCCAGCGCGTTATCAGGCTTTCCGGCGTTCACCACGCATATGGTGAGAACTTGGTCTATCGCGGCCTGGATTTTCAGGCCGAGCGCGGCCAGCGCGTCGTGCTGGTCGGTCCAAATGGCGCCGGCAAGTCAACATTGCTGAAAATCCTGGCTGGTGTTCTCACGCCTCAAGCGGGCGTGCGCACGCTTGGCCACAACACCAAAGCGGGCTATTACTCGCAGTATCGCGTCGAGATGCTCAACGCCGGACGCACAGTGCTCGAAGAAGCTTCCAACACGCCTCAGCGTGTCACGGAACAATTTGTCCGCACGCTGCTGGGTTGCTTCCTGTTTCGCGGCGACGACGTGTTCAAGCCCGTAAACGTGCTGAGCGGCGGCGAGAAAAGCCGGCTGGCGCTCGTGAAACTGCTGCTCGATCCGCCAAACCTCCTCTTGATGGACGAGCCGACAACGCATCTCGACATGTCGAGTATTGACGCGCTGGCTTATGCCCTGGACCAGTTCGAGGGAACGTTGATCTTCATCAGCCACGATGTCTATTTCATCCGCACGCTGGCTAATCACGTCGTTCATGTCAACGCGGGCCGGCTTACGCATTATCCCGGAGGCTACCAGTATTATCTCGACAAGACGCAGGCTGAATCAGCCCGCGCGGGCCTGACGGCAGGGGGACGCGCCGCCGTGGAATCGTCCTTAGGGCGGCAGACGCGCCTGGCGGCAAGCGACACGACTGCCAAAGCAGCACTCGCCCGCAAGAACCTAAAGCGCCTGGAGGCAGAGCAACGCCAGGCACGGTCCCGCGAGCGCAAGGCGCAAGAGCAGCTCGTCCTGCGGCTCGAACAGGAGATTCAGGAACTGGAGGCCCGTCAGGCCGCGTTGATCACCGACCTGGAAAAGCCCGAAACTTACGAGCGCACAGGCGGCGCCGTCGGGATCAATCGGGAATTGCTGGATGTCCAGCAGCGCCTGGCCCGACTGCAGCCCGAATGGGAGCAGCAGGCGACGAAACTAGCAGAGTTCGATGCGGAGTAACTCACTTCCCCGCGGCCTCGCGCCGCTCGCGTCGCTGCAGCTCGCGCAATGGGCGATACCCGATCAGGATGACGTTCTGGGCCTTGAGCAGCTGCTTCATGTCTTCGTCGTGGGCAAAAAGCTCATACTGTTCGGAGCGCGTGCGCCAGGAGCCAGTGATGGCCTTTAACTCGTCGCCCGCCAGGGCGGCATGGATGTACAGCTCGGTCACACCGGGTTTGAGGTCCTTAACAATGCCCATCCAAAAGGGTTTTACTCCTTTGGCCTGCTCCTCTTTCAATTCGTCCTGAATGAAGTAATCGGTGAAAACGATGCCTTTGGCGGTGATTTGCTCTCGCAGTTCCGGATGCCCATGCCGGCTCATGGTTTCTTGCGAAGCCATGCGCAGAGGCAGATCGAATTCCACACCCAACCGAACATACACTTCCAAATAGCGCGGGTCGTATTGGAGCGTGCCCATGTGCGAGTCGAGGTGGGTGACGTCCACGCCGGCAGCCAGAGCGCGCTGAATTTGTGCGCGTGCTTCGACTAAAGCTTGCTCCGGCGTGGCATGGGCGTACACCTGAGGCACTTCAGGCCATAAATAGCCAAGTGGGTCGCACAAGCCGGCTACTTTTTCCCGGTCAGTCACCGGTCCCCACCGGTACTTTTTCCATTCGGAGGTGTGACAAAGGTGGATGCCGAAATCTTTCTCCGGGTGCGCCTTGGCGTAATCAGCGATTTCCAGGAACCACGGACAGGGCACCATCATCGTGGCGGAGCGCATCGCACCCTTCTCCAGGCACTCAATCGTGCCCAGGTTGGCAGCGTGGCACATTCCCACGTCATCGCCGTTGACGATGAGCAATTTGTCGGTGGGCTTGTGCCCGAGGCGTTCCGCCAGCGAGCGATTCTCCGCGCCGAGAGCTTGGAAGGTGCACGGAAGCACGGCCAGGGCCAGAATCAACAGTTGGCGAGGCAAATCGAATCTCATCAAGCGAGGTTACTCTCTGGCGGATGGCGCGGCAAACGCATTTGCGGCTGCGACAAATCCTCTTTACAGAAGCGGTCGTCGGGCCTAAGTTTGCGAATGGGCGCCGTCGAACGGCGGAGGCTGCGGGTCGAGTAAGTATTACGTGAACGGCATCGAGATGAAGCACTTGCCCAGTTGGAGGAAGCGCCTTCCGTCGCGCGCGGGCCGATCAGTTCCACGTTTGGGTTTCACCCTGATTGAGTTGCTCGTTGTCATCGCCATAATCGCGATTTTGGCATCCATTCTATTACCAGTGCTGGCCAAAGCCAAGACCCGGGCGCAGTCCACGTACTGCTTGAATAACCTCCGCCAGATCGTGATCGCCTGGAAAATGTATCCCGATGATAACAACGGCTGGTTCCCGCCAAACGAAGACAATCAATTTGGTGGCTGGGTTCGGGGCGAGCTGGATTATTCGGGTTCGACCGATAACACGAACATCCTATACCTGCTCGACCCGAGATTTGCCAAACTCGGTCCTTACACGAAATCACCCGGCGTCTATAAATGTCCCGCAGACCAAAGTCGCACCTTCGGCCGGAGAGGTGATCCACGAGTGCGCAGCATCTCCATGAGCCAGGCCATCGGACCCGACCGGAACAATACGGACAAGGCTCCCCGCGGACAGTGGCTGCCGCATCCACCCTATCGCGTGTACATTAAGGATGGCCAGCTGACGGATCCTCCGCCGTCACTGCTGTGGATAATGACGGATGAACACCCGGACAGCATCAACGACGGAGGCTTCGCCGTTCAAATGCCGGCCTCGGAGACCGGTACGCAATGGATAGACGTGCCCGCAAAATACCACAATAATGCGTGCGGATTCGCCTTTGCGGACGGCCATTCCGAAATCCACAAATGGCTCAGGCCCGGCGCCATCCCGCCGGTAACTTACGTGCAACTAAGCGGTCTGATCAATTCCGCCAGGAATCCGGACGTCATCTGGATCGCCAGACGGACTTCGGCGCGCATTGATGGCAAGCCGCTGCCTTACTGAGTGATTATTGGGAGAGGGTTTTCTCGATTCGCTTGAGTTCGGCTATGGCTTTGGCGTCACCTTGGTCAGCCCGTTCCTGCAGATTCGCCATCATCGCCTGCTTGGCTCTCTCCAGAGCCATAAGTTGGTTGGCGCTGACGCCGGGCATTTTCTGCACGGTTTGAACCGCAATGACCCCTTCGCCGTAGTCCTTCGAATGCACTGCCGAAAGGGCGGCCTTGACGGACGCGTTGACATCAGCCTGCGGCTCGGGAGCGGGCGCGGCGTTGTCCGGTGCCAGGGCGGACGGGGCCGGCCGGGGCGCCGCTTGCGCTTCGGCGGGAAACGCCTTCTCCACCTTCGCGGCCTCCGCGTCAACGTTCGGCTTGCCGCCGCAGCCGCTTAAAGCCAGGAGCGATGTGGCCGCAGCCACGGAAATCTGAAACGCGCTCGATTTCACTTCACTCACTCTATTAAACCTCACTCTTGTACCTCGGCGGCTGATTTGGGCCCCTTTTTCAGTCGTGTCCTCATGGCCGCCCGCTCTGCCGAATCAGTCGCCGCCGCCTGCGTGGTTTGCGGCAGAGCGCTGCTTTGTGTGTTCGCGACTCCGGGCAATTGCTGAGGGTTTTGCGCTGCCACTGCCACTCCAGCGTTACTGTTTGTGCCCGCCGGCGGCAGGACAGCATTCACATCGGTATTGCCCTCAGCCTGTGGCCCCGGAACGAGCGATGCGCTATCGGCCGTCGGCGTCGTTGGTGTCGGTGCCTCATGCATGCCCAGCGGTTGTTCCGACTTCGACGCTTCGGCCTGAGCTTCCGGCTTGCGGCCGCAGCCGCTCAGTGCCAGGACCATGGCGAGCACGGCGATTGGCAATTGAAAGTTCGTGGATCGCATATCACTTTTTGGCTTTTTTGTTTCAGTCTATTTTTTTGATTCACCGGACGGTTGTGCCTACCGCCCATCAGCCGACTTCGGGTAGCACCAGAGGCTGTTTTTCGTCGGGTCGGCGAGGATTTTGTAATACGCGTCCCATTTGAGAAACTGCACGTGCCCATCAAACAGGCCAACAATGGCCCCCAACGAGTGGCGCTTGGAAAATCCCTCGCTCGGCCTGCTGGACCCATCATTGAAGTAACCTGACTGTGTTTCGTCTGGTTCCCATAACAACATGTCGGTCCCCTTGAAGGCCGCGTTCTTAAAGGTCTTTCCCACCGAGCCCGAGCTCCAATCGAAACTTCCGCTACCATTGATGACGGCGCCGTTCATCATGTAACTGGTGAACTTGATGCCGCTCTGTCTCCAGGCCGCCGTATTCGTGCGATGGATCGGGCACATATACATGCTCCAGTCCTTCACCACCGGAAAAAAGACCCCTTTGCTCGGACCATTCGTCTGGTTGGACCCGGGAATGCCTGAATACGGCGCAGGCGTTATCGCTTCTCCAGGTTTGTAAAGCCAGCCGGCGGGCAGCCGGCTATTGGCCGCGCCGTCCGTCCCGCCGCAATTCGGCGGCTCGATCTTGTCGTCGTAGTCTGAGACGTACATCACATGCGCCAGGAGCAATTGCTTGTAATGATTGACGCACACTGTGCGCTGGGCTTTCTCCTTGGCTTTGGCCAAAGCGGGCAGGAGCATCGCAGCCAGGATCGCAATGATGGCGATCACGACGAGCAGTTCGATAAGTGTGAAAGCAGCCGCCAGGCAAGTGCGTGACGCCGGCCGGTTCTGGACCTTGATCGTTCTTGTGGTGCGCCACATGGGTTTGCCGTTGTGAGGTGCGCGACTACCACCGCATCCCTCAGCCATTCGCGGTACTATATCCGGCTGGCAGAAAATGTCCATGACAAATCTCGCGAGGCCTGTGACCGACCTGTGGACCCGGCGCGGCGGGCACGTCTCTAGGCTCCGCCCCAGCCGCGCTTCCGCTTGAGCTTGCCCGGCGCTGGGAAGGCCGTGTATAAGGCCGAATCCTGGAGCGATTCTCCGAGAGATTCGAGCAGGATTGGTCGCTGTTGGCGCAAATGCGCATTGGAATATGCCAGGTAAAAACTCACGCCGAGGGCGAATAATGAGCATCTTCGTTTTGGCGCTGTTGAGCTTATTGTTCGTAACGGGCGTTATTCCCGCGTCGCCGTCAGGGTGCAAAGCACCCGAGCTGGTCATCAGCCCGGAGCACCCGTTGATCATTCTCTACGGCCCCGGCACGGGCGAACGGACTGTGAAATGCTGGCAGCATTTGCCGGCGGATATCAGACCTTATTGCGCCGTTACGATGGATCCTCCGTCGCTCGACGTGAAGGAACGTCTCGAAGGCTGGCGGCGTATGCTGCGCCAGGTTCAGCCACACAACATCCCCATCGTGCTCCAGGTGGCTGGTGATTCCGCTGAGTGGACCACACCTCTGGGCGTGGTGGAAACCTTGCTGCAGGAATTCTCCTGCATTAAAGCGGTTCAGGTAGTTGAGTGGCGCTGCGCCTATTATACTCGCTTCGGGGGCGACCTGGAGATGGCGATCCCGGAGAACCTGCGCTACTTGGCAGAGTTGCTGAAGCTGTGCGGGCGCTACGGAAAGCATCTCTCGTTACAGCTTCAGACCGATCTGGCGCACCTGGCCGCAGATCAATTGTCGGGGCCGCTCCGGGAAATGTTCCGCGAATATCGGGAATATCTTCTTCCACAGAACGAGTGCATCCCTCCCTCCTACTATCTGGCGCAAGCGGCTGCTTGCGGCCTGTGGCTGGCCGGTTATTGCGAACACTGGGGCATGGAGCCGCAGTGGTGGTGGTGGACCAAGGGCGAGTCGTACTTCATTCGCCCCGGTTTGTTTGGCGTCGAGGCGGCGCTGGAAACTGACGAGGAGAGATACGCGCGGCTCTATCGTGCGTTCATCATCGAAGGAGCGCTGATGGGCGCAACCGTTTTCTCGATTGAACCGCCCCAGGACATTTGGAATGGAGAATTCACGGATAAACGGCATTTCGATAACGTGATTTACCCGACTCTGCGCCAGATCATCGATCAGCATCTGATCGCCACTCGGGACGACGTGCTTGCTCAGGCCAAGGTGGCCTACCAAATGAAAGAATGCAGAACTCTGCACGAGTACGACAGGCTGCTCCAGGATCTCGACCTCGAAAATGGTCAGGGAAATCTCGAGCGAGCAGCTTACGGAGTCCTGCTCCCGCATTTAATGAAGGAGATGATCCCCGACACGGGCGGACGATATTACTTCATTCCGCTGCTGCCGGTCGGCGCTCCATCAAGTTTGACTCAGCGCTTCGCCAAGGTCGTTCAGCCGAACGAATGCTCGACGCCCGCGGACTATCGCGCCCTGCTCGATCGCTATTATCTGCCGACGGAAAATACCGCTGGCGTTTTCACCAACAACCGTGCCTGTGTCCTCAAGTGCGGCCGAGCCATTGCCGTGATGCAGTCGCGCGAAAATCTCTTCGAGAAGCAACCCTTCGCGGTGGACCTGCCGCGCTGGGTGACCGGTTTGCACACCCAGCGGGAGGCTGGAGGCATCCACCTGACCTGGCAGAACAACACGGACGCCGGCTCATATCGCGTCTGGAAACACATCCCAGGCGCCCGCGTATATCCGCAATGGGAACTGCTCAAGGATGGCCTTCAGGCCAGCTCTTGCTCACTCCCGGGCCTTGAGAGCGGAACGTTCGGCGTGTCGGCCCAGACCGCGGCGAAAAGGCGATTCGAGGGGACTGTCAACTTCGGCGAGTATTTGCTGTTCCCGGCCGATGAAAGCCCGATTCTCGAGCAGGCTGTCGTCACGCAAGAGGGGAGCCGCACTGAGCACATTTCCTGGACTGACGAGTCCTTGCCTACGAAGCAGGAAGTTTGGCGGATTTTCGACGGCGTGCCGAAGCAACACGAGAAAGAAGCGCAAGCGGTGCTCGAGAGTTTTCGCGGGCTCATCTCAGCGTTCGAGGCCAGGGAGCTGGACCGGCTTATGTCTTTCTACGACCAAGATTACCGAGACAGCAACGGTTACAGTATCGAATACGTCCGTCGGGCGTGGCTCTGGTGGTTTCAGCGGACGGTGATCCCGTATGTCGTGGCTCAGGTCCGAACGTGGGACACGGCCCATGTGGCCGATGGCCTCATCAGCGTCACCGCCTGGAACCGCTTCCGCGGAACGATCGTCTGGGATGAACCGTTCGGTTATCACGGCCGTGTTCGAATTCCCCGGCATGCCGACGAGCGAGTTACGTGGACATGGAAACACGATCCTGCGGGCCGTTGGAAGCTGCTGCGCACCTCGCCCGCATTGCCGAACTTCGGCGAAATGTTGTGGAACAGCCGTGGGCACGATGTTGAGCATGTGATGAGCGATTTCGCCGATACCCCCGCCTCGAGTGGTCTATCGCAGGAGAAGGACCACGGGGCGAAGTTCAAGCCCTCACCAAAACCCTAAGGAGAACTTCCTCCCGCGCCTCATGTAGATGAAAAGTGGCGCTTTGACGACTTGTGCTCTCATTTGGAAAAAGCGGGGCCCGCCGTTTCCGGCGGGCCTTGCGACGTCCGTTCGAAGCTTATGGGTTCTACTGCCCTTTTACCCGATAATAGGCCTGAGTGCCGGAAATCGTGTCAGTGGCGCTCGTGCCGGAAATTCCGGTCTGCGCGTCGCTCCATCCGCCCGTAATCGGACTCTTGCGCTGGAGCGTGTAGGGCGGAGTACCGCCGCTCCAGTTTATCGTCAGGGTCGTCCCGTTTCGCGTGATCGAGCTGATCACAAGCGGCGCCAACAGTGTCACCGGATTGGCAAAGTTCGAGGTGTGGACCCGCCCGCGATGGGTCCCGGCGGGATCCGCCGAGTAGTTCGCCGTAACGGTTACCTGCGTGCCGGAGACCAGGCCCAAACTGGCTATGTTGAAGTTGAAATGCCCGACCGCCGGATCGCTGTCATATGGTCCATTGTCCACGAAGGTTCCGATATAAGCCTTGCCTTGGGGAAACCCGTTGGTCTGAGTCGCGAGCCCGGTCATCGGATCGAAAGTCTCCAATTCCTGGAGGGCAAATTTCATGCCATTGGTCCAGCCTTCCGGATCCAGCGTGTAGACATCGAGGAAAATGTTCGTGTAGTTGGTGAACGCTGGAGCGAAATCCACGGCGGGCGACGGGACGGGCGGAGCACATGTGCCGATCAAACGTGCCGCGCTGCTGTTAGTGGACAACGAAGGGATGATGTCCCCCACAGTGCTCATGTAGGTCACTGAATAATTGGTAAAGCGGTCCAGCGAAGCACCGGAACCGTCGGCGTAGGAAAACGGGGCGAGGTTGTTGCCAATTAACTTGTTGCCGCGGACTGAAGCCCTGGGTCCAGGAATGATCGTGCCGACGCCGTTATTGGTGAATAGGATTCCTGTGTCAGACTTGAGAAAAGCTGACGGAAGAGGAGTCTGACTCGCGGGGTCGGGGTATAACGTATTGAATGGATAATTCATACTGATGACATTGGCTTCAAGGTCGTCGCTGACCCCGTCGAAATCCGAGCCAAACTGGGCCGACCCGACGATTCCGTTTTCATTCTTGAAATTGTCAATGATCGGATTTGAGTTGGTGAACCGCGTCACACCGTCCACTGCCACGCCGATGTAGTTTCCCGCGACCACTACGTTGGTGAAGGCGGCGCTGGGATCGTCCCCCGATCCGTAGAATTCAATGATGTTATTGTCGGCGGTAAAGGTGACCCCTCCAATGACATTCCGCTCTTCCGCATCGTTGAGGCCGTCGCCATCGGTGCCGATGACCAGGTTGTTGATACCGCGGCCAAACTCCATCATCGCTTCCATCGGAACGGCGTCCTGACTGACGTCATGCATGCCGTCCGGGAGAACATTAAAGAAATTGCCACTGACGCGGGTGTCCTTGGACTCAATATCCAAAGCGAAGTATTGCCCGCAGAAGACGTTATGTTGCGCACGAGCTCCCAGGGTGTCGGCGGGCCCGGCTTTCACACCGATCACCGTCCGCTTCGGCCAGAAAGGAACGCTGTTGGTGACGCCGTTGGTCACGACGTCCACCATATCTCCAAAGGCTGCCACCCCTATCTTAAAGCCGGAAATGGTGGTGCCGTTTACATCAACGCCGATCCAGCAGCCGTCCAGATGACAATCGTGCGCCGAGTTTGCGATGGAAACCGCGTAAAAATCCGACGAGTTGCCTCCGGCGCTGAAATCGCCCGACCCCAGCATGCAGAGTCCCCGGATGTGGCAATTGGTGCCTTCGATGAACAGCGTCCCAATTTCGCTCGGTCCAAAACCGGGACCAGGATCGGACGTGCCATAGCCGCTCGTAGAATCAAGGATGATCCGGATTTTCGCGTTGTTGGCGGCCAGAATGGTGTTGGTGTTTGGTGACGAACCGGGCTGCGTGTAGCCATCGATCGTCACATTGTTATTGGTAATTACGGGATATCCTGTATTGGGAGTTGCCAGGTAATGGTTATTCGTCGTTGTGTTCGGAATGTTGAACACGATCGTGTCGCCATCCGCCAGCAGATTGATGGCCGTGACCAGGTTCGTTATCCCGGCGTGAAAGTTTTTGTTGTTCTCCGTGTTGACGGTAATGACCTTGGCGTGAGCTGATAGCGCCACAATCAACACGGAGGCTAGCACGGAAGACTTGATGTGAGTTTTCATGATGATTTCTGGCAAGCCCGACGAGAATGGGTCGCCCGAAACCAAGATACGTCAGACGTTGCTTTGCGGGTTTGTTTGCTTGTCTCTTTTGAATGTTAGGAGAAGCAATCGACGAGGTCAAGCGAAAAAACGGGCCAAAGTTCAGCAGATCATTCGTCGCGTCTGTTTCGGGCGCTGGCTATGCCATTTCCCGCCGAGGAATTCTGATCGTCGGGCTGCTTAGGTTTAACGAGTTCGGCGGCGCGTCTCCGTACATCTCCGGAATACAATCTATAGTTGCGTGCTCCGAAGGAATGATCGCGTGGCTCTCGGTTAAGTTGCCGATTGGCTTCGCGGTCTCCTCCCAGAAGAGTGCGCGGCTAACCCGACACCCTCAACGGTTGATGGTGAGCCGAGCCTATAGATAAACTCCCACTTTGGGTGAAGGCTCAGCAGTAAGACGTACCATTTTTCAGCCCGGACGAAATCTGTTTACTTCGCTCGGACCCGATTTATATTTTCTCTCGCCCAAAGCCGATGTGGCGGAATTGGCAGACGCGCTAGACTCAAAATCTGGTACCCGAAAGGGTGTGTGGGTTCGACCCCCTCCATCGGCACCATTTCCTTTTCCACCGTGAACAGAGGGTACGCCATTTTCATTACGCTGGGACTGCTCAGCGCGGCGTTTGTGCTCAGCACCTGGGCCATGGTATATCGGTTGGCGCCTGAGGACCGGCGGGAACACGACCTCCGCTGGTTGGGCCTCTGGTCAGTCAAAGGACTCTTCCTGCCCTTGGCCCTGTGGACGGTGCTGAATGTCGGGCTTTCCTGGAGCCTGCAACCGTTCATGCCGGAAGTGCAGGCTGCTCAGAACAACGGCGACCCCTGGGTGCCCGAATTTCTGCGCGTGGTTGGCGAGGGGATGTTCATTGTCAGCTCCTTTTGGGCAGCACTGACCCTGGCCTGGGTCCTGCGCAAGGCCGCAGCGGGGCTGCAAGGCCAGGCGCGCGCGGACTTCAAAGGACTCTGCGTTACCTGCGTTCTCGGCTTGTCGCTACCCGCACTGGGCATTGCCCTGCTTGGCGGCTGGCCTGTGCTCGGCATGGCCGCGGCCACGATTCTTGGGCCCATCGCCAGCTATTCGCCCAACATCTTACGCGCGAAAAAGACTCCGCCGATGTATGCCCGGGCCATCGCTCGCATGAAGTTCGGCAAATACAACGAAGCCGAGTGGGAAATCATCCGGGAACTGGAGAAATGCGAAGACGATTTCGACGGCTGGATGATGCTGGCGGAGCTTTATGCCAAGAACTTCCACGATGTTGCCGAGGCCGAACAGACTGTGCTTGAGCTGTGCGATCAGCCCCGGACCACTCCTTCGCAACTGTCGGTCGCGTTGCACCGGTTGTCCGAGTGGCATTTGAACCTGGCGGACAATCCCGGCGCGGCGCGGCGCGCATTGCAGATGATTTGTGATCGGTTGCCGGGCACGCACCTGGCCCACATGGCGCAGCTTCGCATGAATCAATTGCCGGCGACGCTTGAGCAACTCCGCGAGATGCGGAACCCGCGGCCAATTCCTGTGCCCGAGCATTTTGCGCTGCCGGGGTCTATCAGAAAACCCATGCCTGCAGGCCCACCAGGCACGACACCGGAGTTGGAAGCACAGAGAAAGCAAGCGGTCGAACAGGCCAATGCCTGTGTGGAGAAGCTCACGCTGGAGCCGAACGACGTTGCAGCGCGGGAGGAGTTGGCTCGGTTGTTTGCCGAGCGCCTGAACCAGGTTGACCAGGGACTGGAGCAGATCACTCTCTTGCTCAATATGCCCGACCAGCCGGACGCCAAACGCGCGGGGTGGCTCGACCTCATGGCCACCTGGCACATCAATTATCGCCAGGACCATAACACCGGCCGAAAAATCCTCGACCGGCTGGTGCATGAATTCCCTGAGAGCCCGGAGGCGGCTGCAGCGCACCGGCGCGCGCAAACGCTGGACGCGGAGTATCCGGGGTAACACACTGCGCGCATGAAAAGCGAACCAACCAGCGCCGTGATGCATCCGGAATGGACGCCGGACTCCTGGCGGAAAAAGTCCGCTCTTCAGATGCCAACCTATCCGGACGCGGCGGCGCTGCGCGACACGCTGACTCAACTGGCTCGGTTGCCTCCACTGGTGACAAGTTGGGAGATCGAGAACCTCAAAGCGCAACTCGCGGAGGTGACACACGGCCAGCGCTTCCTGCTGCAAGGCGGTGATTGTTCGGAAAATTTCGACGACTGCGAATCCGGCGCCATCGCCGGCAAACTGAAAATCCTGCTGCAGATGAGCCTAGTCCTGGTGCAGGGCGCCAGGAAGCAGGTTATCCGCGTCGGCCGCATTGCCGGCCAGTACGCCAAACCGCGCTCGGCGGACACCGAGACCCGCGGAGGCGTCACGCTGCCCAGCTACCGGGGCGACATGATCAATCGCGCCGGGTTCAGCGCGGCGGAGCGCACTCCTGACCCCGCCCTGCTGCTCCGCGCCTACGAACGCTCGGCGTTGACGATCAATTTCATTCGCGCCCTGATTGAAGGCGGCTTCGCTGACCTGCATCATCCAGAGTACTGGGAACTGGGTTTTGTGGCCAATTCGCGCCACGTCGCGGAATACACCCGCATGGTGGAATCGATCGGTGAGTCACTGCGCTTCATGGAAACTCTCGCCGGCCGCGTGGCAGCCGATATCAACCGGGTGGATTTCTTCACCAGCCACGAGGGCTTGCACCTGGACTACGAGCGCGCCCAAACGCGCCAGGTTCCCCACCGCGCGGGCTGGTACGACCTGGCTACGCATTTCCCGTGGATTGGTGAACGCACCCGCGCGTTGCATGGGGCACATGTCGAGTTTTTTCGTGGTATCGCCAATCCCATCGCCGTGAAAATCGGTCCGACGGTCACGCCCGAGGAGGCTCTGGCGCTGGCCGATGCGCTAAACCCGCGGAATGAACCGGGCCGGCTCACGTTCACACACCGGCTTGGGGCCGCCAATGTGGAGAAGTGCCTGCCCCCGCTCGCCCTGGCAATACAACGGGAGGGCAAAGCGATTCTTTGGTGCTGCGATCCCATGCATGGCAACACCGAAACCACGCGCGAAGGCATCAAGACCCGGCATTTCGATAAGATCCTCAAGGAACTGGAATTGTCCTACCGCATCCTGCGCGACAGTGGCACTCACCTGGGTGGCGTTCATTTCGAGTTGACCGGGGAAAACGTCACCGAATGTATAGGTGGCGCGAGCGGCGTGACGGAGGCCGATCTCCCACGGGAGTACCGCACTCAACTGGACCCGCGGCTAAACTATGAGCAGGCAATGGAACTGGCGCTGCTCCTCTCCCGATTGATGGCTGCTGAGCCACACAAGGCAAATCCCCAACACGAGCGTCCGCCGTCGTTCTGAGCTCGCCGAACACATGAGATTGTTCGCAAACCCGAAGAACGTAAGCCTCGGCGCCCGATGGGAATCTCATTCGTCGTTCGCCTGCCGGGTCGAAGCTTCCGAGCGAAGGCCGGTCATTCGTCATTTGGCTTTCGTCATTCGTTATTTGGCATTCGTCATTCTGCTCGCTCTCCTCCCGCGCTTCCGATCATTCGCTGCCGTCGTTTCGACTCCCTTCGGCACGAGCTATCAGGTCAATATCGATGCCAGCGGCCAAAACATTGCCGGGGACGCAGCCAATGAACCCTCACTCTGCATCGACCCGAACAACTCGAATCGCATCGCCATTGGCTGGAGGCAATTCGACAGCGTGACCAATGACTTTCGCCAGGCGGGGTGGGCTTACTCGACCAATGGCGGTGTTAACTGGACGTTTGGCGGGACTCTCGAAACCAACGTTTTTCGCAGTGATCCCGTCCTGGCCGCGGATGCGGAGGGGCGGTTCTATTTTCTAAGTCTGCAACCTAACCCATTCCGATGCGATTTGTGGCGCTCGACCAACGGAGGCGCCAACTGGCAGCGGATCGGTCCCGCGGCCGGCGGCGACAAGTCCTGGATGTCGATCGACAAGACCTCCGGTCCGGGACATGGCACGATTTATCAGGCCTGGGATTACGCATCAACGACCTCGAACCACTATTTCAGCCTTTCGTACGACGGCGGGATAACCTGGACGAATCCGTTCGTCATACCTCAGGAACCGTACTGGGGCACACTGGATGTGGGACCAGAGGGCCAAGTTTACTCGCTGGCCGGGTTCAACGGCAGCGACACTTTCTGGTTGAACCGCTCGACCAACGCCACCAACCGCGCTGCACCGTTCAATTTTGATCTCACCGTGCCTGTAAACTTCGGCGGGAGTTTGCTTTACTCTCTAGGTCACGGCCCAAACCCCGGCGGCTTATTGGGCCAGCTTTGGGTCGCAGTGGATCGCTCAACCAATCAAACCCGCGGAAATGTGTACGGGCTCTTCTCAGCCGGCAGGACAACGAACAGTTGCGATGTCATGTTTGCGCGCAGCACCGATGGTGGCGCGAGCTGGAGCCTGCCTCAACAGCTAAATAGCGACGCGGGCAGCAACACCTGGCACTGGTTTGGGACAATGTCCGTGGCTCCGAATGGCCGCATCGATGCGTGTTGGTACGATACCCGGCACGACTCCGGCCTCGACACCAACCATATCTTCTCCGAGCTGTATTATTGTTATTCGCTAGACGGCGGTTTGTCCTGGGCGACTAATCGCGCTATCAGTCCCCCGTTCGATTCCCTCATTGGCTGGCCAGACCAAAACAAAATTGGCGATTATGTTGGTATGATATCGCTCGATGACGCCGCCTGCATCGCCTATAGCGCCACCTTTAACGGTGAGCAAGACATCTACTTCATTCGTGTCGAACAACCCATCTTTGCCACCATCAGCCTGACGGCCACCGCCATCAGCGTCTCCTGGAACGCAGTCATCGGAAAAACATATCGCCTCCAGTACAAGGACAGCGTCGCCGCACCCTGGCCCATTGGCACCAATCAGCTTTGCCTCGTGGCCACCAACGTGATGATGACGGTTAACGATCCAACCGCTCCCGGCGCATCCCAGCGTTACTATCGCGTGGTCAAGCAGCCATGACCGACAGTGCGCAGCAGCCGACTCACACTGGCCGCGGGCGAAAATGGGCAGCTGCGATTAGCTTCATCCTGGTGGTGGGCTTAGTCTCCGGTTGTCAAACCCTTGGCTTCTATTGCCAGGCGATTGAAGGTCAGTATCAACTGGTAGCCAACCGCAAATCCATAGAAAAACTGTTGGCCGATGCCCGAACGCCCGCCCGGCTCAGTAATCAGTTGGAGCTGCTGCAGCGGCTCCGGGCGTTCGCAGATAAGGAGCTGAAGCTGCCAGTGGATGGCCACTACACAAAATATGTGGACGTGCACCGCCCATTTGTGGTTTGGAACGTGGAAGCCGCCCGGGAGTTTTCGCTCGAACCAAAATCCTGGTGGTATCCGGTAGTCGGTAGCCTCGAATATCGCGGCTATTTCTCGGAACACCGGGCGAATCAGTACGGCGCCGCCCTTCGGCGGAAAGGGTATGACGTTTTCGTTGAAGGCGTCCCCGCGTATTCGACTCTGGGCTGGTTCAAGGACCCGGTGTTGAACACATTCATCTACGAGCCGGAAGCTGGCCTGGCCGAGACGATCTTCCATGAGCTTGGCCATCAGCGCGTCTTTGCGCGAAGCGACACCGACTTCAATGAAGCATTTGCGACGACGGTCGGCGAGGAAGGCGCGCGACGTTGGCTGCGCGCCCATGGTGATGACGCGGGTCTCGAGCGGTACATGGTGGGACTTAGGCGCACCCGACAGTTCGCTCACTTGATCCTGGGGACGCGCGAGCGGTTGGAAGCACTTTACGGCGACCGGCGGACAGAAGAAGGTCGATTAAGAGCGACGAAACAAAAGCGCGAGGCCCCCGCGGACGAGCTGCGACGGGAAAAGCAGCAAGTCCTCGATCGGCTCCAGCGGGACTACGCCGAGTTAAAGAAAGAATGGGGTGGTGACGCTTCGTACGAAGCCTGGTTTGCGCGGCAGATCAACAATGCGCAGCTTAACTCAGTAGCTACCTACTATGACCTTGTGCCCGGTTTCGAGCACTTGCTGAAAGAGAACGGCGGCGACCTGGAGAAATTCTACGCGGCGGCGGCGCGACTTGCCAAATTGCCGAGGAAAGAGCGCCGCCAGCAGCTCACCGTCCTGAGCAATGTTCAAGAAGGGCAATCGTTGAAACTCGGAGTCGGTCACTGACGACGAGCATCCCGGAACAGGTTAGCGGCAAGAGGATGGGTCAGACTTTCCGCTCGCTTATCCAGACAGTAGCTAACCACACCATCACATTCGCCGTCCTGCCGGGATTGCAGGCACATTCGTAACCAGTCGGCAATCCGTTGCGGGCTGGCCGGCTCTCCGTGGCGAAGCTTGAACTCTTCAGCCGACGCGGCGGTCATCACGATAAACGGCAACTGGAACCGCTGCTCACCCTTGCGCACCGCGCTGCCAAAACCAGCTTCGAACGGTCCTTGCTGCTCGACTTTCCATTGGCTGGGCTCGGCTAAAGTTGTCGCCAGTTCCAGGCCCTCAGCCCGTAAGTCCTTCAGCCGCCAATTCACGCCAAAGTTGCTTACTCCCCGCTTGTCCGTTAGCCGGAACGCGACAGTCACCTTCGATTTGCCCTGAACTGCGGCAGTCGCATCCGCTTCGATCTGCTGCCAGGTTTTTGCGCCGCCGGCCACGTCCTCCTCCCAAAGGATCTTATCTTCCACCAGCAACTGTTTGAAATGATACCCGGCCGTTTTTCCTGTGAAATCGTCGCGCTCTGTGAAATGCAGACGGACTCGACTGGTGTCAACAACGCGGGCCGAGACAGCGGCGCTGACATAGTCGCCTGGGTGCGTCGGGGTGCTTGCCGGGCAACCTAGCTGGCCGGACTGCGTCGTTGCTTCGCCCTTGAGAATCGCGCGAGCGTCGCGGATTTCATCCTGATCCTGGGGATAGGCCACCACGACGCCATCAATTATTGCCTGATAATTGTTCACGAACTCGGCGGTGATTTCCGGAAAATACATCAGCGGTAAGAAGGCCAGCCGCGGATTAATCTGCCGGGCCCTGGCTTGCATCTTACGAACGTAGTCCGGAGTGAAGAACTTGCGGTTCGCGTAGAAGTCATCAATCACCCAGCCGGTGAGATTGGTTTGCTGGAAGGACAATCGCGCGATTTCCTCGGCCCAGCGCACATAGTCGAGCTTGAACGGCTCGGACGCGGGATAACCTCCTTGGGGACCTTCTGACGGCGGCACCAAGTACACCCACACCTCGATCCGGGCCTCGGCGGCTCTAGGCAAAAATAATTTCAAATCATCCCAGTCGGAGGTGGCGTGCCACAGCAGCCAGTAGTAGCTGGTGACGTGGAGCTCCTCGAGCCGACGCACCATGGCTTCGATATCCACGCGGCCATCAGCGCGCCGAAGTTCGGCGTCATAATCCGCGAGGTGCGGACGAGCCACGGGCGCCCGGGCCTGCCCCAACGCCGCCGCGCAGCTCAGCATCAGAATGAGAAACCAAAGAGGCCGAAAGATGGGTCTCATGTGCTGTGTGAGGGTAGTTCAGCCTCCAGATCCGCTCAAGCCTGCCAGTATTCGTTCCAGTAGCAGCCGCCATCTCGCATATCGGTGGCGGAGAGCGCCCATCCCCGGGCGCAGCAAGCTCCGCCTGTTCGAACGCTTTAGACTCATGCCAAGCACCATAGTTGTCGTTCGTCGCTGCGCCCGGGGACGGGCGCTCTCCGGTAGTGGGTTCACAAAAGAAATCGCTGGAAAACCTCCGGGCCAACATTCATATTATCACCCATGAAGCCTGCCGATCTAATCTCAAGCCCCACCATTTTTTCTTCTGACCGCCGCAATTTTCTCAAGCGGCTGTCCGTCACCGCCGCCTGGTTGACCGTGCCTGGCGCCTTCGCCGAGGAGTTGCTCCGCACTCCGCGACAGACCGAAGGCCCGTTCTATCCGGACAAGCTGCCGCTCGATACCGACAATGACCTCATCCTAGTCAACGACTCCCTGACGCCGGCCATAGGCGAAATCACGCACCTGTCCGGACGTGTTCTCGATGGACGCGGTGACCCCATCCGCGATGCCCTGGTCGAGATCTGGCAAGTGGACAATAATGGCATCTATCTCCACTCGCGCGACAATCTTACAAAGCGGGATCCGAACTTTCAGGGCTTTGGCCGGTTCCTGACCGGCTCAAGCGGCGAATATTACTTCCGCACGATCAAACCGGTCGCCTATTCGGGTCGCACGCGGCACATCCATTACGCGATCAAGATGAAAGGACGCGACAAGTGGACCACCCAATGTTACGTCAAGGGCGAACCAAAGAATGCGCGCGACGGGGTCCTGAATGGCATCAATGATCCCAAAGCCCGCGCGTCGGTCATCGTGGACTTCGCCCCAATAAAAGGTTCGCGCGCCGGCGAACTGGCTGCGAGGTTTGACATTGTGCTGGGATTTACACCCGTCACCTAACGGTTATGAAACGATTGATAGCGTTGGCTCTCTGTCTGTTGGCGGTAACGGTTTCCGCCCAGGAATGGGCGAAGGCGCGCCTGGAAAAATCGCCACGTCATCACGAATGGGTGACTGTCAAACACGGCGGCCGGGAAATTCAATGCTACATCACGTATCCCGAGGTCAAAGACGCGGCGACCGCCGTAGTCGTCATCCATGAGATCTTCGGTCTGACGGACTGGGTGCGCGGCGTTACCGATCAACTGGCCGAGGCCGGTTATATTGCAATCGCGCCGGACCTGCTCTCGGGGGCCGCCCCAGGTGGCGGTGGCACGGCCGAACTGGGCGGCAGCGACGCCGCAACCAAGGCCATTCGCTCTTTGCCGCCGGAGCAAGTCACGGCCGACCTGAATGCAACCCTGGATTACGCGAAAAAATTGCCCTCCTGCAACGGGAAAGTAGCGGTCGGCGGATTCTGCTGGGGCGGCGCGCAGAGTTTCCGTTTCGCCACGAACAACAAGGAACTTAAAGCCGCCTTTGTCTTTTATGGCACCGGACCTGAAAGCGAACAGGACCTCGCGCAAATCAACGTCCCGGTTTATGGATTCTACGGAGGCAACGATAACCGGGTGAATTCGACCATTTCCAAGACCTCCGAGTCAATGAAGCGTGCTGCGAAAAAGTACGATCCGGTTACCTACGAAGGAGCCGGGCACGGGTTTATGCGCGCCGGCGAAGCGCCCGACACCAATGAGGCAAACCAGAAAGCGCGCAAGCAAGCCTGGGAACGCTGGAAAGACCTGCTGAAGAAAATCTGAGGTCGAATTCTTGTCGCGGCGCGCGCCGGGTTCCAGCATCCTGCACCGATCATAGATGGAACCAACGCCTGTGAACGTACCCGCGCTGCGCACCGCTCCGGCGCGGGACGAAATTACCGGCCCGAGCCATCTCTCACCCCAACAATGGCGTTCGGGCATCGCCGCCTGGCTGGGCTGGACCTTCGACGGCCTTGACATGCACCTCTACACCCTGGTCGCCGCGCCTTTCGTCGCGCAGCTCCTGGGCGGCCTTGCTACGACTGATCCGCGCGTCGGCCGGTACGGGTCGATTATCCAGGCCGGGTTTTTGCTCGGTTGGGCCATGGGCGGCGGGTTCTTTGGGCGGATCGGCGACCGCCTCGGTCGTGCCCGCGCGTTGAGCCTTACGGTCTTGACGTATGCCGCTTTTACCGGGCTCTCCTTTTTCGCCCACACTTGGTGGCACTTGCTGATCTTCCGGTTTCTCGCGGCATTGGGCATCGGCGGCGAATGGGCCGTGGGCGCTTCGCTGCTGTCGGAAACCTGGCCGCGCAAATGGCGACCCTGGATTGCGGCGGTGCTTCAGAGTGGCGTCAATGTGGGCGTTCTGGGCGCCGTGCTGGCAAACTTTGTCCTCGCCAATGCCCAGCCGCGCTGGCTGTTCCTAGTTGGTATCCTGCCCGCTTTGCTGGTCTTTTGGATTCGGCGAGCGGTGCCTGAGCCTGAGGAATGGCGTGAGGCCAAGGACCGCGCCCGGCATAGGGAGCCGCGCGTCCGCGACCTCTTCGAGGGCAACGTGCGCCAGATCACGATTTGGGTCGTGCTGGTCTGCGGCGTTTCTCTCACCGCGCATTGGGCGTTCATGTTCTGGCATCAGCAACAGCTCCGCAACCTGCCCGAGGTGCTGGGTTGGAGCGCTCAACAAAAGAACCATCTCGTCAACACGGCCCTTTACCTCGTGATGGTCGGCTCCATCCTGGGCAATTTTTTCGCCGGCGCCGTTGCGCGCCTGCTCGGTTATCGGCCGGCGATCGTCGGGATGTGCCTCGCTTACTTTCTGGTGATGTCGGCCGCGTATTGGGTCCCGCGCGAGCACACCGCCCTGCTCTGCTGGTTGCCCTTTATCGGCTTTTGCCAGGGCCTGTTCGCTCTGTTCACGATGTACTTGCCTCCTTTGTTTCCGACGCTGCTGCGCACGACCGGCGCCGGTTTCTCTTACAACATTGGCCGGATCAGCGCCGCATTCGGAACTGTGTTTTTCGGGCTGCTATCGAATGTGGGCGATTATCGCGCGGCGCTCTTTTGCGCCTCCTTTTTGTTCCTTCCCGCCGCGCTGCTCGCGCTTTTCCTGCCGGACACGCGGGATGTATAGCCTGCTTTGTAGCCGCCGACGTGAGTCGGCGGATTCTCTTCAAAACACAGGTCGGCGCCGAGCCGGTGGCGGCTACATCCTTTTGGCGAGTCTTTCGGGGCGTGAAAAATCCGGGCTGACCACCGGTCACTTGGTCGCCAGTCGCATGTCCAGGTCAAGCTTCATGTTCATTGCTTGTTTCTGGCCGCCCATATCCATGGCCATGGACATGTCGGAGCGAAGGTTCATCGTTCCCTCTGACGGAAGCACTTTTGTCAGGTCGGTCTTGATTTCGCAGGTTCCATTGCCGGTCATTTTGCTGACGTCAATCTTCATCCCCGGAAGCGCCGGGTTTTCAATTTTTTGGTTCGAGGCGTGTTGGGCAATGCTGCTCTTGGCGGTAAACCGCTCGCCTTCGACGGAAAGCAGTTCGTACTTGGCCGTTTGCTCGAGCGTCATGCCCTGGGATTTGATCTGCCTCTGCACTTCCCACTTGGCGCCGGCGCCGACAGCCTCCTCGGGCAACGAGGCCGAGAGAGTCGAGAAGGATTCCCTCATCTGATCCATGACCTGGCTTACCTGTGGGCTTGCGCCCGTGGGCGCCTTCAGCTCTGTTCCTTTGCCGACACCGCGGTTGGAGATCATACCGGTCCCGGAGGTTCCCTTCATGCCGCCGAAAGCCGATTTCAAGGCTTCGGCGATCTGCGGCATGACATTCGGGTCATCGGCCACGCTGGCATCGCTCATCGACATCTCGTAGGTGATGTCGCCCTCGGGGGAGACGCTTTTGACCGTTGCATCCATGGTCATCTTGATCGCCGGCATTTTGATCGGTGGTATTTCCGATTCGCCCATTTTCATCTCCATGGCCATATTCATAGTCATCCCTAACGTCTGTTTGTCTCCAGGCTTGGGATGCAAGCGCAAAACTTTGCGTGGCTCGGCGCCGGCCTCGATCAGTTTGACTTGCGGCGTCCCGACAGCTTTGGCGCTCGGACTTGAGGGGGCGGGCGTCGGCTCCTTCTCTGACGATGTTGAGTCCTGCTTTGCGCCTTGGCTGCCTCCGGCGGGTGCCGAAGTTTTCTGGGAGAGAGCCGTGACCTTTTCCACGACGTCATTCAAGCGGAAGGAAACGACTTTTTTGTTCCACTGAGGGTTCTCGTGTTGGAAATTCAGCAAAGCCTTATGTGCTTCCCGATACTTGGCCAGGGCCTGAGCGGTCTGGCCGCTGGAGTTCAGTGCGTCGGCCTGTTGGACGATGGCGTAGATGCGCAGATACACGTCCTCGGGCTCGTCCGCGCACGCTGGAAATACCATCATCCCCAAAGCCACAATCAGCAGCCACGAAAACCATTTCAGGTTCAGCCGAACCAGTGTTCTTGTGGCAGCACGATTCAAGGCGATTTGGTTCACAGTCTTGCTCATGGATCGTAAGCTAGATTGCTTCCAAGCGGCGTCAACCAAAAAGAGGGACCATTAGCTTTGCGATCCTTCCGGTCCCTTGCTGGAGGTTTGCGCTGGTCAGGGCGCCGCTGTATTCTGGGCCCACACATTTCATGATACCCAAGAACCGACCTACAATATGAATTCATGGACGCGCAGAGACTTCACCAAAACCGTCACTATTGCCGGCGCGAGCGCAGCGCTGAGCAGCTTGCGCGTGCTCGGCGCCAACGAGCGAATCCGCCTCGGTTTTATCGGGCTGGGCAATCGGGGCGACCAGGTGCTCAGCGCATTCCAGAAACACGAGGACGCGCAGGTCGTCGCTCTTTGTGACCTCTACCAGCCCTATCTCGATTTTGCCGCGAATAGACTCGGTGGCGAACCCAGGCAGTTCAAAGATTATCGAAAGCTGCTTGAACTGAAGGACATTGATGCGGTGGTAATCTGCACGCCTGACCATTGGCATGCGCTACAGACGGTCCACGCCTGCGAAGCGGGGAAAGATGTGTATGTCGAGAAGCCATTGTCGCTCCGCGTGGCCGAAGGACGCCGCATGGTCGAGTCCGTGCAACATCACAAACGCGTCTGCCAGGTGGGAATTCATCGTCGCTCCATTCCGTTTTGCCGGGAACTGGCCGAATTCATTCGCAACGGCGGCATTGGCCACGTCACCGTGGCCCGCGCCTTCCACATTCAGAATGACTGGCCCCAAGGGATTGGCAATCCACCGAACGAAAGTCCCCCAGTGGACTTCGATTGGGAAGGCTGGCTCGGTCCCGCGCCGAAAGTCGCCTACAACAAAAACCGCGCCTTTTATCGCTTCCGCTGGTTCTATGATTACTCAGGCGGGCAGATGACGAATTTTGGCGTCCACTACCTCGACCTCATCCATTCAGCTCTCGGCCAAGAAGCCCCGCTGGCAGTGACGGCACTCGGAGGCAAGTATGTCGTGGAGGACAACCGCGAAATTCCCGACACAATGGAAGCCCTTTGGCAGTATCCCGGCGGAACGCTGGTGACCTTCTCGCAATTCAACGCCTCAGCCGCAGCCGCAGCCGTGCGGCCCGCGGAGATCGAATTCCGCGGCACCAAGGGAACGCTCTATGTGCAGAGCAATGGCTACGAAGTCGTGCCCGAGATGATAACTCAGGAGGAGTTCCCGGCCCGGTCTCCGCTCACGCGCGATGCCGACAGACAATATCGCACCGCGGCCAAGGCATTGATCGAACCCAAAAAAGTTGTCGCCGGCCGTGACGGAGGGGACACTGCGCTCCATGCCCGGAACTTCCTCGATTGCGTCAAGAGTCGGGCCAAATGCAATTGCGATATCGAGACCGGCCATCGCAGCACCACCACAACTTTGCTCGGCAATATCGCGCTTCGGACCAGAGCGTTTCTGGAATGGGACGCACGGGCCGAGCGGTTCACCAACAACGATGCCGCCAACAAACTGCTGGCGTGTGACTATCGTGCGCCTTACAAACTAAGTTGATCTATATCCAAACATCCATCTCGTCATGAACACAACACGCCGTGAATTCCTTGCTTACTCTGCCACAGCCGTCGCTGCCACCTCCCTCCTTCCTCGCGTCCTGGGCGCCGCTGAGTCAAACGCAAAGGCGGCCGGGCCGCTGCGCATTCTGATCCTCGGCGGCACGGGATTCCTCGGTCCTGCATGCACCGAGTCCGCTCTCGCCCGCGGCCATTCCGTCACGCACTTCAATAGCGGCCGGACTGAAGATCGGCGACGAGAGGCAGGTCGCCCCTCCGTCGTTCCCGCGGGCGTCGAGCAACTCCACGGCAACCGCGACCCCAACAAAACCGCCGACGATCGCAAGAACGAAGGCAAATCCGACGCGCCGAAGGATCCCAACAGTCCCAAAGGCCTCTCTCAGCTCGAAGGCAGGAGTTGGGATGGAGTCATTGACACCAGCGGCTTCTTCCCAAGAATGGTCAAAGCCTCTGCGGAACTCCTCGGCCCCAGAGTGAAGCAATACGTTTTCATCTCGACCATCTCAGTCTATAAGGGTACCAGCGTCCCCAACTTCGACGAAACAGCACCGCTGGCCACGCTCGACGACCCCACGACCGAGGAAATGGGCAAGGACTTCGCCAATTACGGCGGCGGCAAGGCCCTGTGCGAAAAGGCTGCCGAGGCTGCCATGCCCGGTCGCGTGACCAACGTTCGTCCCGGTTTCATCGTCGGGCCTCGTGACACCTCCGGGCGCTTTATCTACTGGCCGGTCCGCGCTTCGCTTGGGGGCACCATGATTGTTCCCGGCCGTCCCACAGACCCGATTCAACTCATCGACGTCCGCGATCTGGCTGACTGGATCATCCATTGCCTCGAGAACAACATGGTCGGCGTCTATAACGCGACCGGTCCTGCAAAGGAGCTTTCGATGAAGTCGATGGTCGAGGGCGTGCACAAGGGTGTCGGCTCCGATGTCACCTTCACCTGGATCGACAGCGAGTTTCTTGAGTCTCACGGTGTCAAAGACGGCCAATTCCCGCTTTACGCACCTCCCACGGGCGATTCCGCCGGCTTTCATCGCTGCAACGTTTCGCGAGCTCTGGCCAAGGGACTCAAATTCCGCCCCATCTCTGACACAGCAAAGGCCACACTAGACTGGTACAAATCACTTCCTGCAGATATCCAGGCCCGCGTCGCCCCGCAGTTCGCCAAACGCGCCAACGAAGTGTCCTGGCTTGACACTGAAAAACACCTCCTCGAAGCCTGGCGCGCGCACGCGCAGAAATAGCAGTGTGTCTCAAAATTGTAGGAGCCGACGTAAGGAGGCTCTGATCGAGTTTGGATCTTGAATTTTGAATTTTGGATTTTTCGGTCAGAACCTCCTTGCGTCGGCTCCTACACTGAGAGGGATTTTCCAAACACCCTCGTAGCAAAACCAAAACGCGAGCGATTGCCAAAACGTGAAACGGATGGCTCAACGCCCGCTGCGCGGCAACGCCCGTATCGCTCCCGTCGAAATTCCGCCATCCACCAACAGCGTCTGACCCGTAACATACGCGCTGGCATCTGACGCCAGAAAAATCAAAGCGCCCTCCAGGTCAGGCGGTTGGCCGGGGCGCTTGAGCGGGATACGGTCACACAGGTATTTCACCCAGTCTTGATCCTCATACATCACAGCAGTTTGCGCGGTCTTGAACCAGCCGGGCGCGAGGCAGTTTACTGTAATTCCGTGGACACCCCAATCATCTGCCAAACTCATTGTGAGCTGCTTGATACCACCGCGACTGGCGCCGTACGGCCCCAGCCCAGCGTAACCTGACACGCTCGTCACCGAACCAATATTGATGATCCGGCCATATTTTCGCTTAATCATGTGCCGCGCCACAGCCTGCGCAACGAAGAACGCGCCGCGGAGATTCGTGTCAAGCACCAGGTTCCAATCGTCCCAAGTCACTTCCAGCGCCGGCTTGCGCACGTTGCAGCCGGCGTTGTTGACGAGAATATCGATCTTGCCGTAATGCGCGATTGCGGCTTGCGTCATGCGTTGGATGCTCTCGTAATCGCGCACATCCAACCGGAGCGGAAAGGCTTTCCTCCCCAACGACTCAATCTCCGTTTGGAACGGCTTCAGCGATTCCGGCTCGCGGCCGGTAATCACCAGGTCCACCCCGGCCCGCGCCAGCGCCCGCGCAAACGTTTGGCCCAGACCCCGGCTCGCACCGGTGACGACCGCGACCTTGGCAGTGAGATCGAACAAGTTCGGACTCCTGTTTCCTAGCGATTCATGGTGTCAGCACCACTTTCAACAATCCGGGCTCTCGCTTGTAAAGTCGATCAAACCAACTCGCACCCTCGGCTAGTGGTGCCACGGCGCTGACGAGAGGCGAAGGATCAAGTCCGCCCGACGACATTAGGTCCAGACAGGTATGGTATTCCCCTCGCGACGCGCAGGAGCCGAGAATCGTCAACTCGCGCGTGACGGCGATTTGCAGTGGAAAATCGATCTTGGGGGCAACATTTCCGATCAGCGTCACATGCCCTCCCTTTCGGACACACCGCAGGGCCAAATCCACTGTGGAAGCGACGCCGACTGCTTCGAACGCGACATCGACGCCGTGCCCATCAGTAAGCCCCAAAATCGTTTCCAGGGCATTCTTGCTCGCAGAGTTAACTGAGTGGGTTGCGCCGCACTTTTGGGCCAGGGCGAGTCGCCCTTCTACTACGTCCACCGCGATCAGACGCTCGCTCCCAATCTGTTTCAAAGCTTGGAGCACTGCCAGGCCAATCATGCCGGCGCCCACCACGACGGCCGTACCGTTCTTCTTCGTCCCCACACGGTTGATCGCATGCAACGCAATCGAAAACGGCTCGACCAGGGCGGCGAGTTCGAACCCCAGGTTCTTCGGCAACCGATAGAGAACGCGTTGCGGCACCGCGACGAATTCCGCCAACGCGCCGTCCTGCCGGTATTCCTCGCAGGAAACACCCAGCACCCGGCGGCGCTCACACAGGTTCACCTCTTCGCGCCGACAAAACTCACAATAGCCGCAATAAATGGTGGAATCGAATGTGACCCGGTCCCCCACCACCCAACCGGTCACACCGCTGCCGACGCCACTGATGACTCCCGCCGCCTCGTGTCCCATGATGATCGGCGGACGACGCCGACCGGTGCTGCCATCCATTCCATGGACATCGCTCCCGCAAATGCCGCACGCTTTGACCGCCACCAGGACTTCCTCCGCCCCCGGTTCCGGAGTGGGCACCTCCTCGAACGCAAATTGATTGTATTGTTTGAGAACCAGGGCTTTCACGAATGCAATGGAGTAAGAACCAAGCGACAAGAGCGGTCAAGCCGACAGCCGTGGAGCGGTGGTCCACATCGTCTTCGTGAACATCTGTTTAAGAGGAACGCGGTTCAGAATTCGAGCGTCGTGTTCCCCCTCACGCCTGCCCTCTCCCTTGGGGAGAGGGAGATCTCGTCGCCCGTCCCCTCTGCGGGTTTAGATCGCTTCATGGTCCCGGTGCGCGCTATTGGAGAAGTGTCTCCCCGGCTTGACCTCGATCAGAACTCTGTACTACTTTCTGGCTAGATGCAGAGAACACGCATTCGACACAACCAACCAAAATCGCCTTGCCATGAATGATGCTTCACTTTCCATAGTCACTCGCCGTGAATTCCTGGGTGCCGTTGGGGCCGCCGGAGCGGCTTTAGGCCTGGGCCTGCCGCATTCAAGCCGGGCAGCGCAAACAGGAAAGATACCCATCGGCCTCGAGCTCTATTCGCTGCGCGAGCAGTGCAAGACAGACTTGCCCGGCATGCTCGCCGCAGTCGCGAAAATTGGTTACAAAGGCGTCGAGTTCGCCGGTTATCATGGCCGGACAGCGAAGGAGTTGCGAAAGATGCTGGATGATAATGGTATCATCGCCTGCGGCACGCACACACCCTACGAATCAGTAATCGGCGACAAGCTCAAGGAGACGGTCGAGTTCAACCAAACCATCGGCAACAAGTTTCTAATTGTGCCCTCAATGACGGCCCGATCAAAAAAGGACTGGCTGGAAAGGGCCAAACTTTTCAACGAGCTCGCGGACAAGGTGAAGCCTGAGGGGATGTGGATGGGCTACCACGCTCACGCGCATGACTTCAAGAATCTGGAAGGCGAAACTTCCTGGGACATTTTCTCCAGCAACACCCGCCCGGAGGTTATTCTTCAACTGGATGTGAGCAACTCCGCTGACGGCGGGGCCGATCCGGTTGCCGTCCTGAAGAAACATGGAGCCGGTCGGACGCGTAGCATCCACATCAAGCCGCATGGCGGAGGATCCGAGGCCATCATCGGCGAGGACAAACTCAACTGGAAAGAAATCTTCGCTTTCTGCGAAGGGCCGGGCAAAACGGACTGGTACGTGGTCGAACACGAGACAAGCAAAGACCCCCTCGATACCGTGCGCCGCACTTACGACGCGCTCAAGCAATTCGGCAAGGTTTAGCCCAAAACCCTGCACTGATTCAGAACGGTTCGGACACTCGCCGCTTGCGCCGGCCCGCTTCGCCGGACGGACCGCGCCGACCCTTCTTCAGATAGCTCACCCGTGATGGCGCAGCAGCCTGAGATGGGCTTACTGGTTTGCTTCCCTCGAGGGTCCGCTTCAATTCGCGAATCTGATCCCGCAACAGGGCTGCCTTTTCAAACTCAAGGTTGTTGGCCGCGCTTACCATTTCCTCTTCCAATTCCTTGATGGTTTCGTTCAGGTCAATATCGACACCGGACTCGTTCAAGAAGGCATGAGCTTTCTCAGTCGTCTGACGGTAGGAAGCCAGGCTTTCCTCGACCGCGCGGCTGACGCTGCGCGGCGTGATGTTGTGTTCCTGGTTATAGGCCAACTGCTTCTGCCGGCGGTAATCCGCCACCGCCAGGAACCGCTGGATGCTCTGCGTCTTGACGTCCGCATACAGGATCACTTCGCCATGTAGATGCCGCGCCGCCCGGCCCGCCGTTTGTATCAAACTCGTCTCGCTGCGCAGGAACCCTTCCTTGTCCGCGTCGAGAATGGCCACCAGCGAGACTTCCGGCAGGTCCAAACCTTCGCGCAGCAGGTTGATGCCGACCAGCACGTCAAACTCGCCCTTACGCAATGCCCGCAGGACTTCAACGCGCTCGATGGCGTCAATCTCGCTGTGCAGGTACTGGACCTGGATACCGATCTCGCGCAGGTAATCGGTGAGCTCCTCGGCGGTCCGCTTCGTCAGCGTCGTGACCAGTACCCGTTCCTTGGCGTCGGCGCGCTTGCGGCATTCATTGATCAGGTCATCAATTTGGCCCGCCAGCGGTTTGAGCGTGACCTTTGGATCCACTAAGCCCGTGGGCCGCACCAACAGCTCGACCACGCGCCCGCCGGCCCATTGAATTTCGCGCGGGCTGGGCGTGGCGCTGGCGTAAATGGTCTGGTTTTGCAGCGACTGGAACTCCTCGAAGTTGAGCGGGCGGTTGTCGAGCGCGCTCGGCAGCCGGAACCCATGCTCGACTAGCACGGTCTTGCGCGAGCGATCGCCCTCGTACATGCCGCCAATCTGCGGGATCGTCGCGTGCGATTCGTCAATCACCAGCAGGTAATCCTCCGGGAAAAAATCGAAAAGCGTGCAAGGGCGCGAACCGGGCGAGCGACCGGAAAGGTGCCGCGAGTAATTCTCGATGCCCGAACAGAAACCCATCTCCTCCATCATCTCCAAATCGTATTCGGTCCGCATCTTGAGACGCTGTGCTTCGAGCAGTTTCCCATGCTTTTCGAACTCGGCAATTCGTTCGCCCAGTTCGGCTCGGATGGACAGTAGGGCGGGCCGGAGCTTTTCGGCTGGTGTGACGAATTGTTTGCCGGGATAAATAGTAACGGCTGGGAGCGGCTCGAGCGTCTGGCCTGTCAGCAGTTCGAAGCGTGTGATGCGGTCAATCTGGTCGCCGAAAAACTCTAGCCGCAGGCCGTCTTCACGGCCGGCTGGGCAGACTTCGACCGTGTCACCGCGGACGCGGAATTGGCCGCGGGTGAACTCGATGTCATTGCGAGTGTAGAGCAAATCCACCAGACGGCGGAGCAATTGCTCGCGCGTCATTTCCATCCCGGCCCGGACGGGGATCACCATCGCCTCATAATCTTCTTTGCTGCCGATGCCGTAGATGCACGAGACGCTGGCCACCACCACCACGTCGCGGCGCGAGAACAACGCGCTCATGGTCGAGAGCCGCAGCCGCTCGATCTCGTCGTTAATGCTGGAATCCTTCTCGATGTATGTGTCGGTGCGCGGGATGTACGCCTCGGGCTGGTAATAATCGAAGTAGCTGACGAAATATTCGACCGCGTTCTTTGGGAAGAAGCCCTTGAATTCGGCGTACAGTTGCGCAGCAAGTGTCTTGTTGTGCGAAATGACCAGCGTCGGCCTGTTCACGTTCTTGATCACGTTCGCGAGCGTGAACGTTTTGCCCGAGCCGGTGACGCCGAGCAGCACCTGGTGTTCGGCGTGAGACATCAGGCCGGCAGTCAGCTTGGCAATCGCTTGCGGCTGGTCCCCCGCCGGTTGATACGGTGAAACAATCTCGAACATTTGCTGGCGGAAGGATACCATGCCCCGCCGTCATGTTGAAGAAACCTTTAACGGTCGCCTGGATCTCCGATTTTCCGGTGGAATGGTTGCCGGAACTTCCCGAGCCGCTTCGCGCGCTGCCCAAGCGGCACCCGGCCACGTGGCAAATGGTGCTGCTCTCGGAATTCGAAAGGAATCCCGACCTGCGCCTCCATGTGATAATGCTGCGACGGCGCATCGAGCGCGATTTCACCTTCGAACGAAACGGTACGGTTTTTCACGTTCTGAAAGCGCCCGCATGGCTGCGGCTGGCGTCGCTGTTCTGGGCCGATACCCTTCTCATCCGGCGCCTGTGCCGACGACTCCAGCCGGATCTGGTCCATGCCTGGGGCGCCGAGAAGGGCGCCTCCACAATCGCGCCACGCCTTGGTTATCCGTTCTTGCTGACCGTGCAGGGACTCTTCGCCTGGTACAAGAAATCGGCGCCGCTTCCGACGTACTATCGCTTCATCGAGGTGCTGGAGCGACGCAGCCTGCCGCGCGCGCCGCTCGTCACCACCGAATCCAGGTTCTCCGTCGATTTCCTGCGGCGACACTATCCGGGCCTCGAAATTCTTCAGGCCGAACACGCCCCCAATCGGGCCTTTTTCAACGTGCGCCGACAGCCGCAAACCGACCCGCTTCATTTCATTGCCATCGGCACGCCTTCTTATCGCAAAGGAACGGACTTGCTGTTCAAAGCGCTGGACAAGCTCAGCTCCGAATTACGATTCAAGCTCACGATGATCTGCGGCCAGGATACAAGTTACATCGATTCACTCCTGCCACTCGTCGCCCAAGACTTGTGGCAGCGGATTGAGTTCAAGCACGATCTCTTGCCGGACGAGGTTGCCCGCGCGCTCGAGACACCCGCGATGCTGCTCTTGCCCACCCGTGCCGACGTCAGCCCCAACGCCGTCAAAGAAGCCGTCGTCGCAGGCGTGCCCGTTGTCGTGGGTAACACGGGAGGCGTTCCGGACTACGTGCAGCCCGGTCAAAATGGGTTGCTCTTTCCACCAGGCGACCTGGGTGCGTTCCTCGAAGCCGTTCGTGCGGCTGCGAAACATCCTTTGTTCAGCCGCGGCCAGGTTGCTCCGGAGTCTCTCGCCCTACGCCGCGATTACCTCTCGCCCGCCCGCATGGCGCAGACTTTCCTGGCTGCCTACGAGCGCGCCCTCATGTTGTGCCAGAGCGAAACGAGCGAAATGCATTAGGCTGGCGAGGTGAAAGCAATGGGGTGATGATGCCGTTGTGACACCGCGCAAGAAGATTCCAATTTTCACGCTGATCGCGACGGTTCTCCTGGCCGTCGGCGGATTTCTCTTTTATAATCAGCAAACCTCCGAACCGAGCTACCAAGCAAAACCCTTATCGCGTTGGATTCGCGGATTGGAATACGAAAATGTGAACCCTTCGGACGAACAGCGCGCCGCCCTGCGCGCCATGGGTGAACCTGCCATCACCTGGCTCATTGCTGCTCTGCAACGCCGTGACTCGCCGATTAAACGTAGTTTTGTAAATTACGCCAAAAACCACGCGGAAATTCACAACCGATTCATCGCTCCGCGCCACGTCATCCCCGAGAAGATATATCATGTTCAGGCTGCAACAGCCTTGGGAGAAATCGGCCCCGCGGCGCGAGCAGCGATCCCCTCACTGACGGCCGCGAGTTCGGATCGGGACAGTGTGGTGGCCGCCCGCGCCAAGGCCGCCCTGATAAAAATCCGGGAGGAATCAATCACGACTTTGCTGTCGTTGCTGGAGGATACACTTTCGACAAATTGGTGGCAGGCAGCCTTGACGGTGCAACACCTTGGCACAAACGCCGAAGCGGCAGTTCCACTGCTGGTCAGCGCCCTGCAAAGCACGAATGATGGTGTCCGGGAGAGTGCGCTGCGGGGGTTGGGAGGGATTGCGGGCCGTCCTGACATTGCGGTCCCCGCGCTTATCGGCTGCCTCCGGGACAAAGACGCCCGCATCCGGCGCAGTGCCATCGATGCGCTCTGCAAATTCAAAGGGCCAAAGCAGCAAATCGTGCCCTTGCTCTTATCCAGCATGCAAGACACGGACAATAACGTCTGGCTTGGGGCGGCATTTGGATTGGAGGAGTTGCTTGATAAGGATGAAAAGCGAACGCTTTATGTTCCAGCCCTCGTCAAATCCCTGCACAATCCTAATCGAACCATCCGCGCAAACGCCGAGATGTTTCTCAAACGCATCGATCCCGAAGCCGCCGCGAGGGAAGGCATCAAATGACGTTGCCGCGGTAAGACTGTTCATAAGCCACCGCCACGATCTCGATTTGCTCCTCACCGGCAGGAGAACGGAACCGGACACGGTCGCCGGGGCAGCGCCCTATAAGCTGCCGAGCCAGCGGCGAGAGCCAGCTTATCTCATTGCGCGCTGGATCGCTTTCATCCACGCCTACGATTCGATACCTGATTTCTTCCTGGTTCGCGTAACGGACCGTGACGCTGGCGCCAAAGCCGACGCGCCCACGGTCCGTGACCGGAGGCGTGGCAACGACGACTGATTGGAGAATTTGCTGGAGCTGCCGGGTGCGGGCTTGGAGCTTGCGCTGTTCCGCCGAGGCGGAATCAGTCCCTTTCGCGTTTGCGCTCGTGAGCCGCTGTTTGCGGTCGGTCAATTCGGCCAATTCCTGACGGAGGCGCTCAGCGCCGCCCGGAGTAATCAGGTTGGTGACGCCGGGAGGAAGTTGTTGCCGTGGAAGCAAGGGCGCATCGTCACCCTCGTCATCAGATTCCTTCGTGAAGGCTTTGCTCATGAGAACCGAACCTCACCGTTAAAAGCGCAATCGGGCCTGGGCGATGTCACGGGCAATCTGGTCGCGGAGTTCGGCCAGCGAGGCGAATTTTTGTTCGTGCCGCAGTTGGTCCACAAATGCCAGCTCCAATTCCTGTCCGTAGAGGTCGCCGTGGAAATCCAGCAGATGCGTCTCGACCTGGAGTTGCGGATTCGGGTTCTGTAGGGTTGGCCGCAAGCCAATATTCAGTACGGCGCGCCACGTTTTCCCGCCGGCTTCGGCGTGCACCGCATAGACCCCTCGTGGCGGCAGCGCCAGGCCTCGCACATCGAGGTTCGCCGTGGGAAAGCCAAGCTGCCGGCCCACCCCGTCGCCCGGCACCACCTGGCCCACCAGCGAATAGGTGCGGCCGAGCATTTGGCTGACCGCATCGAACTGGCCGGCTTGAACGCCTTCTCGAATACGAGTGCTGCTGACAGCCTTGCCATCAAGAGAAACGGCGGCCATGCCATGGACGGCAAATTTCTGTTCCTGGCCGAGCCGGTTTAATAGGTCCACGTTGCCGCCGCGCCGATGGCCAAAGGTAAAATTTGCCCCGACGCAGATGCTCTGCAGCGGGCCAAGGTCCCGCGCCAACCCACGGATGAACGCTTCCCCTGTTTGCTCACTGAATGGCTTGTCAAATTGAATGAGCCACAGCGTATCCAGGCCCAGCTCCGCGATCGTTCGCAGTTTGTGCGGCAGAGAATAGATCAGCGGCGGCACTCGGTTGGGGGCCACGACGGTATTCGGATGCTGGTCGAAAGTGATGACCAACGCGCTGGCCTCATGCTGCCGCGCGTCGTTGATGGATTGGCGGATGATCTGCTGGTGGCCCAAATGCACACCGTCGAAAAAACCAATGGCCAGGCAGACCTTGCCTCGAGCGGCCGACAGTTCGGATGGCGCATGGATAATCTTCATTCACCCCGGCTGCGCCAGCGTCAGGAACGGGATGACCCGTTGCTCCAGTTCGCGCGGGGTCAGTTTCACCGCGTCTTCAAACGCAATCGTTTTGGCGACATCGAATTTGCCCGACGCAACGCGCCGGAGCGTTGCCAGGTGCGCGCCGCAACCGACCTTTTGGCCCAACTCGTGCGCAATGCTGCGCACATAGGTCCCTTTCGTGCACGCGATGTGGAACCAGCCAATCGGCTCTGTGTAACCGCTGAAACGGAAATTATAAATATGGATCAACCGAGGTTCTCGCTGCACCTCGATACCCCGGCGGGCCAGTTTGTAGAGAGGCACACCGTCCTTCTTCACCGCCGAAACCATCGGCGGCACTTGCATTTGGTCGCCCACAAACTCGCTCGCCGCCGCATTGAGCTGCTCGAGCGTCAACGGCGGGACTGGCAGCGAGGCGATGAGCTCGCCGTCGGCATCGTGGCTGTTGGTGGTTTTGCCAAACTTGATCGTTCCCTCGTACACCTTGTCGTCAGCCATCAGCCGCTCCGAAAGTTTCGTGCCGCGGCCCAGGACGATGATCAGCAATCCGGTAGCGTTCGGGTCGAGCGTGCCGCAGTGGCCAACCTTCTTGATGCCGAACTGCCGGCGAATGGCATCAACGATGTCATGCGACGTTGGCCCGGCCGGTTTGTCGATGAGAAGCGCGCCGTCCAGCGCGGAAAACTCTTGCATGATCACGTCGGTCCCAAGCGAGAATTAAATCACGGTTCAGTACACAGCGCAACCCGCGTTTCGATTCGAACCGGCGCTACGACGCGACTACAACTGTAACGCCACGCTCGCGCAGAGCTTGAACCAGTTCGGCCGGGGCTGTGGAGTCTGTCACCACGGCGTCCACACAATCCAATCCACAGAGTGGCAGCATGGACTTGCGGCCAAATTTAGTGTGGTCGAAGCAGAAAAAGACTTTCTGTGCGGCGTTGATCATCGCTCGCTGGATGTCGATAAGGAGACCATGGGAATTGGTGATGCCTTCGAGCGAAAGCCCGCCAGCGCTCATGATGGCCACATCCACGTGAATCCTGGCGAAGGCTTCCACCGCCAGCGGGCCGACCAGCACGCCGAGCCGAGGGTAAATCACGCCTCCTGACACAACCACCTCGACGCGGTTAGCCGCAGCAAAGAGGTTTGCCACGGGCAGCGAGTTGGTGATGATTTGCGGTGACTTGCTCTCCAGGTAGCGGGCAACGTGATACACCGTCGTGCCGGCATCGATGATGACACTTTGATTGGGCTGGATTAGCTCGGCGCACGCGTGCCCAATAGCCTCCTTTTCGGCCAACTGATGTGTGTCGCGTGCGGAAAACGTAAATTCGTCGGTTTTTGGCGTTACGATACGGGCACCACCATGAGTGCGGCGAACCAATCCTGAGGATTCGAGGACCTTAAGGTCGCGACGGATTGTCGAGTCTGATGCTTCTACTTGAAGCGCAATATCTTCCAGCGATGCAAACTCGACCTCTTGCAGGTATTCGCCAATCCGGTATTGACGCTCTTCAGGTTGCATCTGGTAGAAATTGTGACAGATTATGAAATGTTCTGCAAGATTATTGTTGACAATCTTTCATAATCTGTCAGATAGAAGGTAGTTTATGCTGGCAATTAGTCAAATGCCTCATCGAGCTGTGGTAGAGCATCTGGTTCGGCAGGCAGTCTATCAGCGGCTTGGCAAACCTGTTCCTGGCTCGTTTGCAGGGCCGAACCCGCTGCTAGTGAACGTCAGTGCGCGACATTGTCATCTGACTCAGGAAGCAGCGGAGACTTTATTCGGAAAGGGGCACGAGCTAACGGTGCACAAATGGCTTTATCAAGAAGGACAATTCGCGGCCAAAGAGACACTGACCTTGATAGGGCCGCGCAGCCGGGTCATTTCCAACCTCCGAATCCTGGGTCCGTGCCGGAACATTAACCAGGTCGAACTGGCATACACAGACGGAATTGCGCTTGGATTCGATCTGCCGCTGCGGCTTTCCGGGGACATCAAAGGGACGCTGGGTTGCATGTTGATGGGACCAGCGGGATTTTTTGAAATGCCGGAGGGGGTAATCCGGGCCTTGCGGCATGTGCACATGTCGCCCGAGGACGCAAATTTCTACGGGGTCAAAAACGGCGACGCAATGAGATTACGGATCGGCGGGCGGTGCGGGCTGGTGCTGGACAAGATGCTGGCGCGGGTGGATGCGGCTTTCAAGCTCGAGGTCCATATTGACACCGATGAAGGCAACGCCTGCAACCTGCAGCCCGATACACCCTGCGAACTGATGAAATGAGCTTTCTATCAACTTTCAACTATCAACCATCAACTAACTTATGAGCGAAGCATTAGGAATGATCGAAACCAAAGGTTATGTCGGCAGCGTGGAAGCCAGTGACGCGATGGTCAAAGCGGCGAATGTCGGCCTCGTGAAAACGATACCGATCGGCGGCGGCCTGATTACAGTGCTGTGCCGCGGGGATGTCGGCAGCGTGAAAGCGGCTGTGGATGCCGGCTCCAAAGCGGCTTCCAAGGTGGGCGAGTTGGTCAGTTCGCACATACTGGCGCGGCCCCATGAAGATCTGCTTAAATCCTTCCTCGGAGATGCGATGAACAAAGCGACAAAATGACATCCTTCACCCTCTTTCAACTCTCAACTCTCAACTTTCAACTCCCAAATCTCTTATGACTCAACAAGCAATCGGAATGATCGAATGCAAAGGCCTGTGCGCCTTGCTCGAAGCGTGCGACGCCGCGCTGAAAGCGGCGAACATCATCCTCGTCGGCTGGGAGAAAATCGGGAGCGGCTACGTGACCGGCTTTTTCCGGGGCGACGTCGCGGCGGTCAAAGCAGCCACGGATGCCGGGGCGGCAGCGGCCGCGCAAGTCGGCCAAGTCGTCAGCGTCCAGGTGATCCCGCGTCCGCATGAAGGATTGTCGCTGTTAGGGAAGTGGCTGCAGTAGCGGGGTACGTCGGTAATTCAGTTCCAAGTCGTGAAAATCCTCGTCGCCAATCTGGGCTCGACCTCACTGAAGTGGCGCCTGTTCGAGTTCGCGAACGGCCAGGAACGGCTGTTGCACAAAGGCGGCTTCGAGCGCGTCGTGGATTATCCAAAAGCAATCGAGGACTGCCTGTCGCAACTGAAAGGGGCCGGTCACATTCGCCAAGAGAGCGAACTTGCGGCGGTCGGATTCAAAACCATCATGGCGCGCGGCGTCAACGGTTGTGTTCGCCTTGATGAAAGCGTGGAGAAAGGGATGGGGGCGTTCAATGGAATTGCTCCCGCGCACAATCCACCTTACATTTCCGGCATTCGCCTCTTTGCGCAGCGAATACCCACGGTGCCGCTCGTAGGCCTGTTCGAAACCGCGTTTTACCAATGGATGCCGGAGGCGGCCGTGCGCTATGCGGTTCCCGATGCATGGCACAAGCTGGGAGTGCGACGCTGGGGATTCCATGGCGCCAGCCATAAATTTATTGCCGAACGCTCGGCGGAATTGCTAGGACGCGAAGATGTCGCGGAGCGCGCGCGACAGCTTTACGTGAACAACGGCGCGACCCCGGTGCGCCAACCGAATTTGCGCGTCATTTCGTGCCATCTCGGTGGCAGCTCCTCCATAACAGGAATTTTGAACGGCGTAGCAGTCGGCACCAGCATGGGGCTCAGTCCGCAATCAGGCCTGCCTCAGAACAACCGCGTCGGCGATCTGGATTCATTTGCGCTGCCGTTCCTGATGCGCGCGACCGGTTTGACGCTGGATTCAGCCGAGAAACTAATGTGCCGGGAATCGGGTTTGAAAGCTCTCTCCGGGGGCCACGGCGACATTCGTGACATAGAAACCGAGGCGGGGCGTGGAAACGCGTCGGCCAAACTGGCGCTCGACGTCCTGGTGCACCAGGCACGCCGCTGGGTCGGTTCGTTTTACCTGGAATTGAACGGCGCCGACGCTCTGGTTTTCACTGCCGGAGCCGGCGAAAATCGGGCCTCCATCCGCGAGGCCATTTGCTCAAACCTCGACCAGCTTGGCATCGAATTGGATTCCGAAAAAAATAAGGCGACCCAGGGCCAGGAGGCAGTCATCAGCTCACCTTCCTCGCGCGTCAAAGTCATGGTAGTCCCCACCAACGAAGAACTGGTCGTCGCTCGCGAGGTCAAGCGCTTCCTCGAAAAAGAAAGATCCAGCGGCGCTGATCACGTATCACGAAGCACGCATCAGCCCCAAAAGTTTTCGGGGCACGCCGCTCTCTCAACTCTCAACCATCAACCATCAACTAAGTAGAAAACATGGCTCATCAAGCAATTGGAATGATCGAAACGCGCGGGCTGGTCGCCCTTGTCGAGGGCACCGACGCGATGCTCAAAGCCGCCAACGTCGAACTGGTCGGGCCGATGACCCAGGTCGGCAATGCTCTGGTCACGGCTGTGGTGGTCGGGGACGTGGCTGCAGTGAAGGCGGCAACCGACGCCGGCGCCCAGGCCATCAAAGCTATCAAGGGCGACCTCGTCAGTGTCCACGTCATCGCGCGCCCGCACGCCGATGTGGAGGCGGTGCTGCCCAAAAAGCCTGCCGCGAAATAACAATGGATTGATGGATGAACGGATGAATGGAAAACATCAATCCAACAATCCATTAATTCAATAACCCAACAAATCTGCGCATGTTTCTCGCTCGAGTCGAAGGTGCGGTTGTCGCGACCAAAAAAGACGCGTCGATGAACGGCCGGAAGCTCCTGCTGCTGCGCCCGCAGTTAGTCGATGAAAAAGACCCAGCAAAATTTCGACCTGGCGTCAACACGATCGTCGCGGTCGATAGCGTCGGCGCCGGCATCGGCGAGTTGGTGATGTTTTGCCAGGGCAGTTCGGCGCGGCTGGCCCCGAATCTCAGGGATGCTCCTGTGGACGCTGTGGTCATTGGAATCGTGGACACGGTGGATGTGCTGGGAAAGCAGATCTACAACGCGAAACAGTAATCGATGAGCACCGTCAACGAAGCTCTAATCCGCGATGTGGTCGCTGATGTCCTGGGGAGGCTGGGCCAGGCGCCTTCGTCCGCGCTGCTCAAAGAGTCAGGCGCTCGTGGAAATGGGCACACCGCCACGCGAGGTGCAGGCGGCGGCAGGTTCGGCGTGTTTCAGGACGCCAGCGAGGCCTGCGCGGCAGCGCACGCGGGTTTCCTGGCGCTTAGACAAAAAGGCGTGGCGGCGCGCGCGCGAATTGTTGAGATAATCAAATCGATGTCCGACGCCAATGCGGCCGAGTGGGGCAACCTCGAGCTGGAGGAAACGAAGATTGGCCGGCTCGACCATAAGATCGAAAAGCTCAAGATTATCAAGCTGGTCCCGGGCGTGGAATGGCTGCATCCGGACGGCCGCAGCGGCGACCATGGAATCACGCTGGAAGAGTACACGCCGTTCGGCGTCGTCGCGGCCATCACGCCCTCCACCCACTCAGTTCCTACTTTAAGCGGCAATATCGTCAACATCGTCGCCGCGGGCAACGCGGTCGTGTTCAATGCTCATCCGGCAGCGGCCAAATGTGCTGCGCACGCGGTCTGCGAGTACAACCAGGCCATTGAACGTGAGGTCGGCATCGCGAATGTCATCACGATTGTCGAAGAACCGACGTTGGATTCTTTCAAGGCGATTTGCAGCCATGAGGCGGTCAAACTGCTCTGCGTCACCGGTGGGCCGGCGGTCGTCAAGGCTGCGATGCAAGCGGGCAAACGGGCCATTTGCGCCGGGCCGGGGAATCCGCCCGTAGTGGTGGATGATACCGCCTGCATGAAGCGGGCGGCGAAATCCATCATCGAGGGAGCCGCCTATGACAACAATTTGCTGTGCATTGGCGAAAAGGAAGTCTTTGTGCTCGACAAGGTGGCCGATCAGCTTATGAGCGAAATGGAAAAGGCTCGCGCAGTGAAGCTCAATGGACCGCAGCTTGAGCGGCTGACCAAGCAAGCTTTCACCTTCAAAGAAGGCCAGGGCGTCGACTGCCCGGAACCCGTTGTCAACAAATCGCTCATTGGGAAAGATGCAGCGGTTCTCGCCAGATCGGCAGAAATGACCGTGCCTGAACAGACGCAATTACTATTCGCTGAAACCGAGCGAAACCACCCATTTGTGAAGGAAGAGCAAATGATGCCATTCATCCCGGTGGTGCGAGTACGCAGCGTTGAAGAGGGAATCGAGGCCGCGCGCGAAGCGGAACACAATTACAAACACACGTCGATCATCCATTCTCATGACGTGGAGCACATGACCGCGATGGCCCGAACACTGGATACAACACTATTTATCAAGAACGGGTCGTGCATGACCGGCCTGGGCCTGGGGGGTGAGGGCTACTTGAGCTATTCGATCGCCACACCTACCGGCGAAGGCGTGACGAACCCTAAAACGTTCTGCCGTGTGAGGCGCTGTGTCATGGTGGACAATCTGCGGATCTACTAATGGAAGCTCCAAGCTCCGAGTTCCGAGCTCCAGTGAAGCTCCAAGTTCTAAGTACCAGGTCTTATCACAGCTTTGCTCGGCATTTTGGGGATTGGGAATTGCCTGGGATTTGGAATTTGGGGTTTGGTGTTTCTCTGGATGTTGGATGTTGGTCCTTGGATGTCTGCGTATGCTCCTCGCTCGCGTAGAAGGCAATGTGGTCGCCACCCGGAAACATCGGAGCCTGGAGAGCTGGCGATTGCTGATCTGTCAGCCAATCAGCCGGTTGGGCGAGCCGGAAGGCCCGCCGCAAGTGGCTATCGACGCTCACGGCGCCGCCCTGCATCAAAAAGTCATCATCTCGTCGGACGGCATGGCCGCGCGCAAAGCGGTCGGGGATGAGAGAAGTCCCGTTAGATGGATGATCATCGGCATCGTGGATGAACGCCAATGAAAACCTCAAGCTTTACGAACCAAAATCCAAAATCCAAGCCTTATGCTCAGGCTGCACTTGGCGCTTGGCATTTGGAGCTGCTCTGGAGCTTGGATCTTGGATGTTGGATCTTCTGAAAATGCGCCTCGGCACTGTCATTGGTCGAGTGACGTTGAGCCAAGCCGTGCCGGCTTTGGTGGGCGCGCGCTGGCTGATCGTTTCCCCCCTGACCCGCGAGCAGCTTCAATGTGGCCCCGAGGCGACGCCGGCGCTCAGCATTGATCCGAGCCTTGTGGTTTATGATGATTTGGGAGGGGGCATCGGACAAACTATCGGGTTTGTCGAGGGCCGCGAGGCCGCGTCACCATTTGCCACGCCAACGCCAATCGACGCCATCGACGCGGTATTGGTCGATGAGATTTTCTACCACGCGCCGAGCAAATGAAACAAGTCATCAGCGTGCGCGATGTGGAAGAAATGCTGCGCAGCGGCAAAGACATGCAGTCGCTGCCGCCCGACGCGCTGGTCACGCCCTCGGCGCGCGATTTCTTACGCGAACTTGAAAAACCGGGCTCACCCCGAACGATAGGCGTGTCAACAAAACCGTCCGCAACCGCCAAACCGGTCACGTCGAAAAGCTCGAAAGCCGAGCTTGAGGTCTTCTTCACCTCACCAGAGATCTATACTCTGAAGTTGCAGATTCGTGACATTGGCCGTCGCTTGTGGCAGCGCGCGTACGTGGATGGCAACGGCGGCAATATCGCAATTCGGGTGGGCGAAGACATCGCGCTCTGCACCCCGACCCTGGTTTCTAAAGGTTTCATGAAACCCGAGGATATTTGCCTGGTGGATTTGGAGGGGAAGCAACTCCTGGGCACCAGGCCGCGCACGAGCGAGATCCTGATGCACCTGCAGATCATGCAACGGCAGTCGCGCGCCGTGGCGACTGTGCATTGCCATCCGCCGTACAGCACGGCATTTGCCGTGGCCGGGGTCGAACCGCCAACGTGCATGATTCCGGAATTTGAGGTCTTCTCTTCCGTGGCGATTGCGCCGTATCGGACGCCTGGCACGCCGGAAATGGGCAAGTTGGTGGCCGACCTGGTGGACAAGCACAACACGATCTTGATGGCGAATCACGGCGTCGTGGCCTGGAGCCATAACAACGTCGAGGACGCCTATTTCAAAATGGAAATCCTCGAGGCTTATTGCCGGACGGTGGTCGTGGCCTCGCAGCTCGGCAAGCCCGCAAACACGATGACTCCGGCGCAATTGCAAGACTTGCTGAAGATCAAACAAAGCCTCGGCATTCCCGACCCGCGGTTCGGCCTCAAAGAGTGTGAGCTGTGCCACAACGACGAATGGCGGCCGGGCGTGACCTGCGCCGTGCCGGGACAGACCTCACCGAGCGCTCCTTCGGCAGCAACGGATCCGGAAGCGGAGGCGCTCGTGCAGGCGATCACCGATCAAATTATGGCGAAGACTAAGTAACCATGAAAATCACGATCATTGGTGGCGGTGGGCGGGTAGGGTCGTGCGCGGCTTTTGCGCTGCAATGCGAGGGCCTCGTCTCCGAAATTCAGCTCCTCGATGCCAACAAGGACATGGCCGATGGAGAGGCTCTCGACTTGCTTCATGGCACTGCTTTTGCAGGGGATCAGCGTATTTATGCCGGCGATTACGCCAAGGCGGCCGACAGCGACATGTTCCTCATTACCGCTGGCCTCCGGCGGAAACCGGACGAATCACGTCTGGACCTCATCAACCGGAACGTCACGCTCTTTGCGCAGATTCTCGACAGCATCAAATCAACCGGGCTGCGCAAAGAGGCGCACGTCTTTGTCGTGTCCAATCCGGTCGATATCCTGACGCAACTGGCGGTTCAACGGCTCGGTTTGCCTTGGCAGCAGGTTTATGGACTGGGCACGATGCTGGACACCAGCCGGTTCAGTTCGCTGATTGCTGAAGAGCTGCGCCTCGCGCCGACGCAGGTCAAGGCGCTCGTGCTGGGCGAGCATGGCGATTCGATGGTGCCGATCTGGTCGAGCGCTAGCGTTAACGGACTCCCGCTTGCGGGCTTGCCGGAGTGCACACCTGGTTTTCAAAACGCCGTGTTCGACCGGACCAAAGGCAGTGGCGCGGAAGTGATCAAAAGGAAAGGCGGCGCAGGCTGGGCGGTTGGCATTGCTATCCGCGAGGTGATTCATTGCGTGCTCCTGAACCAAAGAGCTTTGCTGCCAGTGTCCTCCCTGGCGCAGGGCGCGTACCAAATTCGTGATGTTTGCCTGAGCGTGCCCTCGGTGATTGGGCGCCGCGGCGTGGAGCAGCACGTCGAGATCAAGCTCTGGCCGAAGGAAGTAATGGCCTTGCAGCACTCCGCGCGGGCGCTGAAGGAGACGATGACAAAGGTCAAATGACGAATGGTCCCGCAAGGCGGGAACGAAAGAAATCCGAATGACTAAGCGCGAATCAAGAGCTGCAATTTTGACCTTGGGGTTTCGTCATTCATTCGTCATTAGACCTTCGTCACTCACGGTCGCTCATGAAATCCCTTGACTCCAAGCTCGCAGAGATCAAAGCGAATCCTTCCTCGCGCTCCTTCATCCTCGCCGATGCGAAGGACGCGGATATGGCGTTTGGTGCCCGAGCTCCGGGACCGAGGACCTACCTGGCATCTCGTGGCGAGCGTCCGGCGCTGTTCTCGCCCGAGATTTGGACCAGACCCGAGTACGGTTATCGGAACCTGCCCGAGTTCCTGGACATCATTCGGGAAGTCGTCCAGCAGGGAGTCGTGGACATCATGCTGATGTCGGCATACGTCAACGACCAACTGACGATCAAAGAAGGCCTGTTTCGAAACTCGCCCGTGACGCCGGCGGCACGAGCCAACGACACAACGGATGTCTGGGCGGTGCGCCACGGCTGTTACACCAGCGAGCCGGCGCGGCCGTTTCGGACGGCGACCATCGATCAAATTCAATGCGGCCGGATCGAGTGTGACCGCGCCTCCGATGATTTCCCTGGCACGAATCTGGGTCTCTACTCGGTGACGTTCGTTAACGACTTGGACCAGGATCGTGAAACTCTCCTTGCCTTCAAAGCATTTCGCGAAGAAGCCGAGCTCAAGAAATTCCGGTATTTCCTCGAGGTCTTCGATCCGAACGTGGACAGCGCTGTTCCTCCGGAAAAATTGGGCGAGTTTATCAACGACAATATCATCCGCAGCCTGGCCGGAGTTCCTGAAGCCGGCCGGCCGTTGTTCCTGAAGATAGTCTATCATGGTCCGCGGGCGATGGAGGAGTTGGCGCAATACGATCCGGGTTTGGTGGTGGGCATTCTCGGCGGGAGCGCCGGCACGACGTACGACGCCTTCAAGCTGATCCACGACGCGCAAAAATACGGCGCGCGCGTGGCTTTGTTCGGACGCAAAATCAACCATGCCGAGCACCAGCTCGCTTTCATTGAAATGTTGCGCTTGATTACAGATGGAAAGATTTCTCCCGAGGAAGCTGTCCGCGCCTACCACGCCATTCTGGACTCGAAGAAGATCAAACCGAAACTGCCGCTTGAAAAAGACCTCGAAGCAACCGAGCAAGCCATGAGTTATGAAACCGCCCAGGGTCGTCGCACAGCGGTGACCTTTCAAGAGAACCCTCTGCGACGGGCGCCTGCCGGCTCGGCCCCAGCTAAGTCAAACCCTGACTGGCCAAGGCATGAGAATGGTTCTCCGGATTTCGGCAAAATGGACTCCACTCAACGGCGAGCGTACGATTGCTGGCGCTTAACGGGAAAGTACGGGTAAGTCCGTTTTTTCGATGACTCACGTCCGTTGCTGTTCCCCTACCCCGCGCGAGGGCACGCTTGCGGCGCGCGCTAACTCACGATGGATCTTGGCGACGCGTTCGACCTGGCCCTTGGCGGCGAAGCGCTCGTAAAATCCGTCGGCGCGGAAGTCCCGGAGCCGTTCCGCCCACGGCGACAACCGGGTTCGCCAGCGTTCGACGCGTCCTTCCTCCGGCTCGGCATCTTGCGCCGCCAAATCCGAGCAGACGCGCATCATGCCTTTGAGTGTCACCGGCCGCGTCACCATGTAATTGTCGTTGCCCCAGGCATCGGCCATCACTTGCGACGCCGCTTTGAGGAAATCTCGCGACACAGCGTAGCGGCGCTCGGCCCCGCGCCGGTCCGCGCCTTCGGATTCGATGCGAGTCCAGGCTTGTTTGACCCAGCGATGCACCTCGTTAAACAGCTCCGCCTGGAGAATCCATTTCTCCTGCTTGCTTCGACCACCCAGGCGATTGATGCGATAGCGCAAGGGGCTGTCAGGCTCGCTGTAGAGCATTTCGACAATCCGGGCCGCAAAGCGGCGGTCCGGTTCTGCCCAGGAGACGCGTTCGTACAAGTCCACGAGATGGCTCTTGTTGATGCGAGTCGGTGTCGAGTTGATGATGACAAACATCTCGGTCGCGAAATCATCGCTCCTGCCATCAAAGATGACACACGGCACATAGATCGACTTTGATTCGTCAGGATGTGTACGCTCGTAAAAGTTCAGCGCGGCGAGCCGGTGCTGGCCATCGATGATGAGGAATTTCTCCTCCGGCACTTGCAGATGGCCGACGCTGCCATTGCCTTCGAGCGCCTGAAACCGCAGCCGCTGCGGCGTGAAGAGCAGCACCGTGCCGGGAATCGGCGGCTGGCTGATGGCTGTCTCGTAGAAGTTGCGGATCGCCTTCACCTTCGAGCGGGACAGCCCGCGTTGGAAGGCCCTTTCGCTCCGCTCGATCCTTGAAATGAACTGCGCCACGTCATCTTCCGCAGCCGCTTCCTCGGGTTTGATGGCTTCGCCCTCATCATAGAAGCGGCTCATGAAGCGCACCCTGGTGAGCAGGTCCTCCGAGGGATAGGCCACGAAGTAGAACACCGCGTCTTTCTGCCGAATTTGCGTTGCGATCATCGAAGCGCCTTTCCTCTCTATTGATTGCGGACTCCAATTCCGATTCTGAATCCGACAGGAATACGTACTCCGAATCGAGGGCAAAGACAAGGTACTCACTCAATCGAAAAGGCCGCTGACCCATACTGCGATTTCATCACCATCCACGAGCACTTCAACCCTAGCCATGGGCGGCCTGTCACAAAGCTGTGCTCCATTCGACCGAAAGCGGCGAGGGTGGAAATGCAACAACGCAATTCCTATGAAACGGTTACCTGGCTATGATCGCAGCACCAGCCGCTCGGAATGGGCGGCGTTTGGGTGCCTGGGCACAGTTGCCGCGGCGGCAATTTTTCTCTCGCTTCCGAATGCCAGCAAATTCGCAGCAGAACGTGACCAAGTCATTACCGCATGGAGTTCGGCCCGCGGGGCCGTTTCTGTCCTGGCCGGCCATTGCACCAACCACGTTTTCACCAGGGCCTCGCAGATCTCCACCGCGCTCCACGCCGAACCGCCGCTGCTGATTCGAAGTTCGGCGGTCCACCAGTGCTGCCCCGCGATGAATTCGAACGACAACTCGCGGGCGTTCGAGTAAGGTTGTAGTTGACGCTATGGTATCGAGTTCAAAGGCGAAACAGCGCTTGTTGGTCGGCGCATTGCTGTTCGGCGTCTGCACAGTGCTGGCGCTGTTGTCGTCAGTCGGTTCCTATGCTTCAAGCGCTGCAGTAGATCACCCAGTGCCTTTGGGCTCCTTGCTCCGCCAGGAATTCAAGGACTGGTATGCGTGCGGAGTGTTGTGGCTCCCTGTGCTCTGGTTCTGTCGTCGGAACCCGCTCGAACCGGGACAAGCTGTGCGATGGGTGCTGCGGCATTTGGCAGCCGCTGGCGTGTTCTCCGTCGTGTACATCATTTTGACTTCATGGCTGGTAGCCGGGGAAAAATCGATCATTCATCCCGGCCAGATCCTGACCTTTTCCTATCTGGTCAAGACGATGGCCCTGCATTATCTCGTGGCCAATCTGATCATGTATTGGATGGTCGTGTGCGCGCACTTGGGCTGGGATTCTTACCAGCGCTACCGTGAACGGGAGGTGCAAGCGGCGGAATTGCAGCGTGAACTGGTCGAAGCGCGGCTCGAGGCCCTGCGAATGCAGCTCAACCCGCATTTTCTCTTCAACACGCTCAATACGATTTCCGCGTTAATTCATGACGATCCCGAATCTGCCGACCGGATGGTCGTGCGCCTAAGCGAGTTGCTGCGCCTGAGTCTCGACCAGTCAAAGCCGCAACAGGTGCCCCTTAGCGAAGAAATAGCCTTTCTGGATCGATACCTGGAAATCGAATGCGCGCGCTTCGGCGAACGATTGAAGATCGAAAAGCGGGTCGAGCCGGACACCCGCACCGCTCTGGTGCCCTTCCTGCTGCTGCAGCCTTTGGTGGAAAACGCCATCCGGCATGGCATAGAACCGCGCGAGCGGGGCGGACATGTGGCGATTGCGGCGCGACGAAACAATGGCCTGCTGGAGCTGCGCGTCCGGGACGATGGGGCAGGCCGCTGGCGAACGGCCGGCGCGCCGGCTCGACAGGGAATCGGTCTGTCGAATACACAATCCCGATTGCGTCATCTTTACGGCGCAGATTTTCAATTCGAGCTTTCCGATCTCGCCGAGGGCGGCCTGGAGGCTCGCATCGCCATTCCTTATCGCTCTGATGCGACCGCTACCTAATCCCCATGGCAAGCGAAGTCAAAATCAGAATCTTGATTGCGGACGACGAAGCGCCTGCCCGCGCGCGCCTCCGGCAGTTGCTCAAGGGCAACACCGATTTTGAAATCACGGCCGAGTGTTCCAATGGGCGCGAGGCTGTGCAGGCTATTTTGGAGCAGAAGCCGGACCTGGTGTTTCTTGATGTGCAAATGCCTATGCTCAGCGGCCTGGATGTCTGTGAGGCGATCAGCTCCGCCCCTAAGCTGCCTTTGATCATTTTCGTCACCGCTTACGACGAGTACGCCCTTAAAGCATTCGAATTCCACGCGATTGACTACCTGCTGAAGCCGTTCGACCGCGAGCGCTTTCAGAAGACCCTCGAGCATGTCCGCGACCAAATCCTCCACGCCCGGGGTCTGCCGCCGGGGCAGCGGCTCGACGCATTTCTTGAGGATTTGCGCTCCGGATTCATGAGGAATGACCGGCTGGTATTTAAAGAAAACGGCCGGGTCATATTTGTCCGCAGTGAAACCATCGACTGGATCGAAGCAGATGGAAATTACGTGAGGCTCCACGCGGGCACTAACGCCCATTATATTCGGGGGACGCTGGCACGGCTTGAGGCGCAATTGCCCTCGGCCAAGTTCATGCGGATCAGCCGCTCCGTGCTGGTGAACCTGGACCGGATCAAGGAGTTGCAACCGTTGTTTTACGGTGATTATGCCGTAATCCTGCAGAATGGCTCGAAGCTCAACATGAGCCGCAATTATCGCGACCGGGTAGAAAGTCTGCTCGCGCGCCAAGGATGAGTTGGGCTATCCTTCAAACCTGACGGTGATTCGTAATTAATCGCTGAAGTCTGGCACGATGCCGTTCTTGAACGGCGAATCGCGAACAACGGATTGCTGCTGGTCGATTGCGGACGATCCAACACCTGAACCATGAACTCCGAGCCAAAGGAAAACTCTGATCCTCTCATCCTTGATGAAATCCAATTGCTGCTCGCCGAAAAGCGAACGGCGCTCTCCTCGATGCGCGCGGGAATTGCGGTCTTCGCGCTGCCTCTCTCCGTGCTGAGCGTGCTGGTGGCCACTTCGCAACATTACCGGCCAGCAAATATTTTGATTTTTCTGGTTCCGCTCCTGGCTTTGTGCCTCGGTTTGGTCGGGCTTGGCTGCTATCTCATAGGGCACTCAATCCTCCGCATCCGCCATTACGACCGAACCATCAAGGAACTCAAACAAAAGCACGGCGGCGTCACTCAATTATTGGATTGAGCGGGAATTGGTGATGTGCAAATCCTGGCTGGCGTCTCGCCGGCGCGGAGCGGCCACAATCGAAGCTCCTTCAAATCTGACGCGTCAAACGCAATCCGTGCTTGAGCAATTGCTGGACCTGGGCTCTGGTGCGGGCTTCGGCATAGATGCGCAGGATCGGTTCGGTTCCAGAGCCGCGTAGCATCAGCCAGGATGTGTTCTGCGCGATAAACTTAACACCGTCATACGTCTTCACGTCCACCACCGGAGACCGGAGCAATTTCGCCGGTGGATTGCTTTGCAGAAATTTCATTAAGGTGCCGCGCTTCTCCAGTGGAAAATGCGTATCGATGCGATCGTAGAAATGCGGCCCGAATCGCTTTACCAACCGCCCAATCAACTGCCGGATCGAACGTCGCTCTGTCGCCAGCAACTCCAACAGCATCAAGCCCGCTGCGATGCCATCGCGCTCCGGGATATGATTGGGGAAACCGATGCCTCCGCTCTCCTCAGCGCCGAGCAGTACGCCGCCTTTGATCATCTCGGCAGCAATGAATTTGAACCCAACGCCGGTCTCCACCAGCTCCAATCCGTCAGCCGCGCACATTTTATCGACCATGGAAGTTGTCGTCAGCGCCTTGACAACTCGGCCACGGCCTCGGCGATTGGCGACGAAATGATGCAGAAGCAAACAGATGATCTGGTGCGTGCTGAGATAATTGCCGCGACCGTCCATTCCTCCGACACGGTCGGCATCGCCGTCGGTGACGAGGCAGAGGTCGTGAGGGTGCTTCCTCAGGTAGGCTGCGCTGCGGGCGTAGTTCTTTTGGATTGGCTCCGGGTTGATGCCGCCGAACAGCGTGTCGTGCGTGGCGTTCAGCGTGGTCACGCGGCAACTGGTACGGGCTAGAATCTCCTCGAAACAACCAGCTCCAACACCATACAAAGCATCGTGGGCGAAACGCAGCCTGGATCGGGCGATGAGCTTGAAATCGACGAGGTTCCGCAGCGCGGCATAGTGCGCGGGCCTCACGTCCTCAATGCGGATGCGCCCGTGGTCCAGTTCCTCCGCCAGCCGCGATGATCTCACCGGCGTGCGGTCCAAACAGCCTTCGACGGCGCGGCAGGTGAACGCCTCCGCCGAACCACCGTAATGCGATTTGAGCTTAAAGCCGTTGAACATCGGCGGATTATGGCTGGCTGTAATCATCACGCCGCCAATCGCTCGCTGCTGCTTTACCGCGAACGACACTGAAGGCGTCGGAGTTGGAACCGATGTGAGCACCACCTCGAAGCCGTTCCCGGCCAGCACTTCGGCGGTGCGCTGGCCGAATTGATCGGAAAGAAATCGCCGGTCATAACCAACCACCACACGCTTCTCAGCGCCGGCGACGGGATTCGCGCTCCAATAATCCGCCGTGGCTTGCGCGACCCGCTCCAGATTGGAAAAAGTGAAATCCTCGGCGATGACCGCCCGCCACCCATCCGTTCCGAAAGTTATCTTTCCCATGAATTAGGCCTTCGTGAAACGCACCTCGACCGCAGATGGACACAAATGGACCCGACGCCGCTGACACCGCAACCACACTTAATGAGAGCCGGAGTGATCACAGCAAGTGGTTCAGTTCTCGACGCTTGGGTTTGGTTGCGGCTAATTCTTTGCCAGGAAAACAAAGATCTGCGTCATTGTAGTACAGATACGAACCAGAATTCCGAAATCTGTGTTCATCTGGGTCCATCTGTGGTTAGTACCTCTTCCCCATTCAGGCGGGCCGCCGCCGAAACAGCTTTCCGCATTTTCTTCACCGCGGCAGCCAGATTTCGTTGATGAAATAACGTCGTTCCGCTAATGAAAGTATCCGCCCCGGCATGGGCGCAATCGGCTGCAGTTTTGAAATCCACGCCACCATCCACACCGATCCGATAGCGCAAATTTCGCGCCTCCCGCCACGCGTGCGCCTGCTGAATTTTCGGCAGTGTTTCGTAAATAAAGGACTGTCCGCCGAAGCCGGGATGGACCGTCATAATCAGCAGTGCATCAATTTGGTGCAGATACGGTTGCACCAGGGAGATGGCCGTTGGGGGATTAATCGCCAGCCCGACATGTTTCCCGAGCGCCTTGATTCTCCACAGCAGCGGCGTGACCTGGTCGCCAAGCTCGACGTGAATGTTCATCTGGTTCGCGCCGGCCTTGGCGAACGGTTCGAGCAGGATTTCGGGTTTCGAGCACATGAGGTGCACGTCGAAAAACAGACGCGTCAGCGGCCTGACTTGTTGCACCACTGCGGGGCCAAAGGAAATGTTCGGCACGAAGTGCCCATCCATGATATCCAGGTGCAGCCAGTCGGCCTCGGAGCGATCCACCCGCTCGACCTCCTTTGCCAGCTTCCTGAAATCCGCCGCGAGCAGCGAGGGCGCAATAATCATGCGCCTACGCTAGATATCTGATGCCTAAATGTCGAATGAGAATCCGAATGGCCTGTCTGCTCTCACAGCCGATTGAAGAACGCAGCGACAAACTCCTTAGCCGTCGACGTAAGGAGGCGCTGATCGAAAAATCCAAAATCGATCAAGGCTTCACACCGTCGCGGGAGCAGGGGTGCCGAGGCCGGGCAGTTTCGGGGGCGCCGGCTTGGCCGGAACTTCCGGCAACGGAGTGCCCGCAGGCGCGCCGTGAGGTGCGGAAACTTCAGGCGTTGGTGGTGGTGGTGTGAACTTGCCGGTGCGAACAATCTCTGCCACCTGCTGGCCGTCGAGAGTTTCGTATTCCAGCAACGCCTTCGCGATGAGCTCCAGCTTGTCGGCATTGGACGTGATCAGGTCCTTCGCCACTTTGTAGGAAGCGTCAATAATTCGCTTTACCTCGCTGTCGATCTCTTGTGCGGTGAACTCGCTATAGACCTTCGCACGCGCCATTTCGCGCCCCAGGAAAATATATTCGTCGTCGTCGCCATATTGCACCATGCCAAGCAGGTCGCTCATGCCCCATTGCATTACCATTGCGCGCGCCATATTGGTTGCCTGCTGAATATCGCCGGCGGCGCCGCTGGAAATGTCGCCCGAGACCATTTCCTCTGAGATGCGGCCCGCCATCATCACGGCGATCGAATCCAACATTTCCTTTCGACGGCGGCTAAGGACGTCGGTTTTCGGAAGGGCCATGGTCGAACCGAGAGATTGGCCACGTGGGATAATGGTCACTTTATGCAGCGGATGCGTGTGCTGAAGCATGACGTTGACCAGCGCGTGACCCGCCTCGTGCCAGGCAGTAAACTTCTTTTCCTCGTCGGTCATCGCCAGGCTGCGCCGTTCCCTGCCCCACCGCACTTTGTCACGCGCCTCCTCCAATTCCACCATGCTGACCGCTTTCTTGTTCGTGCTGGCGGCCAGCAGCGCCGCTTCGTTCAGCAGGTTCGCCAACTCGGCGCCCGAGTAGCCCGGCGTACCGCGAGCGATCACCGAGAGATCAACCGTCGGGGCCAGCTTCACGTTTTTAGCGTGCACTTTGAGGATCGCCTCACGACCGCGGACATCGGGCAGGTTCACCGTAATCTGACGGTCGAACCGGCCCGGCCGCAACAGCGCGGGATCGAGCACATCGGGCCGATTGGTTGCGGCGATGATGATAATGCCCTCCTGAGTGTCGAAGCCGTCCATTTCGACAAGGAGCGCGTTGAGCGTTTGCTCGCGCTCATCATTCCCGCCGCCCAAACCGTGACCCCGGCTGCGGCCCACTGCGTCAATTTCATCGATGAACACCAGGCAAGGCGTGTTCTTGCGGGCCTGCTCGAACATGTCGCGCACGCGGCTCGCTCCCACGCCGACAAACATCTCGACGAAATCCGAGCCGCTGATGCTGAAGAAAGCTGCGTCCGCTTCGCCGGCGATCGCCTTGGCCAGAAGAGTTTTTCCCGTGCCCGGCGGACCGACCATCAAAATGCCTTTTGGAATTCGGCCGCCCAACCGTTGAAACTTCTTGGGGTCCTTGAGGAATTCGACCAGCTCGGACACCTCTTCAATAGCTTCGTTGATACCGGCGACGTCTTTGAAAGTGGTTTTGTTCCGTTCTTTGGCCAACAGCCGCGCTTTGCTCTTGCCGAAACTGAGGGCTCCCTTGCCCGCCATCTTAATCTGGCGAATGAAGAAGAACCAGATGAGCGCCGCGATTATGATAATCGGCAGCACACTCCAGACCACGCTTAAGAGCATGGTGTTGGGTTCACGCGGCTCAAATTGGGGCAGGCGGAAAAGCGCTTCTTCGGTAGCGGGGCTTAGCCGCGCCTTGGTGCGGAATAATATCTCTTTAGGTTTTCCATTTTCGTCCCTGATCGGATTGCCATCCTTATCGCGACCGACATAGTGCTTACCAATTATCTCGGTCAGCAGCGAGTTCTGCGGGCTGTAATTGACCGTGGCCTGCGCGATGAGATTGGACTCCATCAATTGCAGGAATTTCCATTGAGGGAGGTTCTCGCCCTGCGAATCCCAACGCTCGCGCATGAGCATCAACATGACGATTCCGCCAATCAGCGCGATCCAGACAATCCAGGTGCGTGGTGGAAGCCGGTATTCGCCGCCCTTCTTCGGGGGCTTTTCGTCATCTCTAAGTTTGTTCTCGTCTGCCATCTTCTCTTTCAGTTGGAGCAAGTTACCATGGTCGCCCCGGTGCCGCAACGCGCGATTTGGCACGGCTCCCCTCGGCCATCGCACCTCGCGCGACTTGTTGCGCTGCTGCGATTTAGAGCCGTTCCCACCACCATCGTAACCGGCGTCTCGTAGCCCTGGTAAGCTTGAACTGTTCCGAAATTCGTTGTCCTTCGACCCAAAATAATTGGCCGTTTGCAGCCACTCCGATAAGCAATTCATGCCGGCTTGTGCGCGCCACTTTCTCATTTGTGAAAAAATCCTGCAATTTCACCGGGTGTGACATCCCAATCGGCTGAAACCTGTCTCCTGCCCTCCAATGGCGCAGGAGGATCGACGAACCGACTTTCTCGGCATCGAAGGATTCAAAGCCGACTTCACGGTTCAGGCGCCGCACGGCTCGGCTTGAAGCTATGCGCCATCGGATCCGAACTCCGTCCAACATGGCCTCCCGTGGCTGACTCGACAGGTCGAGTTCAAGCCCGCCCTTCTGGAATTCGGTTCTTGGAACGACTTGTCTGCGAACCAGACCCGTTTGATCGCGCGAAACGAACATAGGGCTGGTCTTCTCCCTTCCAGTTCGCGCGGCGCAATTTTGGGCCGCGACGGCGATAGTGCACCCCGAGTTCAAACGCAGCCGCTCGACAAGCTCGAAGTCCGCGTTAATCCCGAGTTTCAACAACTGCAACTGAATGCACCGACGCTGCACGGCGACATGCAGTTTCTCGAAAGCGACTGGGCGCGGTTGGTGTCGCCGCATGCGTTGCAGCCAGTCGGAAGCTGCCCGAGCCACAAAATCAGCCTCGACGCCAACAATCTCGCTGATGCGACGAACGGTTTGGTTCACCGCCGGCTGGTATTTTCGGCGTAACAATGGCAGCAACTCGTGCCGGAGCCGATTGCGCTGAACATCGAGACAGGCATTGGTGGCGTCTTCTCGGTACGGCACCTTTGCTCGGAAGGCATAATCCTTCAACGTGGACTTTGGTAAATCCAGGAGCGGCCGAACCAATTCCACCTGCGGAAGGCTGGGAGAAGGATTCCGCCAGTTCATCCCGGCCAGCCCTTCGCCGCCACTACCGCGCAGCAACCGCAAAAAGAACAGTTCAACCTGATCATCGGCATGATGAGCGAGAGCAATGGTGCAGATACCCTTGCGCAGCGCCGTCCGTGCCAGAAAATCGTGCCGGCGCTGGCGAGCGGCCATTTCCAAGGAAAGTGTGTGCGCACGCGCAAACTTTCGGACATCGGCCCGCCCGACAAAAATCGGCAGCCGCAACCTGGCCGCTGTCCGTCGCGCGAGCCGCTCGTCGGCGTCGCCGCTTCGGCCCCGGAGTTGATGATTCAAGTGGGCGACCGCCAGTTGCCAGCCGTGCTTCGCGGATAACTCGTGCATCACCCGCAAAAGCACCATCGAATCCAGCCCGCCCGACACCGCCACCAGGATCGATTGGCCGTTGCGAAAGAGCCTTCGACTGCGGATCGATTGTTCGACCTGGCCTGGCAAATCTCTCACAGGCTAAAGCTACCGGGCAGGATGCTCGGAGCAAGGCCGATCAACAGCGGAATTCAGAGCCCCACGTCCAGGAGACTCAAATCGGTTCTGGCGCGGAGCCGACTCGATAGGTAGGCTAGGCTTCAGCGTCCGATGAGTCGCCCCGACGACTGAATGATCCCCAAGCAAATTCTGACGTTTGCCGCAAGCGCGGCTATGGCGCTGTCAACCATCCGTGGTCCGGGTGGCGAGGCCGAAGCGGGTTTTGAATCGCTGTTCGACGGCCACACTCTCCGGGGTTGGGAATCACCGGACATGACCTACTGGACAGTGCAGGATGACGCCATTACGGGATGGATTACCCAAGATCATCCCTGCACCGTTAATCAATACCTGGTTTGGAAAGGCGGCGACCTGGCCGATTTCGAGCTGAAACTCAAATCGCGAGTGCGGGGCGAGGGCGGCGTGAACAGCGGCTTTCAATTTCGCAGCCGGCTGCTGCCGGACCACGACATCGCAGGCTACCAGGTAGATAACAATTTGCAGACCGATTGGCTCGTGCGGCTGTATGACGAGTTCGGCCGGCATACGCTCGCCTGGCGCGGACAGCGCACGGTGTTCGATGAACGTGGCGAGGCAACGCATGCCGAGCTTCCCGAGGCCAAAGGACCGGCATGGTTCCGGCTCGAGGAGTGGCACGAGTATGACCTGATGTGTGAGGGCACGCGGCTCACGCTAAAAGTGGATGGTCGGCTCGCCGCGGAAGTTGTGGATGGTGACCCGCGCCGTCAGGATTTCTATGGCGTCCTCGGCTTGCAATTGCACAGCGGCGGCCCATCGATCCTGCAGTTCAAAGACATCAGGCTAAGAGTCCTGAAGCCGCCAGCAGCCGGAGGCCGTCTTCGACCGATAGTGTCAACCACACGCGCCGAGGTATTCCGAGAGGCGCTCGCCTACTGGGATCTGGGAGCCGGCGGACATGGTGGACAGAGGCCTCTCGTGTACCACGGTGCTCTGGAACAGTGCCAACTCGATGTCCTTGCGGACGGGTCGGGCGCGAATCCCGGCGCTCGGATCGCCCAACTGGACGGCGGTTACTTCAAGACTGACAAGGCGCCGCATTTTGGGGGCAACGAGATGACCGTTTACGTCCGGGCGCGCAACCCTAGCGGCTTGTGGCAATCGGTCCTGTTGACTCACGGTGGTGGGCCAGACGCGATGAAATTCAAATTGTCCGGCGTCGCTCCCAGCCCCGCCGAGGAGCAACAAATCCGGTTCGAGATTCGGACCGAGCGCGGCCTGGCGAGCGTGGGTTTCCCCGTTTCAAGCATTGATGCAACGGCATGGCACGAGTTGCTGGGGCGCTACAACGGCCATGCGGTGGAGCTTGTTTGCGACGGGAGAGTGATGGCTTACAAATCCTGGGAAGGAGGCTGGCTCTCCACGAACCAGGCGCCGCTGTTGATCGGAGCGGAGATGGAGGGCGACAAGGTAGTGCGCCAGTTTCATGGCGAGTTGGAGGAAGCGGCCATTTGGTGCAAATGGATCAGCCTCCCCTGAGCATGACTGGCTGCGACCTAACGGGCATCTGGAGTGAAGCATTCAAGGTCCATTCCTACGATGTTGACTTCCAGCAAAGGGCCACTCTGGAAAGTCTGTGCCGGCATTTCCAGGAAGCTGCATGGAATCATGCCGAACAGCTCGGCGCCGGCTATCAGCGCCTCCAGCAGCAAAACAAGTTTTGGGTGCTGGCGCGCCTGCTCGTTGAGATCGCGCGGCGTCCGCGCTGGGGCGTGTCGATTACCTTGGAGACCTGGCCGCGAGCCGCGAAATCCGTTTTCGCAATGCGTGATTTTGAGATGTTCGATGCGAGCGGCGCCCGGCTGGTAGCTGGGACGAGTGGCTGGCTGGTCCTTGATTCGAGGACCAGAAGGCCGCAACGCGTGGACAAACTTATCTCGGGGATTCAAACGCCACAGAATAAACTCGCGCTTGACCGCGAGCCGCAAAAGTTGGAACTCTGCGAGCCGGGCGCCGACCCAAAGCCCGTCACGGCTCAATACTCGGATATCGATGTGAACGGGCACGTGAACTCTGCGCGCTACATAGGATGGATTCTGGATTCCTATCCGCTGGAATTTCATCGTCTGAATGCCGTGTCATCGCTGGAGATTAATTATTTGGGCGAGGCCATCGGAGGAGAGGCTTTCTCTGTGCTTTCGAAGCAAACGGCCCCTGGCGTGTATTGGCATTCAGTTGTAACGACGACCACTGGAAGGGAGGTTTGCCGCGCGAGATTATTTTGGCGCTCCAACGAGTCAAAAGACTTGGGAGGTTGACCGGCCCTCCACGCATGTTTCTGCCGTTCAACCGCTTCCCGGCCGTTTGCCCTCCCCTTTCAGCGTGACTTCGCGTCAGTTGCAGTGTCTAATATCTATCCGGCGAGACGCGGGTGCGGCGCAACTATTACCTGGGATTAGGGTATAATCTTTTGGAAACACTGCGAGCGCGCTTTGTTGAATTCGGAGATAGTGCTTGATTCGGCCTTCGGAACTCGGATTTCGACCTTCGAGCCGGGCACGAAAAATGAACAAATACCGGAGAAATCGAGTCCATTGAGCAATCGGAATCGTTGAATGAAACCCTCAGCCCGAGAGGTATCGGTGGCCGGGCTGCTGCTTGTGGTCTTGTTGGCGGGCTGCACTGCAAGCCATTACCGCAAATCAGCGGATCGGGAGGCGTATCGCGCCATCCAGGGGAAGGCGCCGCTCGTCACCAACATGGATCCGAAGTTTACCATCGAGCAGACGAACACTCCCTCCCTCGCAGGCTTCCCGGTCGCCACCAACGCGCCCGACTTCCTCGGATCCCATGGTGAACACGAGCCCGAAGCACATATTCTGAACCTCGAAGCCGCGCTGGCCCTGGCCACCGATTTCAGCCGAACCTATCAGTCCCAAAAAGAACAACTTTACCTCACCGCCCTCTCGCTCACGCGTGCCCGTCATGATTTTGCGCCGATCTTTTCGGCGACCGGCCATGCAACCTACGAGACCGATCCCCGGGAAGTCAGCGTGACAAACGTGGCTAACGGCAAAGTTACTGTAACGGATAATATTGTCGAGGACCACAAGATCAGTGCTTCGGGTAAAATAGGCGCCGACTGGCTGATTCGTGATCTCGGCAAGCTTTCGACCGCCTTTACCGTCGATTTCGCGCGCTTCGTCACGGGCGACCCGCGCGCCATGATTTCCTCGCAGCTCGGCGCCACCTTTATGCGACCGCTGCTGCGCAACGCCGGCTTCCAGCGCGAGACCGAAAGCCTTATCCAATCCGAGCGCAACCTGCTCTACGGTTTGCGGGATTTTACGCGGTTTCGCAAAGACTTCAGCGTGCAGATCGCCACCGCGTACTACGGCGTGCTACGCAGCCGCGATATCGCGCGCAACAGCTTTCTGAACCTCCAAAGCTCGCGGAAAAACGCCGAACGCAGCCGCGCCCTGGCCCAGGAAGGCCGCATCACTCAATCGGATCTCGGACGCCTCGAACAGCAGGTGCTCTCCGCCGACAGCACATGGATTGATTCAGTCCGCAGCTACAAAGAAGCGCTCGACAATTTCAAGAGGCAGCTCGGGATTACCGTGGACGCGCAGATTGTGCTCGATGATCGCGAGTTGGACGCTCTCCAAATTTTGGATCCCGGCCTTCGCCTGGAAGACTCGATCAACATTGCATTGGCGGCCCGCCTGGATTACCTCAACGTCAAGGGCAGGTTTGATGATGCCGAAAGGAACGTGAAATTGGCGGCGAATGGTTTGCTGCCGCAATTGGATCTGGGTGCCTCGGTGACGGTTCCCAGTATTACGGCGAGCGACTCTAATTTTCCTCTGCCCGAGGCGAAACGATATAGCTACAGTGCCGGATTTTCGCAGATCGATCTGGGCCTGGACCGCAAGACCGAGCGCAACGCTTATCGGTCCTCGCTCATCAGTCGCGACCAGGCGGTGCGCGCCATTGCGGACAAAGAGGATGAAATCAAGGTGCAGGTCAATGACAGTTGGCGGACACTCGATCAGGCCAAGCGAACCTATGAAATCAGTGAAATCGGCGTGAAACTCGCCGAGCGGCGCGTTGAAGAACAGGACTTGCTGGCTGAGTTGGCCCGCGCCAGAGCCCAGGATCAAGTCGATGCCCAGAATGCATTGATCGATGCCAAAAACCAGCGCACGACTGCGTTGGTCGGTCATACGATTGCCCGGCTTCAACTTTGGGATAACCTGGGCATTCTCTACATCAAAGACAACGGGCGGTGGGAGGAAATTCAGAATGCAAAAGCTAATTAGTTGGTTCGAATTCGTTCGTCGCCAGCCTCGCTGGCGGCTGCTGGCGGTTGCCGGCGGCCTCGTTCTGCTCGGAATTCTGTTTTGGGCCGGGGAAACGAAGACCTCGACCAAAATCCCCACGTTCGCCGCCCGCCGTGGCCCGTTGGAGATCAACGTGCTCGAAGGGGGCAGTCTGCAAGCTTTGGAGTCACAGGAAATCAAATGCGAGGTCAAGGTCGGCTATCAGGGCACGAAAATACTTAAGATCGTCGAAGAGGGTTATTTCGTTTCCGAGGATGATGTCCACACCAACAAGGTCCTGGTCGAGTTGGACGGCTCGGACCTTCAAAAGCAGATCGTGCAACAGGAAATACAGTATCAAACCGCCGACGCCAACCTGACCGACGCCCAGCAAAACTACGAGATTCAGTTGGGCCAGAATCAGAGCGACATCTCCGCCGCCGAGCAAAAAGCCCGATTCGCCCGGCTTGATTTCGACAAATTCCTGGGTGAGACGCTGACCACAAAGATCATCGCGGAGGCGGGGCTGGACAAGGTACTTGCCGCAGCGATCACGAACAACGTCGAGGAGACGGCTAACGCCGAGGAAGTCTGGAATCACCACGGCGACTCACACCCGGCATCGGCGTTCGAGGCGCCGGGCCCAGCGAACGGTGCTCCTGCCGCGGTGCTGGCGGAAGGCCAGCGCTCCATCCTGAACCGCGGAATCGTCGGCGCAACTGAGTCCACCACCAGACCATCAACTCCCGCGGTTCCCACGACTGACCGGGCCGCGGCCAAAGCGACCACTGCGGCGATCGAAACTAAACCTGCCGTAATAGCCGACGGAGTCGTTCTGTCAGGTCACGGCCCCGTGGTTGGGCTTCAGGCGCCAGGCGCAGGACCACAGCCGGCGACTCCTCCGGGCGAACGGCCCAAAGCGCAACCGGCAACGACCGCCGCCGCTGCAACCGCGAATCCGGTTCCCTCTCAGCTGCCGGACACTGAAATGCTCAAAGCTGTGGCCGTCGATTTTTCCAAATACGCAAACCTCGAAGCTCTCGGCGACGGCGAGGCCAAACAGAAATTGCGAAAGTTTGATGACGATCTGCAAGTGGCGCAAAAGGAACTCGAACAGGCCAAAGCCAGGCTTGAAGGCACGCGCCGCCTGGCCGCCAAGGGGTTCGTCACCAAAACCGAACTGCAACAGGACGACATTTCGTTCGAAAACAGCAGGTTGAAGGTGGTGACCGCCGAAACGGCCCGCGATCTCTTCCGCCGCTACGATTTTCTTAAGTCCGCCGAGGAGTCGCTGTCGAAATACGCCGAAGCGGTCCGCGAATTCGACAAAGCCCGCCGCGTCGCTGTTTCGAAAATCGCCCAGGCCAAGGCCAGGCTCAACTCGGCCGAGGGCCAATTCCAGGTTCAATCGCGGCAGCTAAAGGATTTCAAGGATCAATTGGCCAAGTGCACTTTGTGCGCCAAGAAAAGCGGCCTGGTCGTCTATGGCGGGTCACGGGACGATATGGTCTATTATGGAGGGGAGGAGCGAATCCGCGAGGGCGCGACCGTCCGTGAGCGGCAGGCTATCATTACGATCCCGGACATGAGTCGGATGTCGGTGAACGTCAAGATTCATGAAAGCTACATTAAGAAGGTCAAGAAAGGTCAGAAAGCCCGTATCACGGTGGATGCGTTCCCGGACACGGTCCTGACAGGCGAAGTGACCAAGGTCGGTGTGCTGCCCGACTCGAACAATCGATGGATGAACCCGGACCTGAAAGTCTATCTGACGTCCATTACCATTGACGGCACCTACGACTGGGTCAAGCCGGGCATGAGCGCGAAGGTCGAGATTCTGGTCAACAAACTTGAGAATTGCGTTTATGTCCCGGTGCAGGCGATTTCGCCCGACAACGGCAAGCAGGTTTGTTACGTCGCCAATGGACTGAGGCATGAGCGCCGAGAAGTACAAATTGGCGAGTTCAATGATGAATTCATCGAGATCAAGCACGGTTTGAAGGAAGGCGAGCGAGTCCTGTTGCGGACGCCGGCGGCTCCGGAAAGCCCCCAAGAAGAAACCCCGGCCAAGGAGGAAAATCCGACACCGACCCAGAGCAAGCCTCAGCGCGCGACGCCGTCTATTCCCGCCACCGCCAGCAAAGCGTGACGGAGGCGGAAGTCCCGAAATCCGAATGCCGAATTCCGAAAGAAATCCGAAGCTCGAATTTCGAAAGTCCGAAACGGAGCGGGAATCAGTGCTCGAGGGATGGCCGCAGCATAGCGCCACGCCCGCGAGCTTCGCATATCGGGTTTCGGCTTTCGGATTTCCTCCGGACTTCGGTCTTCGGGTTTCGGAATTCTTTCGTCATTTGTCATTCGTCATTCCTCATTGATGTGCCCCATCGTTCAGTTCCAGGACGTGCGCAAGACCTATCAGATGGGGCCGGTTACGGTCGAAGCTCTTCGCGGCATCTCGCTTCGAGTCGAAACCGGAGACTACATCTGCATCATGGGACCATCCGGGTGCGGCAAATCCACGATGCTCAATCTGCTCGGTTGCCTCGATCGCCCAACCTCCGGCCAGTACTTGCTTGGGGGCGAGGATGTGTCGTGTATGGAAGATGACGCCCTCTCCGCGGTGCGCGGTGGCCGCCTCGGTTTTGTTTTTCAATCCTACAACCTCATTCAGCAACTGACCGTGCTCGAGAATATCGAGATCCCGCTCTACTACCAGGACCGGCCGGAACATGAGAGTCGCGAACTAGCCCGGCAAATGGCGGGCCGCGTCGGCCTTGAGAACCGAATCCAACATAAACCCTTCGAGCTCTCGGGCGGACAACAGCAGCGCGTTGCCATTGCGCGCGCGCTGGTGAACGAACCCCTGGTCATCCTGGCGGATGAGCCTACGGGAAACCTCGACTCCGCCTCCGGCGCTGAGATCCTCCGTTTATTCGACCAACTGAACGAACAGGGCAAAACCCTCATCATGGTCACGCACGACGACTCTATTTCGGCCCATGCCCGTCGTGTGATTCGCCTCCGCGACGGTCGAATCGAAAGCGATACGAAAAATGGTGCGAAGATTTGACATTGGGATTTGGGTTATTGGTTTTATTTGGAATTTGGGATTTGGTGTTTGGAGCTTCTCTGGAGCTTGGTTCTTGTTTCTTGGATCTTCGGTTTCATGACCGCCGCCTCCCCATCCAAACGCACCAGTCCCCTCGCCGGCTTTTCCATTTCTCGCCTCAGCCGCACGATCCGCCTGGGCATCCGCAGCCTCTGGTTGCACCGCCTGCGTTCCCTTCTGACAGTGCTGGGCATCGTCTTCGGCGTCTGCTCGGTCATCGCCATGCTCGCGATTGGCGAAGGGGCCAGCTTCGAGGCCCAGGAACAAATCAAAAACCTCGGCAGTCAGAACATCATCGTGCGCAGCGTCAAACCGCCCGAAGAACAAAAGGTTTCCGACAAGGGCAGCCAGAATTACGTGCTCCAGTACGGCCTCACTTATCCCGACGTGAAGCGTATTCGCGCCACGATCCCCGGCGTCACCGTGGTCCTGCCTGCCCGCAATATTCGCGATTATGTTTGGAACATCAGCCGCCGGGTGGATTGCGAAGTCATTGGCACCGTTCCCTGGTATCCGCAGATGCGCAACCATCACGTCGCTTCCGGCCGCTTCTTTACCGATGCCGACATGGACGAGAAGGCCAGTGTGTGCGTGCTTGGCGCCGAGATGGCGCCGGCGCTCTTCCCGCTCGACTCACCTATCGGCAAACACGTCCGCGTCGGCAGCGCCTATTACCAGGTCATCGGAATCATGGAGCCACGCGGCCAGGGGCCAAAAACGGACGAGACGCAGGACACGTCGAAAACCGCGGCGCACCGCATGTTCGTTCCGCTCGAAACCGCCAAGGAGCGCTACGGCGAGGTGCTCATGCGCCGGCGCAGCGGAAGCTTCGAGGCCGAGCGCGTTCAACTACACGAGGTCACCGTCAAGGTGGACTCACTTGAAAACGTGGCCGGCGTCGCCGAAGCCATCAAGTCGCTCCTCGAACGGCACCACAAGAAAAAGGATTACGAAATTGTCGTGCCGCTCGAATTGCTCAAGCGCGCCGAGCGCACCAAGCAAATCTTTAACATTGTCCTTGGCTCGATCGCCGCCATTTCGTTGCTGGTCGGCGGCATCGGCATTATGAACATCATGCTGGCCAGCGTGACCGAGCGCACGCGCGAGATTGGGATCCGCCGCGCGCTGGGCGCCCGACGCCGCGACATCATCACGCAGTTCCTCGTCGAAACTGTGCTCTTATCGGGCGTCGGTGGGATCATCGGCGTCCTCCTGGGCCTGATCATACCTATGATCATCAGCCACACCGCCGGCATGAAGACGATTATCACGTTCTGGTCGCCCTTCCTCGCGTTCACCATCTCTGGCTTGGTAGGGATCGTCTTTGGCCTCTACCCTGCACTCCGCGCCGCCCAAATGGACCCGGTCGAGGCCCTGCGGCACGAGTAATTCAAAGCATCATAAGTTGGCGCTCACCCACTTCCCGTAAACCGCTCACGCCCAGCCCCAATAGCCGCAACGGTCGCGTCACCAGCTTCTGACGGGCCAACAGAAAACATCCGAGCCGGTAAATTTCGGCCGCTTCGCTCAACGGTTCCTCGACCGTGAACTGCCGGGTCAATGTCGTGAAATCGCTGTACCGAACTTTCACCTGGACGGTGTGAGCTTCCAGCCTGCGGCGCTTGAGCCGCGCGGATATATCGTCCGCCTGCGCTTTGAGACAGGCCCGCAGCACTTTCCGGTCATCAGTGTCGTTGAGAAACGTCTCCTCACCGCTGATGCTTTTGATTTCGTCTCCCGACTCCAGTGGCCGGTCATCTTCGCCCAGCGCGAACTGGCGCAACTTGGCAGCGAAAGAGCCTACCAGCGCCCGCAGGTCACCATCGTAGTCCTGCAATTCGCCCACGGTTTCCACTCCGGCACCTTTCAACAGCTCCTCGGTTACGCGGCCAACTCCGAACAATGCGCGCACGGGCAACGGCCGCAGAAATTGAACTTTTTCCTTCTCCTCGATGAGCGTCAATCCATCCGGTTTGCGATGGTCGCTCGCAATCTTGGCCAAAAGCTTGTTAGAGGCGATGCCGATCGTCGCAGTCAGCTTCCGTTCGGCAAAGATTCGTTGTTTCAATTGTTGCGCCAAGGGTAGTGCCTTGTGCAACGCGGTATCCGCATCTTCGACAGCGCACAGGCTCGACCAATCCAGGTACGCTTCATCGATGGACATGCGTTCGAGCACCGCTCCGGTCTCGCTCGCGATGCGCATAATCAACTCCGACTCCTCCTGATAGGCTTGCATTCTGGGCCGGACGAAGATCCCGTTTGGACAAAGCCGGCCGGCCGTCGTGCTGGGCATTGCCGAGCGCACGCCGAATTTGCGCGCTTCGTAACTCGCCGCGCACACCACTCCCCGCTGCGTCGGCGGCGCGCCTACGATCACCGGCTTGCCCCGCAGCGCCGGGTTGTCACGCTGCTCCACCGACGCGTAAAAGGCGTCCATGTCCAAATGGCCAATCACTCGAGACATTGCGGCAGTGAGCTTATAAGGAAAATTGAATTCTCCAATGACGCAATCCAGCCGGCGATTGGCAATTGGTTATTGATTCTCAACATAATTTGCTCCTGATTGCGGAGACGAAAGGCCAAGAAAATATGAGTGCAACCGCATGGCTTTCTGAGCGCAAGGAATGTCACGAATTGCACCTCGCGAGGATAATCTGGCTCGCGCTGGTGCTCGCTTCTGTCCTGGTGCTTACCCTCGGCGTCTTTTCAAGGAATCCTCGCAATCATTACTGGTGGGGCAGAAAGTTTTCGATGAGCCTCCAGACCCTGGCCCCGGGAGGCCCGTTTGCGGGCGAGGGATGGTGGATTCGGGACGGCTGGGACGGTCCGACGGGAGAATTTACGCGTGGACAAATGTATGGCCTGAGGTTGGGGAGGCGGTTACTTCGTCTGGACATCGTTTATGATCCCGTTGCGGCCATAAAGCAGGAGTTGCCGAACACGGTTCCTGGGCTGCTTCAAGCGCTTTCATCCAAAGACCATTTGGTGAAACAGTGCGCTGGCGAAGCGTTGTCCAAAATGGGAACCTCGGCTCAATCCACCCTGCCAATCTTGCTGAATCGTTACCAGGGAGTGGATGAAGCGGTGGAATGGGTTATACTGGAGCTCGCCAAAGCTGCGGGCGCGAGCGCGGTTACGCCCTTGTCAGAAGCACTCGCGGACCTTGACCCGCGAGTCAGGCAAAAGGCCGCTGAGGCATTGGGCGAAATCGGCGGTGACGCGGAGGCTTGCGTGCTGAACCTAGCGCAAGTACTGCATGACCCTGAGCCGACGGTTATAATGGCAAGCGCACTCGCTCTAAGAAAAATCGACGGGCATCCTCATGGGGAAGTCGAGGCCCTGATAGGCTTGTTGCCTAACAAAGATCCACAGCTCCGTGGCAGGGCAATTTTTGCCCTGGGCGAATTTGGCGGGGATGCAGCCGAGGCTGTGCCGCCGCTCATAGAAACGCTGAGAGGTGGCAGTCCTGAGGCGGCGGGCTTGGTGGCTCGGACGCTTGGATTGATCGGCCCTGCCGCTCGACCCGCCATCCCGCTCCTTATCGAGAAGTTAGACTCCGACAATCAGCAAACTTTGATGTTTTCGATGGAAGCGTTGGGTCGGTTCGGCGAGGATGCCGATGCAGCAATCCCGAAGTTGTTGGCGCTTGCGGAAACGCCCGAGGCGATGTGGGGGGCGATTCACGCGCTCTCGACGATGGGCACCAGCGCAGTGCCAAGCCTCGTTGAGCTCTATCGTAGCGGGAGGCATGGACAGCACTCTTGGGCGGCAAGAGCGTTTATGAAACAAGGGCCAAAGGCCGCCGCCGCAGTCCCCGCCCTGGTGGAGGATTTGCAGTCCGAAAGCGCAGGGAGCGTTTCCTTGGCCGCCTTGGTGCTGGGATGCATAGGTGAGGATGCGAAGGTGGCGGTTCCCCGTTTGGCGGAACTGATCCACGACGATGATGCTCAAGTGCGCATCCGCGCTGCAGAAGCACTGTGGAGGCTCGACCGGAGAAGCGATGAGGTCCTGCCAGTAATGGTCGCGGAACTTGAAAATTGGTCGCGCGATCCCAACGCACTGCTTGGTCTCACTCAGGATGCCCACGGTCAGTCCAGGCAGCAGGTGGCCGCCGCCGTCCTGGGAGAAATCGGACCGGCTGCAACACATGCAGTTCCACTCCTTCAGATGATGTTGCGCAGCTCGTTCGCCAGCCAGAGAGAATCCGCGGCGAAGGCTCTGGAAAGAATCGCGCAGCAGAGTCACTGACGCGGCAGGTGCGGCGAGTTGACACATCTCGCTTCGCCTGGTCTGCCAAATCGATGAGCGGAAAAAAGGCCCAAAATTCGAGACGGCGATGGTGCTAGAAATGCATACCGACCGAGACGAGCACGGCGTGGCTGAGGAAATCGTATGTGCCATCCGCGCGCTGGCCGACGAACCTGCCCGGGGTCGATGGAGGTGTGCTGCCCGTGACCGTGTGCGCCGGTCCGTAGCCGAATTGGTAGGCAATATCGAAATCGTAACGCCGGCCTTTTAAACCGACACCAGCGCTGAAGAAGTGCCGATCAAGGTCCGCCGCCACCGGGCTGTAATAGGCATTCGGAACGGAGTTTTCGTTGAACACGTACCCGGCGCTGACGTGCCAGCGGTTGTCGAAATATCGCGTCGCGCCAAACTTGTACATCCAGCTTTCCTGCCACTTCAATGTCACGAGGACGTCCTGCTTGACAGGGAACGGCGGCGGCTCCTGGTGAATGGTCACCGTATCGAAACTGCTCCAGTCTGTGTAGTCCGCATTGAATTCGAAATTCCAATTCGTCGTGGGGCGGTACGAGATGCCGAAAATGGCGTTCAATGGGAACGTGAAATCCGCCTGCGCCGCTCTTTCTGTCCTGTCAATAATCGGTTGTTGTTCGATGGTCGTGTGGCCCTTCAGGGTTACGGTCGAACTGCTGCGGAAGGAGGCGCCCAGCGCAACCTTTTCGTGCGGCTGCCAGCGCACACCCAAATCGTAACCAGCGCTCCAGCCTTCGCCCTGGAATCGAAAAATGTTGGCAAACGGCGTTTCGGTCCGCAAAAGACCCTGTTCCAGCTTGATGTTGCCGTAGTTGACGGTCACGCCAGCGGCGACGGAGAGATTGGGCGCCAGCTTCAAGGCCAGCACTGGATTTAGCGTCACGTATTTCAAGGCCCCTTCGATGGCAACAGCGCGAAAGCCCGTGTCCTGCGGCCAGCGCAGGTCCCCTCCGTAAGGCGCGTACACACCGCATCCAAAGCTCAAAGGAGAATCCGCTGGAGTGTACGTGGCGAAGAAATCTGGAACCGCCGCCAGTTTGTTTTCGATGTGATATGTATTCGTGTTGGCCGGTGGTGGAGGCGTGAAACTGGGATCGAGATAGATCCCGTAGATTCCGCCGCGGACATTGAAGCTTTCGAGCTGAGTGATACCTGCTGGATTGTAGTAAATGGCTGAAGGATTGTCTGCCGTCGCGGCAAATGCTTCGCCACGAGCGGTTGCAAACCCATCCTGGCTCACTAGACGCAGGCCATTGCCCAGCAGCGCCGAGGGCAGGCCTGCGAAAGCCACCGCGAGAAGCAACCTCAAATATTCGCGAATTCCTATCATCACCTCATCAGCCTGGAAACGGCTTTACTTTAGTTTGGCACAATGCAACGTTGCAATATGAAAGCGTTCCCTCGCTTCCTGGGTGGTGTGGTGTTGTCTGCATTCTTCCTCTCCTCGACACGAGCGATAGTCACTTCGCTTTACGTTTTTGGAGATGGCGTTTCAACCACGACCAACAACACCAACCCCTCTGTGGCCTCTTTGTATTACGGCCATCGTTTTTGCAATGGCCGGGTTTGGGTGGAAGTGCTGGCGCAGCGGCAAGGAGTGGCCTTCGACGCAACTAATAACTGGTCCTATTTCGGTCATTACAGCAGCCAACTTGTGACCAATGTCAGCCACTTCGTCGCTCCGGCTGATGCGAGCACTGCGCTGTTTGTTGTCTGGGTAAGCGACGCGGACTTTGTCTATGACGTGAACCAAATCGATCCTCCCTACACCACCAATAGCAGCCTGTCCGCGTGGACCAACGCCATCAACCAATCGCTCACCAACCATCTGCAAGCCATTCAAACCCTTTATGCCAAGGGCGCCCGCACTTTGCTGATGCCCACGGCCGTCGATATCACCAAGGTTCCGTATTATGCCAATTTGGAACCGACCGACAGGAGCTTCGTGCAGCAGCGGGTCGCTGATTTCAACACGGGCTTTGCCGCCATCTTAAACCAGGCCCGGGCAACACTGCCCGGCCTGACGATTTATGTCGCGGACTTTTTTGGCTTGCTCAATGACATGACGGCCAACCCCAGCAATTATGGAGTGGTGAATCCCGGCACTGACGCGGTCGAGGACCAAGCACTTTCAGATAAGTCTTTGAACGGCCCCGGCACAAACTACCTCTTTTGGGATTATCTGGATCCGACAGCCCTGGCTCACGCCAGGATGGCCGATGTGGCCCAGCAACTGATCTCGCCGGTAAGCATTGCCAAACTCACACCGGTCAACGGCACCAACCAGCTTGACGTGACGAACGTTCCCATCGGCAGGAATGGTTTCGTGGAAGCGACCACGAACCTTTCGTCGTGGACGACGGACCAGAGCTTCCAGAGCACTAATTCGTCGCAAAAGCTCTTCGTTCCGGCTTCCGTTCCGCGACAGTTTTATCGGCTCAGATTTCCCTCCAGTTGGTCCTGGCCGTAGCTGCGGGACGACTCATCCGTTCAGCGTCCAGCCGGGACGGTACGTGCGGCGCAAAAACTCATTCGCCTCGGAACAGTCGGTCACGCGACCCGTGGCTCCGTCGTACTTGACTTTCTTGCCGACGCGGTAAGCCACCAGCCCCAGCAGCATCATTTCGATCATCTTGCCACCGTAATCGAAATTGCAGGCCGTTTTCAGGCTGCCTTTGCAGGCGTCGATCCATTGACGTTGAAAATTGCCCAGAGGCGGCAGCAACTTGGCCTTGGGTCTCGGCTTGTAATAAGTCATGTCCGCCTGGTTGCCGTGCGGGAAGAGAGCGCGCGTGGTGAAATCGGCCGCCAGAACGCCTTTGCTCCCTTCGAACAGCGCCCCGTGATCGATTTTTTTCAGGTCCAGGTATTTCACTGGAGAAGTCGGCAGGGCGCCGCCTTGATACCACGAGACAGTCACTGCCTGCCGCCAATCGTTCGCCGGAATTTCGAAATGCGTTTCCAGCTTCACCGGCGTCACGTCGGGATTGAACGGATCGCCCTTGCCCTCGGCCGACGTCGGCAGCTCCGCATCGAGCGCATTCCACGCCAGATCCATCGTGTGGCTGCCCATGTCCCCCACCTGGCCGCTCCCGAAATCCCAGTACATGTTCCACGACAAACAATTCATGCCCGACTTGCCGGAAAAATAACCCGGGTTGTAGGGATGATTCGGCGACGATCCTAGCCACAAATCGTAATGAAAGTCCGCGGGCGGCTCGCCCTCGGCCGGCAGGTAACCTGGCCGCGGAATCTGGCGGTCACCCCAGGCGCTGACCTCCTGCAAATCACCAATTGCGCCGTCGCGAACCAGCTCCCGAACCCGATTGAAATTCTCGTATTCGTGCCGCTGGGTGCCAACCTGGGTCGCCAGTTTGCTCTTATTCTTCAGATAATTGGCGCGAACCACGCGCGCTTCTTCCACGCTGTTGGCCAGCGGCTTCTCGCAATAGATATGCTTGCCCCGGTTCATCGTCCAATTCGCGACGAACGCGTGCATATGGTCCGCCGTGCAGCAGATTACCGCCTCGATGTCTTTTTGGTCAATGCATTGCCGCCAGTCCACGTATTTCTTGGCCTGGGGAAACTTCTGCGCCCCAAAGGCCAGGTGCTTCTCGTCCACGTCACACAGGGCTACCACGTTTTCCTGGGCCATGCCCGCGAAATGCGCTTCCCCCCGGCCCCACGTGCCGATCAGGGCGATGTTCAGTTTATTGCTGGGGGCGTCCGCCCCAAAAAGTTTCGTTCGCGGAAGGATCAGCCCAGACGCTCCCGTGAAGGCCATCGCTCGAAGAAAATGCCGTCGTTTCATGCGCCGAGTCTGGTCCGATCCTGACCGACCGTCAAGCGCCTGTCATCCCCCGATCGGCAGTAACTCGAGCCCAATGATGTCGGTATTGCCGTTCTTGATAGCGGCCAGCAGCTCGGCGCTGGGCTCGCTCTTGAGTTGGATCCGGCAATTAGCCGCCGCGGCGCCCTCGAATATGACGTTCTGAACTTCTTCGATGTTGATACCTGCGCGCCGGATTTGGTCCATCACAAACGCCAGCACGCCGACGCGGTCGTAATGGCGCACCACCAGTTGGCACTGGGCCGGCGTATGGCTGGCCAGGTTGACGCAGTTGAGCACGACGCCGGTCTTTACAAAGGTTTCGATGATGCGGATTGCTTCTTCGGCGATAGCAGCCTGCGCTTGCTCCGTCGAAGCGCCGATGTGATGCGTGCCATATAAATTCGGCGAGTCCACGATCGCGTCGGCGAATTCGCCCGTGCCCTGCGCCGGTTCGCCCTCGAAAACATCCAATCCTGCGCGGATTTTTCCCGCCTTGAGCGCTTCGAGCAGAGCCCCTTGCTCGACGACCTCGCCGCGCGCTGTGTTGATCAGAATCGCGCCTGGTTTCATCAGCGAAAGGCGCTTCGCGTTGACCAGTTCGCGCGTGTCGGAGGCCAGGGCCACGTGCAGCGACACTATATCCGCTTGGCGGAACAGGTCATCGACACTTTCGCAACGTTCGACGCCGAGCGCTTCTGCTTTCGTCGGCGTGAGCGATCGCGACCAGGCCAGCACTCTCAGCCCGAAGGCCTTGGCGCGGATAATTACTTCCTGCCCGATTTGGCCGACGCCCACAACTCCTAACGTCTTGCCGTAGATGCCGTCCGCCTTCGAAAATTCCTTCTTGTTCCATTTATGGGCGCGGAGTGAGGCAACGTTTTCCGGAACCCGCCGGTCGATGGCCAGCAACAGCGCGAACACCAGCTCGGCCACGGCCACTGAATTCTTTCCGGGACAATTGCTGACGAAAATCCCGTGAGCGCTGGCCGTTTTGACGTCGATAGTATTCACTCCGGCGCCCGCGCGTAGCACCAATGCCAGTTGATTCGTAGCCTTGAGCGTCTCCGCCGATACCTGCTTGCTGCGAACGACCAGGATCTTGAAAGGACTGATCAATCCCGGCAGTTCCTCGGCCTTGGCATTAGGCTTGTAGGTGACCTCGCAGCCGATCTTCGCCAGCCGCTCGAGATGCCCTTCAGAAAATTTATCAGCGACCAGAACTTTCATCGCTTTCTATTCGTCAACAAGTGTTCCGCTGCCGGAATGTGGGTTAGACCTTGGATTGAGTGCGCGTGGTCCATTGGGTCCGGCGGGCTGAGCGCGTTTCTCACCGAACAAAGCGCAGTCGCGCCTGGTCGCTGCACCTGCTCAGGTCACACCGCTTTTCCCTCGTTCGCGAACGTCACGTAAGCGCACAGTAGGCAGAGCGTGAAGTAAGCTGCAAGCAAATCTCCCATCAATTGCGCACCCGCGTCCACGAGCCAAAAGTCAAGAGCAGGAATGAGGGCTGTGGGCAGAATGACGGCAACGAGGACTCCCAGGAGGAAGCCCAGGAGAACCAACCCGAGACGGAATAACAGCCAGAACCGTCCCTTGGTGAGCTCATAGCTTCGACGCATCGCTGTAGTACCCGAGACGCGCTCACACACGGCGACGGGTTCGACGAGCGCCAAACGAACCAGCAAGTAAACACCAGGAATGACGAGCAGAAGCAAACCTACGAGAAGAGCGATTCCACTCAGTAGCCGAGTCCAAAACATGCGGCCCCATGCGCCGGCACCGCTGCTTAGAGCTCCGCCAAAGCTGGGCCTTCCTCCCGAAAGTGACGAGCAGCCGATGGAGATGACGCCGGCAGTGGCAATAATGCCAAAAAAGTTCTCTAGAAACTGAGCGAACTTAAATGACTTCCGAAAGTCATCTTTTCCAAACACGAACGCGTCCATGTAGCTGCTCAATAATTCAAGCGGCAGCCAAACGCACACGACAACAGCGGCGACGATGCCGAAATGTTTCCGATACAATTGCCAACCCTGTTTGAGAATGGAGGTCATGCGTTCATCGGCCTAACCATTAATCCACCGGCCGTCTAGAGCTGACAATGAAATATTCAGTGTGGCCCCAGGTCATTAGTTCCTGGACCGTTGTCAAAGCTATGGAGCTTCTAAGTTGAGCCAAGACTAAAGTGACGTTCTGGAAAGTCAATCCACTGCCCTCAAGCTTCTCGCAAGAGAATTTGACAGCATTATTTTGCCAGCGACGTTTCCGAAGTGTAATCTTTTTCCGCGGAATACAATGCCCGGTGAACAATGAAATCGCCTGCGTTGCCTCGACCCAGCACCTGGGGCGCTTCTCGCTGCCACCGGTCGGACGCTGCGGCGCTCCTCACAATGCAGGCACCCCGCCTTCCTCCGCACGGTTTTGGAGGGCGCCAGCTTGCTGGCGCTTTCCTTCAGTTGCGCACGTCCATCGGGGCCGCCTTCACACTTATCGAATTGCTCGTCGTCATCGCCATCATCGCAATCCTGGCGGCGATACTGTTGCCGGCGTTGGTTTCGGCGAAGGAAAAAGCTCGTCGGTCCACCTGTCAGAGCAGCTTGCGGCAACTTGGACTGGCGCTGCAGATGTACGGCAACGACAATCGCGATCGGCTGCCTCAGGGCTACCGTGACGATGGCGCCTCACATACAATCTGGATTAGCACGAATACTTTCAACGCCATCAAACAGTACAGCGGCACCAACATGAGCACCTGCCCCAGTCTGGCTGGCACCTTTCAATATTTCGTGGATGGAATTGGCTGGGTGATTGGCTACAGTTACAACGGAGGGCACAAGAAGCCCTGGTCGGGCGAGCCAAATCCGAAGTGGGTCTCGCCACAAAAATTCACCGAGAGCCCACTTCTGACTCTGGCCTGTGACCTGAACGCATGGGCGGAGCCGATTGGCGGCACGGGTTGGGTGATAGCGCCGCATTGCCAGGGCGGCGCGGCGCGCGACGGCAGCATCCCCTTCCTCTGGGTCAAGAAGCTGACCAAATCGCCCCAGGTCGGCGCCAGAGGCGGCAATGTCGCCCTGCTCGACGGGTCCGTCCAGTGGAAGAACATCCGCGCTATGACCAATTACTGGGCTTTCCAGGCAGGTTCTTACTGGAACATGTGGTGAGCAAGCGTCGAACACTTATGACCACCTACCGAAATCGAAAGGCAGTTCAGATCGAAAACAAAATGCTCCGCGTGACAGTCCTGACTGAAGGCGGCCATATCGCCGAGCTTTTCCACAAACCGACAGGGATCAATCCTCTGTGGATTCCGCCCTGGCCCTCGCTCGAACCATCCTCTTACGAGGCCTCGAAACACCCCGAATATGGCCGAAACTCCGAAAGCAAGCTGCTCGCGGGCCTGATGGGCCATAACCTGTGCATGGACATTTTCGGCGGTCCGTCAGACGAGGAGGCTGCCGCGGGAATGACGGTGCATGGCGAGGCCTCGGTGGCGCCCTACGAAATCACGGTAAGCAACGGCGCTCTTAGGCAGAGCGCCACGTTTCCGCAGGCACAGTTGCGATTCGCCCGAAACATCTCCTTCGCCCCGCCGAGCGTGGTCCACATTTCTGAAGAGGTCGAGAATCTCTCGGCGCTCGACCGGCCCGTCGCTTGGACCCAGCATGTCACCCTGGGTGATCCCTTCGTAGAGCCCGGGAGCACACAATTTCGCGCTTCGGCAACCAAGTCCAAAGTCATTGAGTCCGACTTCACCGGCGGCAAGGGCTACATGAAAATCGGCGCTGAGTTCGATTGGCCGCACGTACCCGCTCTGAACGGTGGCACCGTCGATATGCGCGTGTTCATCGATCGACCGGTCTCGGGTGCCTTCTCGACGCATCTCATGGATCCGCGCAGTGAAGATGCTTTCTTCCTGGCCTGGTCACCCAAATCGAAAGTGCTGATCGGCTACGTTTGGAAGAGAGCGGATTTCCCGTGGCTGGGGATCTGGGAGGAGAACCACTGCCGGACGGCGCCGCCTTGGAACGGCCACACGATCACTCGCGGCATGGAATTCGGCGTCTCGCCGATGCCTGAGTCACGCCGCCAGATGATCGAGCGCGGAAGCCTTTTCGGTGTTCCCGGTTATCGCTGGATTCCTGCCAAAAAAACGGTCCGCGTTGATTATCGCGCTTTCCTCACAACCGCCGATAGCATCCCTGACGAGCCGCCGCTCTGATGCTTCCCTCATTCCCGCCAGAGACAGGCGTTGGCGGCAAGGTCCACGCTCTCCTCGCCCAGTTGAACACGAACCGGTTCGCTGTGAAAGTTGTAAACACAACTCCCGCGATCAAACAAAACCAAGGCCACACCGGCGGGCGCACGAAAGACCTTGCCGAACGGTTTCATTAGACTGGCTCGAATCAAGTCCGCTAACGGTTGAGGAATTCTCGGCAGTCCCAATTGCCGGGGCGCAAGCAGCCGCTCGCCGGTTCCGCGAAAATCCCTATCAGAAAAGGTTCGAACATTCAGGACCCAAAGCTCGCCACGCTCCACCGCTCGGCGTGTCAGCAGCGGGACTGGCTGCGCACTGACAAATGCGCTCGCGCTGACCTCGCAACCGTGAGCCTCGATGGCTGCGTCGATTTCAAGCGGCGTTTCCAAAGCCAGAGGTTCTGAGGCAACCCGAACGATGGGGGCCAAAGCCGGCAGGTCCTTTGGGCCCAGGTCGATACCTGCCAGCCCGGCCGCCTTGCTCCCGAGGGCGCGCAGCAGGGCCGGCGTCACGACCACTACCGCGCCGCGTTTGAGGTGCCGCCGCATCTTATCCAACAGCATCGCGTCCGCTGCGGCCTGCACAGGCAGGAAGGCCGCGGCGGCATACTTCGGATAGCTCGCCTCGGGCAAAATCGGCAATCCGACCATGCCAAGGTAATCCGCCAGGTATAGATTTTCGTCACCCTCGCTCCCCGGCGGCTTGTAGTAAGCAATGCCGAGTCGCGATTTCCCGCGGACGTGCTCGGCCAATGACATCAGGTGCGGCATCCTGCTGGCCAGGAAGGCATCGCCCGGATGTCCTTCCATCAAATCTCCCAACCGGAAGAGCGTCAGTTCCTCGGCTCCAGCCAACACGCTTTGATATGCCTGATCCACGAATTGCTGGGCGCTGCATTCGATATGATCGAACCATGCTCCTCGCACCTTGACCCCGGCCTGGGAAGACAGCCAGCGGAAGTTCATGTAGCCTTCCGTCGGCTGGACAAATCCCATTCGCTGCGTGTCCGGGTCGCGGACTTCCGTGCCTACCCACACCTGATCGACTTGTGCCGACATCCGCGGCGGGTCGTAGCCAAAAAGTTGAAACCGGTCATACCACTGCGGAAACTTAATGATAAGGCGCGTCCGCCGGCTGCCGTTTTGCGCGGGCCTTCTCATCACCGGTTTGATCAACCCAACCAACAGGTCCCGCCGGTATTCTCCCCACGAGCGCGCGCCCTTGGCTCGCTCGGATTCCGACGAAACATCGCCCGTGCAAAAAAAATCGTCCACGATCAACTCGTCGAATAAGGGTGCGTCCTCCGCGAAGAACCGAGTAACGTCCGCTCGGCTTTTGGGACTCTCCCAGTTCAGCCATTCCAACCCCGACTTCTGGCGTGTGCCAAACGCGCGGCCCGGGACGGTCGCGATTCCCCCGCTGCAATGGATCCCGTTCGTCGCAAAGTACTCTCGCAGCTCACGCAACTGACTGGCCGGGACATATTCATCCCCGCGCCGGCCCTCCAGAAAAAGGTGAGTGACGTGCAAAGGTTCGAGTCGGCGCAACGTCTGTTGCCTGCCTTCTGCTGTTGCCAGATGCCGCTGGACGTCTCCCGCCGTGCAATAAACGCTGACTTGCAGCGGCTCTCCTGGAGCGGAAGCACATTGGCAGGCCGTCGCGAGCACTAACAGCCCGAGCCAAACGCAGCAGACTCTTCCCAAGCTCGATCTAAATGCCTCACGATCGCCGTAAAATCCGCTCAAACTGGGGAACTGCCTCCTGGTTCGCGGAGCGTATGGAGTGCGACCGGCTTGCCGGCGCTTTCGAATGGTAAGGGGTGGACAAAAGCGGGAGCAAGCTCCGCGCACTCCACACGCTTCGCGTGATTCGGTTGCGGCTGGCGCCGACTGCGGACGGTGCGCACTGCCGCTGCCATGGGTTAACTGGGCAAAGTCCCCGCCCTCCGTCCGGTGCTTTTTCCTGGAACCCATCGCCAAGATACTGGCACGACCGGCACAGCAAGCAACCTGTAACCCTAACTCTCCCTTCCGACTCGCATTTTCTGGTTGGCGGAGGAGGCCCGCCATCCTAGGTTCAGCCGCCATGAACCCTCGGATCTTTGCAAACTCGCACAAGTCAAGATCGGTCACTGCGACTCTTCTGTTGTTGGCGGTCACGGCCGCTCCGCTGGCCTCCCAAGCCGATGGACCGACCCTCAAGACTTACACATACAAATCCCTGGCCGGCCAGGAAAACGGATTGCAGGCTGACGTCCATCAACCGCCGGGCGACACGGTGCGGCCGGTCGTTGTTTTCATCCATGGCGGCGCGCTCATGATGGGTGATCGAAAAATGACCCCTCGACCCGGGTCGCTGCTGGCCGCGCTGCTCGACGGCGGCTACGTCGTCGTGTCCATCGACTACCGGGAGGCACCGCAGGTGAAACTGCCGGCGATTATCGAGGACGTCCGCGACGCCTGCGCCTGGGTACGGCAGAGCGGACCGAAGCTTTTCCGGATTGATCCAGACCAAATCTTTGTGATGGGCCAATCCGCCGGCGGCTACCTGACGCAAATGACCGGCTTCTGCATCGAGCCCCGTCCGCGCGCGCTGGTCTCGTTTTGGGGCTACGGAGATATCGCGGGCGATTGGTACAGCCGGCCCGACGCATTCTATCGTCAGCAGCCGCTAGTGACCAAGGAGGAGGCTGAGAAACCTGGCAGCGGCAAGCTCTATCTTTATTGCCGGCAACAGGGACTCTGGCCGAAGGTCGTCACCGGGCGCGACCCGGACACTGAGCCACGGGCGTTCGACCCGTTTTGCCCGGTGCGCAATGTAACGAAAGAATATCCACCAACACTGCTCATCCACGGCACCAAAGACACCGACGTGCCGTACGCTCTCTCGGTTCAAATGGACAAAGAACTCACGGCCAAAGGCGTCGAACATCAATTCATCACCATTCCTGACGGCGGCCACGGTTTCAGGAGGAAGGTGGATGACGAAATCGCCGCGCGGACCTACCACCAAATGCTCGAATTCCTCGATCACCACCGGAAACACTGACAGCGTGTCTAGATATTGTAGGAGCCGACGTTATGAGGCTCTGATCGAGTTGGATTTTTCGCCCGACATCCGCTCCCACACATCAGCGGATTTCCTAAACAGGCTTTGCGAGGTTTCCGGATTAATGTCTGAATCCCTTCGGCAGATCGAAATAAAACACGCGCTTCGAATCAGCTTCCGTCCCGATCTGGTCCGGCGAGATCACGAGCCTGTCTCCGAGAAGGGTCTGCTGAACGATCGTGCCATCCGGTGCCGTGACGAGGAATTCCGACGGATGTACGAAGACGATGTATTTATGATTTTCCCGTGAGCGCGCCTGGACGATGGGATCGTTTTTCTTGGGTCCAAACATGCCACCGGAAGGGCAAATCAGGAAATCAGCGCCCCGCTCACAGAAACCTTCGACGATCTTCGGAATGCGGCGGTCGGCGCAAATCATGACCCCGATTTTGCCTTGAGGAGTCACACACACGGTCGAGTTGGTGCCCGCGGTGTTCCGAACTGCTTCGTGGTCAAGCTGCTGCTTGTGGTACTTGCCGATGAGTTCGCCCTTGGGGTTGATCGAAACGGCCGTGTTGTAGCGCGCTTCGCCATCGGCCTCAAGCATTCCGGCGATCAGAAGAATCTTCAGCTCCCGGGCCAGGCCGGCCAGCTTTTGATAGTATTCGCCTTGCGGTATCGGTTCGCCCAACACGCGGTACTGTTCCAGCGGAATGGATTTGTCCGCGATGGCGTAGCCGTCCAGGAAACATTCTGTGGTGCAGACGATTTGGGCTCCGTGGGCGGCGGCTTCGCGGATAAGCGGTTCGACCCGGCGATAGTTGGCTTCCTTGTCGCCTCGCCGCCACTTCAAGACTATGCCCGCGATGCGAATTGTCTGCGGTCTTGCGGCCGGCAGCGGTGGCTCTGCTGCCGAGGCGGCAACCATACCGAGGTACGTGCTTAGGATTGCAATCAGTGCCACTCTCCCCGCAGGGTATCTCTTCGAAGCCATTTTCAAGAATCATGCGATTCGAATCGCGTGAGTCAAGATCGTGTGATGGTTCTTGGTGGCTGCGGTCGGACTAGTCCGAGGAGTCCGACCTGCGAATCAAGCATTGCATTTCTCCGCCAAATATTTCAGGCTGGCTTCTGTCTATGAAGGCTTCATCCAATTCAAGACCTAATTCTTTCCAGCTCCTGGCCATGTTGCTTGCGGTGAGTTGCGGCTCCACTCAGGCGCAATCGGCCGCAACGCGCAAGGCAACCGAGGATGTGAACGCTCCTGAAGTCCGCGCGCGCCAGGGCCTCCGGCCAAACGCCAATTTGTTATTTAACGGCTGGGGCGTTACGCCCAGCGGCGAGCATCTGCCCATCAGCGACATGGCCCTGAAGATGGTCCTTGCGCCCGACAAGAAAACAATGGCGGTGGCCAGCGGCGGCTTCCGGAAGACCGGATTGACGCTGGTGGACCTGGCGGGCCGGAAGGTAAAACAGTTCCTGCCACTGCCCGAAGTTTGGAACGGTCTGGCGTTCAGCCGCGATGGCCGGCGCATTTATGTGTCGGGCGGCGATTCCGGCAAAATCCATGTCATTAACTATGCGGACGGCCAGGCGACTGCCGACAAAGCTGCCGAACCGCTCCCGGACAAAGCGCAAACATTTTTAGCTGGAATTGCCGTTCATCCAGTCACCGGCAAGCTTTATGTCTGCAACGAGGGTAACCATGAAGTGTGGGTCCTCAATGCTGACACACTGGCCTTGGAGGCCACCGTGCCGGTGGGCCTGCATCCGCACTCGTGCCTCCTGGGCGCCGATAAACGTCATCTCTACGTCAGCAACTGGGGTAGTCGCAGTATAAGCATTGTCGATACGGAAAAGAACCGGCGAGTCAATGATATCGCCGTCGGAATCCGCCCGAACGAATTGGCCTTGGCGCCGGATGGCCGCCTCTTCGTCGCCTGCTCGGGGGATAACACCGTCCAGGTCATCCAGACCCGTTCGGTGGAGCAGCCGGGACCGGCGGCCAGTCCCGAGCGCCGCATCTGGGAAGGCACGCGCGAAATCATTTCAACTTCGCTCTATCCCCAGTCGCCTGAAGGTTCCACGCCGGACGGATTGGCCATCACCCCGGACGGCCGAACGCTCTTCGTGGCTAACGCGGACAACAACGACGTGATGGTCGTCGATATCTCCGATTCCGCTGTTTCACGCGTGGACGGGTTCATCCCGGTCGGCTGGTATCCGACGGCCGTGGCTGTGGACCCGAACAAACAGACTCTGCTCGTCGCCAATGGCAAGGGGTTGGAGTCGCGGGCAAATTTTCCCCCCCAGACTTCCTTGGTCCGAAAGCTTCATGTGCCCCCGCCATTCGATTATATCGGGGCCACATTCGAGGGCTCGATTTCGTTTATTAGCCGTCCGGACCCGGCGCAACTGCGGGCTTACGTGGGACAAGTCCGCCGCAATTGCCCGTACCGCCCCGATTCGCTTCAGCGGGCGCCCATGCCCAGTGAAACGGTGGTTCCGGATCGCGTCGGCCAGCCCTGTCCTATCAAATACGTACTCTACATCATTAAAGAGAACCGAACTTACGATCAGGTTTTTGGCGACTTTAGGGACGCCAAGGGCCGGTCGGCCGGCAACGGTGATCCCAACCTGGTGATGTATGGCGAGAAAATAACTCCCAATCAGCATCAACTCGCACGCGATTTTGTGCTGTTGGACAATCTCTATTGCAACGGCGAAGTCAGCGTCGATGGTCACAGTTGGTGCGATGCCGCGATTGCCACCGATTTCAACCAGCGGTCCTGGATCATTTCTTATTCCAGCCATGGCCGATTGCCGGGCAACGACGAGATGGAAGTCCCTGCCGCGGGTTACTTGTGGGACCTGTGCCATCGCCACGGCCTGAGCTACAAGAATTACGGCGAAGGCGCACGGCGAGTGCCTTCCATCAACCGAGGCAACTGGATTGGACAACGAGATCCGGAGCGTGCCAGTTGCTGGATTGCCGACTTGCAGGAGGCGGAAAAGACCGGCACCCTGCCTCGCTTTACGATCATGTCCCTTGGCGAGAATCACACCCGTGGCACGACCCCGGGGGCGTTCACTCCTGATTCTTCCGTCGCGAGCAATGACATCGCCGTCGGTATGATCGTCGAGGCCGCCATGCGGAGCCGATTTTGGCGAGAAATGGCCATCTTCATCATCGAGGATGACGCGCAGAATGGCCCCGACCACGTGGACGCGCACCGCACACCGGGCCTTGTCATCAGCCCCTATTGCAGGCGTGGTTACGTTGACAGCACGCTCTACACGACGGCCAGCATGGTCCGGACCATTGAACTGATCCTCGGTCTGCCCCCGCTAACGCAATACGACGCCGGCGCAACTCCGATGTTCAATTCCTTTCAGAAAAGGACCCGGCCCAGCGCCTTTACTCTCCTGACGCCGCAAGTGGACCTGAGCGCCAAGAACACCTCGAAATCCCCCTTCGCCAAACAATCGCGCGCCATGGATTTCCGCGACTACGATCGCGCGCCCGAGGATGAGCTGAATCGCATCCTCTGGTTCGTCGCCAAGGGCCCGGACGTTCCTTATCCTGCTCCGATCCATCGCGCCGTGCTCTCTCAGGCAAGCGGTCCGAACTAAGCACGGACGTCAGAGCCGTAACTGGTCAACCAGGATCTCCGCGACGTCCAGCACGCGGGCTGAGTCGCTCTGCGCAGCGACGCCGTCCGACATCATCGTAAGGCAGAAAGGACAAGCCACGGCCACGGTTTTTGCGCCTGTCGCCAGCGCCTCGGCCGCGCGTACCGTTGAAACTCTTTTCTTGGGATCCTCCTCCATCCACATTCGGCCCCCTCCTGCGCCGCAACAGAAGGTTTTTTCGCGGTGACGGGTCATTTCGCGCAGGTCGATGGCGGGCGTGCCTCCGCTCATCAGCAAATTGCGCGGCGCCTGGTGAATCCCGTTGACCCGCGCCAGATAGCAGGGATCGTGATAAGTCAGTGGGCCGACGGTTGCTTTCCCCTCACTCTGCCCCTCTCCCGGTGGGAGAGGGGATATTGTCGGCTGCGTTGTCAGCAAGTGAGCGGCTCGAACTTCCCCAGGCGCAGACGAGAGCTCTCCCTCTCCCCGAGGGAGAGGGCCGGGGTTAGGGGGAAGTGATCCCGGCAACTGCACACTGCTTGTAGGTCGGAGTCGTCCCTGCACCACCAGTTGCTCGAAGAATTGGGTGTGGTGCATCACCTCGTAATGGCCGCCGAATTGTGGGAAGTCTTTGAGCAGCGAATTGAGGCAATGCGGGCATTGGGTCAGGATCTTGCGTACGTTGTATTTGGCTAATGTCGCTATGTTGGCCTCCGCCAGCTCCTGAAACAGGAATTCCTCACCGAGCCTCCGCGCGGATTCGCCCGTGCATTTCTCCTCCCGGCCCAAAATGGCGAAGTTGACGTTGGCGTGCTTTAGCAATTTCACGACCGCTCGAGTTACTCGCTGGGCGCGGCGGTCGTAAGACCCGGAGCAGCCGACCCAGTAGAGCACGTCGAACTTCGGGTTTTCTTTCACCGTCGGCACTGCCAGGCCGTCGGCCCAGTTGGCGCGCTCAGCCGCCGGCAGGCCCCATGGGTTGCCGCTGGATTGCATCCGCCGCAGCGCGGTCGCGGCGGTGCCGCTGAGCGCGCCTTCGGCAATGCGATTACGGCGCAAATCGGTGATCAGGGTAAGCGGGTCGACGCGCACAGGGCAAACGCGCACGCATGCGCTGCACGTCGTGCAGGACCAGAGCGTCTCAAGCTCAATGGTGTCGCCATGCAGCGTCGTGCTCCCTACCCCAGACCTTCGCGGACTGAGAGCCAGATCCATCAGCCCTTTCAAATCCTGAACCACCTTCTTCGGCGACAGCGGTTTGTCCGTCGCGAAGGCGGGGCACGCCTCCTCGCAGCGGCCACATTCCATGCAGGCATCGAGGCTGAGCAGTTGCTGCTGATTGAAGTGCTCGATGGAGCTGACTCCGATACGCTCGGCCTTCTCGACTTCCTCCATACTGACGGGAGCCAGCTTGCCCAGCTCGCTGGGGGCGAAGAAGAGGTTGAGCGGCCCGGCGACCATGTGTCGCAATCGCGTCCAGGGAAGGGAGATGATGAAGCCAAAGACCAGCGCCGAGTGGAGCCACCACACCACGCGGTGGGCGGAGCGCGCGCTAGTCTCGGTCAAGCCCGAGAACCAGCCCGAAAGCCACAACCCCACCGGCGAACAATGTGCCGCAACTCCGGTCGGATGCTGCCACACCATGCGCAGCCCTTCGACCAGGTAGCCCGTGACACCGATGGCCAGGAAGGAGCCGAGCACATACCAATCCGTCCATCGATGTCCAACGCTGGCCGGACGCCGCGTCCGACGCCAGAGGAAGAAAGCGCATCCGGCGAGGAACAGCAGCCCGAAGATATCCAGCGTGAATTCGTAAATGACGTAATACGTTCCCTTGTGGAATTTCAGCGCCGGCGAGATTCCCGAAGCCAGGTGGTCGATCTCCAGCAGGGTTGTGCCCAGGAAGAGCATCATGAATCCGGCGAACAGGACAATGTGCGCCCGGCCTGCCATCCCGCGTCCGCGCACGCGGGCTTGCCCCAACCCTTCCCGCAGCACACGCCGCACGCCGGGTTTCAGCTTGCCCCAAATCTGCCGGAGATTGCCCGTCACCAACACGCGGGCTCTGATAGGGAGGCCCTGCCGCCAAAGCCGGAAACGGCGCCAGACTCCGTACACAAAAACGGCCACTGTCACGACCGTCAGCCAGTAGAACAACACCACCGCCGCGTGCGGGATGTTGCCGAAGGTTTCGCGAGTGGGAGTCATCCGAGCGGTCTCATTTACACAGTGCGCCGGCTCGCGCAGCTTACCTCCTCAGTTTTTCCGTCAGCTCCGGCACCACTTGATAAACGTCTCCAACCAATCCAAAATCTGCGACTTCGAAAATCGGCGCGTCCGGGTCCTTGTTGATAGCGACAATGACCTTGGAATCTTTAATGCCTGCCAGGTGTTGGATCGCGCCCGAGATGCCGACGGCGATGTATAATTCGGGCGCGACAATCTTCCCGGTCTGGCCCACTTGCAACGAGTTGGGCGTGATGGCTGAGTCCACCAGGGCGCGGGACGAGCCGATCGCGCCTCCCAAAGCGTCGGCCAATCCACCGATAAGGCGCTCGAAATCTTCCGCATTCTTGATCGCCCGTCCGCCGGAAACCACTACCCGTGCCTCAGTCGAATCCGGCCGGCCGGACGCCTTTGCCTCGCGTCCGACATATTCCATTTGGGAAGGAAGCTTGTCAACTTCGACGGCTACGTTGACGATCGGCGAAGCTTCCGCTCGTTTCTCCGGATGGGCGAAAGCTGCCGGCCGGATCGTGAGAAACTTGATCGGGCCACCCAGTTTCACCGTGGCGATGACGTTTCCGGCGAACATCACTCGACGGAAAATGAAATCATTGCCATCAAGGCGGAGGTCGATCACGTCGCTGAGCATCCCGGCATCGAGCATCGCTGCGGAACGAGGGAGGATATCCTTGGAAAATGTTGAAGCCGCCCCCGCGATCATGGTCGAACCGCGCTGCCTGGCGACCTGGGCGATAACCTGCGCATACCTGTCGCCTAGCGGGTCCTTCAGTTGCGCCTGGTCGGCCAGCAAAACGGCCGCCCCGCCATAACTGCGGAGCTGCTCAGCGATGCTGGCGACCTGGCTGCCGAGCACCAATATCTCGAAAGAACCGCCTGCTGACTCCACAGCTTTACCGGCAAAAGCGACAGCGGAGAGCGTGGCTAGCTTGAGCTGGCCGTCCTCGTGTTCCGCGATGACCAGGATGTTCAGCTTCACAAAACCTTCGCGTCGTGCTTCAATTTATCCACCAGTTCGTCCACGGTCTTGACTCGCATCCCGGCCTTGCGCCGCGTTGGTGGCTCCATTTTCAACACCTGGGTCCGTGAGGCAACGGCCACACCCAGATCAGCGACCGCAACTTCCTCGAGCGGCTTCTTTTTCGCCTTCATGATTCCGGGCAGCGAGACGTAGCGTGGTTCGTTCAGTCGCAAGTCAGTCGTGATGATCGCCGGCAATTTCACGACGATCGTTTCGATTCCCGCGTCCGTTTCCCGCCCGCACCGCGCTTTGCTGTTGTTCTCCAGCAACTCCAGCTTCGACACGAAGGTTGCCTGGCCGATGCCGAGCAAGGCGGCCAACATCTGGCCGACCTGGTTGGAGTCGTCATCGATCGCTTGTTTGCCCATCAGCACGAAGTCAGGCCGCTCGCGGCGATAGAGCGCCAACAGGATCTTGGCGATGGCCAACGGGTCAAGGTCAGTTGCCGTCTTGATCAACAGCGCACGGTCAGCGCCCATTGCCAGACCAACCCGGAGTTGCTCGACGCACTCGTCGCCGCCGATGGTCACGACGAGGATTTCGGCTTCGCCCAGATTCTCCTTGATTCGCAGCGCTTCCTCCAGCGCGATGGCGTCGAACGGGTTGACGGCAAATTTCACGCCGTCCGCATCAACGCCCGAGCCGTCTGCCTTGAGGCGAATCTTCGTGTCCGGGTCAGGGACTCGCTTGAGAGGCACCAGGATCTTCACCGGCACATTTCAAAAATGCCGGCTCCGCCCATCCCGCCGCCGATGCACATCGTGACCAGCCCATAACGGCCATTGCGGCGCCGGAGCTCGTACAGGATCGACACGGTTAATTTCGCGCCGGTGGCCCCCAGCGGATGGCCGAGCGCAACTGCCCCACCGTTCACGTTGACTCGCTCGGGCGGCAGGGGACATTGGCGAATGACCGACAATGCCTGGCAGGCGAACGCTTCGTTCAGCTCAATGAGATCAATCTCCTCGATCTTCAGGCCGGCCCGCTTCAGCGCCTTGGGAATGGCCGCGACCGGGCCGATGCCCATGAGACCAGGCGGCACGCCGCCTACCGCATAAGTCACAAAGCGAGCAAGCGGCTTCAGGCCGAGCTCCTTCACCTTTTCGCCTGACGCCATCACCACTGCCGCCGCTCCGTCGCTGCGCTGCGAGGCGTTCCCGGCAGTGACAGTACCCTTCGGATTGAATGCAGGTTTCAGCGCCGCCAATCTCTCAGGCGATGTGTCCCGGCGCGGACCTTCGTCGGCCTCGAATTTAAACTCAGTTACCTTCCGCTTGCCGTTTTCGAGGTTCACTTCGCGAACGGGAACGGAGACGGATTCCTCTTTGAAACGTCCTGCGTCGAGCGCAGCGATGGCCTTTTGGTGGCTCTCGTAAGAAAACTGATCGGCATCCTGACGCGAAATGCTGAACTTGGTGGACAGGTTTTCGGCCGTTAACCCCATCGCAAGGTACGCATCGGGCATTTGTTCGAGAAGGCAGGGATTCGGGGACATTCGGAACCCACCCATAGGCACCTGGCTCATGCTTTCCGTGCCGCCCGCCATGGTCACATCAGCCATGCCGCTTATTATGCGTTGCGCCCCCGTTGCAATGGCTTCCAGCCCCGACGCGCAAAAGCGATTGATGGTGACGCCCGGCACGCTGTCGGGTAATCCCGCGCGCTGACATGCGATCCGCGCGACGTTCATCCCTTGCGAGCCCTCCGGCATGGCGCAGCCCAGGACGAAATCATCGATCTGATCAGTTGACAACTGCGGGACGCGGGCCAGCGCCCCTTTGATAGCCAGCGCCGCCAGGTCATCGGGGCGGACAGTGCGGATTTTTCCGTTTGGCGCTTTGCCGACCGGCGTTCGGGCGGCGGCAACAATAAATGCTTCTCTCATAATCTCAGTTCCTCAGCGGTTTTCCGGTTTTCAACGTATGCTTGATGCGCTCCATGGTCTTGGGTTCGCCGCACAAGCTCAGGAACGCTTCGCGTTCCAAATCCATGATGTACTGCTCGGAGACGAAATGCAGCGACGTCAGGTCGCCCCCGCACAAAACGTAGGCGAGTTTCGTGCCGACCTTTTGGTCGTGCTCACTGATCTGACCGGCAATGCGCATCTGATGCAATATCATCTTTAGCATCGAAAGCCCGCTTTCGCCAATGGCCGGGATGTCCGTGCGCTGCGGCCGCGGACGATACCCCTGCGCGGCCATCTCCAGAACCTTGGCCTTGGCTTCGCCGATGAGCCAATCACGATTCAACACGATTGTCGCGTCGCTCAGGCGCAGGTAGCGAAGCTTGGCCGCCTCGCTGGCGCTGGTGCCGATCTTGGCCATCCCAATCGTTTCCCACGCGAAGCGGACCGCAGGAAAATAGTCCGCCTCCTCATTGCGAATGATGTGCTCGGTGCAGCGGATCAACATTTCCTTGGTGCCGTGCGCCGCGGGGAGCAGGCCCACGCCGACCTCCGGCAGGCCCATGTAGGTCTCAGCCGCGGCGATGACATGGTCCGAGCCCATGCTGATCTCGCAGCCGCCCCCGAGCGTGTAGCCGTGGCACGCGGTCACCACTGGCTTCTCGAACTGGCGCAACGTGCTGGTAGATTTCTGGAAGATGCGAATGCTCAGGTCCACCTCATCCCAATCTTCATTTTGGATTTGCGTCGTCAGTAGCAAGAGGTTTGCCCCGGCAGAAAAATGCTGGCCCTGGTTCCCAATGACCAGCCCCACAAAATTCTTGCGAACTTCTTCGAGTGACTGCTGGAGCAAGCCCAGTTGATCGCCGCCGATCACGTTCATCTTCGTATGGAACTCGAGGCAGGCCACACCGTCCCCCAGGTCGAGCAGGCTGGCTCCGGCGTTGCTGCGCACCACCTTGTTATTCTTGTGCAGGCGGGGCAGAACGATTGCCTTGCGGGCCGTGGGTTCGGTAACGAAATTGCGGCTGGACAGATCGAAAAACAATCGCTGTCCGTTTCGCTGGTCATAGAAGGAACTCTTGCCTGCCGCCATCAGGTCGCGCACAACGGCGGGGACTGGGCGCCCTTCCTTGCCCAAGCGCTCGGCGGTTTCGCGCACGCCCAGCGCGTCCCAAATTTCGAATGGACCCAGTTCCCAGTTGTAGCCCCACTTCATTGCGTTATCGACCGTCACAACATCATCCGCGATCTCGGTAAGACGACTGGCGGTGTAAGAGAGCACGGAACTGAGATGTTTCCAGACAAAGACGCCGGCCTTGTCCGAGGCCGCGCACAACGCCCGCACGCGTTCAGGGACCTCGTTCAGCCTGCCGGCGGCCTCCAGGGATGGAAACTGTGGCTTTTGCCGCGGTCGATACTCCATCGTCTTGTAATCGAGGGTTCGAATTTCACGTCCCTTGTCCGTCTTGACGCGCTGATAAAAGCCCTGGCCTTTTTTCTCACCCCACCAGCCGCGCTTGACCATTTCCTCGAGGAATTCGATCGGGCGAAACACGCTGCTTTGTGCGTCTTGCTTCAAAACTGCCGTCATGTTTTTTCCCATCTGGACCATCAAATCGACACCGACGATATCGCCGAGCCGGAAGGTGGCGCTGTTCGGCCGGCCGATGATCGGTCCGGTCAAGGCATCGACTTCGTCGATGGTCATCCCTTCCTCGATCATCAGCCACATTACTTGCTGCATGTCGAAGCATCCGATCCGGTTGGCGATGAACCCCGGCGTGTCCTTGGCAACCACAGTGCCTTTGCCCAGGACCGCTTCTGCGAAGTCGCCGAAGGCCTTCAACAAGGCCGAATCGGTCTCCCTCATCGGGATGAGCTCCAGCAGCCGCATGTAGCGCGGCGGGTTGAAAAAGTGGGTGCCGAAAAACCGGCGGCGGTGGGCGGCGGACAAATCCTTCGTCATGCCTGAGATCGACAACCCGGACGTGTTAGTTGTGACAAGGGCGTCGGGCCGGGCGTGGGCGGCTATCTTCGCGTGGAGAGTGGTCTTTAGATCCATCCGCTCCAGGACGGCTTCGACGACCCAATCAGCGTCTTTAATTTCGGGCAGGTTATCCTCGACGTTGCCGATGCGCACCAGGCTGGCGGCTTCCGGCACGAACAGTGGATTGGGAGACAGTTTCCGGGCTCGATCAAACAGCGTCCGCGTGACGCGGTTGCGGACTTCGGGCGATTGCAGTGTGAGCCCGCGCTTTTGTTCCTCCGGCAGCAATTCTGTCGGAACAATGTCCATCAACAGCGAGGGGATTCCAACGTTCGCCAGGTGCGCAGCGATCTGTGCGCCCATGTTGCCCGCGCCGATGACGGCGGCTTTTCGAATTGTAAGCATAAGTTGGTTGAACCTTTTGGCTTCGCCGGTGGCCCTCGGCGTGCCGGCGAATTCAAGGCTGCACAGACCGCCACAACTTTGCAACTCGATTTGCGGCCGAAAAAAAGTTGCAAGGAGGAAATCATTGACAGCGGCGCAGACACAACGGTAGAGAGTCGCGTCGTTTGAAACCCATGCGATTCCCATTGCAGCGTCTCGAATTCACCATGCGCGGAAAAAGCATCGCTCGATTCCTGGCCGCGGCCTGCGTCTTCGCCGCGGCGGCGGACACTCTTAATGCGGAGGCCATGACCGCCTCCAGCGAAGCCGGCGTCATCCCAAAACCTGTCGAACTGGAGGTGGGAACAGGCTCGTTCCATTTATCCGCTGAATGTACTGTTCAGTATCAGAGCAGTTCGACCGGCGCCAAAGCGACCGCCGAATATCTGGCAGCAACTTTGCGCAGAGGTTTGGGCTTTTCGTTTCCGGTCCGGCGGGCCGGGGCGCAAAGTGACGGTTCTATTCTTCTGACGTCAGAAGGGGCTGACGATTCGCTGGGCCGGGAGGGTTATCGCCTGGAAGTGACCCCAAGCGGAGTCGTCATCCGCGCCCGAGCTGAAGCGGGGCTGTTTTATGGTGCGCAGACGTTTCGGCAACTGCTGCCCGCGGAGGTATTTGGAACTCGGAAAAGCGCGCCGGGGGAAGCGGTCGCCATTCCGTGCGTCCGGATTTCGGATTATCCGCGTTTCCAATGGCGAGGCATGCATCTCGATGTGTCGCGCCATTTTTTTGATGTCGAGTTTGTGAAACGTTATCTCGACCAGTTGGCGATGCACAAATTCAACGTGTTCCACTGGCATTTGACCGACGACGATGGATGGCGGGTGGAAATCAAGAAGTATCCCAAGTTGACCCAGGTCGGCGCCTGGCGCGGTCCTGATGAAGCACTGCCGCCTTCCTATGAGTCCGGCTACCAACGCTACGGCGGCTTCTATACCCAGCGCCAAATCAGGGAAATTGTCCGTTACGCGGCCGAACGCCATATCCTGGTCGTGCCGGAGATTGATGTTCCGGCGCATTCCCGCGCCGCAATCGTCGCCTATCCGGAATTTCTATGCGCCGGCGATCCATACAAATTCCGCAGCGCGCAGGACGTAGCCGCGAACGTCCTCTGCCCATGCCAGGAAAAAACTTACCAGTTCCTTGAAGGCGTCTTCGGCGAACTGGCAGACTTGTTCCCCGGTCCTTACATCCACCTGGGCGGCGATGAACGGCCCGCCGGGCCATGGGAACAATGCGAGCGCTGCCAAACACGAATGAAGACGGAGAACCTGGCCGATGGGAAAGTTTTGCAGGACCGCTTTCTGAAACGGCTGCAGGACTTCCTCAAAATGCGCGGCAAGATCGCCGTGGGCTGGGATGAACTCGATCATCCGACCGTGCTGAGCCAGGACTACACCGTGATGGCCTGGAACAACGTGGAGGCGGGTTTCCAGGCTGCAAAGAAGGGTTACCCCGTGATCATGGCCCCTTCCCCGTTCACGTACTTCGACCTTGCCTGCGACGAAGATCCGCTGGAGCCGGGCCAGCGTTGGGCAGGCGTTATCTCGGTTGAGAAGGCCTATTCCTTCGACCCTCAGCCGCCTAGCCTTCCCGCTGACGTGGCGCGACGAATCCTCGGAGTGCACGGCTGTCTTTGGTCCGAGCTGCTCTTCACGCCTGAGCGGCCGGATTACATGGCCTATCCGCGGCTCTGCGCTCTGGCCGAACTATGCTGGACGCCACAGAACCAGCGCGTTTGGCCGGAATTTTGGAGCCGGCTCTGCCGGTATCATTTTGATCGCCTCGATGCCGCGGGGATTGACTATCGCATTCCGCCGCCTTCGGCGCGGCAGACAGGCCGGCAGGTCACCATCCTTCCACCTTACGAAGGCGCGCAAGTCCGCTACATGGTGGACGGCTCCGATCCTGGGCCCGGCTCGACGCTCTACCAACATCCATTTGAATTGCCCAAGGATGGCGTACTCAAGATGCGCACCTACCGTCCCAATGACCGTGGAAGCCGCATCATCACGGCCACGCAAAAGTCAGCGCCGGGACAATCAACTGAGTCCAAGTAGTCCCGGCGCAGAACCAGCGGAGTGCGCCCGTCTCGGGCGCAGCGATCTCCATTGAAACGTGCGCATTGAGGACCTTCATGGCACTGAATCCCCTTCTTGCGTTGCTGTGCCCGGGGACGGGCACACTCCCAGGAATTACAGTTGTCACGGACGGCCTGTTATCCGACATTGCCGCACCTTTGTATGAAAAATCTGTGTCCGACTGGGTCTTTCGCATCGCTCTCAGATCTTTGTTTCATTTCATTGCTGGCTTTTACTCCTTCCGCCCTAGCGAACGACTGGCCGCAATGGCGTGGTCCCAATCGAGATGGAATTTCCAAAGAGACCGGCTGGCTGGCCAATTGGCCCGCCGAAGGTCCAAAGAAACTTTGGGAGGGCAGCGTGGGCGTCGGCTACTCTTCATTCTCGGTCAGCAACGGGCGGCTTTACACGATGGGCAACGTGGCCGAGAACGACATCATTTCTTGTTTTGATGCCGAGAATGGCAAACTCGAGTGGAAGCACGAATACCCCTGCTCCTCGAAAGATCCGAACGGTTATCACGGAACGCGCTGCACGCCCAGCGTTGATGGCAGCCTGGTCTATTCTATCAGCCGTCAAGGGCACTTCTTCTGCCTCGACGCCGCCAGCGGCAAGGTCAAGTGGTCGAAGGAATTCAAGAAGGACTTTGGCAGCGAGCCACCGCGATGGGGGTTTGCCGGCTCGCCGCTCATCGAAAAGGAGTGGGCTCTCACCGAAGTCAGTGGCAAGTCCTCGGTTGCCGCCTTCCATAAGAAGACCGGCGCAGTAGCCTGGCAGGCGGGTACGGATTCGGCCGGCTACGGCTCACTGATCGCCTTCGACCTCGGCGGCCAACGTTGCTTGCTCCAGTTCAGCAGCGACAGCCTGATCGGCCGCAACATGAAGGAGGGGGTCGAATTATGGCGACTTCCGTGGAAAACCAGCTACGGCGTGAACGCCGCCACCCCCATCATCGAGGGCGACGAAGTATTCGTCTCCAGCGGTTACGGCTTTGGCTGCGCCCGGCTCAAGGCCTCGAGCACCGGTGTGCAGGAGGTCTGGCGCAACAAAAACATGCGAAATCACGCCAACAGTTGCGTGCTACTTGGCGGCTCCCTCTACGGCTTCGACGAAAACGAACTCAAGTGCCTCGACTGGAAGACCGGTGAGGTGAAGTGGGGCACGAAGGCTTACGGAAAGGGCTCGCTCATGGCTGCGGACGGCAAGCTGATTCTCTACGGTCAGACCGGCAAGCTGGGTCTCGCCGAAGCCAACCCGGCTGCTTTCAACGAACTCTGCAGCTTCCAGCCCCTCACCGGCAAAGACACCTGGGCCGCTCCCGTCCTCGCCAATGCCCGGATCTACGTCCGTAGCCTGGACAAAGTGCTGGCGTTTGATGTCAAAAAGTGACCGTCCAGAGCGGATGTCATGCATCCGCCACCGCTGCGTGCGGCTGCGAGAGGCGAGCCATAAGGGAGCTTGGCACTGGCATCGAACACCACAGCGGCTCGTGCTGAAATCGACGCCAAGTTCAACCTTTGCTCGACTGTCATGAAGGTTACAATCCGCTCTCGCAGGGAATGAAAAAATGCGCGTATTGCGGAAAAGAGTATCCGGATGAGGTAGTGCGATGCTTAACCGATGGAGAGCTTCTCGCGGGCGCAGGTCCTCCTACTGAAGCAGCACGTGTCACAGGAGGAGCGCCTCCAGCAAGGGCGACACTGCAGCCGGTGCAAGCCGAGGCAGCTTTGAGCCCCCAGTTTATCGACCTCGACCGGATCGAAGGCGCCTTTGATTTCGAGGAGGGGTTTTCGCGGCCCAACTGGAAAGTTATTGGGGAGGCCATCAGGCAGACCGTTTCGTCAGAAGATCGACCCGGCGCGTGGACGGAAGCCGCCCTACAATGGGTGAACCAGGTTCGGTCGAATTTGGGCGCCGAATATCAGGTGAGATGGTCTAGAGAGTTCATTCTGTTATCGGCGCTGGAAACTGCTGCCGCCGATCGATTCCTCGCGTTCGCGGAGGAGACGCTTGAGCACATCCATGCAGCCCTCAAGGATGCGGCCTGGACATCGGGGCAAGGCAAGCACGTGATCTTATTGTTCGCCGAGGATGATGACTATTACCAGTACGTGTCGTATTTCTATTCGGACGGAATTCATTCGACCAGTGGCGGCTGCCTGATCCCCAAAGACTACGTTCACATCGCTATGCCGTATCTCGACGGAAGAAACATTCGGCGTGTCTTGCTTCATGAGTTGGTGCACAACAGCGTCGCTCATCTTCCGCTTCCGTCATGGCTGAACGAGGGCTTGGCGGTTGTTCTTGACCGAAGCGCGGCAACCTGGCGACAAACCATGCTCGACCAGGAGTTGAGAGATCGCCACCTGGCGTTTTGGAATCCAGAGAATATCCAGAAATTTTGGTCGGGAGTTTCCTTCGGCGAGCCGGGAGATTCCAACGAGCTCAGCTACAGTCTGGCAGAAATCCTTGTCAAACTTTTGCTCAGCCTGTCCAAAGAATTTGTGGCGTTCTTGAAGGAGGCGCACTGGGAAGATGCTGGACAAACGGCTGCCTTGGCTGTGCTGGGGACCGATCTCGGTCAGACGGCAGCTACGTTCCTCGGAGAAGGCAACTGGCGCCCAAATCGGAAGGCCATGGTTGACTGCTGGAAAGCCGTCAAGATGGTAGACGAAAAATCGCCGGAGCGCCCGAAGCTGATCTCCTCCTGCCCGAAAGAGATTGTAATCCCTGGCGCTCAGGCTTGAACCCGCCTTCCGTTTGTGGGACACTTGCCAGAATGCAGAGCCAGCCTCATAAACTCGACCACGGACCCTCTTGCGGACAAGAATGGCTGGTGCATCTATCCCCGAAACCTGGGGAGAAGAGGCAGGATTTTTGGCGGTTCCACGCATGAAACGCAGAGCAAAAGTCGCCTCGTGCCCCGCTGGACTCGTCCGGCTCCTCAGCTCACTGGCTACAGGAGCGATCTTGCTGATTGGCGCTCCTATCATCGCAGGCGAGCAGACCAAGGTCGATTTTGCGCGGGACATTCAGCCCATCTTCACGAAGCGCTGCTTCGAATGCCACGGGCCGGACACGCAGAAGAGCAAGCTGCGGTTGGATCGCAAGGCTGACGCATTGCGGGGCGGAAAGTCAGGCAAGCCGCTTTTCGTGCCGGGAAAAAGTTCCGAGAGCGAACTCATCGCCCGCGTCACCTCGCAAGACCCGGACGAGGTGATGCCCGCGAAAGGCGAGCGATTGACGGCCGACCAGATCGCCGCTCTGCGCGCCTGGATCGATCACGGCGGCATGTGGCCGGACGAAAAAAAACACTGGGCATTTATTAAGCCGACACGTCCGGAATTACCCGTCGTCAAAAATAAAGCCTGGCCCCGAAACGAAATCGATCGCTTCATTCTCGCTCGATTGGAGCGGGAAAAACTGTCTCCTTCACCCGAGGCCGAGCGAGCCACCTTGATACGCCGCTTGACTCTAGACCTGACGGGCCTGCCGCCAACGCTCGAAGAGGTAGATGCCTTCTTAGAGGATCGTAGCGCACAAGCGTACGAAAGGGTCGTCGATCGATTGCTTGCCTCTCCACATTATGGCGAGCAACTAGGCCGCTGGTGGCTGGACCTGGCGCGATATGCCGATTCGAACGGCTATCAGGTGGACCTGGCGCGCTCGATGTGGCCTTACCGGGACTGGGTTATCAACGCGTTTAACCGTACCATGCCGTTCGACCAATTCACCATCGAGCAGGTCGCCGGCGACCTGCTGCCTAACGCGACACTTGAACAGAAAATTGCCACAGGTTTCAACCGCAACACTAAGACCAACGATGAAGGCGGGGGCGACGACGAGGAATACCGGACCAAAGCGGTGAAGGACCGCGTCGCCACGACCGCGGCGACATGGCTCGGCCTGACAATGATGTGCGCCGAGTGCCATTCGCATAAATACGACCCGATTTCGCAGGAGGACTACTATCGCTTCTATGCCTTTTTCAACAGTACGGTGGACCGCGGGAACAGCACCGAGCCGAGCGTTGCAGTGCCGCCGCCGCCAACCCATCCAAAGTTTGATTATCTCCACGCACAACTTGCGCGCCGGAAACAGGAATTGGCGGATGCGGAAAGCCCTTTGGCCGTCGAGCAGGAAGCGTGGGAGCGGCGCGTCGCCGGGAAGACCAACGTCTGGATCGTGTTGGACCTTACGAATGCGATTTCCACCGGCGGCGCCATCTTCACCAACTTGCCCGACCAGTCCGTTCTCGCTAGCGGCGTCAACCCAATCTATGACACTTACCTGATCGAGGCCGAGACGGAAATGCCGAAGATTACAGCCGTCCTGCTGGAAGTGTTGCCCGATCCGAGCCTGCCCAAGAACGGGCCGGGCCGCTGGAGCCAAACGGGTAATTTCATTCTGGACGAACTGGGGCTGACCGTGTCGCCGAGCTCCGGCGCTCTCGCCACGAACGTATTCTTCAGTAAGGCCACCGCCGATTGGGAGCAGCAGTATTATCGCGCTGAGCACGCGGTGGATCGCAACCCGAAAACCGGCTGGGCCATCGGACCCAGGTTCGGCGAGCCGCATTTTCTGATTGCGGAGTTGGCGAAACCGCTCGAGCTCAACGCGGGCGCGAAATTGGCCTTCCGCTTCGACTCATATCACGGTAGCAGCCATACGATTGGCCGGCTGCGCCTGTCGGTGACGGCAGAACGAGACCCCGTTGCGCTCTGGCCCACTCCGCCGGCTGTCGCGGAAATGCTTGCTGTTCCCGCGGCGCAGCGCACACCCGAGCAGCGGCAAGTGCTTGCGGCTCACTACCGCACTGTGTCACCCGCCATCCGCAAAATTGAGCGGGAGATCTTCCGCCTCAATGAGCGCGAAGCCGAATTGGCCAATACCAAATACACATCGCTCGTGATGAAAGAAAAAGAAGGCGCGGAGCCGCGCACGACTTACGTCCACGTGCGCGGCAACTTTTTGGACAAGGGCAAAGAAGTCACTCCGGGCGTGCCGGCAATTCTGCCGCCTCTGTCGACTAATCAGCCTGCTAATCGCCTGGCGCTGGCGCGGTGGCTGGTCAGTCCAGAGAACCCGCTGACCGCGCGGGTCACAGTCAATCGGCTTTGGGAACGAGTGTTTGGCACAGGCATTGTGAAGACGAGCGAGGATTTTGGAAAACAAGGCGAACTGCCGTCACATCCGGAACTGCTCGATTGGCTCGCGTGCGAGTTCCACGACGGTTCCGAAGGAGCCCGCGCATCACGCATCATGCATCACGCATCCCCTTCGACCCTCGACCCTCGACCCTTCGCCCTGCCTTGGGACATCAAACACATCCTCAAGTTGATCGTCATGTCTGCCACCTACCGCCAGAGCGCGGCTGTCGATGCCGAGCGTCTGCAAAAGGATTCCGAGAACCGCCTGCTGGCGCGCGGACCGCGATTCCGCATGGACCCGGAGTTAATTCGGGATCAGGCGCTGGCGGTCAGCGGGTTGCTGAACCCGGAGATTGGCGGGCCGAGCGCTTACCCGCCGCAAGTGCCGAATCTTTGGAAAGAACTTGGATTTCTGCGACCTGAGATCGGCATGGACGAATGGCCCACGAGCGACGGCCCGGACCTCTACCGCCGCGGGCTTTACACTTTCTGGCGCCGTGTTTGCACGTATCCGACGTTCGCGACGTTCGATGCTCCAAGCCGCGAGGTCTGCATTTCGCGGCGGCCACGTTCAAATACACCTCTGCAAGCGCTGGCCGCGTTGAATGACCCGGCATCTCTAGAGGCGGCCCGTGTGCTGGCACAGCGCATTCTGCAGCACGGGAGGTCTGTGCCTGAGGAGAAGGTCGATTACGCGTTTCGCCTCTGTCTCGCCCGTCTTCCCACCAAACCGGAGCGGCAACGACTCGTGAATCTCTACCAGCAACAGCTAGCAGGTTTCAACCGCGATGCCGTCTCAGCGGAACAGCTCGTAAATGTAGGCTCCGCCGAGCTTACGCCAAACCTGGACACTCGCCAGCTCGCAGCGTGGACGATGGTGGGCAATGTGCTGCTGAATTTGGATGAAACGCTCACTAAAGAATGACGAATTCGTCATTATCCCGATGAACACCTTACTCAGCCCCGAACGCGCGGCCTTCGTCACTCGCCGCCGCTTTCTCCAACAATGCTCCACGGGTATGGGCGCGCTGGCCCTTGCCTCTCTGCTGAACGAGAATCTGTTCGCTTCGGCGGAACGAGTTGCGCCGGGAGGCACGCCTGTCGGCCCTCATTTCAAGCCAAGGGCAAAAAACATTATCTACCTGTTCCAATCCGGCGGGCCGTCCCACCTCGACCTGTTCGATTACAAACCCGAACTGATCAAGCGTAACGGCCAACAGATGCCGGAAGAGGTCCTGAAAAATATCCGGCTCGCGCAAATTAAGAAAGACGCCGCCGCGCTCGGCACCAATTACAAATTCAAGCAATACGGCAAATCCGGCGTGTGGCTGTCGGAATTGCTGCCGCATCTCTCAACCATTGTGGACGAAGTCGCGTTCGTGCAGGGCTTTTATTCCGAAGCATTCAACCACGACCCGGCGACGCTTTTCATGAATACCGGCGCGCAGTTGGCCGGCCGCCCGAGCATGGGCTCTTGGTTCAGCTACGGCCTGGGCAGCGAGAACAAGGATCTGCCGGCATTCGTCGTTATGACCACGGGCGTCGGCCAACCGCTGACGGTCAATTCCTGGGGCAGCGGCTTTCTCCCGACCGTCCACCAGGGCGTGACGTTGCGATCGCAATCCGATCCTGTGTTGTTTGCCTCAAATCCACCTGGCATGGGCCCGGAACGCCGCCGACAGTCCCTTGACGCGGTTCGCGACCTGAATCAGATGCACTACGACGTTCTGCGGGACCCGGAAATCGCCACGCGCATCTCAGCCTACGAATTGGCTTACCGGATGCAGTCCAGTGTTCCCGACGTGATGGATATTTCGAAAGAGCCGCCGAGCGTGCAGGAAAAGTATGGGGCGACGCCCGGCCGCGCTTCGTTCGCGAACAACTGCCTGCTGGCGCGGCGGCTGGTCGAGCGCGGCGTGCGCTTTGTTCAGTTGTACCATCGCGGCTGGGATCACCACGGCGGCCCGGACGGCAACCTGGTTTACGATCTCAAGAAGCGCTGCCTCGAAACCGATCAGCCGACGGTCGCCTTAATCCGGGATTTGAAGGAGCGCGGTCTGCTGGAGGAGACGCTGGTTGTCTGGGGTGGCGAATTCGGCCGCACGCCCATGATGCAAGGAAAACTCGAACCCGACCAGGTTGGGCGTGACCATCATCCGCACGGCTACACCGTTTGGCTGGCAGGCGGCGGGATCAAACCGGGCATCGTTTATGGCAAAACGGATGAGCTCGGTTTTTACGCGGTCGAAGACAAAGTCCACGTTCACGACCTGCACGCGACGATTCTTCATCTCTTCGGTTTGGACCACACGAAACTGACCTATCGATTCCAGGGCCGTGACTATCGTTTGACCGACGTAAGCGGCGTAGTCGTCAAACCATTGTTGGCGTAAGGTTGGATCGCTGGAACGGCAAATTCTTTGAGGTCTCTCGGCTGCTTGAGGGCGAATGTGCCGGCGGTAGTTGGAAAGCCGTTGGTGAGATTCCGCACTGGGCTTGATTCTTTCTGAGGTAATGCTAGTCTCCTGAGTCATTGATTTCTTGTATAATTATTGTTTTTCAATTGCTACCGTTTCCGCGGCGAAGCGTTCTAGATTTTTTAGAATCTCATCCGCACTCTTGGTCCAGCGAAAAG
>JACXTT010000046.1_pt1 | contig 168280 bp, 161 predicted proteins | sample 9270951 | NCBI WGS metagenome assembly JACXTT01 (sample SAMN15532306, study PRJNA645909) | rock metagenome | isolation source: weathered quartz diorite | place: Puerto Rico | collected 2017-06-21 | reverse complement strand
ACCGGGTTGCGGTAGCCCTTGAGTGCAGCACGATCGTCTGTCACATCGGTAAGCAGCGCCTGATGTTCACTGATGGAACCGTATTCTCGAACGTCGCGCGCGTGCATGGTGGAAACGCAACCTGTCGTGAGCACTACCAAAGCACCGAAGAGGATCATCTGTGTGGGAACCATGATCTGTCCTTTCTTATGCGTTCGAAAGTTAAATGCCAATCTCATTGCTGTCTTCGGTGGAGGGTCATAGCATGAGGCATTCCAGTAAGGCGGCGCTTGCCCGCCTCGCTTGTAAACCATGGAAAGCAGGGCCGAATATGTGAGTTTTTAGGAGATCAGATGGCGTGAAGCCGCCGTGGTGCCGAAAGATGAAGTGCCGAAATATCGGTAAGTACCGAAATGTCGGTATTCGGTATTAGGAGCCTACTCGGCGAGAGATTCCGAGCTTGATCATCTTCGATTGGAGAGTGGATCGCTTCATGCCGAGCAGAGCTGCTGCGCCGGATGGACCGGCTATCACCCAATTGGATTCGTGGAGAGCACGCAGAATATGATCGCGTTCCGCCTCGTGCAGCGTCGCAACCGCTGACGGACTCTCGCGTGCTCCGATCTTGAGTTCACCAAGCGGGACGGTCAACTCGGTGCCTTGGGAGAGAATCACGGCGCGCTCGATGAGATTTTCCAGCTCACGAACGTTGCCCGGCCAACGATACCGACAGAGGGCATCCATCGTATCGGAGGGAATTCGTTCGACGCGCTTTTCCATTTGACGTGAGAGCCGCTGCGTAAAGTAGCGGACGAGGAGTGGAATGTCTCCGGCTCGCTCACGAAGCGCAGGACTCACGATGGGAAACACATTCAGGCGGTAATAGAGATCGCTGCGAAACTCCTTCTGTTCCACCATCTCCAGAAGATCGCGGTTGGTGGCTGCAAGCAGCCGGACCTTGACTTTAATGGTTCTCGTGCTGCCGAGTCGTTCAAATTCCTGTTCCTGCAGGACGCGAAGCAGCTTCGATTGCAGTTCAAGTGGAATGTCTCCCACTTCATCGAGAAACAGGGTTCCACCGTCCGCGAGCTCGAATCGCCCGACTTTCGTGGCGATCGCTCCGGTAAAGGCGCCTTTCTCGTGACCGAATAACTCGCTCTCCAGCAATCCCGTGGGAATTGCCGCGCAGTTCAGCTTGACGAAGGTTCCTTCGCGCCGCTTGCTCCGATCATGGATGGCTCGGGCGAGCAACTCCTTGCCTGTACCGGTCTCGCCCAGAATCAGGACCGTGGAGTCGGTGGACGCCACAATTCCCACCTGCTTCAGTACCTGCTTGATGGGGGCGCTCTCGCCGACGATCTCTTCAAAATCGCTTCGAATCTCATCTTCGAGATAGAGCTTTTCCTGCGCAAGCTTATCCTTCAAGTCGGCAATCTGACCATACGCGACAGCATTCTCTATCGCGATGGCCACTTGCGTGCCGAACTGCATCAGGAAATCGACCTCTTCCGTCGTGTAGGCGACCTCCTCCTTTCTTCCCAATCCCATATTCCCGAGGACTTGCCCACGGTGGAGCAGAGGCACAATACAGCCGCCGACGATCCCCAGGTCCTGCAGAACTTTCGCCTCCACTGGAAACTCGCTCGGATCAAGCCGGGCAGCGACCATAGGTGTCCCTGACTGAAACACTTTGCCTTCAAGTGTTCCCTTCACGGGTTGCCACTGGTTGTCGGGTAAGGTCCAGCGACTGTCGAAAAAATCCATGACGTAGGTTTGAAGCTGAGTCCGTTCCATGTTAGGCAGATGAACTGTCACGAGATCACATTGCATGACCCGGCGGACGCCGGCCACGGTCGCTTGAAGGAGATCGCGAAGTTCCAAGTTGGACGTCAAATTGTTCGCCACATCGATAAGCAACCGAAGCCGATCACGTTCTTTCATGAATTGCCGCTCTGCTGCCCGCGCGCTCTCGAAATTCAGCGTGTTCTCAATCGCAATCGCGACCTGCGTCCCGATATTGCCGAGCAGCTCTGCATCTTGCTCGCTGAAAGCATTCTCGCTAAGACTCACTACGCTGAGCGTGCCCAATGCTCGCCCATGTGCGAGGAGGGGAACCGCACAGCCGGATTGTATTCCTGCCGCTGCCCCTCGTTTGACGATCTCCGCAGAAAACTCTACAAGATTCAATTTCTTGATGAGAACCGGCTTTTGAGAAGTGAATGCCATCCCTTCCGGGGTTCCTTCTAACGGAATGGGATCCCCGATCCCACCAATCTCTTGATTGCTCGGGAAATCCAACGAATGGCCTCTCAGCTGGTTGGTCGCGGCATCATAAATACAAAACGCTGCACCATCGTGAGGGATGACGCGATGGAGACACGCTGAGATCGACTTGAGAAGTTCTCCCAAATCGAGTTGCGAGACCACAGCGTTGTTTATTTCCAACATCAGCCGCTCACGCTCAAATCGGCGTTGTGCTTCCTCCTCTGCCTGGCGTGCACGTTCGAAGTTCAGCGCATTTTCAACCGCGACGGCGACTTGCTTGGCGACCTGTTGCAGGAAGTCGAGCTCAGCCCCTTCATAGTGATGTTCTGTCTTGCTTCCGACCCCCAGCGCACCCAGCCGGAGACGGGCTGTTGTGAGCGGAACCACGCAGAACGATTTGATGCCTGCCAGTCGAACCATCGGCATCACTTTGGGAAATCGAGTTTCTTGCTCGACGTTCGTGCAGACAAGGGGCTGCTGATGTTGCAAGACCCACCCACCTGGAACGTCCTCGGCGGGTTGTTCCATTCCTGGCGCAAGCGGGCCTGGTCCCACATGCTCAAGGATATGCATCTGCATGGTATTTCGATCAGGATCATGGAGCGCCATGGAGATGGACGAGCAGGTAATGATTTGGGGCAGGCGTTGGACAAGATCGCGGAACAGCTCCGCCAAATCGTGATGAACCGCAATGGATTCCGTAACTTCCAGGAGGGCGCGATACTGAGCCGGCTCAGATCCGATGATGGCCCCTGGTAATCGCTCGTTCATGGCGACGACATGGTTGCCTGTTCGGAGCGTTGAGAAGCAGGCGGTAAAGCCCTACCGGCGTACACAAGATAGCCGCTGAGTATGGTAAGGAAGACCTGCTTCCAGGTCAACTCCGGACAGAGCGCCGGTAGTTCGTCGATCTTCGGTCCACGTCCACCGTTCGTCTACATCCGCTTTTCTTCCAAGTCGTAGACGTCGAACCAGACATAGACAGGGCGATGGTTGGGCACGAACTTGGGGATGTACTCTTCCAAATACTCCTGCGCCTGAAGCGTCATCTCACTGAGCCGCATGTCGCGCACTTTGTTGTTCCATTTCAGGACGTCAACGGGATTCTGCACCTTGGAGTGTTTGCCGATCCAGTCGGCCAGCTCGCCGTCGGTGGCTCCTGTCGCAACGATGTCTTTGAACTGCTCCGGCGTGATGCCGGTAAACGCGAACCACTGGCCGGCCAATGAGCAGGGCCAATAGTTGTATTCGCCGTTCATGCCCAGCAAGAAGGCTCGGCATTTGTCGATAGAACGGGCCGCGATCACGTAGCCCCCCAGTTTTTCGCGCGGGCTGCGCGGATAACTTTTGCGAAGATCTTTGGCCAGTGCCTTTACCTTCTCAAGGTCGGTCGTCATCATCGTGCTCCTTTCCGTGTTCTTCGCCAGCCGAGTCACGTGCTCACCACGGCCTGCCGCAGCCTTCCATGAGATCCTCTGGTTGCGAAGCGTCAGCCGGAGAAGCGCCGGTCTCCCAAGCCGAGGCGAATCGATTCCACATCGAGTTCATGCTCCAAACGGTGAAGCACTTCGTCGCTGATCGTGCCGTCATTGCGCAGCGTGATCAACGCGAGTCGTTCGGCGCTGATGGTCTCATGCCGGAGCAGCCGAAACGCTTCTGTCACTTCGTTCGTGCAATCGGAATCAACCGGACCGGTCGGCGCATAGCGTTGAAGACGTTGCCGATAATGAGTGTGCAACCGATCAAGGTGATCCGGCATGACTCGATCATCATCGGCCAACGTCTCCAAACGAGTCAATGCGGCTCTGGCGGCATGCGCGCGCGCCCCCATTTCCTCGTGTTCGAGGCTTCGGTCTTCCTCCAAATCCAAGGCACGGATCAGAGGGGCGAGGGAAAGCCCTTGTAGCACGAGCGTGGCAAGAATGACCGAGAAGCTCAGTAAGATGATTTCCGCTCTGAATGGAAATGGAGTTCCGGCGGTCGTGATCACGGGCAACGCGAGCGCGGCGGCCAAGGTGACGATTCCCCGCATCCCGGTCCACCCTACGATCAGCAGATGGGGCCATGGTGGCATGGGATCGCGGCGACGGAGTGACGGGCTGAGGAGTCGAGGTACGATGGCGCCCAAGGGGACCCAGAGTAGGCGAACCACGATCACGGTTAGGCTGATCAGCATCCCGGCAAACACGAGGGGTGCGAACTGGTCGAGGGCGACTGCCTCGCGCAGCGTTCTTAGTTGCAGTCCGATAAGGATAAAAATGACGCCGTTCAAGATGAACACCAGCAGTTCCCAAACGGCCCGCCCTTGAATGCGGGTAATCGGCGCCACATCCGCGCTGAAATGCTGCCGAAGGTAGAGCCCGCCTGCGACACAGGCCAACACCGCCGACGAGTGGACTTGTTCGGCCAACACCCAGGCCACGTACGGGGCCAACAGCGTGACGGCAATTTCGGTGAGACTATCGGTCGTCAACTGTCTCAGGACTAATCGCACCGTCACACCGACCGTCAGGCCGACGAGAATACCGCTTATACCGGCCACCACGAACTGGATGAGCGAGTCGCGTAGGATGAATGTCCCGCTGGCCGCTGCTGCAACGGCGGTGCGGTAAAGGATCAATGCCGTTGCATCATTCACCAAGCTTTCGCCCTCCAAAATCGTCACAAGGCGGTTGGGGATGCCTAGGCGCTTGGCGATAGCCGTTGCCGAGACCGCATCCGGGGGCGAAACGATGGCGCCCAACGTTATCGCTTCCGCCCAACCCATTCCCGGCAACGCGACGTGAGCCACGGCGGCCACAGCGGCTGTCGTCGCCACCACCAGACCGACCGCAAGCATTGAGATCGGGCGGAGATTGTTTCGAAATTCCCGAAGGGACGTAAAATAGGCGGCCGCCCAGAGGATCGGCGGCAAGAAGACCAGGAACACCAGATCAGGATCGAGATGGATGGCCGGAAGACCGGGTATCAGGCCCAGTATGAGGCCGCCGATGACGAGGAGAATAGGATAGGGGATCAGGAGCTTATGCGCGGCTGTCGTGAGCGCGAGGACCGCCGTTAGGAGGAGGATGATGGTCTCGATCTGTTGCATACCCTCCATCGCGTCGTTCCTCAAAGACGTCGGCGTGTTTCTCTTACCTTTGGCGCAACGCCCTTATCACACACCATCAGTCCAACCATCATTCTTCTCACTCAAGAGTCCTGCAGTTACGCCACCAGCGTTTGGTCAGTCTCCCAGATCAAGATTTCCGCTCCATGAGTTGTTTCGGCCGTCAGCCGTCTGGCGCCAGCTGCAGTGAGCCGCACTTCATCACCGGCTTCCAAGTGCCCTGCGCCTTCCAGGTCGCCGGAGCCCTTTGCCACGAACAGATGAACGTACGGGGCATCCGGAAGCAGCGTCACCTCTCCCGGTTGGAGCCTGCCGCCCCAGAGCACGGCTCCCTTCTGCCGAACTGAAATAGCGGCTTGATGCTCGCGTCCGGAAGCGATCGGAATGAGTCCTCCCTTGTTCAATGGTCCGTTAATGTCGAGCTGCTCATAGCCCGGCCTCATACGTTCCTGATCCGGCGGCACCCACATCTGGATGAAGTGGACGTCCTTGTCGCCTTGCGGATTCATCTCGGAGTGCCAGATTCCGGTCCCAGCGCTCATTCGCTGGGCCAGTCCCGGATAGATGATCCCGCTGTGGCCTTCCGAATCCTTGTGCTCAAGTTCTCCGTCCAGAACCCAGGTTACGATTTCCATGTCTCGATGGGGATGAGTACGGAATCCGGAGTTCGGCTTTACCACGTCATCGTTGTGCACCAACAACAAGCCATGGTGCGTGTTGGTCGGATCGTAATGATGCGAGAAGCTGAAACTGTGCCGCGAATCTAGCCAACCTGCTTGAGTATGAAAGCGTTCCCCTCTGCGACGGATCTTCACGGATGCGTGTGTCGGCCGCACATCTCGCATGATCATGGCGAGTCTCCTTTCCGGCGGTTCTCGCACCGCCACTTTGATCTTGGTTCGCCACCTCCGATTCTGTATAAGACGGATCACGACCAAAACAAGATGGCACCATTTGGTGCGGCAGGCACCAAATGGATACCAAACGGTGCAATGGAGAGCCGATGGCCAAGACACGGACATGCCCGGCGGAGTCCACGGTGAAACTCATCGGCGGCCGGTGGAAGATCGTCATCCTGTGGTATCTCTTCCGGGGCGTCAAACGCTTTTCCGAGCTGCAACGGACGCTCACCGGAATCACCCAAAAGGTATTGACGCAACAGCTCCGAGACCTGGAGCGGGACGGGATCGTATCCCGGACCGTCTATGCCCAGGTTCCTCCCAAGGTTGAGTACTCGGTGACGCCCTTGGGTTTGAGTCTCAAGCCCGTCGTAGAGGCCATGCATCAATGGGGAGTTGATCACGGCCTCTCCGAGCAGTGAGCTCATGGAAGAACAGATGCATGTCCGCGCACCACGAACTTACGGTAATGTGAAGGTGAGGTTCGGCCAGGAAGTATAGCCGACCGCTCGAGCCTTGCCGGCCTCCAGCTTTTCAAAAATGATCCTGTTGTAAAAGGCCGTGGTTCCAGAGGCGCCGGCAAACCCTCCTTCGCCGCCCATAAACGAAAACTCGCCTTCACACTCGTTGAAATCTCCCTCGCACTGAAATCGTCCATAGGCGACGTCTTTCCCGCCATGCGCGATCACTGTGCACAAACCTCGTTGAGCCCTCCGATTCTTCTGTGCGTTGCCGGTGACAAGATACGAACACGTAATTGGTGCGGTGTGAATCGTCTTTGCCTCCTCACCCTTGAAATGACGGATGATCATGACGCCGTTCACGACCCCATGAATGACCTGGCTGCCGTTTTCAAGGTCATGAATTTCTCCGGTGCCGATCCAGCTATTGCTCGCATCTCCTGCTTCGACGGTCTTTGCAGAAGCCGAAGTAGCGTTCCCTACTCCTATGGTGATCACCATTGCCATCGCAAAAATGAAATGAAAAACGATTCGCATATGATCTCCTTTCACTCCGATCAAGTCAGATGTGGGGTATGAAAACTGTTTTCTGTCTGGCATTGGAAGGTAACGATACCCATCTTGAGTTATGGCCGACTCGTGACATCGGAAACCACCATGTCGTCGTACAAGGTCTCCGTACGAGCCCTCCTACGGCGATCATCGGGGCCGCCGCCGCGACCCGATACGGAGTCAGTGCTCGCCATCGTAGAAGAACTGCTCGCGCGTGATCTTGTCGCTTGTGACGGTATAGATACCGACCTCTTCCAAGGTGATCCGTCGGCCGGTGGATTTAGGGGTGACGTCGAGGGTGAAGTAGACGGTGAACTGATCGGGTGTCGCGCCATTGTAGAACGGGCCCGCCACGGTCTCCCCATGGAAGGTTTTATCGGCGACCCAGTCCTCGGATTTCTTGATCACGGGCCCTTGGCCGGTGGTTTCCTTGCCGTCGGCTTCAACCGAAACGATGTTGGGCGCGTACATCGTGTGCATCACATCGAAGTTCTTGCCCTGCCGACAGAGCTCCACAAACGTGCTTGCGACGGTTTGAAGACTCATGGGTGCCTCCCTTGGGTTGAATGTGGTAAACGGGGTCGGCGGCGCGCCAGGCGCCGCGTCCAACGGTATCTCTCGATTGCCTGGTCATCCGATTTCACATCGTCAGCACCACGCGGAAGCGCGCCTTGCCGCTCATCATCCGCTCGTAGCCGGCCGCCGCTTGTTCGAGCGGCAGTGCCTCGACCATGGGCCGAATCCCCGTGAGGGCGCAAAAGTTCAAGGTGTCTTCTGAATCCCGAGCGGTCCCTGACGGCCACCCTTGAATGGACCGGCGGCTGAGAATGAGTTGGCCGGGCGTCACACTGATCGGATCGGCCGACGCCGCGACCACGAGCAGTTGCCCTCCCACTCCAAGCCCGTCCACGAGCGCCGACATGGCCTTGCTGTCCGGTGCGGTCGCCAGAATCACCGACGCGCCTCCAAGAGACGTCAGTTCTTTCGCAACGTCGACGGCCTCTGTATCGAGATAGCGAGCGGCTCCAAGCTTCAGGGCCAGGACCTCCTTGTCTTTGCCGCGACCGATGGCTACCGTGCGAAAGCCCATCTTGCTCGCGAACTGGACCCCAAGATGGCCGAGTCCGCCCAGACCTTGCACAGCCACGAGATCTCCCGCGACCGCTCCACTATGCCGTAGACTATTGAACGTGGTAACGCCCGCGCACAGGAGAGGGGCTGCTTCTGCCGGCGAAAGCGTATCAGGAATCGCCGCCACGGCTTCGGTCCTAGCGACCATGTACTGCGCATAGCCGCCGTCTTCCTGGAACCCGGTGACCTGGAAATACTGACAGCCCATGAAATCGCCCCGGCGACAGGAGGTGCACTGGCCGCAATGTCCGCCATGCCACCCCACACCGACCCGCTGCCCCTTCTTCCATACCGTCACACCCGCGCCAATCTCGTCGACGACTCCAGCCACCTCGTGGCCCGTCACGCGGGGGTATTGCAGCCCGGGCCAATAGCCCTCTTTCACAAACAGGTCACTATGACAGATTCCACAGGCCTGCACTTTGATGCGGATCTGGTTGGTCCCGGGAGAGGGGATCTCCCGCGTAACGACTTCGAACGGGCCTCCCGGCGACTGAATGTGAACCGCAGTCATCTTCGGCATGTCGGCCTCCTTCGGAGTTTGAAAATCACGCGACGCGTGCGGCATCTCCCACAAGGACTCAGTTGCACAAGTCGGACCGTTGTGACGTTCCGAAAGATGTGTGATTGCGGGAAATACCCAACTCATCCACCTTTCTGATGGTGTGGGCGGTTGCGTCTTCAACGGTCGCAGAGCAGAGTGAGATAAAAAGTATGAACTTCTCGACAGGCGCTGTCAAAGTTGGGCGATGAGTGAGAGCGGATTCTTGCGGCTGCAGTCATGGCACCCCACGTCCCGACGTCGAATGCTTTTCAGCTGTCGCGGCGCGTGAAGAACTGCTATCCGCCTTTTCCGGCTTGCCGAGGTGGTGGGTAGTTCACGATTGTGTTGTTACTCATTCGGCAGACCTGAGACCTCTCTGACCGGCCGCACCTCGACCGTGCCGATACGCGCACCGGGTATTTGCGTGGCGATACGAACGGCCGAATCCAAGTCGTCGGCATTCACGAGAAAATAGCCTGCGAGCTGCTCTTTCGTTTCCATGAACGGCCCGTCAGTCAGCATCTGGTTCCCGTCGCGCACCTGCACGACCGCTGCTGTGGTCTCCGGTTGTAACGGCGAGGCATGGACATACTGCCCCTTGTCGTGGAGTTGGTGGCAGAGCTGGATCGATTCCGCGAGCATGTCCTTCCGTGTGTCTTCGTGGAGCCTGTTGAACATGGCTTCGTTGTGGTGAACCAACAGCAGATATTTCATGCGATACCTCCGGTGACAAAAATAGTCATATCGACTGTTTCGTGCATCGCCATGATCGCGTTATGATTCTTCCGGACTTCGTGCGAGGACGCTCGCGATGGTGTGCGGCATGCGGGCAGAGGGCCACATGTCGTCCCTCGTCTTTGCGTCCCATGCGGCGGCAATGGCCTGCTTGATGGTGTGCGACGGCACGTTGATCGTGCGAAGGAACATGCCGTGGGTTCGGTCTGAGCGGTAATCCGGTTGTCGCATAGGGTGCTTCAGGTACCGTGCGATGAGATCCGCTTGCATGCCATGTAAGATGGTGCCGTGAAAGAGCAGGGTCTTCCTCGTTCGTCGTTGCGCGTTGCCGGAAAATTTCATTTCGCCGATTGCCAGGTCGCTGATGCCTCGGAACGTCGTGTCAGGCTCCCATCGGCGCAGAGCGACGGCAATTCGTTCCAGAATAAATCGATTCGTGGTGGGAATGGTTCCGAGTTCAGGGTGCAGGTCGAGCGGCAGCACGAAGGCATATGAGAGGCACCCCGGCCCCTGCAGGACCGTCCCTCCGCCGCTCGCGCGTCGAAGGATAGGGACGCCGTCTTCTTCGCAAGTGGTAACATCGACGTCGTCGACCAAACGAGAGGCGCGACCCAGCACCACGAAGTGACGGTCGCTCTCCCAAAACCGAAGCACGGGATCTCCACCCCGCTCGCCCAGTTCATCGAGTAAGGCCTCATCGAGTGCGAGATTCTCGACGGGGAAGGGGAGCGTCAGATCGAGCAGCCGGAGCGCACGCATGTTAGGACCGCTTCGGAATGAAGAGATGTGTCGGTGATCCGTTGCATGATTCAGCCGCTTCCATGATCGTCTCGCTCAACGTCGGATGCGGGTGAATCGAGGCGGCGAGATCTTCGGCGAGCGCGCCCATCTCAATGGCCAAGACGCCCTCTGAGATGAGCTCTCCCGCGCCGACCCCGCATAGTCCGACCCCGAGCACGCGGCCGGATTCGGAGTCCAGGATGAGCTTCGTGAGCCCTTTAATCCTGCCCAGCGTCGCGGCGCGACCGCTGGCCGCCCAGGGAAACCGCGCGATCTTCACCGCTTGTCCGGACGCCTGTGCTTGTTCTTCCGTGAGCCCGCACCAGGCGATTTCAGGATCGGTGAAGACAACGGCCGGAATCGCAGCGACGTCAAACGCGGCTTGGCGGCCGGCGATCACTCTCGCGGCGACCAGCCCTTCATGCGTCGCTTTGTGCGCAAGCATCGGTTCTCCCGCCACGTCGCCGATCGCGAAGATGGTCGGATCGGCCGTGCGCATCTGCCGATCGACTTGCACGAAACCTTTCGGTGAGACCTGGATCTTGGTCTGTTCGAGCCCGAGCTGTTCGGTGTTGGGTCTCCGTCCCACGGCAACGAGCACACGGTCGAAGATCTCGGTGCTCGCTTCCTCGGAACTCGTCAAGGTCGCAGCCACTCCCTCATCCCGTGTCTCCAGTTTCTCGACCGTGGTGTTCAGCCTGATGGATTTGAACCGGCGCTGCACACGGTGCTGCAGGGGCCGTACGAGATCCGGATCGGTGCCCGTCAACAGGCGCGGCAGCGCTTCGACGATCGTGACAGCCGATCCAAGCGCGTGATAGAAGGTTCCCAGCTCTAAACCGATATAGCCGCCTCCGACCACCAACAGACGCGCGGGCACATCCGGTACGCCGAGCATACCGGTGGAATCCATCACACGGGGATTGTCGAGCTTGAGAGATGTGGGAATAGCCGGCTGTGAACCGGTGGCGAGGATGGCATGGGCGAATGACAGGTCTCGTGTTCCGTCCGGCCCGGACAGCAGCAGCGTCGTCGAGCTCTTGAGCGACGCTCTGCCTTGAAGGACATCCACCTTGCGGGAGCTTGCCAAGGTCTGCACGCCCTTGCTCAGTTTGCGGACAATTGACTGCAGACGCTCTCGCAGCGCGACGAGGTCCAGGCGGGGCTTGTCAAAATGGATGCCCCACGCGTCCGCGTCCTCCGCATCGGTGAGCAGACGGGCAGCGTGTAATAACGCTTTCGACGGAATACATCCGCGCAAGAGACACGTGCCTCCCAAGGCCGGATCCTGATCGATCAATGCCGTGCGCAAGCCGAGATCGGCCGCTTGAAAAGCCGCCGCATAACCACCTGGACCTGCGCCGATCACTGCAAGATCGTAATGAGATTCGGCCATGGCCACCTCCCGTCAGGCCCCTGCCCGCGATCACTGCGGCAAGATTCGGGGCCTCACCGTTTCATAGCCCGAGGAACATCGCTTGAAAGTCTTCCAGCACTTTGACGATCTCGTTGGTAAAGCGGGCACCGACGGTTCCATCCACCAGCCGATGGTCGTAGGCCACGCACAGTTGCAGGACGCGGCGTGGCACGAATTGACCGTCACGATACACCGGCATCATGCGGGCCCGGCCCAGACCTAGGATGCCGACTTGAGGTGGATAGATGATGGGTGTGAACGGACCGGCTCCGATTCCACCCATGTTGCTCACCGTAAACGTCGCGCCGCGCAGTTCTTCCAGTTTCACCTCACGTGTTCGGGTGCGCTCGGCAAGATCGGCGAGTTCACGGGAGAGTTGTAGAAGATCCTTCTGATCGGCCTGATGGATCACCGGCACGATCAATCCCGCCGGCGTGTCCACCGCCACGCCGATATTATAGTAATCCTTGAAGATCACCTCACCATTCGTCAGGTCGAGTGAGGCATTCAATTGAGGATATTGCTTGAGCGCATGGACCACCGCTTTGAGCACGAGGCTGGTCAGTGTGAGCGTGGCGTCCTTTTTTTTGAATTCCGGTGCGTATCGTTTATGGAGCGTCATCAGGTCCGTGATGTCGGCATCCTGGAATTGATGGACGTGCGGGATCGTTGTCCAGGCCTGCGTCATGGTGGTCGCAATCGTACGCCGGATTGAGGGCAGCGCTTCCCGTCGCTCATGGCCGTACATCGTCCTGAAGGCGCGGTCTTTTTCTGACGGGGCGCCGCTGCGGCCGCTCCGTTGCCGTACGAACATTTTGACGTCTTCGGCGCTAATCCGGCCTCCGCTTTCGGAACCCTTCACCTGGGTGAGATCCACTCCCAATTCGCGCGCGAGCCGGCGCACAGACGGAGATGCAGGGACGGTGGCACCGGCGGACGATGTATCTGTAGGGGGTGGCACAGACGGGGTCTGTACTGTCGTCGGCTGCTCCATCTCTGACGGCGCCGCGGGCGGTGCGGCGTTCGGCTCTTCCCGTCGGTCGACACGTTTCGCATCCGGCGCTTCGACGATCGGTGGCGGATGCGGAGTAGGAGGCTCGGCCGGTCTCACCGGCTCCTGATTCTCGACCGACTGTGCCGCGTGTGCCGCGCCGTCGAGTTCAACCAACGCTTGCCCAACCTTCACATGATCACCTTGCCGTACGAGCAAGCGGACGACTTTCCCGCCTGCCGGTGACGGCACCGGTACCGTCGCTTTTTCGGTCTCGAGCTCGATCAGCGCCTGTCCCTCAGTCACCTGATCGCCCTCGTGCACCAACAGTTGGACCACGTCACCGCCTTCGACACCTTCTGCGAGAAACGGCAATTCGACGTTCATGGCATATCCTTCTCAGACTCGAACGCATCGGTATGGGTTACCGATGCCAGGGAGCGTCTTCTTCAGCCGAGATCCCAAGATCCCGCACGGCCTGCGTGACCACGCGCGCATCGAGAAGTTTCCGGCGAAACAGGGCATAGAGCATCGCCACTGTCACGTGCTCGGCATCGATTTCGAAGAACCGGCGCAACGCCTTGCGGCTGTCGCTTCGACCGAATCCGTCCGTACCCAAGGCGAGTAGGCCTCCGGGAATCCAGGGTGCGATTTGTTGCGGTACCAGTCGCACATAGTCGCTCACGGCCACACACGGGCCGTCAAGTGCCTGTGCCGTCCTGTGGAGATAACTCATGCGCGGCGGCTCTTCCGGATGCAGCATGTTCCAGCGGTCGGCTTCCATCGCGCGTGCGCGTAGCGTGTTATAACTCGTCACGCTCCACAGATCAGCGGCCACACCGTATCGTAGAAGAAGATTCTGCGCCCGTGCGGTTTCGTTGACCAGCGCGCCGCTGGCCAACACATGCGCCCTGTACTTCGCTCGATCGGGTGCCGGACGGAAACGGTACAGGCCTTCGCGAATCCCTTCTTCCGCGCCAGCCGGCATGGCGGGCATCTTATAGGGTTCGTTATAGAGCGTGATGTAGTAGGAGCATTCTTCCTGGTCTCGGTACATGCGCTTCATGCCGTCTTGGAGAATGACCGCCAGCTCAAACATAAAGGCAGGGTCATAGGACGCGATCGTCGGATAGGCGCCGGCGAACAGGTGGCTGTGCCCATCTTGATGTTGCAGACCTTCGCCTTCCAATGTCGTGCGGCCCGCCGTCGCGCCCAGCAGAAAGCCGCGGGCGCGCATGTCGGAGGCCGCCCACATCAAATCGCCGACTCGTTGAAAGCCGAACATCGAATAGAAAATGTAGAAGGGAATCGTGTTCACCCCATGCGTCGCGTAGGAGGTCCCGGCGGCAATGTACGAGGACATCGCCCCCGCTTCGGTGATGCCTTCTTCGAGTATTTGCCCGTCGGTCGCCTCGAAGTAATAGAGGAGGGAGCTCTTGTCGACTGGCTCATAGAGTTGCCCGATATGTGAATAAATGCCGTATTGCCTGAAGAGTGCTTCGAGTCCAAACGTGCGCGCTTCGTCGGGAATGATCGGTACGAGATGCTGTCCGAATCCCTTAATGCCGAGCAGGCGGCCCAGCATGCGGGCGAACCCCATTGTGGTGGAGACCGAGCGTTCGCCCGATCCTTCGAGGAATTCCTTGAACTGATCGAGGTTGGGTGTGTCGAGGGACTCGACCTTCACTCTCCGCTCTGGAATGGAACCACCCATTGCCTTGATGCGTTCGGCGAGGTAGGCGGCCTCGGGACTTCCTGCAGGGGGCCGGTAGAACGGCATCGCAGCCAGCTGCTCGTCTGAAACCGGGACGCTGAACCTCGTTCGGAATTCGTGGAGTTCCCGCTCGTTCATCTTCTTTTGTTGATGAGTGATGTTGCGCCCTTCACCCGCTTCGCCCAGACCGTAGCCTTTGATCGTCTTGGCGAGGATGACTGTCGGCTGGCCGCGGTGCTCTACTGCGGCTTTGTAGGCCGCGTAGAGTTTCCGTGGATCGTGACCACCCCGCAGCATCTTGTGGATCTGTTCGTCGGAATAGCTCTCCACCATCTTGAGTAATCGAGGGTCTTCCCCAAAAAAATGCTTGCGCGCAAAGGCGCCGCCTTCGACGGTGTATTTTTGGTACCACCCGTCCACGACTTCTCCCATCCGTTTCACCAGGATGCCTTCATCGTCCTGGGCCAACAATGGGTCCCAGCCGCTGCCCCAGATGACCTTGATGACGTGCCAGCCCGCGCCGCGGAAGATCGCTTCCAACTCCTGAATGATCTTGCCGTTGCCGCGTACCGGGCCGTCGAGGCGCTGGAGATTGCAGTTCACCACCCAAATGAGATTGTCGAGGCGCTCGCGAGACGCAAGCGTGAGGGCGCCGAGGCTTTCCGGTTCATCGGTTTCGCCGTCACCGATAAACGCCCACACACGCTTTCGGCTTGTGTCTTTCAGACCGCGGTCTTGCAGGTAGCGATTGAAACGCGCTTGGTAGATCGACATGATCGGCGCCAAGCCCATCGACACTGTTGGGATCTCCCAATAGTCCGGCATGAGCCAGGGATGCGGATAGGACGATAAGCCTCGTCCTCTGGCGGTCACTTCGGTCCGGAAACGGTGCAGGGCTTCCTCCGACAGGCGGCCCTCGATGAAGCTGCGCGCATAGATCCCGGGCACGGCATGGCCTTGGAAGTAGATAATGTCTCCACCCTGGGGCGCGTCTTTGCCGTGCAGAAAATGATGAAAGGCGACTTCGTACAGGGTGGCGGCCGACGCATAGGTTGAGATGTGTCCGCCGATCCCCGGCCGCTCCTTGTTGGCTTTCACGACCATGGCCATCGCATTCCAACGAATCAAGCTGCGGAGGCGGCGTTCGAGTTCGAGCTTGCCTGGGTAGGGCGATTCCTGCGATGCGGGGATCGTGTTGATATAAGGCGTGTTGACTGCTGCGGAAACCTGTGCGCCCCGTTCGCTTAGCCGGTCACGGAGTCGTTCGAAGAGAAACGTCGCCCGCTCGAGACCGTGCTGCTCAAGCACGTAATGCAGCGAGTCCACCCACTCGCGCGTTTCCTGCGGATCGGTGTCAACCTCTGGTCGGGCTGTGCGGTCCTCGTCCATACGCGCCTTCAGTGAATCATGCCTTGTTCCACATCCTACCCTATTGTCGGCCCTTGAGTCGCTTTCCACATGATGCGTCTCAAGATCGTTGGACCTTTCTTCTTACCAGCGGTCTCCGAGGTTTCCGTTGGGGGGAATCAACGGCAGCTGTCTTACGGACTACCTCCTGTGACATAAATAGTCGTATTGTTATGCCGAAATCGATAAGCAGAGTTGATCCCGGCAAGGTCCGGCTTGAAAGAAAGCGAACTGAGCGTATCCCTCAAGAGCCGCATTGCATGCCCTCACGAAGATATGACAGACTGAATTCCTACTTGCTCGTCTCTTCTTTGTGAGCTCACGAAAGGGTGTTGGTGCGTCCAAGAAGCATTACTGTATCGGTGTTTGATGGGGAGCCAAAGTCTACTCTTTCGTGCAAAAAACCAGAGGTGAACGATGAAAACAAATGTCACGGCAGAGCTTAAGAGTTTTCTCGAGATTCCGTATGACGAGCTCGAAGAAATGAATCTCAAGGTGGCGCGGTGTGCTGAGAAGGCTAGCGCGGAAAGTCTCGAGCGGGAATATACGGCCTGGCTAAAAAAGGAAAAGCACATCAAGGCCGTGACGTTGTGTTTCTCGGACATCGAGGGGCGTCTCCACATGCTCGACTACGACAAAAAGTTTCTGTTGGAGTCGTTGGGCAATCTCACATTCGACGGCTCGTCCATCAGGGGGTTCACGCCGCAACATGAGTCGGACCTCCGTCTTGCCGTCGACTGGTCATCCATCCGCTATCTTCCAGCCGATGTGATTGGAGCAGGGAAGGTGATCTTTTTTGCGTCTGTATTGAACAGCGATCGGACGCCGTATCGCAGTGACTTCCGCGGTATGCTGAAATCGTACACGGAAAATCTGAAGAAGAAGGGCATTACGGCATATGCTGCTAGTGAAATTGAAGGCTTTCTTGTGGAAGGGCAGAACGCCGAACAACGATACCGCCAGAATGGGTTCAAACTTATTTCGACGGGTGGGTACTACCACTCGCTCCCGATGGACACGCTCCGCCAGTTCATTGACAAGTCGGCGGAGGCGCAGCGCGCACTGGGCTTCAAGAACGAAAAAGATCATCCGGAGGTCGCGCCGTCACAGTTCGAGATGAACTTTTCCTATGCAGACGCTGTTCGCGCGGCAGATCACGTGCAGCTCTACAAGTTGATCTGCCGCCAAGTGGCTCGATCCATGGGGCACACAGCCACGTTCCTTCCGAAACCATTCGTCGGGATCAATGGGTCCGGCATGCACACTAACTTCTCTTTGAGCAAGAACGGCAAGAATATCTTCTATGACGCGAAGGGGAAGGATGGCCTTTCCGATGTGGCATGGGACTTCATTCTCAAACTCTTGAACCATGCACCGGAGATCTGCCTCGTGTTTAACTCGTCGGTCAATGCGTATCGCCGTCTCGATCCGCACTTTGAAGCGCCGAACCAGGTCAAGGTTTCAGCGATCGACCGTGGTTCCATGATCCGCATTCCAATGGCCAATGAAAAGACGGCGCGCATCGAACTACGCTCAGTCGCTCCCGATGCGAACCCCTACCTCGTACTGTACACGATGCTCAGGACCGGCTTTGAGGGGGAGCGTTTGGAAAAGGAACAGACAACCGGCGACCGCGCTCGATTCCTTCCAAGTAACATCAATGACGCGATCGCCCTCTTTAATGAGTCGAAATTTATTGCCGATATCCTCGGAGAGGATAGCAAGCAGAAATATTCTAGCTTCAAGCAGCTAGCGGCGGATCGATCTCCGAAGGAGCTTGGCACGGTGGTGAAGGCTTCGGAAGTTCTCTTTCACCACGAAGTCACAAACCAAATGCTCTGGAATCAGTTCTAGGCGATGTTGAATTCCGTGTAGCGATCAACTCGCTATTCTTCACACAACGACGGACGATTCGCAAATCTGAGCCTTCCAGTGCACGGGAAAGTGGGGTGGAAGAAGTCCTCGATTGCGCGGCTCAACGGGAGCGGATATCCGTTCAGTCTCGAACCACTGGAAACCCCGGTCTGCCACATGACGGTGGTGGCTGATCTGGACGGCAATTCCGTGACGATTCATCGGAGAAAGGCGAGCTGAGGGTGGTATCCCACTCTCACCCTTCAGGCTTCGCGAAAACCTGGAAGTGCTGCTGCTCCACGACGGTGTAGTCATTCATGAGCCGATAGCCGGCTGTCTCCATTTCGAGTCGGACCTCTTCTTTTGCGGTTCGGTGACCGAACATACCTGAGACAAATCCGCGAGGGTGAGAATCAAGAATTGCCACTCGCCCGCCAGGTCTCAGTGACGAGGCGAGGGAACGAAAATAGGCCACTCGATCCTTCATGTGATGGTATGTATCGCAACTGAACACGAGGTCAACGGGCTCGGGAAGTCTGGGATCGTGCGGTTCGGCTCGGACCGGCCGGACGTTTGGGGTCCCCCGGGCGACCATTTCCTTGAAGATCATATTCAGTGCGGTCTCATTGATCTCAACTGCGTAGACCGTTCCTCTTGCGCCAACCGCTTTGGCCAGATACCAGGTGAAATAACCTCCGCCGGCCCCCAAGTCTGCAATCCGTGATCCCGGTGTAATCGCCAGCTTTTCCACCACGCCTTGTGGTTTCTGCCACGCATCCCGGGAGGGATCGTTCAAGCGCTGGTAGGTCGACTCGGCGCAACCGGCCAGACAGAGAATGCCCATTAGCAGCACGGCAACGCGTTTGCAGGGGAATAGGATGGGGTTCATGTGACAATCCTTTCTGGCAATTGTTTTCGGCGTCGGATGATCGGTCGGACGCTCGTTTCATCACGATTCAGGTTCTCGCTCCCGCCAATATCGGTCCTTCAAGTTCGACGGTTTTCGTGATCCGCTTACGGTTTCCCGGCCTCGCGATGCTCCTCGGATGGATTTGCAGCGGCCTCCGCGATTGCGACCAGGATCCCGTCGCGGAGCTTGAATGAGCCCAAGGCGGCGATGTGTTCGCCGGCACTTAGGCCGGTGTAGATGACGATCTCGTCGCCGATCATCGATCCGCTTTCGACATCACGAGTATGCACTCTGGTCCGGCCATCTTTGTCAGGTGCGATGACGAACACCTGGTCATTTCCCGGTCCCTTACGTAGCGCGCTGACCGGTATGGCCACGAGGTTCCGCGTGGGGCCCACCGGGATCCGAACGCGCACCGAAGCTCCAGGCGCCGGGATGTTTCGGGTCCCTTCAATCCTGGCGCGTACCACAGCGTTCCGAGTCGTCGGATCGACGCGTGAATCCAAGGCGACGATCTTGGCTGGGATGACGGGGGAATCACCGGCTGCAAACACCTCGACGGTCTCACCCACACGTAAGTCGGTTGCCACCTGCTGCGCAACCGTGAAGTCGACATGCACCGCTTCGCCAATGCCTTGAAGGGTTGTCAGAAGCGTTCCTTCATCCAGGTATTGACCAGGATGGACATCCGCCATGCCGACACGCGCGCGGAACGGGGCACGGATAGTCTTGCGGGCGATAATCGCCTTGGTGCGGGCAATCTGGGCCTGTGCGATATCCAGGTCTGCGCGCGCACGATCGACTTCTTCTTGAGTCGTGGCGAGTTCATGGCTGAGGTTTTGCCTGCGAGTGAGGACCGTCTTCGTGAGCGCGGCTTGGGCCTCTTGCGCCCGAAGTTCAGCCTCTTCAACTGAGACGTCGAGCGCGACCAACAGTGTGCCCGCTTCGACGAGCTGCCCGGGGGTCAGTCGGACCTCTCGGATCGTTCCGGCCAATTCGTTTTTCAGCGTGATCGAACGCAGGGCGAGGACCGTTCCGATCGACGTGGTGGCTTGGCGGTGGTCGATGGCGCGTGCCACGGCGACGGTCACCGCCTCCATTGGCTCAGGCTGATTGACCGAGGCGGCCTGCTCGCTCTGGAACGATTGGTATTTCCATGCCGCGAGGCCGACCCCGACGAAGAGTACCAGCGTAACGAGGAGAACTGATCCAATCCAATTGTTTTTATTCACGATAAATGTCTGAAACGCCTCCCAATCGAAACGTTCTCTAATTAAATGTGAGCGTGATCCGTGTGCCCAATGATGGTATCAGATTTGCCGGTTTCCTTGCGCCTGATTCTCTGACCTCCGAGGTTCAGTCTCACATGGGAAAGAGGTTGGTTGAAGATTGAGCCGGATATGTATCGAGCTCGGGGATTAACCAGGTATCGCACAATGGTGGCTGTGCTTGGACAGAGTATAAAATAGACTGATGAAAATGTTCGGCGAGGTTCGCCGATGCTCCAGTTGGTGACGATACTGGTTGTCGCAACCGCTCTCGGTGCGTTGAGCGGATGGTCGGCTGGATTCGCTCAGGTTGATTCCACCACCCCTCCCGTTCAGTCGCAGACCCCGGCCGTGATTTCCCAACTCCAACCGCTCGTCGCCCCACCCAGCGGTATTTCGGCGGCTCATTACGCCATCGACCACCAACCGCTTGGCAACACAGTCAGAATCGCGCAGCAATACGAGCTTCATGGGTGCCGGACACAGAGGAGGTGTACCGAGTACGCGCGATTTGGCGACTCAATTCATGCGACCCCCGACGATCGGCCAGCTCTTTTGCGATCCACTGGGGGATGATATTTCCTGTTAAAGCTGTTTCTCCTCCGGACTCTTTACGCCCAGCTCGAGTAAGCGCTTCTCCAAAAACCGTCGTTCGGGTTCCTGCTTGGTGAGCGCAAGAGCTCTTGTGTATGAAGCGCGAGCCTCCGCGTTCTTTCCAATTCGTCGACAGAGATCGGCCCGTGTCGCGTGCGCCAGGTGGTAGGTTGCCAACTCGCCGCGGGCCAGGAGTTCATCGACCAACTCCAAGCCTTTGTCCGGTCCATCACGCATGGCGACCGCTACGGCTCGATTGAGCTCGATGATTGGCGAGGGCTCCACTCTGAGCAAGAGGTCATAGAGTGCGACGATCTGAGCCCAATCCGTCTCAGTGGTGCCGGGTGCCTCGGCGTGAACCGCGGCAATCGCCGCCTGCAGCGTATACGGGCCAAAGCGTCGTGATATCAGCGCTCGTTCGATCAATCTCACACCCTCTTGGATGTGAGCCCGATTCCATAATGCCCGGTCTTGCTGTTCCAGCAACACGAGATCTCCTGTCGCCGATGTCCGCGCCGTGCGCCGTGATTCGTGTAACAACATCAGGGCCAAGAGGCCCATGACTTCCGGTTCAGGTAAGAGTTGCAAAAGGAGCCGGCCAAGACGAATCGCTTCACCGGAGAGATCAGCCCTGGTCAGTGAGGTGCCGAACGAAGCCGAGTACCCCTCGTTGAAGACGAGATAGACGACATGCAGCACCATATCCAGCCGGTCAGGCAAATCGGACGGTGGCGGCACTTCGTAAGGAATGCGCGCGTCGCGGATCTTCGCCTTGGCGCGAACGATTCGTTGAGCCAGAGTGGACGGGGTAGAGAGAAAGGCTCGTGCGATTTCTTCGGTGGTGAGGCCGCAGACCTCGCGGAGTGTCAAGGCCATCTGTGCTTCCGGCTTGAGAGCAGGATGGCAGCAGGTGAAAATCAGTCGGAGGCGATCATCCGCAATATGGTCGTCTTGCTGCTCCAATGGATCGTTGGTTGCCGTCTCGATCTGTTTGGCCATTTCGTTCAAGGAGGCGTCGTAACGGGCACGCCGTCGCATACCGTCGATGGCCTTGAAGCGGCCCGTGGAGACAAGCCAGGCGCGGGGATTGGCCGGGATTCCATCACGCGGCCATTGTTCCATCGCTGCCGCAAAGGCTTCATGGAGCGCCTCCTCCGCTGCATCGAAATCGCCCAGCAAGCGGATCAAAGTTGCCAGGACTTGGCGGGAGTCAGATCGATACACCTCATCGACCCTCACCCGCGCCTGCTTGCTACGATCGTCACTCATGACTTCAGTCGGCGCAGCCGTGTTCCAACTCGCGCATCGGTCGCACCTCGATGCTGCCGATGCGGGCGGCAGGGATTTTTGAGGCCACCCGGATGGCGTCGTTAAGATCCTTGACGTCGATCATGAAGAACCCGCCCAGCTGTTCTTTGGTTTCGGCAAATGGTCCATCGGTGGTCGAGGTCTTTCCCTCGCGCACTCGGACGGTCGTCGCGGTTTCTACCGGATGGAGCGGGGAGGCAGTGATAAACCGGCCGAGCTTCTGCAATTCCCCACAATAGGCGATCGATTCGTCCGAGAGCGTCTGCCGCTCGGTCTTCGGCAGGACGTTCAGGATCTTCTCTTCCACATAGACGAGGCAGAGATATTTCATATGGGACTCCTCATAATGGTTAGAAATGGTGCAACGCCCGCTCACCTGGTAGTCGTCGAAGTAACACGAAATCGACAGGGCACTCCGCGAGGCACGACCGGTTGCTAATCCAGTTAATACACGATAACCCGTTTTGGAGAGGAGAGATAGACGAAGAATATGCCGGTTTGGGCTGGAGGGCACACCGCCGTCTTCACGGCGGCGTGCCCTCCACTCATGAAGCTTTCACGTCTGCGCCCCACGACACATTGGCTGGACACCATTGCCAGACACCGAGGGTGATGATGCGGGTCAATCCCGCCGGAATGCAAGCAAGGCGGTTGACCTCCACCTTACGGTTGATCAACCTGGTTGGGTCTCCACAGCGCTTCAAATAATCATCAGCCTTGATCTCATGAAGGTTCGCGTGAGGAACGAAGAATGCGGCCACCGGAACGGGCAACACGGCGATGGAGGAGTCGTCAACACCCTGAGACCCTGAGCAATGGATGCCGGTTTTTGGGTAGGTGACGTCATCATGAACAAGAGCCGTCGTGCAGCCTGCCAGGAGGAGGGATGCACTTGCTGTCAGTACCAAACATCCGCGGAGAGCGTGCTTCCGAGTCATGTCTTGCCTCCCTTGTAACCAGTCGTGTCTGCTAGACGAAGTCTACGCAGACACGTGAACGCGGTCAAGAAAGTGTCTTGATCGAGGAATACTGCTTGACGGCGAACTGGAACGACGGTATCCCAATGGCCATGAGTCAGCCATCCACCAGTCTAGCCTATGGTTCCGTCATGCTCGCGGCGGTTTTGTGGGGCGGTTCGATCGTGGCGCAGAAGATGGCTCTAGGGTCCTTCTCGGCGGTCGAAGCCTCGGTTCTTCGGGATATCGGAGGATTGGCCATTCTGTTGGCAACCTGGTGGTCGCAAGAAGGCGGGGCGATCAAGCTAAGCCGTGCGGACATTCTCTTACTTGGTCTTTTAGGGCTAGGCGTATTGGGAAATCATCTGCTCATTCTCATGGGGCTGAACTATGTCAGCGGCGCGGTCGGTGGTGTGATCATCGGGTCGAGCCCAGTCGTGACCGCCGTGCTCTCGGCCATGATGATTCAGGATGTGCCGTTGCGGGCGGTCTGGGCCGGTGCGCTACTCTCCTTCGCAGGTGTCGGATTGGTCTCCGTAGCGGGATTTCAAGCAACCGGCGAGCAACCACTACTCGGGAGCACGTTGGTTTTTCTTGGGGTCGTGAGTTGGGCACTCTATAGTATCGGCAGCCGAACCATCATGGAACGGATCTCGGCGTTGACCGTGAATTGGACCACATTGATGGTCGCGACTATCCTGCAAATCCCACTGCTTTGGACCGACCACAAAATGATGAATACCGGTCTTGGCTCGGTGACGATATCCGATTGGCTCGCGCTGGGGTATCTTGTTGTCTTCGCCACGGCCGTGGCGCAGCAGGCCTGGCTGTTTGGCGTCAAGGGTATCGGTCCCTCCCGAGCCTCGGTTCTGGGCAATCTGACCCCGGTCGCGGCAGTGGGAAGTTCCGCGCTAATCTTAGAAGAATCAGTGGGTTTGATCGAACTCATCGGTATTGGCCTTATCCTGGCCGGTGTCTATGTTGTCAATCGGCAAACAGCTGGGCTAAATAGCTAAGACCCCTGTCACGACACACACTCTCGATCCTGGTCCCGATATTAGGGTATGATACCAACTCGGGCGGATCCGGATCCGCAGTTGCTTCGCGGACCAATTGTCGTCGAATGACCGACGGTCGTGTTCCTTCACGTCGCGGACTGTGATGACCACTAATTATGCCCGAGTACTGATTCCGGTGATCCTCACCGGGACGTTCCTTGTCGATATGTTCATGCCATGGGGGTATGCGGCGTGGGTTGTTGGGGATGCCTTCGCCGTGTTGTTGGCGCTCTGGATTGAGTGGCCGAGCGCTCCCTACGTTGTTGCGGCCATGGGGACCATTCTTTTGCAAGTAGGATACACACTGTCTCCTCCGGGCATTCCACAGGACATCGCGACCTTCAATCGAATTTTGGGAATGGCGCTCCTCTGGATTACGGCGGGGCTTGTGGCTCGAGCGAGAAGGGCAAAACTCGACGATGCCACCAGGCGACTGGGTGCTATCGTGGAGAGCAGCAGCGATGCCATTCTGAGCGTCACCCCCGACGGATTCGTGACTACTTGGAATGCAGGTGCAGAAGGCATTTTCGGATATACCGCCAGCGAAATGATCGGTCGTTCGATTCTGACACTTGTTCCAGCCGATCTTCATCAGGACAAAGTCCGGTTGCTGGCCTCAGTGCGGGGAGCGCAGACTATTCATACCTATGATGCAGTACGGTTGACGAAGGACGGCCGCCGTATTGATGTGTCAGTGACATTATCGCCGCTTAAGGACACGGTTGGTCAATTTGTGGGTGTGTCGAAAGTCATCCGCGATATCAGTGAGCGGAAGCGAGCGGAGACACTTCTCCAGCAAGCGCATGCCTCAATGGAGATGAGGGTTCATGAGCGAACCTTCGAATTGAGCAACGCCAACCATTCCTTGCGGGAGCTTTCCAGTCGGCTGATGCAGGTGCAGGAGGAGGAGCGAAGCCGGCTCGCACGCGATCTGCACGACGAAATCGGACAGTTGCTCACTGCGCTGAAGATCGATCTGCAAGAAATCCAGAGTCGTGGGCCCGGAGAGGTCCGTTCCGGTTCTCTGACGGACAGTTTGCAGTTGCTGGACCGGCTACTGACCCAAGTGCGAACCTTGGCGCTGGATTTACGACCGTCACTGCTCGATGATTTGGGCTTGGTTCCCGCGCTTCGATGGTATGCGAACCGCCAGGCCGAGCGTAACGGGTGGGTGCTCGCTTTCTCCGTTGACGGAATGGTCGGCCGAGTTCCGGTCCCTCTGGAGGTCGCTTGTTTTCGGGTCGTGCAGGAAGCGATGACCAACATCTCTAAGTACGCGAGAGCCAGGACCATCGATCTTACGTTGCGTCGGCAAGATCAAGAGGTCATCCTCATTATCCAAGACGACGGTGTAGGATTTGACGTGATGGTGGCACGCCAGCGTGCGCGGGGGGGGGAAAGCATGGGCTTGCTTGGTATGGAAGAGCGTGTGCGATTGGCCGGTGGCACATTAGCTATTTCGTCGACACCCGATCGCGGGACCAAACTTCAACTTTGTTTCCCGCTCACCCAGCACGATCAGGCCGACCAGCACGGACCGGTTGAGGTGATGTCCCCATGAATTGTCTCCGGGTGCTTCTTGTAGAAGATCATGCGCTGGTGAGAGCTGGGATGCGGGCTCTGCTGCAAAAAATCGATGGTCTCGAAGTCATCTCGGATGTGGGAGATGGATGGGAAGCGGTCAAATCCGTGCAAACGGATGCTCCTGATCTCGTACTTATGGACATTGCGATGCCGGGATTGAATGGCCTTGATGCCACCTCGAGGATCGTCAAGGAATCCCCAAACACCCGAGTGATTCTGCTGTCGATGCACGCCAACGAAGAATATCTCCAGCAAGCCTTGCAGGTCGGCGCCTCGGGCTATCTATTGAAGGGTGCGGAACTGGCCGAACTGGAGTTGGCCATCAGGACCGTGGGTAAGGGCGAACGATACCTCACTCCGGCGGTCGCAAAGTATGCCATCGAAGCTTACCGGGGAAAGTCCGACGGCCCATCTGGTCCGCTGGCCAAGCTCAGCATGCGCCAACGCGAAATCCTGCAACTCATCGCGGAAGGACGCACGACAAAAGAAATTGCGAGCTATCTCAATTTGAGCGTCAAAACGGTCGAAACCCATCGATCGCAGCTGATGGAACGGCTCGAAATTCACGATGTGCCGGGACTCGTCCGCTTCGCTATCCGTGTTGGACTCATCCAGCCCTACTCTTAATCTTCTTTTCAAATCCTCCACATTTCGACGATCGTTCCGTGAACTTGCCAGGGTTTCTCAGGAGGTCTCCTGCCTCTCTCTAGGGGTTTCCCCGATTGGCCTATTCGCGCTATTCTGACAGGTTGTCTCTCAATAACTAGGCATATTGTTGTACGCATTGATCATGAGGTAATAGATAAACCATGAAGGCGCGTGCTGACCCGAGCTCTCTTTAAGTCAATGGTGATCACCGGCGAGCTGTGGTTCTGATTCGTTCCTCAACGATCATGAAACACGAGTGGGGCATACTTAGAAAGTAGGCGGGTTCTCAAGAAGGACTCGCTGGACGAAAAATTGTTTCCCATGAAGGTTCGTCTCCCTCCTTTGCAGCAGGAATTCACAGAGACCAATCTTTTGGACAGCGGAAAGGAACGGCCATGGGCTCTGAGCAGTGCCAGCTGTCCCGACAGCTCCGGCAGGGTAGCTAGGGAAATAGCAAATTGCTCAGCATTATGAGCAGGCAATCAGACCTCTGACAAAGAAAGGCATGTACTATGAATGTAAAGGGATTCATTATTGAAGACGACCAGGGAAGAGAGCTGGTCATGGTGTGTCAACAGCCCTATGCCACATCGGGGAAGACTTTTGCCCTCAGGGGCTGGCAGCGGCGGCGACTGGTCCCTCTGCGCTGTACGGAACCGGAGCTTCGAAGGATGGTTGGCGGAGTGCTGACTACGCTTCACGACTTGTTTATAAGTCTCCCCAGACCAATCGAACATAGATGCCGCTTCTTTCTATGCGGCACATCCTGTGATATCTGTTTGGGGACTGATGCAGAGAGTTCCAATGAGTCGAGTGAATGAAATAGCGGAAGCGAAGGCGAGGGCGATTTCTAACGATCGGAGATGTGCAGACGAGTGCTGTGTCGATGCGATGCCCCTCTTGCTTCGTGGTCTTTACAGTGCATAGAACCGCATCGTTGCGGACCTAAGAGCAGTTTGCAGCTCTAAAGATCCACCGGGGGCAATGCCCCGCTGTAGCAAGTATTTCCGGTGACTCGCCAGTGTGTCAGTGGGAACCGCGGAGAACCACATACACGATGCTCAGCTTGCTACCTGGCTCTCCTCGGATACGCAGGTCCTCATCTTAACAAGGTGGGAGCTTATGGATCATTGATCACGGGGTTAGTGTATCGCTTTTTTCTCAGGGGCATGCGCTGTCAACCCAGAGCATCCGACTGAGCTAGACGGTAGAGCATAAGCCGCCCTGTTACCAAGCCTGCCGATGCGGTTCGAATTTTCGTCAATTTGTCGCTCACTGTCGCACTGATATCCATGAGAAATGTCCTCGCCGTGCTCCACCCGGTTGCAGTATGATACGACTTCGCTGACTGAGAGGCGTTCCGTGTTGAAACAACGCATCGAAGATGTCACTAAAACCAACCAGAAATTCTACGAAGCCTTTGAGAGTCTCGACATTGCGAAGATGGACGAGGTCTGGACGCATCAAGAATATGTCACCTGTATTCACCCTGGCTGGACCATTCGTTCCGGGTGGCCCGCCGTGCGTGATTCCTGGGTGTTGATCTTCAACAACACCTTCTCGATGAAGTTTGAACTCACCGATGTGATGGTCCAGGTGGCAGGCGATATGGCATGGGTCATCTGTGTCGAGAATCTTACTACCCAACAATCGGATGAACCGCAACAAGTCAAGGTGCTTGCCACAAACCTTTACGAACTCATCGGCAATGAGTGGCTGATGATCCATCATCACGGGTCGCCGGTGATGGGGTGAGGGGGAATGCGGGCGGTGCTCGCTCAATGCGCGCAGAGGGAAGACTACAAGACCGCCCGCTGGAGAGAAAGAAACGAGTCGACATCGTAAAAGAGAGGCGACAATTCTATCGCAACGTGCTCATGACCCACCCCATTCGCCGAGCAACGCCTCACACTGTCGATCAACTCGTTCCGCGGCTTAACGACAATCGTCAGTTCTAAGGACAGCAGGCGGATATCTTTGTTGCTCGGCAATTTTTGAGTGATCGTCTGTTCGCAATGAATCAGTATTCCTCATCGCCGAAGACCATGCCGGGAGCGCGGCGGGCTTTGCGCAACAGTACCCGACCTTTTCATCGATCCTCGTAGTCCCGATGTATCTGCTTAGCGACGTGTTTGTTGCGTCTCATGTATGGCAAAGAGGTATCGGAACTGTGTTGCTCAAATCAGTTGTCGATACTGCTTGTGCGGCCGGTGTGGTTCGTGTGGTACTAGCGATGGCTATCACGAACACTTCGGCGCGACGGCTCTATGAAGCGTTGGGGTGGCAAAGAGACGAGTTCTATCAGTACGGCATCTCGCTGTAACTCAGGACTACGGGTGTCAGAGCTTTGGCACAGCGGCGGGGATTTCGTCTCTGCGGATGGTTTTCATCCATTCGGCGGCGATGGTATCCCGTTTTTCCATGGCCATGCCCGCATAGGCGTGAAACATCTGAGGCCCACGACGGCGGCGCCACGTGAGGAAGTTGAGGAAATGATCTTTGCAGACGGACCGTGTACCGGCCGGGGCGTAGGGGTTCGCTAGGCAGTTTGGCACGCAGCAATGTATGTCCTGCACCTGATCCTCTTGTTATCTTGTACAGTATGCCGTCCAAACCTGTCGGTTTTCAAGTCCGATGTCAGTCTACTGCTTGACCTTCTTCATCCGCATAGGGTAGGAGTGCCGGATGCGCAGGTCCGTTTTGTTGGGTTGTTCTCTTGTCTTTGTCGCTCTGTCCGTCGGCTGTGCCGCCTTTTCAAGGGAGAGCATTCGGTCGAGTAGCTCATTTGAGGAAAAATCCTTCCTGTCAGCAGATCTCCTTCCCCAAGGTATGGCGGTCGGTGATGTCAATTCACACGGGGCCTTACTTTGGTTGCGTACTGACGGACCAGCATCGGTTCAGGTTGAGTGGGCACCAGTCTCAATGTGGGAGAGGGCTTCGAAACTGGCGTCGGTAGTGGCCCCCGTATCGAGAACAGCCTACGTGACGACGACTGCGGAAGCGGATTACACTCTGGCTATCACTCTTGACGGTCTGAGCCCTTCGACGCGCTATCGTTATCATATTTTGAGCGGTTCTGCCGACCAGACCGGAAAGCAGCTGGCGGGGAAGCTTGCAGCCGAGGGAGAATTTCTCACCCTGCCAAATGAGAAGACCTCCGTGCCAGTGACGTTTGCCTGGAGCGGAGACCTTGGTGGCCAAGGACGATGTCGTCAGGGAGCAGGCGGCTATCCTATCTTTGACATCATCCAGCGACAGGGGATCGACTTTTTTCTATTCCTCGGGGATACGATCTATGGTGATAATCCCTGCCCTTCGCCGCCGAACGAGCCCGGAGCCGATTTCAAAGCCACGACGCTGCAGACGTATCGAGTGCGCCACCGCTATCAACGCGGCGCCGCGGCGCTCCAGCGATTTTTGAGGACGGTGCCTGTGTATGTGGTTTGGGATGACCATGAGGTTCGTGACAATTTCTCAGGCCCGTTTGATGAGCAAATGCCAGCAGGCCGGCAGGCGCTCCGGGAGTACTGGCCGATCGCTTCTCCCGAGGATGATCCGAATCGGATGTATCGGAGCATTCGCTGCGGAGCCGATCTTGAGCTCTTTATTCTGGACACGAGGCAGTATCGGAGCCGGAACGAGGATCGAGATGGTCCTTCTAAAACAATGCTCGGGACTGCACAATTGCGATGGCTGCTCGACGGACTTCGCGCGTCCACCGCAACGTGGAAAGTCATCGCGACCTCTGTTCCCCTGTCGGTCGTGAAAGGTGGTGTAGGCAACGATGGGTGGGGAGGTGAACCGAACGGCACTGGTTTTGAGCACGAGCGGCAGGGGATTGTCGACGCAATTCTTGAACACAAGATCAAGAACGTTGTGTTCCTTGCGGGAGATGTGCATTGGGTACAGGCCAACGCCTATGATCCTGATCAGGACGGTGTCATTGATTTTCATGAGTATATGGTTGGGCCTCTCTCGGCCAGGCCTGGAAGGCTGACGGCGGCAAGCGAGACGCTGCATCCGAGGCGGTTGATCAATGAAGCAGGATACCAAAACTTCGGCCTGGTCCATGTCACGAAGAACGTGCTCGAAGTAACTGTGATAGACGAGGCGGGCCAGAAACGATTCCATCACGTCGTGGAGGCGCGACCATAGGCCTACGATACTGCCCAGCCCCCTTGCATTTGCTGCAGACGGCCGGTTACGGTACGGCTCTCGAGGTCATTCGTCAGATCCACTCCAATGAAAGAGAAGGGGAGAATGTTATGTCAGGAATGATGTCCGCCGATGAGATTTTTTGCAAAGCTGAAGCGGCGGCCGTAGCAGCAACCGGGCCTGATGAAAAAGCTCTGCAGATCGATTATGACGCACTGAAGGAAAAATTTCGCAAAGCGTTGGGTGACCGTAAAGTTGGACTCTGTCACGTCAATAAATTTCTGCCCGAGGGGTACGAAGATCAAGGTCGGTTCAATTTGGCATTGCTCACGGTGGGGAACGTCTTGTTCGATATCGTCATAGGGGATTCTTACTTCCGCTACGATGTAGTGTCGGTTGGGCAATTAGATAAGGTGCAGCTGATCGATGCGATGTGGGACAATAAAGAAAAACGCCAGGAAGAGCCGTTCCTGAGCCTACGCCTTATGCACGGGGATGAAGCCCATCTCTTGTTGGCCTTAGACGACGAAGAGCGGGCGAGCCTACTGAAATTTGCTTCGGCGGTGACGGCGGCACGAAATCCAGAACGCTGAACAGATGGTTAGGACGTCTTCAGCTTCATATCTCACTGGATACTGATGGTTGTAAGGCAGTAGAGACTGTCAGCCTGTCTTAAAGCGGCTACTAGTGGAATGTTCTTTGATGACTCTCGCCGGGTTTCCGCCGGCTATAACCATCGGCGGTATGTACTTATTCACAACGCTATTGGCCGAAATAACCGACCCCCTTCCGATAGTCACTCCTGGAAGAATGATGGAGTTGGCCCCGATCCAGACATCATCCTCTATTTTAACGGGTTTACTCTGGCCGCTTGTATTGATTCTGTTTTCGATGTCCATAAACGATAAGTCATGTCCGTTACTGTCAAAAATCTGGCAGTTTGCGGCTATTAAGCAGTTACTGCCAATTTCGACCAATTCGTAAGCATGTATGCAGGTTCCATGTATTCTCGTGCGGTCTCCTATTCGTATGACTGCTCCTGGTTTGTCGGCGAAAAGTTTTACGGGAGAGTGCATGTTAATATGATACCCACGATTCCGTGAATTGAGCGTTACTCCATCGCCAATACATAATTTACTCCCGTCTCGGATATCAATTAGAGGATGGCCATAGAGATTAAGTTGTCCCAAGATCTCTATGTTGTGCTTCCGAGAAAGCCATTGAGCAAAGAATCTATCCCATGCGTAAGATAGTAACATTAGTGGATGATTGGTCATTACGGTTATGATTCTGTGGATCACGGATCGTTCCCCTTATAAAGCGTCGTATTTACCTTGGGCAAGAAAGGAATTCAGAGATCCTCTGCGTAAACATATTCGGTTATTCATCGCGCCAAATCGTTCTGTATTCCAATATGAAACTCATGTCAAGTCTTGAGGAATGGATCGATCCTCGTCTCATCTTATGGTGTATTCATATGAGTACAGCGAACCATGGTATTGTTTTGCGAGAAGCTCATAAGTTCCTCATTTCATAGTGTCATCGAGGATATATGCAGGACAAGGATGCAATTGAAGGACCTACTCGTCTTTCGAGAGACAATAGAGAACATCGCTGATTTCGAGGTGTCTAATTGTTGAACAGTTGTGACGAGCATCAAGCCGTTGAGATGCGCTATCAATCTGCATAGTTCCATTTCTCGCAGGGACTTAGGTGCTCGGTTGAGGTATCTCGCCAGATCAGGCACAGCTTCGTTTCATGGCGGTTGCCAAATGTATCCATGTATGAGACGACTCCGAGCGTCACGATGAACCAGTCTTTGCGCTCTAGATACATACCCTGCTCGTCGGTTAGTGGAGCCATCAAGGAAACGGTCCTCGACACGATAGAGCCCGAATCAATTTCACCAATGCTTTCACTATCAGTCTCTAATTTCAACGGCATCTCCCAATCAGGGAGCTTGTTCGAAGGCCAGACCGTCATCACCAGACGAACCTCAGTCCTCAGGGCGGTGGAGGAGCCGGTATTAGTAAAGAACACCATTGCTTTTGGGACGTTATGTTGGACGAGGGGGCCGACAATGGTCGCCTCCCGCACCTTCACCCACGCACGCTCATTACTGTGATGCGGCGTTTTTCTCATCAGCATAATCAGGGAGGCTGTTAGCAGAGCGAATGCGAAGAGGAGAGTGATGAGGATGCTCTTCCAGCTGGCTTGATCGAATCGCTCTTGTTGTCGCGTGTTATTGGAGTTGGGCTGGCTAGGGCTCGTCATTTGTTGTTCGGGATGGGCGCCATCATGCCAGACACCGACTTATACTCTCCCCGCCGGGTCATGTTGCGATCAATCCGCTCCATTCGCAAGGGGAAAGTCAGCCAGTCTGCTTGTGAGGCTGATTGCCCGATAACCTTGTCTGAGAGAATCCAGCCGCCAGTAACTGCTCATTAAGACTTTTGGCTGGGTGTTTGAAGCTCAGTCCGTCTTCCCGCAGAGAATTGTTCTTTCTGTCGAACCAGTTGTCAACTTGGCTCACATCACTCTCGCTTTGTAACCGTGATTCTTTCCACAGGCATTTCCGGCGCGTCAACGGGAGAATCATTGGCGCGTTCCGCCTGACGGAGCCATCCTGGCCCTTAGAACGTTCAAAAGTGTGCGGCATGCGTGCCTTACTGCCCCTCCAAAAGCAGCATATTTGGATTATCGAAAATGAGGTAGTTTTGAATCCAACGCAGAAAAGATCAGTCTCTTCCGTCTAGACCGAATGTCATATTTCCGATCTCGATGAGATCACGGTAGTGATAGTCGACTAAGGAGGGAGTCACTATGTCAAACGCCTCACATGCGTCCGCACTTCCTATCGCATCAAAGCACCTCGTCAATCAGAAAATACTTGATCGAATCATTCTCCGACCCAGCATCGATGTGCAGGGTACGAACATGGACGGCGAGACAGTGCTGTTGAATCTGAGTACCGGCCGGTACTACACGTTGAACCGGTTAGGCAGCGTCATTTGGGAGCACTGTACTGGCGACAACACAATCGGCGACATCCATGCAGTCCTTTGTGACCGTTTTGATGTCGCTCCAGATCGAGCCCTCGATGATCTCGTCACTCTGGTCAGCCAGATGATCGAGGAAGGGCTACTTCAACAGGAAAGGAGGTGAAACAGCATGGAGGCACAACAGAAAGAGTCATATGCCCAACCAGTTCTTGTCAAGCACGAACTATTGCGGGATATCACCGCAACCCGTTCGGGCAAAGGACATAAGAATGTGTATGAGAATTGGAACAATTGGAGCAATTTTAGTCATCGGGGTGGCCGTCATTAAAGATTAGATAGGCCGGGAGCTGGCTGTTTCGCAAGAAGCAGCCAGTCTACCTTTCAACCCACGTCGAGTAGGTGAGCACCGAGTTCGACTTGAGGAGAAGCATGACGAATTGTGTAGTCGCCCAGCCCATGACCGAGTATCTATTCTCTCTTTACGGCAAGTCAGTACGCTACGTTACGACGTCTCCCTCCCTTGCTACGCCAGTGAATGAATTGCTGAAACACTTTCGGCGAAACTCGCTCGATGAATCCGTTCCACTCGCTCTGTGGTTCCAAGCTGTTACGAACCGAGCTGATATTCCTCTGATCATGTCGCCGTTGGCGCGTCGACTATATTCGGGAACCGGCCAAGAGCTCGGGGAGCGACGGCCGACAGGGTTGCCGTACGAGATGTTTCATGACGATGGGCGTTTAATAGCGGATTTTTCCGATGTTGGAGTGCTGGTGATTGATGGTAAGCAACGTCGAGCCGATGGCTATTTGATCAAGCCCGAGTCTATTCACGAGAGTCTGATTGAGTACTTGTTTCATCTTGCCTTGATCGAACTCTTGCGATGTGAAGGGCTTTATACGGTTCATGCAACTGCGCTGGAGAAATATGGTCGGGCGGTCTTGATTCCAGGGAATAGCGGACGCGGCAAGACGACATCGTTTCTCTCACTGCTTCGATCAGGTTACCGCTACCTTTCCGACGATCATCCATTGATCAAAGACGCCGGCACACATGTTGATATTTTGCCCTTTCCAATCAAGATCAACGTGACCGAAGAAACGATCGCGTTTTTCCCAGAACTCAGAAATGCGCCTAATCACATACTACACCCTGGTTTCCCTAAGCGAGGGTTTTACGCGGAGGAGCTCTATCCGACCTCGGTGGGGGAGTGTTGTCATCCAGCCATCATGCTGTTCCCCCATATCGTCGATTCCACTCAGAGCCATTTGGAGCCCATTCCAAAGAGCCACGCAATGGAATTCCTCCTTCCCCAGGCCTTGTTGGTCTATGATTCTGAGGTCGCGAGACGAGAATTCCGAGTCTTGGCGAAACTCGTTCAACAGGTGGATTGCTACCGGTTGCACTTTGGCCGAGATGTCCTCGACCTCCCGAAACTCATCACACCTCTTCTTGAGCAGGCGAGATGATGATGGCACGGCCCATTGACCGTCAGTTCCCGCTGTCACCAGAATCCGAACTCCTGGTTTGGTGTGCCCGTACGGTTTTGACCGATGATCTCAAGGCCTGTATCAGGCAAAGAGTGCAAGGATCGCTGGACTGGTCGATCCTCGGTGAGATGGCGGAATATCATGGCGTGATCCCGCTATTGTACAGGAATCTCTCCACAGTCGCGTCCGATCTCGTGCCGGCCGAATCATTAAGCCGGTTGCGACACAAAACCCAGGTCGGAGTACTACTTAATAGGTCCCTTGCCCAAGAACTCATCACGCTATGTGAAACATTCAACGCGCGTGGAGTCCCGGTCATTCCGATTAAGGGGGCCACCCTTGCGGTGTTGGCATATGGCGATCTGGCCCTTCGCGATTTTACCGACCTCGATCTGCTTGTTCCCGAAGCCTCCGTCGCGCAGGCACAGGCTATCCTATCGACGCTGGGCTATGACCGAAGACGGGCGGAGGCCGAGTTGAGTGAGGCGCGCCATGATGATGGGCCGCATCAGGTGTTTGTCAAGCCCCGGACGCTGTGTCGCGTGGATCTGCAGTGGCAGATGGTCCATCAACACTTTGTCTTTCGATTGGATCGCCCAGAATTCTGGAGACGGCGGCTCTCTGTGATGTTCGAGAACCACACGGTTTCTGGATTGGCGCCTGAAGATCTACTGATTGTGCTGTGTGTTCATGGGGCAAAGCATGCCTGGGAACATCTCAAATGGGTATGTGACGTGGCCGAACTCCTTCGCGCCCAACCTGGTCTCGACTGGGACCGGATTGTGCGGGACACGTCGGATTGGCGCTGCCGACGTTTGGTTTATATGGGATTGTCGCTTGCACGCCTGATGCTTGATGCTCCTCTCCCTGAGGCGGTGCTTGCGAGGCTCAAGATTGATACAGAGGTCCAAGTACTTGCCCACCGAATGCCGGCTTCCTTGCTGTCGGATGGCTGTGATGGAGTATGGGAAGAACAGGCAGCTGCACTCTATCTCTCCTTAAAGGATTCATGGTGGGAGCGCTGGCGATTTGGCTTGCTGCTGTGTCGTGCTCATAGTCGTGTGGCGGCAACTCCTCCTCGGTGGGTTCGCTGGCGCACGACCCTCGCTTGTCTTTCTTGTGTGATAGTTCCCCTTCATGGAATGCTCAAACGGCGTCTTTCACCTGCAATTCGTGGAGCGATTAATCGTTGGGTTGCACAAGGTGGTTAGATTGAATCCTTTATGGGTCGACTCGTGAAAAAGTATCGAACCGTGCTCCGAATAGGTCTGATCGTAGTATGGGTTCGTCTCTTGTTGCGAGTCAACAGTTTGCCGCTGGTGCTGGAGCGTTTAAGTCTGCGTTCACGGACCGTAAAAGCTGACGATGCTGCAATGAAGAGTCTAATCTACTATGTGGATCGTTGGCTCAAGCTATTTCCCTATAACGAAAGGGGAAACTGCTTTCCACGGGCATTGACGCTATATCGACTTGCTCGGCAACTGGGATACCCGGTTCGTTTTCATTGTGGAGTAAGAAAAGAAGCGTCGAATCTCGACGGCCATGCGTGGCTCACACTGGATTCCGAGGCATTTTACGAGCCGGGTAAGCAATGGCAATACTTCACCATCACCTTTTCGTACCCTTCCGATTCAGTATCGGGCGTGAGCCGGGTGTCTGCCAGTCACGGTCCACAACTCAGAACCATGAAGCCCTAAAGACTTTTGCTCCGTGGTTCCGTTGCCCATGAATATCATGATGAATCGCATAGCCCCTTTTCTAAGTACAGTCCATCGTGCGCTTTCATTCGTATGGCAGAGCAGTCCAACTTTAACTATCAGCAGTATCGTGCTGCGCGTGATCCAGGGACTTCTTCCGCTGGTGATGCTGTACCTTACGAAATTGTTGATCGATGCCGTGACCGAAGGACTGAAGACTCCCTCGGACGAATCTTCCTTGACTCGCATCATCACGATCCTTGCGGGGTTAGCAGGTCTGGCGGGTGTCAGTGCCGTGCTGAATGTGGCGGCTGGCCTAATTTCCAAGATACAAGCCCAAACCGTTATGGATCACATGTATGGGCTCCTTCAGGCGAAGTCGATTGAGGTCGACCTTGAATACTACGAAAATGCGCAATATCAAGATACGTTGCATCACGCGCAGCAAGAGGCTCCCTACCGACCGATCGCCATTCTCAACGCCTTGCTTCAATTGGGGCAAAATACCATCTCAGTACTCTCAATGGTAGCCATACTGTGGTGGCTGCATTGGGGGATAATTCCGGTCTTACTACTGACGGCGATTCCCTACCTTTTGGTGAGAGTACAACAGTCCAGCCTGCTCTATGCGTGGGAGCGCAAACGCATCCCGCTCGAGCGCAAGGCCTGGTACGTCAATACGCTGTTGACACAGGCCACGGCGGCGAAAGAAATCCGGCTGTTTGATCTGGGGCCTAGATTGCGAGAATGGTTTCAAGAGGTCCGATCGGTGCTACGCGGGGAACTAATTGCCTTAGAGCAACGTTGGGCGGTCAAAACTCTTGTCGTACAAATCATTGGTGTAGCAGGTGTATTCGGAATCTGCAGCTTTGTAGCCGTTCGAACGTTCCATGGGCTGCTCACTGTGGGCGACCTGGTCATTTGTTTTCAGGCCGTGCAACGGGCTTCCGGGTATCTGGAGGGATTGGGACAGAGTGTGTCGAACCTCTATGAGAGCAAACTGTTTCTCGCCACATTGGATGAGTTCTTGAGTATTCAGTCTCGATTGCCGAAGGTAGCACATCCGAAACCGCTGCCTCGTCCCATCGCGCAGGGAATTGTGTTCGACCATGTATCATTCCAATACCCGCATGAAGAACGGGTGGCGATCAGGGACTTCACTTTTTCGATCAGACGTGGCGAGCATGTGGCATTCGTCGGGGCCAACGGCGCTGGAAAGACAACATTGGTGAAGCTATTGTGTCGTCTATACGATCCATCGGGCGGGCGTATCACACTCGATGGGACGGATCTGCGGGACTACCTCATCACCGATGTTCGAGGTATGGTCAGCGGGATTTTTCAGGATTTTGTGAAATTTCAACTGTCGGCAAAAGAGAACATCGTCATGGGTGTGAGATCTTCCGACGTTGATGATTCCGACGTCATCCACGCGGCCAAGCAAGCCGGGGTCCATGAGGTCATCGAACGCTTGCCGCAGGAGTATGATTCATTGCTCGGTAAGCTGTTCGATGGTGGATCTGAACTGAGCATCGGGGAATGGCAGAAAGTGGCGCTCGCCCGCGCGTTACTGCGAGATTCGCAAATTCTCGTGCTCGACGAACCCACCAGTGCAATGGACGCCAAGGCAGAAGCAGAGCTGTTCGAGCGGTTTCACGAACTGGCCCAAGGTCGCATTGCCATTTTGATCAGTCACCGGCTGTCGACAGTGAAAATGGCGGACCGGATCTTCGTGGTCGATGAGGGGCAAATCGTGGAGCAAGGGACTCACGATGACTTGATGCGACGGCAAGGACTGTACGCCAATCTCTTCCTGACCCAAGCCCAACATTATCAGTAGCCGTGGTGCCTCCCAAATCCAGCGTTGGGCGAGCTCATGCGTCCTTTCCAGGTCTCGGAAGATGATCAAGAAAAGTCGTTGGCACTCTCAGTGCACGCGTGATTGCCTCATCACGTCATGGGGCCGTAGCCATCAGGTGGCGGCCAAAATGTGATCAAGAGGTACTTGGGACTAGCACGCTACAGCGTTTCTTCCACCACAACGTAAGGAACGGTAGCGTCGATATCAATCCTAACGAAACGCTGCTCATTCTTTTGCTGCTGTGGTCCCGCACGCGTCTCGAGGTATACATACACAAAAATCGCGTACTTACGTTGACTGACGGCAAGAATGTCGGTGGTCAACCCGTCAGCAACGGTAGCAGCCCCTCCCGCAGTCAAGTTTGTCACATAGCTCTCTGTGTTCTGTGACCATACCGGAATCCAGTAGTCACGATCGACATAGTGCATGCCCCCGCTTCGTGCCCAACTTTCGACAGAGATGCCAAGATACGCGGTAGCCAAAGCTGGTGCGCTCTCGGTGTCCGTAAAGCTGGCGCTTGTCAGCCATTGCACATAGGGCCTGATGCTGACTTGCGCATCGCCAAATTCGGCCAAGAAGAACATGCCGGCACCGACGATGGCGTAAGAGCTCTGGCCGGAGTACGAATAAGAGTTGCACCCAAGTTTCCCCTCCTGGATGATCTGCGAATCCGTCGAATAAATAATGGCGTGCGCCCTGGTTGCTTCCACGCGTAGCGGTAATACCGTGACCAATCCTTAGTGTTGTTACGGTCAGGCCCGTAAACATAATAAATCCCGAGCTGTTGGGATAACCGGCTTGAATAAATTGTGATATGCGATCGTCAGTATCGTCGAGGAATTGATTTTCTGGAAGACGCCCCCGTGTAAGCGCTGGCCGCGAACAGGAAGCACATCTTTTCGAAACCCATCCATTTGATTGCGAATATATTTTTGAATTGGTTGGCCGCTGGGCGACTTCCACTTTGGATCGGCAGCATTGCAGCCTGTCCGGATAAATCGTGAGTTGAATGATGCGACTGTCAAGGATTCGACGGCGGTCTTCACATCCCGTTCACCGATTTGCTCCCTCCTAAGCGGTGCCTTCATCGCGACTCCTTTCTGATCAGCCGGTCGGGGTGTTATCGTGCTAACGGATTGTCCTCAGTAGAGCCGTCCACTTCACTTGAAACACAGCGCTAATTTTCATTCCCGCGGCAGAGTTCTCAGCAGGGTGTTCGTCGGTGGCCGACTAAAGTCATCGGCACTATTCGTACTTCTCGAAACATTGTCAAGTCGTGTCTGCCTCAAGGAGTGGAACGGAGATGAGGTATGGATAACGTGTACTTCGGCTCAGTTAAGGACGACACCGCCGTGGGTTCGTCAACCAGAGTCGCGGAGTGATGAATGCAGAAAGAGAAGCTCTCGATCTGAAGTCTAGTCTTGGCTTTCGGTGGAATTTCGACGAAGCCGTTTACGTAGGAGGGCGAACGACTTTGTCAGAGAACTGTGAGCAGCAGTTGAACATGAGCGGTCTCCAGAGGGCTTAGAGTCGCCGGTGGTCTGATACAAGGGCTTTTCTATGGCATAAAACCGGCTTACGTCTATCCAGGCCTCACATCCTATTGAGGTCCGCTCTGTGTGGGTTGGGCGGGCCTGCCCTCTGCGAGAGGAATTGGATGAGAAGATCACCGTGATGTCCTATTCTCTGTATCCCTTGAGTCACCGCCGACTAAACACACAGATTGTTGAATCTTTTAACTAACGCGCATCTTACAACGCGCCATTTCTTGCGACCTATACCCCACTCGTAGGTGTGCTTTTTTTCAGTGACTCTGGAGACGTCGTTCGAATCGGTCGAAGTGATTAGATCGGGGCCTTGCTCCGACGCTCTCTTATTGCACCAGCAAGGAGAATGCCACGAGAAGGCTGTAACTGTGGGGCTAGAGCGCTCTGTTCATCGCGGTGATTTTGAAAGAGAATGTGGAATCCATATTCCCATGCAGATCGAGGATCTGTATCTGGAACGATGCAGCGATGTATCTCAACGTGAACATCGGAGGCTCAAGAAGGTGCGCCCCATCCTAATACTCTCCCGCGTTGACTTCTCTGACTCGTTCAGCCGGGATGTTGAGGGCGGCCAGGAGGTAATCTTTAAACTGGTCGCTGTATGGTTGGAGGGCGAGCGCTCGTTGCATACAGTAGAGCCACGCATCGCGCTCCGCGTATCCGATGGGGAACTGTTTGTGGAATCCCGGAATGCTGATTGGCCCATAGTGTTGTTGATAGAGCTTGGGGCCTCCAAGCCAGCCACACAGGAAGTAAGTCAATTTCTTACGCGAATCGGTGAGATCAGACGGGTGCATGTTTCGGATGGTTTCGGCTTCCGGCAACGTATCCATATTCATGTAAAATGCATCAACCAATCGAGTTATCCCAGCCAGTTCGCCGGCCTCCTGGTAAGGGGTCGTGCGGATGTCATCTTCCTGCTCATGAAGTGGCATACCTACTCGCCGGATGTGGTGTTACGGCTTCGAATAGATAGGTAAGGTGTGGACGATGGCCTCGTGTGGCGCCCCGTCGATCTCGACCGAGAGGACCGTGTCGGGTTTGCTGAAGTCGCGCAGGGGAAATCCGAGCGCAATGACCTTCTTGAGCTGAGGGGAGCGAGCGGCACTGCTGATCCAGCCCACTTCACGATCGCCGCTATGGAGTTTAGCGCCATGTGGTGGAACGACCGAGTCCTTGAACACCAGTCCGACGAGCTTGCGGCGCACATTGCCGTATGTGTCCATGCGCGCCACCACTTCTTGTCCTGGATAGCACCCTTTATTCAGACTGAAAGCTTTGCCTTCAAGGTTGGCCTCAGGTGGCACAATCTCTTCATTCAAATCGGGTCCGGCCTTGGGGAGGCCGGCTTCCAGGCGCAAGGCTTCTCGTGCCTGGCTTCCGACGGCTTTGATCCCGAATTTCGCTCCGGCCTGCATGGTATTGACCCATGCAGTTGGCAGGCTGTCTATGGGGAGTAACACTCCGATATCCACCTCGCCCGTTTCTTCAGTTCGTAACACGAGGGCGTGAGACCCCCCGATCTGTGCGGTGACAAAATCAACCGGCTTTAAGTCCGAGACCTCGACGCCGAAAGCGGATTGCACTACGTGAGCAGCCTTCGGTCCACTGATCAACAATAACCCCCAACTCTCGACGCAGTTTTCGATCTTGGCTTTGGTGCCGTAGAGGAGGAATTTGCGCAGAGCCTGAAATGTCGTGTCTCCGATTTCCCCGACATCTTCCAACATGACCGCCTCGGTCTGCATATACAGACGGAAGTACGTAAGCATCTTCCCCTTGTGAGTTAGCAGGCTGGAGTAGCGACCTTGCCCGGGTTGAAGCGGAAGAATGTCGTTGCTGATGACGCTTTGCAGCCACCGCACGCGATCATCGCCCGTTACTCTGAGCTTGCCACGGTGGGAGAGATCAGCTAGCCCCACAGCCTGGCGGACGGCGCGATGTTCGGCAGTTGCATCGCCATAGTGGGCGGGCATTTCCCAGCCAGTGAGCTCCTCAAAGGTCGCCCCGAGTTGAGTGTGTTGTGTATGAAGCCGGGATTGTTTCATCGATTTCTCCTCCGACTTGGTGCTTAACGTAGATCGCCCAGAACTGGCGCGATGACTTCGTCCACCAGGCCTTTGGTTCGGGCAGAAAATTCATTGCGGGAGACGATCTTTGTGACTCCAAGCGCCTTGGCACGGTTCCAGGTCTCAACCTCTTCGTGATTGGCAAACGCCAGCGTCGGAATGGCCTTCAATCGCGGATCGGCCTTCAGCCTTTCCAGCGCCTGGAAGGAATCGAGGGCCAGATCGTTCAGATTAAGAATGATCATCCCGGGGTTGGTGGAAAGGGCCTTCTCGACGATATCTTGCTGCACGCGGGCCTTCTCAATGCGATAATCGGTCTGCCGCAGTGCATCCCGGACTTTGGTATAGAAGAAAAGGTCAGTAATGGCGACGAGAATGGTGTGTTGCATGGGGGATGACTTCAGTTCAGTGAGCTGATCAACCGTCCCAGCGCTTTTCGGGCAAGCGCATAATTCGGGTCCAAGATGAGGGCTTTTTTGTATGAATCGATGGCCTCAGTCCAGTTCCCCTTGCGCTCGTACACGCGTCCAAGATTGAGGTGCGGATAGGCAGGGCTTTCGTAACGCTTGGCTTGCATCGCTTTCTGGAACCACGTAATGGCCTCGTCGAATTCGCCCTTCTCAATCAGATAGGCGCCAATGTCGTTGTAGGGGTTGCCAAAGTCAGGATCTTGCGCGATGGCTTTGTGACATTCCTCAATGGCGTCATCAAGTCGTCCCATGAAACTGTAGGTCCACCCCAAGAACGTGTAGGCCTCGGCAGTCGGATGAGTGGCGATCGACTTCTTATAGAGGTTGACCGCCTCTTCGAGGTCACCCTTCATTTGCCGCTCAAAGGCCTGCTGGAACAGATCCCAGGCTTGGCGTTTATCTTCCTCACGCCCTTCACCCTGTAACAAAAAATCTTGCACGTCCATGGTCAGGCTGTCGAAAAACGTTACCGGTGTCGTGCTCAGCCGCTCAATCCCTCAGCGTACTGCACGGACGCCTGCGGGCTCCCATTTTCTGGGGCGTCGCCAGAGGACTCTTGTGACCAGACTACCGGCCGCTTAGGGTTACGGGATTCGTTACTCTTGTTTCAGTTTCTTTTTGATCAACTCCGCGCCATACCGGCCGGACAGCAGCATCGAGCCAAAGGCGGGGCCCATTCGCGGCGTGCCGTACACGGCGGCGACGGCCAGACCGATAATAAAGCAATTTTGATATACCTCTCCAGTACGGTCCACGACCTCTTCTTCAGACCGTGCGACCCACATGGCACCGTTTCCCGGCACCTTATTGTAAAGGTTCCGTTTGTGAAGGAGTTCGACCACGACAGCATCATGGCCGGTCGCATCAACCACGATCTTACTCTCAAGGGCAATAGGATCCACGTGGATAATGTCATGACCAGCCATCTCGACGGTGGTGCTGTTGACGACGACCCCTTCCAGCAAGCCGTCGTTACGGAGGATCAGGTCCACCACTCTCGTCAGGTTCATCATCTTGGCACCGGCATTGTACGCCGCAGCAATCAGAGCGCCGGTGGCATGGGGAGGATCGACCATGTACATCCCGTCGCATTCCTTGATCCTCTTGCAGGGCACGCCGATCTCCTCGAGGATTTCATTGGCCGGTTCGCAGATGGTCGCCTTGTTCATGAGGTATCCGCCGGACCAAAATCCTCCGCCCAGAGCCAGGCTTTGCTCGACAAGCAGCGTGCGAAAACCCATTTTTGCCAGGTCATGCGCGCAGATAAGCCCGGACGGTCCAGCGCCAACAATGATCACGTCGCTCTCGATCAGCTGATCGAACTCTTTATAGTATTCCCGGGCGATCTGCCGGGTGATGTCTCGTTCGCGTAAGGGAGCTGGTCGTGGTTTGGCCATAGGGCACTCCTACCGGTAGATTTCAGAGCCGGTCTTCTTAAATTCCTCGGCTTTCTCCTTCATGCCGATTTGGATCGCCTGTTGTTCGTCTATCTTGAGTTGGGCTGCGTAGTCGCGGACGTCTTGGGTGATTTTCATGGAGCAGAAATGTGGGCCGCACATCGAACAGAAATGCGACACCTTGGCGGCGTTATCCGGGAGCGTTTCATCGTGAAATTGCTGCGCCGTCTCCGGATCAAGGGAAAGATTGAACTGGTCTTCCCAGCGGAACTCAAAACGTGCTTTTGACAGCGCGTTGTCCCGCGCTTGGGCGCCGGGATGGCCTTTGGCCAAGTCAGCCGCATGCGCAGCAATTTTATAGGTGATGACGCCCGTCTTAACATCTTCGCGGGTCGGCAACCCCAAATGTTCCTTGGGGGTTACGTAGCACAGCATGGCGCAGCCGTACCATCCGATCATTGCGGCCCCGATGCCGGAGGTGATGTGATCGTAGCCGGGCGCGATATCGGTGGTCAGCGGTCCCAGTGTATAGAACGGCGCCTCATGGCAGGCCTCGAGTTGTTTCTCCATGTTGGCCTGGATCATATGCATGGGAACATGGCCGGGCCCTTCGATCATGACCTGCACATCGTGCCTCCAGGCAATCTTGGTCAGCTCGCCCAATGTCTCGAGCTCGGCAAACTGTGCGTCGTCGTTGGCGTCGGCGATCGAGCCTGGCCGGAGCCCGTCACCTAAACTGAAGGCGACGTCGTAGGCCTTCATAATCTCACAGATCTCCTCGAAGTGCGTGTAGGCGAAGTTCTCCTGATGGTGAGCCAGGCACCATTTCGCGTGGATCGACCCGCCGCGCGACACGATCCCGGTCGTTCGATTTGCGGTCAGAGGGACGTATGCCAAGCGCACGCCCGCGTGAATCGTGAAGTAATCAACGCCCTGTTCAGCCTGTTCGATCAACGTATCGCGGAACATTTCCCACGTCAGGTCTTCGGCCTTCCCGTTCACTTTCTCAAGCGCCTGATAGATCGGCACCGTTCCGATCGGTACCGGCGAATTGCGGATGATCCATTCCCGTGTTTCATGAATGTTCTTACCCGTCGACAAATCCATGACGGTATCGGCGCCCCAGCGGGTGGACCAGATCATCTTCTCGACTTCCTCTTCGATGGAGGAGGCAACGGCGGAATTGCCAATGTTCGAATTGATCTTCACCAGGAAGTTACGGCCGATGACCATCGGCTCGCTTTCCGGATGGTTAATGTTGGACGGAATGATCGCGCGGCCGCGGGCGACCTCATCACGCACAAACTCCGGTGTAATATTCCGAGGAATGTTGGCGCCCCAGGAGAACCCCGGATGTTGTTTCGCGCCACCATGACCGTTTTGCGACACGGCCTCGAATTCCGCTTGGCGAGATTGGTTCTCGCGTATCGCGATAAACTCCATCTCCGGCGTAATGATGCCCTTCCGGGCATAGTGTAACTGCGTGACGTTCATCCCCGGCTTTGCCCTCAAGGGCTTGCGGATGTGTTGAAACCGGAGTTCGTCCAGCTTCGGGTCAGTCGCGCGCGCGCGGCCATAGGTCGAGCTGACTTCAGGAAGTTCTTCAACATCCAGACGGCTCAGCACCCAAGGTCGCCGCAATGGCGTGAGGCCCCCGCGAACATCGATCGCGACGGAAGGATCAGTGTAGGGACCTGAGGTGTCGTACACGATGACAGAGGGATTCGTAGATCGCGTTCCATCCGGTCTTTTGGTGGAAGTGAGAGTGATTTCTCGCATTGGTACCCGGACGCCGGACTGAGTGCCATCCACATGGACTTTGCGCGACGCCGGAAAGGGTGCTGTGGTCAATGGAGACGATGGGATGGGCAGCTCATTCCCGTTGATGGATCCGTTCGTATTGGGATGGATGCTCATAGCGAGATCCTTTCGTAGGTGGTCGAGTACATGAGGCCAAATGCGTGCAGCACCTGCCACTAATAAAAAAGCCGCTTTCCCAGGAGTAGGGAACGCGGCTGAATCCTCACAAGATCCGCTGTCGTCCGGCTTCCCTACGCTGGTATTACCCAGGTCAGGTTGTGAGGGTCGTCCGATCGTTCGGACTCTCAGCCTCAAGGCACCCCTAGCTCTAACTACTGGAGCTGATGGTATTACTCGGGGGTGAGTGAAGTCAATCGGCTATTAGACCCATTCCGTCTGCTATCCTTTGGGGGCGGCTGACTAGGACTTTTCCTCGGAGGGCCATTCATTGATTGTGCAGGGAGCCTATCGTAAAATGATATGCTTTTTCATTCGGAGGAAGGTGTGACAGCTACCGCGATATTACCCAGATCGATCGTCGAATATCAGGCGCTATCAACGGAAGAATTGTACCGCCGAACAGTGGCGGCGAAGCAAGCGCTTGGTGAGCGAGTCATGATCCTAGGCCATAATTACCAGCGGGATGAAGTGATTCAGCATGCGGATTTCCGTGGTGATTCGCTCCTGCTCGCCAAGCTGGCCGCCGAACGGTCCGAGCGACCGTACATCGTCTTTTGCGGCGTGCATTTTATGGCCGAGACCGCGGACATCCTCAGCCGTTCTGGGCAAACGGTGATTCTGCCCGATATGGCCGCCGGGTGTTCTATGGCCGATATGGCGGCAATTGAGCAGGTTGACCAGTGCTGGGAAGCGTTGGGACGCGTGGTTCCCGTGGAAGACACCGTCATGCCGGCGGTCTATGTGAACTCCGCGGCGGTGCTTAAAGCGTTTTGCGGAGAACATGGGGGGATCACGTGCACGTCTTCCAATGCCAAAGCCGTGATCGACTGGTGTTGGGCCAGGCGAGAGAAGATCCTCTTCTTTCCCGATGAGCACTTGGGTCGTAACACGGCGAACAAGATGGGTATCCCTCGAGAACAGATGATCGTGTGGGACCCCTATCAGCCCAACGGCGGAAACACCAAAGATGCCATCAAGCGAGCCAAACTAATCCTCTGGAAAGGTCACTGCAGCGTCCACCAAATGTTTCAACCGGTTCATGTGGATTACTTCCGTAAACAGTATCCGGACGGCAAGGTCATCGTTCACCCTGAGTGCCATGAAGATGTTGTGAATAAGGCGGATCTCATCGGATCGACGGAGTTCATCATTCGCACGGTGACGGCCGGACCGGCCGGCACGACGTGGGCGGTCGGTACAGAACTGAATCTTGTGAATCGATTGAAGCACGAACTCACCGACAAAAAAGTGTTCTTTCTGTCATCCACGGTCTGTCAGTGCGCCACGATGTTCCGGATTGATGCGGCACATCTCTGCTGGGCCATGGAGAATCTGGCCGAAGGCCAGATCGTGAATCACATCGTGGTGGCAGAGGACGACAAGCGTTGGGCGAAGGTCGCGCTTGACCGCATGATGGCCGTCAGTTAGCGAGATCGTGAAAAGCGCCTCCAGCTGCGTTCTCGCGTCGCTCAACCCCTCAACGTACGCAACCCTGTACGCCTCGGGCTTTCGCTTGACGCAGCCTTGCTAGTGGACGTATTTGACGATCCGCAAGGAAGGGTAAGGACTAGTACCTCGCCAGCCATTCCGGTATAGTCCCTCGATCCTGTAGGATTATGCCGTAACTGCCCAGATCACAGTATCGTTATGGATTACAAATCAACGCTCAATCTCCCGAAAACCGATTTCCCGATGAAGGCCAATTTGCCACAGCGGGAACCGGAGATGCTCGCCTGGTGGGAGCAACAAAAGCTCTATGACCAGATCCAAGCAATGGGCGAGGGACGGCCTCGGTATGTGCTCCACGACGGCCCCCCATATGCGAACGGCCGCATCCATATTGGGCACGCCTTGAACAAGATTTTGAAAGACATCATCGTCAAATCCAAAACCATGGCCGGCTTTCATGCGCCGTATGTGCCGGGATGGGACTGCCATGGGTTGCCGATCGAGCATCAGGTCATGAAGGAACTGGGCGACAAGAAAAAACACTTGGATGTATCGGCAATTCGTAGACTCTGTCGTGAATATGCCGAACGATACGTCAACATCCAGCGAGACGAGTTCAAGCGACTTGGGGTGTTGGGAGAATGGAGCCATCCGTACCTCACCATGACCCCGGGCTATGAAGCGACGATCATCCGCGAGTTCGGGAAATTTGTCGAGCATGGCGGGGTGTACAAGGGCCTCAAACCCGTACTGTGGTGCACCCACGATCAAACGGCGCTGGCGGAAGCAGAAGTCGAATATGATGATCACACGTCGCCTTCGATCTATGTAAGGTTTCCGGTGGTCACGTCGCCGTCCGTGTTCGCAAAGACCTTTCCCGGGATTTCCTTTCTGGATGACATGAAGCAGGTCTCTGTCGTTATCTGGACGACCACGCCATGGACCTTGCCGGCCAATCAGGCCGTCTGCCTTCACCGTGATTTCGACTATGCCTTCGTCCACGTCGGTGATGAGCTGCTGATTGTGGCAGAGAAACTGCTGGAAAACGTCGCAAAGGCCTGTGGGCTCCAGGATTACCGTGTGTTGGGAGTGAAGAAAGGCGGGGAGGGGTTCGAGGGGTTGGAAACGCAACGTCCCCTTTCCACCGGATTGTCGCCCATCCTGCTCGGAGACTTTGTGACCCTTGATCAGGGTACCGGCTGCGTACACATCGCGCCGGGTCATGGCATGGAGGACTATCTCCTCGTCCTTGAGTACAACGCCAAGGCATCACCCGGTGAACGGCTCGAAATTCTGGCGCCGGTCGACAACGGTGGACGATTCACGCCGGTCGTGAAGGAATTCGCCGGCCAACATGTCTTCAAAGCCAATCCGAAGATCGTGGAATATTTGCAGGCCAATGGACGGCTCCTCGGCCATGCACAGTTGAGCCATTCATATCCGCACTGTTGGCGATGCAAGAATCCGGTGATCTTTCGAGCAACCGAGCAGTGGTTCGTCTCCATGGAGACGAATGATTTTCGAAGGGAGGCACTGGCGGAAATCGAACGAGTCCAATGGATTCCACGCTATGGTCGGGATCGGATCTTCGGCATGATTGAAAACCGTCCGGACTGGTGTCTTTCGCGTCAGCGGGTGTGGGGTGTGCCGATTCCGGGGTTTACGTGTTCTACATGTCATCATGTCCTTGCCGACCCTGTCGTGATCGAGCATGTCGCAGCCTTGATGGAATCCAAGGGGGCCGATGTCTGGTTTGAACGATCCGCCGGTGAGTTGTTGCCCGGGGGAACAGTCTGCCCAAAGTGCGGTGGAATACACTTTGAAAAAGAACGGGATATTCTCGACGTGTGGTTTGAGTCAGGGGTGAGCTATGCGGCGGTGGCGAAACCGAAGCAGTGGTGGCCGGCTGATTTGTATCTTGAAGGATCAGATCAACATCGCGGCTGGTTTCATAGTGCCCTGTTGGCCGGCGTCACGACCGATCATCGGGCGCCCTATCGGGCGGTATTGACCCATGGCTTTGTTGTGGACGGGCAGGGCAAGAAGATGTCCAAGTCGGCCGGCAATGTGGTCGCGCCGCAGGATGTCATCAAACAGTCGGGTGCGGAAATTCTCCGGTTGTGGGTGGCGGCTCAAGACTATCGTGAGGATCTCCGCATTTCCCAGGAGATCCTGAATCATCTGATCGAGGCCTATCGGAAGATCCGCAACACGTCCCGATTCTTGCTCAGCAACCTGCATGACTTTGACCCCAATGACTTCAGGGTCCCCTATGAGGAATTGCCGGAGTTGGATCGCTGGGCATTGATGCGGCTCAGTGAACTGACTCAGAAGGTAACAAAGGCCTATGAAGACTTCGAGTTCCATGTGATCTTTCACGCGATCAATAACTTTTGTTCAGTCGATATGAGCGCGGTGTATCTGGATATCTTGAAAGATCGACTGTACACCTTTCGCAAGGACTCTCATGCTCGCCTGAGTTCGCAAACAGTATTGTTCGATGTGGCTGTAGCCCTTACTAAGTTAATGGCGCCAATCCTTAGTTTTACATCTGAAGAGATATGGCAGAAGTTGCCCGAGGCTGCCCGTATGAGCCTCAATGGGCAGAGTGTTCATTTGTCGTCATTTCCTGAAGTGGACCCACGATGGAAGGATACGGCACTCGATAGTCGGTGGGAGCGACTACTGGAAGTTAGAGTGGCCGCACAAGCGGCTCTTGAGGAACAGCGCCGGGAAAAAGTTATTGGCTCTTCTCTCGAAGCTGGTATTCAGATCGAAGCAAATCCAGAAAAGTTTGGGCTTCTCAAGCAATATGAGCAGGTTCTGCCGAGCATCCTCATCGTCTCACAAGTTGAGTTGAAAGAAGTTCATAACTTGCCTCATAAGCCTGATTTTAGGGTGCTGGTCTTTAAGGCTAAGGGCGAGAAATGCGAGCGCTGCTGGAATTACCGGCCTGCAGTCGGGACCTTCCCTGACCATCCTACCCTCTGCGATCGGTGCCTGGAGGCGATCCGTTGAACGGCTCTATCTTGCGGAATTTGGCCTTGGCGTCGGTGACCGGGGGCATCATTTTTCTGGATCAGCTGACCAAACAGCAGATCATGAAAACCATGCGGCTCCATGAATCGATCCCCATCGTCCCCAATCTGTTCAGTTTGACGTATATTCGAAATCCCGGCGCGGCATTCGGTCTCCTGGCCGGGAGCAGCAACGCATTTCGGATGGTGTTCTTCGGGTTAACGTCGATTTTTGCCCTTGGGTTGCTGGGCACGATTCTGTTACGGATGCCGGAGCAGGATTGGATGGGCCGGGTCAGTGTTGCGGGAATTCTCGGCGGCGCAATCGGTAACTTAATCGATCGACTACGGTTTGGAGAAGTGATCGACTTTCTCGACGTCTATATCGAAAACTACCATTGGCCTGCGTTCAATGTAGCGGATTCCGCGATCACCGTCGGAGTGATCTTCCTGATCATTCACTTCGCGTTTGAGAAACGAACCGACCCTCCTACGGCTTCGGAGACTTCTTCCGTCCCTTAAGGCAGGAACACCTATTTCCGGCTTGGGGAATACTCTTGAACGGTCTGCGTTGAAGCTGCGCCTAACACGAACCATTACCCCTTCACAATTAAGCCGGCATTCTCACGATAAATCCGCCTTTTTCTTTGGCTTGTTTTTGCTGCTCCGCCGAGAACATGAACAGCGGTTCGCTGTGACAGAATTGGCATTCTCTCGTTGTCACCGTCGCATTCGGTTCCCCGATGCTGATGAGGTACTCCTGGGCGAGTTTGAGGGCGGTGACTTCATCCGTCGTCATCACATCGAAGTGAATGCGACCGCTCTTGCCGTTCACCCACGTATCGTAGACATGAATCGTATCCGAAGACATGAACCACTCCTTTCAGCGGACGACCAGTAGGACCACAATCCCGAGGATAATACGATAGTACGCAAAGACGCGCAAGGTATGGCGTTGGACGTAGGTCAAGAAGGCGGCGATGACGGCCCAGGCGACCAGAAATGAGATGACCATGCCAAGGCCGAGCGCCAGAAAATCCTGTTCGGTAAACGTTCCCCGTGCCTTCCACGTTTCATAGACTGTGGCCGCGATGATGGTTGGGAGGGCAAGAAAAAAGGAATACTCCGTGGCCACCTTGCGGTCCAATCCGGCGAGTAGGCCTCCGATGATGGTTGAGCCGGATCGAGACATACCGGGAATCAGGGAGGCGCATTGTGCGAGACCAATCCAGAATGCGTGGACAGCCGATACCTGATCAAGGCTCATTGCACGGCTGGTTCGTTTCGTGGCTTCAACGATGAGGATGATGATACCTCCGAGGATCGATGTCGATGCCACTGTCTGGGGAGTGAACAACGAGGACTTGATCCATCCGTGAGCCAGCAGACCGAGTACGGCAGCGGGCAGGAAGGCGATTCCCAAACCGAGCACGAACCACAAATTCGGATGACTTCGCATGGACGTCTTAAGACGGTTGGTCCATGCGGTGGGCGGCGGAGGTGCTGAGAACGAGCGCAACGCCTTCTGTTCTTCCCATGCGCCGGCTAGAAGCCGTCCGATTTTTTCCCGTTCGAATACGATGACGGCCAGAATCGCGCCCAACTGGATGGAGATTTCCGCATTTGCGGCCACGTCGCCGGTGAAACCCAGGGCATGGCCGACCAGAATAAGATGTCCGGTGGATGAGACGGGTAGAAACTCCGTCAGTCCTTCGACAACCCCAAGAATCACCGCGAGCGCCGGACCCCATTCGTTCATACATACACCACTTAGAATAGTCAGGTGGACGTTTCAATCCCCATAGCCATGTTTGGTAGAATGTGGGCGATAATCACAGAGCGACGCTGATCCGTCAAGCATCGGATGGTTTGTCATCGTGTGTGTCTCGTCTGGATGGCCTCGCACAAAAGCAATTATGTTGACAACGTCCGGGTGTTGGCATACACACAGAGAAGGTAAGCGGAAGCACGACTCTCACAGTCGGATGGAAGTGAGATCCCCATGAAGCGCGGTCAAGTCGTAGGATTTGATGGAGGGAGGATTGCATGAGACGCGAGTGGACGGCAATAGTGTTAGTCGGAGCGGTGTTAACCACGGGGTGCGTATCCAACAAGAAATACCAAGAGGCGTTGGCCGAGGCGGACAATGCCAAGATGGAACTGGAGAAGGCTCGCCAACAGAAAACTGCCATGGAGCAACAGGTCCGAACTCTCAAAGAAACGAATGTGAAGTTCGGTAATGAAGCCCAGGCGGCTCGAGATGAACTCCAGCGCATTGAGCATGGACGCGATACGGAGCGAGGCACGATCGAAGGAAGGACAAAGGACCTCGAAGACAAGGTCAAGGCGTTATCGGCGCAAAATAAGAACGTGCGGCAGGAATATCAGGACGTGAAGCGTCATAACGATACGCTGAAATCGTTGGTCACTCGCTACCAAAAAGAGCTCAAGGATCGCTCCCAGTCAGGATCCTCGCCCCAAGCAGCCACGCTGACCCCAAACCAGGCGCCATCCGGAAGCGTTCCCGCAGCCCCTGCAACTGCTTCGGCGGCGATGAACATCAATAAGGTTTCAGCGAGCGATATGATCCTCTTTTTGGGGTTGAAGCAAGACGAGGCCGATCGGATCGTGAACAATCGTCCCTATCGCGTCAAGGGCGAATTAGTGGCGAAGAACGTCGTTCCAAAAGAAACCTTCGACTTGATCAAGGATCGCATCTCGGTTAATCCGTAGAGCATCCCCGCGGTTGATGGCGTTGGCAGAGAAACGGCCGTTTCCCTGGTAGGGGAGAACGGCCGTTTTGTTTGGAGGGACGAACCGCTTGCATCGGTTCGGCATCGTCAACCATTCGGTGTCCGATCCGAAAGGAGTTCGCCGAAAGATCGAAAATTCAGATGCAACCCTGCACAGACCTCTACCTGACGGTCGAAGCGGTTCTTCGTCCGGATGATGTGGCGCAGCGTCTGAAGGCCAACCCGTCCCCAGGCTGCCAGGTGGAAGACCGACAGCGGATAGTCTGTTCCAAAGAGGAGTCGAGCTTGAATCTCCGGGTGGTGCCTGAGGTGCAGCAGCATCTTCAAGCGGTGGGGTTGGGTGAGGGCGGAAATGTCGGCGTAGAAGTTCGGATAGCGGCGGCACAATTCTCGAAAAGTCGGAAGGAATTTTTCGTAGAACATCAGGCCATAACTACAGGCATGAGCGGCGATAACGGTCACACCTTCTTCCAGGGCCAGACGGAGCCGAGAGGGATCTCCGAGTGATTGGTCCTTGCCGATCAGACTGAATTCGTAGCCGACATGGCTCAAGAAGGGTAATCTCCGTTGCGCCAGAGCTCGATAGAATGGTCTGTATTTCTCGTCGGCAGGGTTGAAGTGCTGGGCGTTCGGTAGAACTTTGATCAAGACGGCCCCGGCATCGGCGCAGCGATGGACTTCATCGATCGCGTCTTCCCGCTGCGGATTAATCGAAGGACCGGCCAAAAAGACATCAGGGTAGGTCTGCACGACGCGGAACACGTAGTCGTTGCTGACGAGAAAGTCGGTGTGTTGGCGATTGAGCAACCCGGTTTGATCGTAGAATCCGTCCATGCCGAGCAGCACCGCCTTCGAGACATGCTGGGACGCGCGTAACTCGGTGAGGAGGTGATCAAGGTATTGTTGATTGGTCGCCCGCGGCTGAGCTAGTGAGAGGTCATGTTTCCACAGGAGAAATCGAAAGAGCGGACTGCGAAGGAGTTTCGGCGAGATGAAACAGCCGTTGTCGCCATCCGGCAACGCCGCAAGATGGACATGGCAGTCGATCAACGTTTTCTCAGTCATGCGGCAATCGTCGTGTGGATGAATCTCAGCACCCGGCATTCGACCGCTGGTCTCCAGAACTCAGCGCATGAAACTTATGATTCGGCATTGACTTTGAGCCGTTCCGTCGCGATGCGCTTCACGCGCCGGAGATCCAGCTTGCCAATGCCGAGGAGCGGCAAGACATCGACCTTGACGAACTGGCTCCGAGACGGGATGAACAGATTCGGAAGGCCGCTAGCCGATACCTTTGCAAGAATGCCTGGAATCAAGTCATCGTCAAGAGTATGAAGCACGGCCAGCCGCTCTCCCTTTTTCTCATCCGGAAGACCGGTCACGGCAAAGACTTGGATATCTGCTCCGGCTGCTTGCTGCAAAGCTTCTTCGACTTTTCCATGCGGGACCATCTCGCCTCCAATTTTTGAAAAGCGCGAAAGCCGGTCGGTGATCGTCAAAAATCCATCTTCATCTAGGGCGGCGATGTCCCCTGTGATGTACCAACCGTCCCGCATCACCTGCGTCGTGAGGTCTTCGCGTCCGAGGTACCCCTTCATCACATTAGGGCCTTTTACGAGCAGCATACCGGGAGTGCCGGTCGGCAGTGGAGTGTAGTTATCCGGGTCGACGATCTGCAGCGAGATACCGGGAAGCGGCTGGCCGACAGTGCCGCGGCGCGATGCCGGTTGGTAATAGCCGGCAGCGCGGAAGTCCGGGCAATTGACGGCAATGACGGGAGCACACTCCGTGACGCCATAGCCTTCGATCGGGCCGATGCCAAACCTGTCTTCGACGGCTTCGGCGAGCCGAGCCGACAGTTTTTCCGCGCCGGTGATAATGACGCGCACCGAGCTGAATTGTTCGGGCGTACAGCGGCGGGAGTAAAGTTGCAGGAACGTCGGCGTGGTGACGATGAAGGTGATCCGATGCCGTCGGAGGATGTCGCCGATCGCCGCTACGTCGAGGGGAGAAGGATGAAAAATCATCGCCGCATTGTTGGACATCACGAACCAGAACACCATGTATCCGAATGAATGGAAAAACGGCAGGATGCCGAGGACCCGTTCGCCCTGATAGAAATGGAGCACCTGTGTGGCGCCTTGACTGTTGGCGTCGATGTTGAAGTGCGAAAGCATGACGCCTTTCGGTTCTCCGGTACTGCCGCTGCTGAAAATGATTGTGGCCATGCTGTCCGGAGTGAGTGGGGCTGTCTGCCCGCAGGCGCGTTCGATGAGACGGCAGGGAGCGAATAAGGCCAGCAGGGCAGCCAGCGCTTTCTGGCCGGTTCCGATCGTTTTTGCCAGGTCCTCCAGCCAGATCACTGACGGTCCGTCGGGCAGCTCGAGTTTGGCTTTCTCAACGAAGGTACGGCTCGTGACGATGGTGCGCAGGCCGGCAAGTTCTACGGCGGCCTCCAGCCCGGATTTCCCGACCGTGTAGTTCAGGTTCACAATGGTCTTGCCGCAGAGAGGTGCGGCGACATTCACCAGGGCGGTGGCGACGGTAGGCGGCAGTAGGACACCTACCCGTTGTTGATCCTTCCAATACGGCTGAAGCGTCCTCGCAAGAACGATTGACCCGATAAGCGCTTGCAAGGATGAGACGTGGGGGCGATTGTGGTCGGCCATGGCCAGGCGAAAAGGGTAACGACGCATCGATCGGATAAATTGGCGATGGAGCGTCGGCCGACCCGGCTTCCTGAATTGCCAGGCCGCTTCGCCGAGTTCACGAATCGTGTCCCGCAGTTCGTGCGCCGATGTATCCGGCGGCAGCGGTGCACCGAACGACACGGTGACGGGATAGGGAAGTTGTTCCGGCACTTTCCAGAGAAAGCGGCCGTGGTTAAAGCTGAAGACGCTTCCCCATACACGATCGAGATGAATGGGAATGATTGGAACGGTTCGGCCCTTCATGATTCGTTCAAATCCCCGTCGAAACGGCAGGAGCGTTCCGGTGCGGGTGATCTGGCCCTCGGGGAAAATGCAGACGAGATGTCCACTGTCGAGGGCGGTACCGGCTTCGCGGAGCGCCCGCAGAATGACACGCAGGTCCCCATGAGAAGAAATCGGAATGACGCCGAGCGCCTTCATGAACGGTTTGAAGACCGGCTGTTCGGCGTATTGCGAATCAACGACGAAGCGCACGGGGCGATCTACACTGGCGATCAGCAGAAAACCGTCGATAAAGGAGACGTGATTGGGGATGAGGAGCGCTCCGCCCGATTGAGGAACATGAGACTGGCCGACGATGCGGAGCCGATAGAGTGTATTCGTGAGAATGACCAGCACCAGCCGAATAAACGTGTCGGGCAAAAACCAAAGCGCCCACCCGATGCCACCCAAGGTCATTGCGGCAGCGGCCACGAAAATGCCGGTTGTCGAAAGGCCGGCGTTGGCCAAAGACCCGCCTGCCAGTGATCCCAGCAAGATGCCGGTGAAGACGCACGTGTTGGAGAACGAAATGACGGCCCCGCGCCGATCGGGTGGTGACTTCCATTGGAGGATCGCGTTCAACGGCACGAAGATGAACGAACTGGCAATTCCCAGCGCCCCCATCATGAGGAACGTTCCCGTCAGCGGCGGTGCCAGGATGCCGAGCGACAGCAGTGTGAAGAACACGCCGATGGCGCCCAAGGGGATCAGTCCGTATTCGACTCGATTTCTGGAAACTCGTCCAACCAAGATTGCGCCGACCCCGATGCCCACCGACAAGATGGTGAGTGGAAGGCCCGCCATCGCATCAGACAGATGCAAGACGGCTTTGGCATAGACGAGCACGTTCTGTCCGAACAGGCTCGCAATCGTCCAGAACATGATTTCCATGGGGATGGCCATGCGCAACATCTGTTCGGATTGAATCGCGGCCCATGCGCCTTGGACGGTGGCGCGTACGCCTCCGGCTGCCCGGGCGGGTGGCACGTGTGGGATGGAAAATGCGATCGCGAGGCCGATGACCGAGAGGCCGGTCAATGACAGGGGAGCCAGCCAGGTGTGATCTCCGGCAACTTGGAGCAGGAATCCTCCGGCTGCGGTTCCCGTCAGAATTGCGGCGAAGGTCCACATCTCCAAGAGACCATTGCCAGTTGCAAGTCGCTCATGGGGGATCAATTCGGGAAGGATCCCGTACTTCGATGGACTAAACAGGGCACTGTGCACACCCATGCCGCATAACACGACCAACGGCAGGCTGCCTCCCGCTGGATTCAGCCCGAGGGCGACTGTGCCGGCCGCCATGAGGAATATCTCGACGATTTTGATGGCGATGATGACCGTCCGCTTGCTCACGCGATCGGCCAATGTGCCTCCAACGAAAGAGAGAAGCACCAACGGCAGCGTAAAAATGACGAAGGCCATCGCGGTCTGTGTCTGAGCGACCGTTTCCAGTTCCGGCCCCTGTGCCATGCCAGCCGTAGCTTGCCGAATGGCGAGCAAGGCGACCATGAGTTTCCATGCGTTATCGTTGAAGGCACCGCAGAATTGGGCGATCAGGAGACCCCGAAGGGGATGTGAAAGAGATTGAGTGTCAGAACCGGCTGAAGCGATCATCCGTGCAGGTCATTCTGCCTGATATTTGGTGTTGGGGAAATAGGTAGTCCTTCCAGTTCCATGATGCGCAACGCATTCGTGGTGGGGCAAGGGCCTGATCGGAGCCGGTAGTCAAACTCGAGGGTGCCGGCCGAGACAGTTTCCTGGAAATGCGCATTGACAAGTCTCGGCACGATGGGCTCCAAATCCGCCAACTCCAAATCATGTGTGCTCACGAGGCCGAAGCCATTCCCTTGTGACAGTTCGGTGATGTAAGCCTGGCTGCCGATGAGCCGCTCCCGGTTGTTGGTGCCCTTGAAGATCTCATCGATTAGGAACAGTGTGGGCGGCGCACTTAGCTCTTTGGTGGCGTCGAGGATCCTCTTGAGTCGTTTGACCTCGGCATAGAAGAATGACAGACCGGCATCGAGCGAATCATCGACGCGGATACAACAGGCCAAGCGGCTCCAGGTCCATTCAAACGAGTGTGCACAGACGGGACCTCCGGCTTGCGCCAGACAAAGGTTGATCCCGATCGTTCGCAGGAAGGTGCTCTTGCCGGACATGTTTGAGCCCGTGATCAAGTGGATCGAGCCGAGTCCAGTCAAATGAACGTCGTTTGCCACGCGGATCTTGGCGGGGAGAAGCGGGTGCCCGAGCTGATACGCATGGAGAGCCGGAGGGGTGCCGTTCTGTTCGCCGGTTGAGCTGAGCGGAGCGGGCCATGCGAAGTCGGAGTGGAGATGGGCAAACGTCGCCAATGCCGACGCGGCTTCGACTTCGGCCAAACAGTCAAGCCAGTGGGGGAGGGCATCTTTGATCTCGTACTGGACCTGACTCAGTCGCCGAGTGAACCACAGATCCCACGGACACAGCGCGTTGACCGCCAGATGAACGAGCGGGTGGGCCTTGATGCTGATCGCATGGAGTGTGCGTGCCGCGCGGTTGAGGTGCAGCGTGGGACTGGCCGCATCGATCAGGTTCACCCAGGCTGAGGCGAGAGCCGTGGCTCGTCGTCTTGCATGCCGTTCGATATAGCCGAGAACCGTGGCAAGCCGCTCTGTTTCATGATGAAGTCCGACGGCATGCTCCAGTAACTCTTCCCCTTGATCGGTCATGAAGTAGACCACCACATAAGCCGCGAACGAAAACATCCAATAGCCTGGGAGCCGGCCGAACATCGTGGCTAACGCCAGGCTGGCGGTCGTGAGGGCCAGTAGACTTTGGACGACAAGGAAGGTGTTCAAGTGTGGCAAGCCGATCGGATGTTCAAGCACCGCGGTCAACCGTCTGCCGTTGATCTCGTGGTCTCCCGTCAGGTTGGCTTCGAGCGCCAGACGGTCACGAAACAAGGAGCGGGGCGCCAGTTCTCTCACCAACGACTGCCGTGCATGCCAATGCGACGGAGTGGGAGGTTGCTCCAGCAGCCAATCCTGCAGGCGCTCTCTGCCGTGGTCCGAGACGGTCGTGTCGAGAAGATGCGTCAGGGAATGCGCGCCGAACAGATCCAGATCGGCAGCATACGGATGAGACTTCGGAGCCTCACGGGGTCTTGGCGGAATGGCGGCCCAGTCCAGTGTCATCCGCGCCAGATGAGTCACCTTGATCTGTTTCCATTGACGAAGCCGGTGAATCCGGGTTTCCACCTTGCTATGATACGCGGCGACGGTGACGAAGATGGCCAGGAATACTCCGAGGGCCAGGTTGCCGCTGTGATACCAGTCGAGCTTGTAAAGGGTAATTGTGCTGACCAGGCCGATGAGGAAAATGGCCAGCCGCCATCGCGTGAAGGTGGCGCTGGTCCTGGTTCCTCGAGCAATGAGCCGGTCGGCCCGCCGGATCATCGTTTCGATCTGGACGATACGCGAGTGAGCCATGACAGGGGACCTTACTGGGAACGGGTTGGGGACGTCAAATACCAACGTGAATTTCGTGAAACGGATCTTGTAGGCTCACGTTGGAAGGACGATCCGCCACGGTTCATCAACTACGAAATAGCGATGTCCAACGGCTGGATTGACGTCTGTTTCCACGAGCGCGTCGACGTGGGAGAGCTGCTGAGTCGACTCGATGACCCTCGCCTGCAAGGCGCCTGGGAGGATGAGGGGGTCGTTCATCTCTATTGGCCGGAAGACCAGTGGAGCGAGGATCGGCTCGCGTCGGTTCGACTGGTCCTCGCAGGCCTCGCGCCATCGATCGAGGCCTTCTCTCTTTCGGTACGACAGGTGCCGGCTCAGGATTGGAACGAGGAGTGGGCTCGCTCCGTGAGGCCGCTCCACATCGACCGGCTGGTGATTCGTCCGAGTTGGGACCCAGTCGTACTGGGGGCGAACGATATCGAAATCGTGCTTGATCCAAAGCAGGCGTTTGGCAGCGGCCACCATGCAACCACTCGGATGTTGCTGGAGTGGTTGCAGAAAGAGATATATGGTGGAGAGCAGGTTTTGGACGTGGGTGCCGGCAGTGCCATCTTGGCCATGGCGGCGGTCAAGCTCGGTGCCGCATCAGCCATCGGTATTGAACACGATTCGGTTGCCGTGGATTGTGCGAGGGAGTATCTCGAGGTGAATCATGTGGACGATCGGATTGACATCATTATGGGCACGTTGGACGACCTTCCGGAGGGGAAGCGACGGATCGCCGATCTCGTGCTGGCCAATCTCGACCGGCAGACGGTGTTGGACCTTGCCGGCGATGTGGTAAGGTCGGCGTCGGAAGGAGCGAGAATACTGGTCTCCGGCATTCTGGTCGAGCAGCAAGCCGACATCGTCGATCGATTTGCCGATCTCGGCTTGGTGTGCTTGGAACGGCGTCAGGATGAGGGGTGGGTGGCGATGAAATTTCTCAGGCCCGATTCCTGCGACGGAGAGGCCTGATGACGACCGGGCCCACGTATCCACACGTCCATCAGATCAATATCTCCGATGGAGGGGTCCCGAAGCTGCCCGTTTGGGAAGCAAGAGTGGGTGAACGGGGGTTGGACGGCGATCGGCAGCGGAACCTCAAGTTTCATGGTGGTCCTGACCGTGCCGTGTGCCTGTTTTCGCTTGAGCTTATCGAACGGTTGCAGGATGAAGGCCATCCCATCGATGCCGGATCAACCGGTGAAAACCTCACGTTGTCCGGCTTGGACTGGGACTCGGTCCGGCCAGGCGCGCGGTTGACCATCGGTCCCGATATTCAGCTTGCGGTCACGAGCTATACCACGCCCTGCACCCACAATGGGCGGTGGTTTCGGGATGAGGACTTCTCGCGCATTTCGCAGAGGTTAAACCCAGGCTGGAGTCGCGTCTATGCAAAAGTATTGCAAGGCGGTATCGTCCGACCCGGAGACGCGGTGACCGTGGAGTTCTGAAGCGTGTTTCGTGAAGCCCAGATCGTAAGATCCTTCGAACACATGTTCACGGATGACGAGGGGGAGGGTGATGCATCGAATTCTTGAACCCGAATTGATGGACGATCCTAAGCAAACGGAAGCCTACGCGCATGCCGACTTTGCAGAAGAGAATCAAGGATTCGTCGATCGATTCAAGGAATACTTCCCGGAGTTTTTGCAAGGCCGTGTCTTGGATCTCGGCTGTGGTCCCGCCGACATCCCGATCCGGTTTGCCAAACTCTATCCGGCCTGCCAGATCATCGGAGTTGACGCGTCGAGCCCAATGATCCAGTTAGGCGAACAAGCGGTGAAGCAAGCGGACTTGACTGATCGCATTACGCTGCGCTGCGAACGACTCGATGCTGTCGCCGGAGCCAATATCGCCGATGCAGCGATCTCCAACAGCCTGCTTCACCATCTGCCCAACCCCCTGCAGTTTTGGCAAAAACTTCGACAGCTCGTAAAACCGGGTTCCCCGGTACTCGTGATGGATCTGCTCCGTCCGGAATCGCCGGAAGCGGCGCACGCCATCGTGGACCAGTACGCCGCAAACGAGCCAGATATTCTACGCCGCGATTTCTACAATTCCCTGCTCGCGGCCTTTACCGAGGATGAGATCGGCTCGCAGCTGGCCCGCATGAATCTCACGCGATTGCTGATCGACATTCCCGACGACCGGCACTGGGTCGTTGGCGGCATCATTCATTGAGCAGGGGCCTGTGCGAGAAGGTATGTGGTTGAACACGGTTGTGAGACGAATCCGCGAGTATTGCACCGCCGTCACTCTATGGGCTCTCGGTGCAGTCATGCTCGTTGGATGCGGCAATCGTGAGACGGTCCTCGTGATCGAAAAACCAACGGAGGTGCACAGTATAGAACAGACGGCGCCTTCTACTGGATCCTCGAGTGCGGGGCCTCAGCCGGGAAAAGTGATTGCGATACTGAAGGCAAGCGAGACGGCACGAGCCATCGGCGTGTATCACGGCAAAGATTTTGACGCCTTCCAAGTCAAGCTTGCCGACGGCACCGAGGGACTCATCATCGCTGGTGATACCTTTAGAGTCGTGTCCCGATGAGACGATTCAACCGGGATAGATAAAGATCCTCTCGAGTGTTCGCTGGCAGGAGCAGGAACTGTAGCGGTGTGAAATTTCATCTTTTACCCGTACAGCGTGTTTGTGAAGGCCTTCGGACGGTTACTTTTCATCCACTGCTTCTCCTACTCGCCATCCTGAATCTTGCCTCCTGTTCGGTGATCGAGACGACTTTCTCGACGATCAAGACGGGCTATCGTGTCATTAAGGGAACGGTGAAGGGGACTGTATGGGTTGTGCGAGGAACCTATCAATTTACGAAAGAGACGTCCAAGCTCGTGTATCACATCGGCAAGTTTACCTTTGAAGTCGTCCGTGCTCCACTGGAGTATCCTTTGGTAAGGGACGATGTTCAGACCATCGATGGACTCCCGGTCAAAGAGGCAATTCGCCTTGGGCGCGTGAAAAATGCTCCCTATACCGTCAAGGGGCAGTATTATGTGCCGATGAGCGTCTCCCATGCCCAGAGCTATGAAGAGACGGGCCTGGCATCGTGGTATGGGGAAGAAACAATACGCCAGAACAAGGGCTCCATGACGGCGAACGGCGAACTGTTTAACCCGCGAGCATTGACGGCAGCCCATAAGTATCTGCCGCTTCCAACCCATGTGCAGGTGACGAACTTGGAAAATGGGAGATCGATCATTGTGAGAGTGAATGACCGCGGCCCCTTTCCCAGTCAGCACAATCCTGATTCCGGGAAGAGGGTCATCGACTTGAGCGAAGGAGCAGCAGAACGGCTTGGATTTGTCGACAAAGGAGTTGCCCTGGTCCGTGTGGAGACGATTCAACTAGAAGAGTCGTAAGCGGAAGCCAGGCAAGCCGTTCATTCAAACCGAAGAGATACGCGGCCTACCGCTTATTTCTGTTCCTCAGGATGAAATCGGTTCGCCGCGAGCCCGCATGAATCGGCAGATCCCTTTTGAGCTTTGGAGGAGCACGAGATCCATTGCGCAGCGACGCTCGACGCCGATACGCAAACCTCTCGGCCGCGCCTGGCCTCTTGTCTCAGCCCCTCGCCTTCGATTACTGTCATCGACCATGGAAGAAGAAACTGCGGCATCTCCGACCAGAGGCGAAGAGGCTGATCGGATTGTCGTCTATTGGGAACGGGAATATTTGACTGCGTTTCCACCGGAGCGGCTTAAGCTGGACTTTCATCCGCACCGGCCGATGCTGAGCAATCTGACGCTGGATGAGCAACGGTCACTGGCCGCCGGCGGGTACAAGGTGCTGCCGGACGACTGCGGGCCGGTCCGCACGGTGGGCAACTATGGATGGCTCATCCGATGCCCGGCAGACGTAAAGCTGCGCCGCACTGCCGAGGGCATCCGGTGGCAATCGCCTCCGATTCTGCCGGAAGAACGGCTGCTGGGCTACAAGACGTTCTCCGGTATGTACGTCGACTTGATTCTGAACAGCGGCTATCCCAAGCTCTGCTGCGGGATTCGTTTATACTATCCCAAGCATATCGGATTGATGATGAAAGATGTGCCCAACCATTTCTATCACCACCCGGAACGGACGTTCACGGTCTGGGAAGGTCTCAAGACGCAGGAGTATAAACGTACGCCGAATCAGTATGACTGGTTGCCGGACTACGAAGCCTTCACGGCCAATTTCCTTCTGCAGTTGCACAAGCCCACCACCATCAAGCGGGGTGATCCGATCGGTGTGATCTTGCCGGTTCTGCTCCCGAAACAGTTCACACTGGAAGAAATCCAGCGTCCTCGATGAGGCGGCTCGTCCAACTGCTTATCATTTCCTGTTTCCTTGTTCAGGCCCTGTTCGCTTCCGCCCAACTAGACCGTCTGAGAAAATCCAAGGGTGGCTTTGATTCGGTTGTTGTAGCCGACACACCGATCGTCGAAATTCCCGCTGGGGAATTTGTCATGGGGTTTGACGGAACACAGGCGTTGGAGGATGAACGCCCGGCACATCGGGTTTGGCTCGATGCCTTTACCATCGATCGATACGAAGTGACGACGGCGCACTATGCGGAATTTCTCACGTCGGAGAAACGAGCGCCTCCCTGGCAATGGGAGATTGTGGAGCTCTCTCAACACTATGATCGACCGGTCATCGGGGTGAGTTGGCACGATGCCGAGGCCTATTGCCGATGGAAAGGGAAGCGATTACCGACGGAAGCGGAATGGGAAAAGTCGGCGCGCGGTGCCGATGGCCGGTCTTATCCTTGGGGCAACCAGGCGCCGACAAACACACTGGCGAACTTTGCGCTCGGCGCACGATTCAGCTACAGCCTCGTGCTCTTGCCCGTGCAGTCACACGAAGAAGGCAAGAGCCCGTATGGGCTCCATCATATGGCGGGGAACGCGTACGAGTGGGTCAACGATTGGTATGCGATCAGCTATTATGAGGTCTCCCCCGATCGCAATCCACCAGGGCCGGTAGAAGGTCAGTTGAAGGTGTTGCGCGGCGGTTCCTGGTCCGACCTACCCAAATACCTCCTGACCTATGCGCGATTCAAACTCCCGCCGGAAACCCGCAACAGCTACACGGGCTTCCGCTGCGCAAAGTCATAATGGCGGTGGAACACTATCGGAGGTGGCAGGGAGGTGTTCAATCAGCCAATCGGCAATGACCTGCGTCATCCGCGTGAAGTCTGCTCCCTTTGTAAACTGATGGTCGGCTCCAGGCAACATCTCAAGGTGTTTTTTGACCCGGAGCGCCTCGTAGAGCCGGTGGCTTTGGTGCAGCGGGACATGCTCATCTCGGTCACCCTGGACAATGACGGTCGGGGCAGTAATGGATTGTGCGGGATGGTAGGCAATCCGCCGGAGGCAGTCCTCATAAAAGGCGTAACGAAGTGCAATCCTATCAGACCCTCCCATGATGTTGGGGATCGTATCGGTCGCCTGCCATTGCGCCATTCCTTCATCTCCGAACTCCAGCCGAAGCTCTTCCGCGAAATCGGCGACCGGACACTTGAGAGCGAGGCAAGCCAGATCCGTCCGTTGCGAGGCAGCCAGAATCGAGACAAGACCTCCGAAACTGGATCCCATCAGGGCGATGCGGCGATATCCCTTCTGCCTCATGAAATCCACGGCTGCGTGTGCTTGCTCGACCGCCAGGGTGACGGTGATTCGATCGAATGAGCCCGCGCTTTCCGCTTGTCCGAAAAAGTCAAAGCGGAAGGTGGCGATACTGTGGCCGATGAGCAGTCGGGTCAGTGCGTTGTTCGTCGAACTGGTTTTCGACGACAAAAATCCGTGACACAGGATAGCGATCCTCTCGGTTTCGCCGCTCGGCTTGGTCAAGATGGATGCGACCTGCTGTCCGTGAGGACCGGGAAATGAGAATCGCTCTTCCACGGGAGTGATTGTATCAGAGTCGGGTTGAGCAGTCAGGGTGGAGGTCGGCGGATCTGAATGGTTAGGCTGTAAGCTTGAATTCCTCGGGAGACACGTTCGGGGTCACGAGAGCCTCTGGTTGTTTCGTCACAACTGCGGTCAATTTGAACGAGAACAGGACGAAGCTAATCAAGATGAGGACAAGACAAGTCCAGGTCGCTACGCGAATGGAAAGGGAGCTTAGCGGCACATTCCAGGCGAGCGCCGCCGGAATCCCGAGCCCCATGGTTCCTAGACAAAGTGCGGCGATTTGAACGGTTCTCCATCGGTTCATAATGGCAGTGAGGGAATCAACATAGGGGCCACGTTTCTTGGCACTGGGCACACGTCGGGCTGCCAAGGTAACGGGAACGAGGTATGAGAAGGCTCCCATGATGGCGTTCACGACGAAGCCAACGAAGGTCATATGCGTGTAGGCGACCAGGTGTAGTTTGCCGTAGGGTAAGATTTGAGGACTGGATAAGTTATTGGCTCCAACGAGCACTCCCAGGATGATGGTGAAGAGGAGAAAGACAGTACTGATCAAGAGATGATCCGATGCGGCGCTGGCGGCATGGGGTGAGGACCGCCATGCACTGAACAGGTTGCCGATCAACAGCGTTCCGCCGAGGAAGAGGAGCGCGCCGCCAGCCAATTCAACAGGGATGGACGAGTTCAGGAATCCACCGATCAAGACGGCCACACCGATTGGCATCATGATCCACAGCGGCTGCGCAAGTCTGAAGCTCATGAGCGGATTGTTCCAGACCGGCGGCAGGATGCGGTGCATCATCCCGATGATGGCCAAGACCATAAAGCCGAGCACAACAAGGTGAATATGGGCGAGTCGCACATAGCCGTAAGATTCCGGCATGAGCCCAAATGCCGAGATCTCCCCGAGGGCCGATCCGCCGACCAGAGCCACGAGAGAGAGCGTGTAATACCATGAATATCGGAATGAATCAGTCCATGTCTCACGCACTCGAGCCCAGATTGTGTGTATGACGGATAGAACCGCAGCGATGACCACGAATCCGGCGCCGCCCACGACGATGTCTTGATGCAGCCAGAAACCGACGAGCATGCCGAGCACCCCGCCGTTCATCGCCCAAAGCGTGAAAGGGTGGGAGGCTGACTCTCTTCGGTCATCCGAGTGTCGCGACGGGGTGAGCAAGAGAAATCCGCCGAGCATGATCTGAGTCACACCGCCGACCAGCACAGCGTGGACGTGGAGGGCGCGCACCCATTGCGGCAGCGGAGTGCCGCCGACCAGTCCGACTAGCATTGCCAGCCCTAGGATCGAAGCAAGCGACAGCCAGATGAAACCAATCAAGCAGAATGCGAGGGGCGAATGGGTTCGTGCGAACATCGGCCTGTCCTTATCGCTCCAGAAAATAAAAATGATCGGTCGGGCCTTGGCCGTGGCCGATCGCTAAGCCATGGCGGATTGCCTCGGTGACATACGATTTTGCGGCCTGCGCGGCCTCCAAGACGGATCGCCCTTGGGCAAGATGGGCAGCCAATGTGGAGGCAAACGTACACCCCGTGCCATGGGTGTGCCGGGTCTCAATGAATTCCCCCTTCAAGACGTTGAAAAACCGTCCGTCATAGAGCAGATCGGTTGCCCGTTCGTTGAGGAGATGGCCGCCTTTGATCAACACATGCTTACAGCCGAATCCATGAATCACCTTGGCTGCGCGCCGGGCATCCGCTAAGGAGGTGATCTCGATTCCGGAAAGCTGTTGTGCCTCATGCACGTTCGGGGTCACGACCAAGGCCAGTGGGAACAGCTTGGTCTTGACGGCTTCGACCGCATCCGGCTGCAAAAGAGAATGGCCGCTCTTGGAAATCATCACTGGATCCACAACCAGATTGGTGATGCGCTGGGGGATCAGCATGCTCACGATGACTTCGATGACGGTGGAAGAGGACAACATCCCGGTCTTCACGGCGGCAACGTCAAAATCGTCGAAAATCGCATCGATCTGAGAGGCAATGATCGCAGGCGGCAACTCGAAGACATCCGTCACTTCTTCGGTGTTCTGCGCCGTGATCGCCGTAATCACCGACATCGCAAAGACGCCGTTGGCGGACATGGCCTTGATGTCAGCCTGAATTCCCGCCCCTCCGCCCGAGTCCGATCCGGCAATAGTCAGCACTTGTTGCAACGTCTTCGACATATGTACCCTTCTATGGTGTCGCTTGCGCAGGCTCCGACACCGATCCGATCTTCAGCCCATCGATCACGAACGAAACGTTCCGTCTCGGCAACTTCTCGTGGAAGTGCAACGTGAACTGAGTGACCGAGACATGTGGGGAGCCGGTGAATGTGAGTATGGCCCTTTCCTTTCGATGTGAGAAGAGTTCGAGTCCCCGTGTACAGAGCCCTTCGCGATTCTCCTCGACGCCCTGATGCCAAGCCGTTCCATGGTCGTCCTTCAGCAGTGTGTCTTGCAAGTGACACAGCAGTTTCAAGTCGCGAGGGGAGTGGTTTTCGATGGTCAGGTCCACCTTCGTTCGTCCGTCCTGTTTTTCGATCGACGTCACGACCAACTCATAGTGCTCGTTCCGATGCGTCCCGAGACCGGCCGGCGGCGCCGGTTCTTTCGGACTGTCGATCGTCATGACCGGTTGTGGCGGAGACTCCTCTTTCTTGAAGAACGCACTCAGGGGACCGGCTTTGGGAAGTAGGCCGCGCGCAGCGCCGACCGGCTGGGCGTTCGACGGGCCGATCAATTTTATCGAGACCTGCAGGCCGTCAGGAGTCTCGATCGCCACGCCCTTCACAAACACGTCGGCACGTATCGCTTTGGCCGCACGCCGTACGACCTTTGTCTCGGCTGCGTCGAGGTGATCCACGTGCAGCTTTTTCAGCGTCGAATACGTGAGCGTGCGGTCGACCACCGTGAATTCCCCGCCCACCATGATCTGAGTCCCGAGTTCCTCGGCAAGAAACCGTCCTATCGGAGTGGGCTCTCCGTTTGAATCGGTAAAGTCGAGAAAAGTCAATCGCTGCTTTTTGGCTTTGGCGGCTTTTTCAGTCACCTCTTCCGCCAATTGTTTGAGGCTCTCCTCATAACCCGCTCCAGCCCACGAGGATGTTGGATAGGGGAACGGCAACGCGAAGCTGAGGAGCAGCGCCAGAAGTCTGATCATACACATGAACTGTTGTCATTATACTCAGGACGGCACAGCTGTCTAGCGGGCCGTAAAAAGCGGTGGATGATCCCCAAGATGACTTCAGTCGAAGACGTTGATTGGTGAGCCGCCACACGTTCGACACTCGCAATTCGTTGCTGCTTGTGGCTGGCAGTCGTCGAGGCCAGGCGTGAAGAGCGGCCGTGAACGCCACGCGAGCATTATGACCGTTACCGATTGCGTGGAAATGCGAATCGAGAACGCCGCCAAACAAGCGTTGGAGGTGGCATGGGATGGGGTCGATGCCGTCTGGCTCAGCTTCGGCGTGGATTGCTTGGATGCGGTCTTTGTGCCGGGCACCGGATGGCCGGAGCCGGGCGGATTTTTACCACGCGAAGTGCTGAAGTTCCTCCAAATTATCGCGGATGCGAAGCCGCTGGCGAGGATGGAGACCATGGAATGTGCGCCGCCCTACGACGCCGCTCACGAGAGTCGGGGAGACCATCGAAACGGGGATTTCCAACGACTTATCGCTCACTTCGTCGCCAGTCTGCACTGATTGAGACGGTTGTCTGGCACATCAGGCCTTTTCAGCAAACCTTAGGTGGGGTTTGACAAGGGCGCTCGCAAGTGGAGTACACTGCCACCCCTATAAGCCCCCCTATTACTCCTATTGTCCAAGGAGGACTCAATGCAGAACGGCTTCTGTTTGAAGGTGCTCAGCGCAGTAAGTCTGTTTCTCTTGTGTCTCACCGGTTGGGTCGGCGCCGAAGAGCCGGCGGGCGAAATCAACGAAGCGCGTCTGGTCGCGCAGTACAACTACTCAATCCACATCCTGGCCATGTTGGTGGTCGGATTCGGATTTCTCATGGTGTTCGTCCGGCGGTATGGATTCGGGGCGACAACGGGCACCTATCTGGTCGTGGCGACCGGATTGCCGCTGTATATGTTTCTGCGGGCCAACGGCATAGTTGGTCACGGGTTGAAGGCGCATTCAGTGGAAACGCTGATGCTGGCTGAATTTTCCGTGGCGACCGCTCTGATTGCGATGGGTGCCGTGCTTGGGAGGTTGCGCGTGTTTCAGTACGCGATACTCGCGCTGCTCCTGGTACCTATGTATGCGCTGAACGAATACTTGGTGTTGGATAATGGCTCGGGGCTTACGAAGGGGTTTCAAGATTCCGCTGGATCGATTGTCATCCATGCGTTCGGCGCGTATTTCGGGCTCGCTGCATCTCTGGTCATTACGACCGCCCAACAGCGCAGCCAGCCGATCGAATCCGATCCGACATCCGATCGTTTCGGGATGCTGGGATCAATGGTGCTGTGGTTGTTCTGGCCGAGCTTCGCAACGGCGATCGTGCCGTTCGAGCAAATGCCGCAGACCATCGTCAATACGATCCTTGCCCTGAGTGGGGCCACACTCGCCACGTACTTCCTGAGTACCTATTTTCATAAAGGGAAAACGTCGATGGTGGATATGGCCAATGCCGCGTTGGCGGGCGGGGTGTCCATCGGCTCGACCTGCAATCTCGTCGGAGCCGCAGGCGCGTTCACCATCGGTGTCTGCGCTGGTACCCTGTCGGTCATCGGGTACGTGTTCATTCAGCCCATGCTGGAATCCAAGATCAAGCTTGTGGACACCTGCGGCGTGCACAATCTACACGGGATGCCGGGACTCTTAGGCGGACTCACGGCGATCGTCGTGGTCCCCGGCGTTGCCGGCGTACAGCTGACCGGTATTGCTCTAACCCTTATCATCGCATTGATCGGAGGGTTCATTACCGGCGCATTGATCAAAGCGACCGGCACGACCGAACAGGCCTATGAAGACAGCCATGAATTCTCCCATGTACCGGGTCCGGAGAGTGAACGGAAGGTTGAAGAACTGGCGCTCGGAGCCAAAGCTGATATCGAGGCATTGCAGAAGGAACTGCTGGCAAACGGGACACAAATTCGCTCTGGGAGGGAGGAACCTAGGCCGATTGCCTAGCTCAGTATGATCCCTTTTGGCCCTTCAGCACCGAACATCTCGGTCGGTGACGTGTAGAAGGCCCCTGATGCCGTGTTTCTGAGGTGAGGCAACGTGTTGCTCATCCGTTGCCTCACCGGAGCACACCGAGCAGAAACCACGATCGGAATAATCCGATCAGGTTTATCTCTCTGCAGAAACCACCACGCCGACTTTGGAATCGTCCATTTCTAGCGGATACGCCAACTCGCGCCAGGCGTCGATGCCGCCCACGAGCGGACGGACACGGGCAATCCCCTTTCGTTTCAGCATCAATGCCATCCTCGCGGAGGTTGCTTCGTTTGGACAGGCACAGAACAAAATGACGTCCCGATCCCGTGGGATATCGTCGTGGCGCTGCTCAAGCTCTTCAGCAGAGATGCGGAGGGCGCCCGGGATCGTGTAGGGGTCGGCCACATGGTCTTCGATGCCTCGGAGATCCACGACAGACAACGGATGGCCATCGTCCATGAGTTGTTTGAGCTCGGCGGCGCTGATGCGAGCCACGCGCAGCTCCCGCAGCAGGTTTTGCCGGTGGAAATATTTATAGAGCATATACCCGCCGAGGCTTACAGCGAACAGGATTCCCGCCGTTTTGCCGAGCCGCATGACCTGTTCGGCCAGATAGCCGATCTGCTCGCTTAAGACATAACCCAGAAGAAGAAACAGAAAACTCCAGAGCAGCGATCCGGCGCCATTAAAGAGCAAGAACCGTCCGATTGGGATTTTGAAGAGGCCGGCCAATGCGGGCGCGAGGGTGCTCAACCCCGGGATGAACTTGGACAGGATCAGCGCGCGGAGTCCATGCTTGACGAAGAGATTCTCCGTGCGCCTGACGCAGGCGTCGGGCTCAAGCGCAATCCGGCACAACAGGCTGAGGGTTTGCCGCCCACGATGGAGGCCGAGTTCAAACCAGACCATATCGCCCAGCAGGCAGGCGGCGACCGAGAGGCCGGTCAGCACGGCGAGATGCGCTTCCCCCTCCGCCGCAACGGCGCCGGCGGCGAGCAGGACCGGGACGGCGGGGATTGGAAGGCCGATCTGCTCGGCAAGCACGGTCAGGAACACTACCATCTCGATGTGAGAAAGCAAAAAATCGAGTGCCTGTTGCATGGCGTTAGGCTGGTGCGCCGAGTGCGTGGCGAATGGCGACCGACAACGCGTGCACGTCGTCAGTTCCATCCTGCCGATGACCATTGACAAAGAACGTCGGCGTTCCTGTCACTCCGTGCTGATGGCCTGAGGCCGCGTCCGTGCGGACACGGTCGAGATACCGATGTTGCTGTAGAGCCTCTCCGAACCGAGTTCGATCAAGGTCGAGCTGGTTCGCATAGTCCATGAGATCGCGGTATTCAAGTTCCCATTGGTGAGCAAACAACATGGCATACATCGGCCAAAACGCTCCTTGTGCGGCTGCCGCTTCAGCCGCCTCGGCGGCTTGTACGGCATGAGGATGCTTGTGTGCCAGCGGAAAGTGCCGGAACACGAATCGGAGGTCATGACCGAACTCACGCTGCAGGGCCTGAATAATCTGGATCGCTTGTCGGCTATAGGGGCATTCGAAGTCACCGTATTCCGTGAGCGTGACTCGAGCCCCACCATCCCCTTCTACGTGATCGTGTGCTGTGATGACGAATGCCGGCACATGAACACGTTCCTCGGCCATGGCGCCCCTCCTTAGACATCATCGAGATAGCGCTCGATCATCTTTTCAGCGATGGTCCCTTCGCCGACCCCGGATGCGACCCGCTTGATCGAGCCATGTCGCGCATCACCTGCCACGAAGATTCCCGGCACACTGGTTTCGAATAGGTACGGCACCCGCTCGAGCGGCCAGCTAGGAGGCAAGCAGCCATCCCGCACTAAATCCGGACCGGATAAGATAAACCCATGTTCATCGCGGAGGACGCTTTCCCCTAGCCAGTCGGTATGCGGCTGGGCGCCGATGAGAATGAACAAAGACTGGGCAGGCACCGTACGGCAATCTTTGGTCTTCGTATGCTGGAGAACCAGCGACTCAAGTCGGGATGCCCCTTGGACCTCGGTCACTTCCACGCTGGTTTCGACGACGATGTTCGGCGTTTCCTTGAGGCGTTCGATCAAATAATAGGACATCGTGGCGGTCAGTGAATCGCCGCGGACCAGCATTGTCACCTGCCGGGCATGACGCGCAAAATACACGGCCGCCTGGCCAGCTGAATTTGCGCCGCCGACGATATAGACGTCCTCCCCCTTTGACGCGAACGCTTCTGTCATGCCGGCCCCATAATAGACGCCCGCACCGGTCAGTTGGGCCATTCCCGGTACATTCAGCGTGCGATAGGAGACACCGGTCGTAATGAGGACGGTTTTTCCGCTCAGCTCGCTGCCGTCGGCAAGGGTGACGATCCGCGCAGGTCCGGCCACGCGCATACTCACGGCCTCCTGCGGATTCAGCAGTTCGACGCCGAATCGCTGCGCTTGCGTCAAGGCGCGTCGTGCGAGATCTTGGCCACTGAGGCCGGCCGGGAAGCCCAGATAGTTTTCAATCCGGGAGCTCATGCCGGCCTGTCCACCCGGCGCTTCACGTTCGATGAGCACCGTCTTGAGCCCCTCGGATCCGCCATAGACGGCGGCGGCTAATCCGGCTGGTCCAGCTCCAATGACGATCAAGTCATAGAGCGGTTGTTCGGCTTTCATCCGAAAGCCGACTTTCTCTGCCACCTGGAAGGTGGTTGGATGAATCAGGAACGATCCGTCGGGGAACACGACCACCGGGAGTTGATCCTGGCCCGCGTGGACGGACTGAAGCAGAGGCCCCGTTTCGGCTTCCTTCTCGACATCCAGCCACTGATAGGGGACTTGATTCCTTGCCAAGAATTCCTTGATCTGATGCGTTTGCGGTGACCAACGGTGCCCGAGCACGCGGATCCCTTGGAACGGGGCCTTGAACGAGGCATGCCAGTCATCCAAGAGGTCGTCGATGACCGGATACAAGCGTTCCTCCGGAGGATGCCATGGCTTCAGTAAATAGTAATCGACTTGTGCGTCATTAATGGCTCGAATGGCCGCATCGGTGTCGGCGTAGGCGGTCAGCAAGGCCCGTTTTGCGTTGGGATAGAGCGGGATGGCGTGTGCAAGAAATTCCACGCCGGTCATCCGGGGCATCCGTTGATCCACCAAGAACAGGGCAACGGTCTCATTCCGGAGTTTGAGCTGTTCCAGCGAAGCGAGCGCATCGGCCCCCGACTCGGCTCGGAGCACGCGGTACTGTTCCCCATAGTGGTGGCGGAGGTCGCGCTCGACCGCACGCGAGACCTCGGGGTCGTCATCCACCGTGACGAGAAAGGGTTTCACGGTCAGGCCTTCTCCCTGGGCGGTTCGCTTTGTCCCGATGGGGGCGCCGACGGTTTGCGTATCATCGGCAAGCGGACGAGGAATACCGTGTGGCCCGGTTTCGATTCGAATTCGATCTCTCCTCCATGGCGGTCCGCTACAATGCGATAGCTGATGATCAACCCAAGGCCGGTCCCCTTCCCGACGCCCTTCGTTGTGAAGAACGGTTCAAAGAGGTGAGGCCGAACGTCGTCGGGGATGCCTGGTCCGTTATCGTGGATCTCCACGAGCACTTGATGATCCTCCCGCCGTGTACGGATTCTTACTTCTCCGCGTCCGTTGACCGCATCGGTCGCGTTGTCGATGAGATTCGTCCACACCTGATTCAGCTCGTTTCCGTACGCGGGAATCGCGGGAAGCGAGCGATCGTATTCTCGTTCCAGCGTGACGCTCTTCAGCTTATGGGACAGCATGGTCAGCGTGCTGTCGAGGCCTTCGTGGATATCGATCTCCTGCAGCGGTGCGCGGCCTTCGTACGAATAGGCCTTGACCGCGTTCACCAATTCCGCGATGCGGCTGGTACTTCGTTCGACCTGTTGAGTCAATTCCTGTAGGGACAAGGTCCCTGTCATCCATCTCAATACATCGCCCATCGCCTCTTCGGGAAACTGCTTGCTGATCCCCTCGAGCCACGCTCGGTCCAGTCCCGTGCCGACCAAGATACTGGCAAGTTTCCATGCATCGGCGATGTGGTGCCGTTCAAGCCACGTCAGCACCTCTTCCTCTCGATCGTTCCGGGTCAGTGGATCTAACGGCGTCGTGGAATGAGGGCGTGCGGCAATGTCGCGCTGAATCTGTGCGACCGCTTCGGACTGCGCCGTTGAGAGTTTCCGCTGATTCAGACGACAGGTGAGGGCGGGAAAGCCGCCTGCGACGGTGAGCAGGTCGGCAGCGGCTCGACGTGCCGCCGCAGCCGGATTGTTGAGTTCATGGGCGAGGCCGGCCGCCATGGTCCCAAGTGAGACGAGCTTTTCACGTTGTTGTGAAAACCCCTCAAGCCCTCGGAGTCGCGCCGCCATGGTCCGCAAGATTTCCTTCGCCACCGATGGGCACAGGCGCATCAATGTCCAGAACTGTTCCTTTGAATAGCGCAAGAGTCGGCAAGGGGTTCGTGCCTGACTGTCGACGAAGTACGGGATGTCCAACAATAATGCCACCTCACCGAAAAACTTTCCGGCCGTATGGACCGCCATCACGACTTCTTGACCGCCATAGGTCTTACTGACGCGGATCTCTCCTTCGAGAATCACATAAAAAAACGTGGAGGAATCCCCCTCCCTGACGACGACTTCACCGGCTGGCACAGGTAGCTCCTCGCCCTGTTCCAGGCAGCTATTCTCTTCTGGCGAGAGGCCCGCGAACAACGGAAGTTTCAGGAGGTCAGCTGGATTCATGTGGTTCTCTCGAACCTTCCCACGGGGTGTATCCGAGGAGTGTGACTCCAGTAACGTATGCTGTTACGATCGTCACGTCAATGGACTGAGTCGAGACAAAGGAGATATCAACAGGACGGGGCTGACTAGACTTCACTGGTTTTCTCCTCGTATGGTGCAGTCATCACATCGGAGGACTCATCGATGCCCCATGAAACGTATCCCCGCAGCCCGAAAGCTCTTCTCGGCGGCGTTGCCCACTTGGGGAGATTTATTGACAAGATTCGTCTGCGCAATGCCGGACATCTTCAGGACTACAACTACATCACGGTGGGATTCGATAAATACCTGACCGAGTTTTTGGGTATCGATGCGAAGATATTTGAGCAGCAGGTCTTAGCCGGTGGGACTGATGATGAGTTGCTCGCTTGGGTGAAGGTCAACGGCCGCAAGCTGTCGGACCAAGAAGTTGCGCAATGGTCCCAAGGGCTGCTCGCTTCCGGTCCGAAAGATGAGGCCGCTCACCGGCGGCTTGAAGGCCGCCTGAAGGATATCGCGACCAAGCGTGGTGTGCCGATTGAAGCTCTTCCACCTGTGACAACTTGGACTGATGTCATCGAACTGGATGAAGACCGCGTGTGATGTCTGAGTGCATTCATGCCGGATCCACGCCGTCTTCAACTCCTCGGTCTCATCACGTTCTTCAATGTCCTGCATCTGATCGACCATATTGTCCGTGGGGATGTTCACTGGCCGATCGATGAACAGTTAGTGGGGTTCACCTTGCGGCGACGGGCATCTATCTCATCTCCACCCATCCGCCTGTTTGAGAACGAAACGTTAGATGTCGGGCTGAGGTGCGAACCATCGCGGCGTCATGTGTCTGGTCCACCGCCTGCACCTGCTCACTCGCCGTCCAGCGCACAGTGAAGAATCCTCCCGTGAAAGCGGAAAAAGCCAGCGCTCGCTCGGAGGTAATGGCGATGACCACATGGCCTCGACCATGCACTTGCTTCACGGTTTCGTTCGGTCCCAGCGCCTCGCTGAACCAATGGCCTCGGCTTTCTTGAAACCCATGAACTCGCCGGTTGGTCTGAACGACGAGCAAGCGCGGCAGCACGTGATGCCGCTCGACCTGCTCTTCGATACCCAATTGCACCTCCGTCCATCGGCGTAAACCGGAAGAAAATCCCAAGAGTCTGCGGGTAGTCTGCGCAAAACCAGCTGGTCCTCGTGCCGCCGTTGCTACGATCGTTTCGTTGACTCCCAATGCTTCCTCAACGGGACTTCCTCCTCCGGGTAGAGCGACGACCCTGTCATTTATGACGGTGACGAGAACGTCGACAGAGCGACCTTCGGCGAAAGCCAGGCCAGGAAAGATAGAAAGAATAAGCGCTAGAATCAGCATGGGGTGGGATGTGCAGAACGTCATCTGCCCTCTTAAAGATAGCGCTGTGTTCGTGTCCTTATTATGCACGAGACAAGGGACAGACCTACGCATCTCTTTGGAAAATCGACCGCACGGAGGGGGCATCTTGGTCCGACCGTCGCGATCTTGTTCTGAGAGCAACAAGGCGGCGATCGCTCGACCAAGTAGCCGGTTCTCATGAGCCGGCCGTTTTTCTTTGTGGAGGTTGGAGTGGGACAGGTCCTACAGTGAGGGCAGTGTCAGCAACTTCTTCATCTCGCAGTGAGCGAGGACAACGTCGGGTGCACGCTGCAGCGCTTCATAGTAGCTCCGCTCGTACCCATCGCCCATTTCCGAGGGGCGAATCAGCGCACGCACTTCGGTCAGCAGCATGGCGACGTCGTCGACCGTCAGCCGCTCGCTCCCGTCCAACAATTCGTCGATGCGGACGACCATGTTGGAAAGCGGATGCAGCCACGTAAACCACGGGTCGTTCATCACCAATTGCAGAAGTTGGCCCGTCGAGTCCACGCGTCCATAGATCCGTTCATAGGTCAGCTGTTCGGCTACGATCAGTGCCTTATGCAAGCCTAACAGACCATGCCGAACATCTGTGAGGGTTCGACGGAGCGGGTTGGTTTCTCGAACATGTGTTTGTCTCGATGAAATAGCCATAGAAATAATTTTACCAGGTCACATAGAGGAATTGGGCTCAGTGTCGGTCCTCATAGGGTTGACGTCTCGATATGTCCCTTATCGGATAGCATGAGCTTGTTCTGTAGTAGGACGAGAGATCATTGTGGAGTTTATCTTCATCTGCCGGATTCTAGGCGTTCCCGTGGAGTTGGATTGGCATGAGACAGGCTGGCGATTGGTGTTAACGTTCAGGGACAGCGGTGGAGGGTGAAACGGAAGCTCGCTGACGGCTCGGATCGCTGGTTAAGGCCTCATCCAAGGAGGTGTTTCTCTGATGGTCTAGGAGACTTCCGTAGAAGGAAAAGAGCTCACCGGTCAATCGAGCCGTCTTGTCGGGGTCGGTCGGGTGTTTCCGCCGTATGTAGTCGTTCAAGACGCGGCCGTCAGCGGTCTTATGAACATGAGGTTGGCTCAAATTCATTCGGTAGCGCGCGATCGCGTCAGCAACCCGGCTGATGAAAATCACGGTGCCGTCGCGGTCCAGCTGCTCGACGACGCCTATGTGGGTGAGAGGATCGTTCAACTGACCGTCCCGATTGAAATCCCATGTGTTATCGAAAAAGACGAGGTCGCCCGGGCGGGCATCCGATCCTTGATGCACAACGCCATGGTGACGCACGTGATTGTAGATAAGCCGGACGCCATTGCCTTTCGGATCGTCGATAGTTCCACGATACAGATCGATGCCATGCTCCAGGAAGATCGCGCGTGTTACTCCGGCGCAGTCGTAGGCAATGCGCCTGCCTTGGCTTGTGATCGTTCGTGCGCCGACCAGCCTTGCTGCGGACTGGACGACGGCGGATCGGCTGGGAAGCGATGTTCTTAGGAGAGGGAGGTGATGCTCAGGAGCCGGCATGGCTGGGCGTAAGGCCGATTTAAGTGAATCCGACGGCGCAATTGTCACCGCCGGCCTCAATGGCTCAAGGGCGTTCCTGTCCAACTTCTGAACCGGCTTTGTGCAGCCGATGAGAGTGGCAATCGCGACAGTCAACATGATGAGCAGGAATCGCATAACGGTTACCGCACGTTCACGAATCGGTCTTTGGCCGTCTGTCTGAGCGCATCGATATCTTCACGCCTGGTGACCGAGAGCGGTATGGTATGGGTCAATTCTTCGATCAAAAGATCCGTCGTGAGCGGCGTTTTCTGATGGAGCGCCCGATAGAGCGCGGCCACCACCGCTTGCTCGATTTCCGAACCGCTGAACCCGTCACTGGCGCTGACAATCTTGCCGAGATCGAACTGCGTGCTGTCTTGCTTGCGCAGGCCGAGGTGAATCTTCCAGATGGCTTCACGTTCGGCATCATCCGGCAGATCGACGAAAAAGATTTCATCGAACCGGCCCTTGCGAAGGAGTTCGGGTGGCAGTGAGGAAAGGTCATTGGCCGTGGCGACGACGAACACATCTTGCTTTTTTTCCTGAAGCCAGGTGAGAAAGGCGCCGAACAGTCGGCGGCTCAGGCCCGCGTCGGCTTCGCCGCTCCCTCCGCCGGCCACCATGGCTTTCTCGATTTCATCGATCCATAGGACGATCGGAGACAAGGACTCCGCCATCTCAATCGCCTTGCGGAAATTCTTTTCCGATTCGCCGACGAACTTGTCGAACAGCCGACCTGCGTCGAGTTTCAGGAGCGGAAGCTTCCACTCCCGCGCAATCGCCTTCGCAGCGAGCGACTTGCCACAGCCCGGCACACCGACCAGCAGGATGCCACGAGGGGGTGTGAGGTTGAGCGATTTGGCTTCGGCGGTAAACCCGACTTGGGCGCGGTCCAGCCAAGACTTCAGATTGGTGAATCCTCCCAATTCAAACCGGTTGTCCTCCAAGGGATAATATTCCAACAGGCCGCCATCCTTGATCGCCTGAACCTTACGCTTGAGGATGGTCTGTAGATCCTCGGCAGAAAGGGTGCCGCGCTCGACGATGCATTGGGCAATGACTTGGCGTGCTTGATGGAGAGTCAACCCCTGCAGGGCGCGGAGGATCGCATCAGACTCCTGAGTTGTGGGACCCTTGTCGGCTGCCCTGGTCTCGCTGATCGAACTAAGGATGCTTTGGGCAAGGGTCGTCGAACGGATGCGGGGAATGGTGCGAGGGCCCAGCGATTGGAGAAGGCCGCGTAACATGGACTGGAGTTCCTCTCGATCGGGCAACTTCAGATCGAGTCTCACGGCGAGTTTTTCAAGGTCCAGCGGCAGCGCAATGGGCTGGCCGGTGAGCACACAGGTCGCACGAGATCGGCTGTACGCCGCCGCAACCTCACGCAGCTGACGGCACACCGCTGGATCTTGGAGGTGCGGCGCGAGGTCCTTGAGCCAGAACACCGCCTCCACAGTGAGGCCATGGAGATGTTGAAGGACCGCCAGCGGAGTGGCGGTCAGTTTACTGAGGGTCGGGCTCTCATCGGCACGGGTAAGTCCTCTGGTGATGGACCATTCGAAGAGCGGCATGCGCTCCTGTGCTGTGACCGATTGCAGCAAGGCCAGGACCCGTTCCTCTTCCACCGTTTCGATGACGACAAGAGGGTGAGAAGAACGGATCAGGGTGCGAAGATCGTGCACGCTGGTCGACAGAGCCATCGCGTAGAAATGCTAGCACGAGGTATCGGCCGGGCCAAGAAAACCGGTGAATGTCGCCGGATGCTCGGCGGACGAAGGTAAGAAGATGCATTTCGATTGATGCAGGCACATCGTTGTGGACGCGGAGGTTGCGGCAGACCAACGCGAAGGCTGGAGTCTTACGTTTTGCTTGGAGCTTCGAGCGCCTTGTTGATTTCCCCGATCAGGCGCCGTTCGATTTCACTGGTTTCCTCGGTGCTGACGCTTAAGAGACGCCCGCCTTGTGCGAGCTTTTCAAATTCCGCTTTCACACTGAGTTTGGTGACATTGGCGGGAAGAGCCTGAAGGGAGATGACATATTGATTCCGAAAGCCGGCCACTTCCAGCGAGGTTGGGGTCGACACCTTGCGCGCCGTGACATAGGCGGTCCGCTGATCGGTCTTGGCGCTGATCTTGAGCTGATAGCCGTTCCGTGTGAGTGTCTCCTCAATGGCTTTTGCAACGGTCGTCATGGGGCGGGGTAACGTATCGATTTGCGCGCCCTTCTCATCGATGTTGAGAGCATGAGCGGCGTGGGCCGCAGCGGTTCGCTGAACTTCCGCGCTCATGCGTTTGGTTTGCGCCAGTTGCAGCTCCAGTTGCTCGTTGAGCTGTTTGGCCTCGGTCTTCACGCTTTCCGTCGTGTGCCTCGCGTCACGAAGCTCCTGATTGAGTAGGTCGATTTGCTGCTGCATGACCTTGTTCCCGTCCTGCAATGAGCCGAGAAGGGATTCTTGTTTGGTGAGTTGTTTCTTGAGCGCGTCGTTCTCGGCGCGAAAGGGACTGTCGTCCGGGGTGCACCCCGAGAGGGCCAAGACCAATATGGCTCCGATCCGTAATGACCGCCGGGTCATAGAAATGTCGTCTTCCACACGAGAGCCCTCCGATTAAAGTGTGGGGATTATCCACGCTTTAGCCCAACTTGTCCACGTGGTTATGAGGCAATTGACCGCCGTAGGCTCTGTCGCAATGAGAACGGTGGCAGCGCCACGGAAGTTCCTCGCTTGCGCCGTAGTGTCGTCCGGCGGTAGCATGCGCCCGTCATGCGTTCACTGCTTCGGAAAACCTTCTCCGTCCCTCCGCTTGGCTGTAACTGCTCGATCGTCGGCGATCCGATCACGAAGCAAGCCGTTGTCATCGATCCAGGTGGGTCAGCGGAGCGAATTCTCCATGAAGTGCGGCAACTGGGTTTCACCGTCGGTCACATACTCCATACACATGCCCATCTCGACCATTTTCTGGCATCCAGCGAAATCAAGCGGGCGACCGGGGCAGTGATGTGCCTGCATCAGGGTGATCTCGACCTGTGGAAGAATCTTGAATTGCAATGTCGCGTATTTGGGGTTTCGTATGTGCCGGCGACGCCTCCGGACCACTGGCTTCAGGATGGGGAGCAGGTCATGCTGGGGCTGATCCCAATCGTGGCGATTCACACGCCTGGACATACGCCCGGGTCGATGAGTTTTCATGTCCCGAATGAACAGCTCGTGCTGGCCGGTGACACGCTCTTTCGGGGAAGTATCGGCAGGACCGACTTATGGGGTGGAAACTTTAAGGCCATCGAAGAATCGATTCGCGAGCGACTCTATACCCTCGACGAGGCCACAACCGTGATTACCGGACACGGGCCGGAAACTGAAATCGGTGTCGAAAAGGAGACCAATCAGTTTGTCCGTGCGTGAAAGAACGGGGAGGGACCATGGCACCATACAACCTGCTAGTACTGGCTACGCTGCTCTGCCTCGTGCCGGTTCATGCCGTCGCCCTGACGAACGAGCCACTAATCCCTCGTCCCGATCCAATCATGATTACCGAGGTCAAGGTCCTCGTCTCAGAGCACGGTCCGGTCGTGTTGCTGCAGGCCGAAGGCCGCACAATTCCAATTTTTGTCGATGTGACGGTGGCGCTCTCGATTCAAAGCGCGCTGAATGGGGAACAATTATCTCGTCCGATGACGCACGATCTGATGCGCGCGATCTTGGACGCCTATGGTGGGAAGGTGACGCAGACGGTCATCACGCTGCAAGGCGGTGTGTACGTTGGCGCATTAACGGTCTTGCTCAAAGATCAGGTGAAAGTGTTCGACAGCCGGTCATCCGACTCAATCGCACTGGCGATACATTTCAATGCACCGATTCTCGTCGGGCGTGATCTGCTGGAATCAGCTGGGAAGGTTCCGGAACAAGAAAATGAAACGGAGCTGTAACACGCCGGATGGATCCGAAACAGCTATTCTTTGGCTAGACGGTCCTTCAGCCGCTCAAGCCGCTTTTCAGTGGATTGTTTGATGAAGATCATGTTTTCGGCAAGATGTTGCTGAGCGGTAATCTTTCCTTCGTCACGCCGTTTTTGCTGATCGAGTCCGAACTGCGCGATGATCGGTCCGTCTTCTTTATTGAGCTCTTTCCAGATTTCGGCACAGCGTGGCTGTTTGGCGGGCGGATACTTATCGCAAGGCGGATCGGCGGCAAAAGCAATCGAAGGCATAAGGGCCAGGTTGATGATCAGAGCTGACCAGTCTCGCCAAGAGTGATTCACTCGCGTCTCCATGGAATGGCTGTCCATCAGCCGCAGCACCATATCACAACTCCTGATCAATGTGATCGCGATGCGAGCGGCGGGTTAAAGCTCTATTCGACTAGGGCTTCCAGAGCGGATACGTTGCCGATTACGCCATGGCGTCTCATCGGCTGGAAAGTGGTACCGCGGCCGATTTCTGTTCCAATGTAACATAGACCTTGTCGTCGAAGGTGTAGTAGCCGCCGTTGTCTTTATCGGTTGCAATACACGAGGGTGAGAAAATGATGGCGCAGCCGAAGATATCGCCGAGAACCCACCACGACCAGGTTCTCGTCAGGGGCATGCTCTTCGGCTCGTACCCCTCTTTGCTGATGATGGCTTGATGGTCACCTTTTCGGCTCAGAGAGATGGTTCCCGGTGCGAGCAAGTGGACGCGGTCATCGACGACAACGTCGGCATCCAGTGGCGTCGTGAAAATGGTGACGGACTGACGATCGCCGTGCCACCAGCTGCCGCAACCGGTCAGCGAGACAAGTCCCACAAGCAGTGCAATGCTTCTCATTCTGATCTGAGCAGTCCTGCGCGTCATAGCGATTTCTCCCGCTGATAGGTGTCCTGCGAGGCATTTTTCCACTGTCCCGGTTGTTCTTCTAGTGGATTCGCAAATTTTGCAGAAGGAATTGCGAGGCACAAAATAGACCCGCATTCCGCTCAGTTCGCTCCTCGACATTTCCTTGAACCGCGGCACGCATCGCGGCCAACCGCAAGTGCCGATGGGAGGGCTGTACGGATCTTTACCGACCAAGGGTTGGAGCAGGATTTCGGATGATCATGTCGAGCCGCGTCCGAGATTGCTCGCGCAGTCGCTGTAATTCGTCTCTGGCGAGGAGCGGATCGTCGAATTGCTGGTCGGAGGGTGCGATTGGAGCGAGGGGAAACATGGTCAGCCTCGATCGTCTGGCCGCCGGTGTGTTCTTCCATGGAGTGTAGAGCGGATCACCGAAGAGCACCATGCGCCAGCTGATCCATCGACTGGTCAAATAATAGGCTTCGACCAAAGAATACTGACCGGTCGTCAGTAAAGCCACGAACTCAAGCGGCTCGGGAAAGGCGTCTAGATAGGGTTCTCCTATGGAGCCGAGCGTCGCGGCAATCCCACGTTCGAGCGCATTCTTGCACCAACCTGATTCTGTGGCAGTACGGATGCTCACGGCTTCGGCAGAAGCCATGTGATAACCGATGGCGCCGGGCCGGAACGTAAACGCATCCTCATACTGTCTGAGTCGATACCATCCCGCATACAGCGCCACGTCCGGCGCCTCACTCGAACGATGAAACCGTGCCTCGGTATTTTCAAGGATCGTTCTGTACGTGGTGTGCTGTGTCAGGAACGTGTTCAGGTCCCGCAGACTTTGATCATAGTGACCATACGTGTCGGACTGGTTCAGGCCTCGAGCATCGAGGTAGACCGTCCCGGAGAGTCCCTGTTGTTCAGCCTCCATCGATAGATCGACCAGGTGTTGGGCGACGTTTCCGTTCGGTCCATCCAAGCGACTGACCATCAAGATAGGAATCTCCCGCCGAGACCCGCGTGGTGGTTTCTTGACACCATGATAGAGTGGATTGATCCGCCGCCCTGCGACTCCGTACATATTCCGGTCCCACCAGAGCAGGGTCAGCTCGCTATCCACGCTCGCGTCGGCATGTTCGGCCGACAAGAGGTTCAGTTCCATGGCAGCCAATCCAAAGACTCCATAGGCGCCATAGAGCTCTTCGACCTGCTGATAGAATTCAGCACGCCGGCTGCGGATCGGGAGTTCCACCGCCCCCAACAACAACTGCATCCCCTCTGCATGTTGAGCCTCTACCTGCGCCGCTCCATCAGGGTCTGAAGCCTGTTCCCTTCGATGAAGCGCATGATGCAGTTGGGCGATGCCCGCAGATCCCTGATATGGTCTGACCATGGGTTCCAAACGCGAATACCACGGATCAAGGGCTGTTAGGTTAAGTCGCTTGATTCGCTTGATGGATTCCTGGACGGCGTCGTCGACCCTGAACAACAACATCACGTGGCGTTCATATGCCGTCAGTCGGTCTTCCATCGTCATGGCTGGAACAGGAGTGGACTCTAGCTGCGCAGCCAGGTCGCGAGCCTGGCGTTCGACGTTCTCCAGCTGCGATCTTGCGGCGTCAAGTCTGCCGTTCGCATCACGACGAACGCGCTCTTCCTCCGCCGTGAGGGTCGGAGGGGTGACTCGGAGAGGCACGCCATAGACTGTCACCAGCACGCGGATTGAATGCTGTAATCGATGCTTCTGCAATGCCTGCCGAAGTGGCAACACCAATCGCCGATCATAGTCCGCTCGGTTCATGGTTTCATCGGATGGAAGATCCAGTGTGACGATCTGCTGAAAGGGGACTCCACGGCGCGTTGCATAATGCTCGGCAACCATGAGGCTGTCTCGGTTGTTCGCATTGGCAACAATCAAGACCTGGTTCGCCGAAAGCTCGGCTCGGGCGGAAGGGGTGCACCACGGAACGACGTGAGAGATCGAACACATGACGATGAACGCGATCGGCATCCGCATGGGGCATCCTGATGTGAAGAGGAGCATCCGAACGAAGCGCGATGAGGAGGACTAGATCTTCATCGCCGCGTTGACTTCGTCCAGTGTCGCGCGTGCGACGTGGGCGGCTTGCTGGCTTCCGGTCTGGACGATGTCGTCGACCTGTGACGGATTGCTGGTGAACTTGGCGCGGGCATCCCAGATTGGCGTCAATTGTTCGACCATGCGGTCTGCCACGAGTTTCTTGCAGTCGATGCAGCCGATCGCGGCTGTCCGGCATTCTCGGTTCACTTGGTCTTTGACCGACTGTGAAGAATATATGTTGTGGAATTCATAAACAGGGCAGAGGTCAGGATTGCCGGGATCGGTGCGCCGCACGCGGGCCGGATCAGTGACCATGGTCTTGAGCTTTTGACGGACCACCGGCTCCGGGTCCGACAGGTTGATCGTATTGTGGTAACTCTTGCTCATTTTCCGGCCATCGGTGCCGACCACTTTGGGGAACTTGGTCAGATGTTCCTTTGGTTCGGGGAACACGGCTGTTTTGTAGATGTCGTTGAACCGCCGAGCGATCTCCCTCGTCAATTCGAGATGGGGAAGTTGATCTTTCCCTACTGGCACGAAATCCGGTTTGTACAAGAGAATATCGGCGGCCTGCAGGACTGGGTACCCGAGAAAACCGTAAGTGGTGAGATCCTTCTCCTTGATCTCGTCCTGCTTTTCCTTATAGGTCGGATTACGCTCGAGCCAAGAGATAGGAGTCATCATCGAGAATAGAAGATGTAACATGGCGTGTTCCGGAATGCGGGATTGGATAAAGATCGTCGACCGTTCCGGGTCGATGCCGCCGGCCAGCCAATCGATCAACATTTCACGAACGAACGTGCGAATGCGGCTGGTGTCGGCGTAGTTGGTCGACAGGGCATGCCAATCGGCGACAAAAAAATAGCAGTCGTATTGCGCCTGTAGCGCCTTCCAGTTCTCCAGCGCTCCCAGGTAGTTCCCAAGATGCATGAGGCCGCTGGGCTGCATGCCGCTGAGCACGCGGCTCCGTGGCGCCGTCATTCTGCAACTCCGGGCCGGAGACCGAGCGCAGTCGATAGAATCGTACCGGATACTCCAGAGGCGAGGGTGCCGGTGATCGTATGGATGACGTGCAATTCTTTGTCAAAGACGATAAGCCCCACCAAGATAAGCATCCCATAGGGTTCCAAGCGTGCCAAGGCCATGGCCGGTTTGGGCGGGAGCAACGCCGTCAAGATCCGGCCACCGTCGAGCGGCGGAATCGGAAGCAAGTTGAACAGCGCAAGAAAGACGTTGATCAACACCGAATACAGTGCCATGACGGCGATCGGACGCAAGATCATAGTGGCGAAGAGGCTCGCTGACGCATCAGCTTCAGATGAATTTCTGAGAGATAAGGTTGGCTCGACGGTCAGTAGCAAGGCCAACAGCAAGGCACTTGCGACGGCCAGGAGCAGATTCATCCCCGGTCCCGCCGCGGCGACCAGCGCCATGTCGCGTCGAGGCTGATGCATATTCCGAGGATCGATCGGAACCGGCTTTGCCCAGCCGAGCAGAAAGCTTCCAGGCAACATCAAGCAGATCAAGGGCAGAATGACGGTTCCGAAGGGATCAATGTGGGCCAGGGGGTTGAGGGTGAGCCGACCCTCATTCTTCGCGGTCGAATCGCCGCACTTCTCCGCCATCCATCCGTGTGCGTATTCATGGAGCACCATCGCGAACAACAGCGGGAGCGCCATGTACGAGATCGTATGAAGGATTTGTGAGAGCGAGCTCATGAAAATTCGTCAGTCCAATTGTACAAACTTACCCTGTTTGACCTGTAGAAGAAAGAGCGGTCGGTGCAGGGTGCCGTCCGGTCCGAACCTGGCAGGGCCGGCAAGCGTCGGCAAGTTGTGCTGCGTCATTAAGAATTCTTGAAGGGCTTCCCCGGAGGTCGCGCCGTGACGGATTCCTTCGATCACAATTCTGGCCGCATCATACCCCTGCATCGTGAAGAGCGAGGGCGTGGTTTGGAAACGCTTTTGGTAGCGCTGAACGAACTCCTGCACGGCGGGGTTCGGACTGTCGACGAAGAAGCCGTCGACGAATATTGCACCGTCGACTGTTCGATCGGCGGTGCGGGCAAAGTCCTGCGAGTTCCAGCCGTTCGTGCCGAGCAGCGGAGCCTTCATATCGTGAAAGGCCAGTTGTGCGGCGATGAGGCCGATCTCATGTGAGCGACTCGGGATGAAGATGGCGTCAAATCCCGGGGTATAGAGGACGCGTTTCTCGTTTCGGCTGACCGGTTTGCCGGCCGGGCGTGGCAGATCCACCGGAACCGCCAGTCCATACTTTTTCAGATCCTCGGCCTTGAGCCGCTGGATTTGCGGTCCGAAATCCGTTTCCCCTTCCTTGAAGGCTTCGATGGCAATGATTTCACCGTCGAGCTGACGCACTTCCTGGGCAAAGAGGCGGGCGAGTTCCCGCCCATAGACTGTGTCAGGGTGGAGAATGCAGAATCGTCGATAGCCCTGTTCTTTCGCGGCATACGAGGCGATACGCTGGGCTTGCAGCGCATAGGTCAGCGATGTGCTGAACAGATAGGTGCCCAACCGGCGGACGTTCGGGAGCGTTGCCGCCGGTGTAATCAAGGGCACCCTCGTCTTTTGCGCCATTTCCGCCATGACAGGAAGATTCTTCGACAGCATGGGACCGATAACGACGAGCGGGCGATCGTCGTTCAGCAGCGCCGAGAGGTCATCCAGAAATCCCTGCCGGTCGGCATCATGATCTTTCACGATCAACCCGACGGATGGCGTATTGGGCTGCTCGCGAGCCCGCTCCACCGCGAGCTGAATCCCTTCCAATACGTCGTTTGCAAACATGGATAGGTTTCCCGATAGTGGGAGAACCGCGGCGAGGAAATACTGATTGGCTTTCAATCTGGTCCTCAAGAGGTCCAACGCCTCGCTGGCTCTTGGGGTGTAAGGATGGCCTGGAAAGGCCACAAGGAATTGTCGAATCTCCCGTTCGGCTAAATGGTCTTCACCGCGTCCGGTGTAATACTCAATGAGACGGATCGACGCGAGGTCACCCGGATAGGAGCGTGGGTAGCCGTCCCGGACTCGGGCCAGTCCCTTCTTGTCCAACTTCTCGGAGATAAATTGACGAATCTGCTCACGCGTTTCCTTGGCCTGTTCCCCCGAACTTCCGCCCATTCCCTCCAGTAAGGTATGGATGGCCCGGACATACTCCTTCTTTTGAGCGAATGCCTCGGCAGTCAGCTGCTGAGCCTCATACCTGGTGGTTTCGTCCAGCGTCGTCGTCCGTACCTGAGCCAGCAATGGCAGGGCCAAGTCGACATTGCCCATGGCCGCGTGAGTTCGGGCCAATAGGAGCTTGCCACGGTCGACGAGTTCAGATTCGGGAAACTCTGTCTGGAGTTGATTGAGATAGCGAAGGGCCTCGCCGTAATCTTTCATGCCGTAGAGCGCTGCGCCTAGCAACAGGTAGGTGTCATCGAGGTGTTCAGGCGGTGGAGTCGTGGTCAAGAATCGACGCAAGCTTGTGGCGGCGGACTCCGGATCGCCTTTCTCGATCAGTTGCTTGGCCTGGTTCAAGATCGGCGGATTGGGAGCAAGATTCTTGACGGGATCCGCAGCCTCACTCCATTGAGCCGACGGGAGACCACCACCGAACATCACCGCAAGCGCGATGGTGACCATCAGCGGCAGTCTGGCTGAGAGGGAAGAAGGGTTGTGCGCGTAGGCGAGCATTACGTTCGGCCGATGGTAAGGCCGTACGAGACTAGTATCGGAAAGGGTGCGACCTGTCAAGGAGAACTGCCGTGACGTCATTGTGCTGAAGGAGGGAGTTGGCTATAGTTCATCATCCGACGGCTATGGCGCACTCATCGGCACCATTATTGGATCCTCTAGTCGAACGGTATCTCAGCCAGCTGAGGGTTGAAGGCGGGTTGGCGACCAACACACTGGAAGCCTACCGGCGGGACCTTCTCCGATTGCAGCAGTATTTGCGGCAGCATCAACTCAGCATGAAGGACTCCGTTCCACCGCACACCGTACGGTCCTTCCTGGGTGTGCTTAAACAGGAAGCACTGGCGGCGTCATCAGTTGCACGGATCCTCTCGGCGATCCGGGGCTGGTATCGTTTTCTGGTTCGGGAACGAATCGTAGAGGTAAGCCCTGTCCGTGATGTGACGGCGGTGCGGCGCCCGGTCCGATTGCCGAAGACGCTGACGCATCAGGAAGTAACGGCCTTGTTGGAATTGCCTGTGCGAGATCGCCTTGAGGATCAGCGTGACCGTGCAATGCTGGAATTGCTGTACGCATCCGGTCTGCGTGTGTCAGAGCTCGTGGGACTGGAACTTCCCCAGATCGATATGACGCTCGGCTGTCTCAGAGTTGTGGGGAAAGGCGCTAAGGAACGAGTGGTGCCGATGGGACAGACAGCGCGGGAGCAATTGGGTGAGTACCTTGCACATGTACGACCAGTCCTACTCAAGCGGCAATCGTCGCGCGCGCTTTTCGTCAGCAGGCGTGGACACGGGCTCACGAGGCAGGCGTGTTGGAAGCTTCTTCTGAAGCGAGCGCGACGCGCGGGTATTGCCAAGCCGATTTCACCGCATGTGCTACGCCATTCGTTTGCCACGCATCTCCTGGAAGGCGGCGCCGACCTCCGAGCCGTTCAATCGATGCTGGGCCATGCCGATATCGAGACAACCCAAATCTATACGCATGTAGAGCGCAGCCGACTCAAGCACGTCCATCGGCAATTTTTTCCGAGGCAGATCCGTCGCCGCCGGACGGCTACGTAGAAGGTGAGGAACACGTAGGAGTGAAGTGGTGTCGTCTATGTTGGAAAAGCGGCAAGAACTGTGCGCATCCTGGTTGACAAGGAGATATGGACTTGGTACGCTCCGCGAGCGTTGCCAAGAAAATCGGGCGGATAGCTCAGTTGGAAGAGCGCTGCCCTTACAAGGCAGAGGTCACAGGTTCAATCCCTGTTCCGCCTACCATTGGAAAACCCTGGTAAGCAGCGACAGGAAGAGCACTTCCGGAACGAAGGATCCGATTCCGAAACTCGGGAGTTGAGCGGCGACCAACGAGATCCACGAGTCGTGCTGTTGTTCCGCCATAGGTAGGTTTTACGGGGCCGTCGTTCAGCCTGGTTAGGACGCCAGATTGTCAATCTGGAGGTCGCGGGTTCAAATCCCGTCGGCCCCGCCATTTTCCCCAGTGTTTGGTACAATCCACTTTACCAAGAAGCGTTGAGCGCTGAGGAGGGAGAGTCTAGACTCGTATGTTTCAAGCCGGTCCACTGGGAATTATTGCGTCGCTCGGGATCGTCTCCAAGGTGGTTCTGTTGATCCTGGTCTGCTTTTCCATCATTTCATGGGCGGTCATTTTCTACAAATGGGCAACGTTTCGTGCGGTCGACGCAAAGGACCGCCGGTTCATGGCCGTATTGCTTCGGGCAAGAGATGTAGAAGAAGTCACGCGGCACGCGCAACAGACGGCTGGAAGCCCCTGTGCGAAAATTTTTCACTCCGTTGTCCAGCGATTAGGCCATATCCCCACCGAACTGAATGATAGCGGCTCCATGGCTTTTGATCGGCATGTGATGGAACGCACGGCGGCACATCTGGCACAAGGTCAAATTTCCAAACTGGAATCGTATCTGCCGTTTCTTGCGACCACCGGGAATATCTGTCCATTCGTCGGCCTCTTGGGAACCGTCATGGGGATTATCGACTCATTCCGGGAAATCGGCACACAAGGCACAGCCAGTATTGCGGCCGTGGCTCCGGGGGTTTCGGAAGCGTTGATTGCGACCGCCGCCGGGTTGTTTGCCGCGATTCCTGCCGTCATCGCCTATAATTATTTTCTGACACGCATCAGACGAACCGCATTGCATATGGATTCCGTGGTGGTGGAACTCCTGGCCTTGGTCCCAGCCCAAACCAGACCTGTCGCTCCGATCCCCGTTGGGGCGAAGGGATGATTTTCGAAACGAGACAACGTCGCTTCTTGGCGGAGATCAACGTGATTCCGCTCGTGGACGTCGTGCTCGTGCTGTTGGTGATCTTCATGGTCACCGCGCCGATGCTCTATCGGGGCATGGATATCAAGCTGCCGACTTCGGCGTCGAACACGATCAAGCCGGAGATCCGTGCGGTCCTCACGATCGAGAAAGATCAGCGTCTGTACCTCGACAAAGATCAGGTGAGTGTGGCGCAGCTCGAGCGCAAGTTGCGCGTCATGAAAGAAGAACATGCGGACGTCTCGCTGTATCTGCGGGCCGATCGCGACGTGCCGTATGGAATCGTGGTTCAGGTGATGGATGGAGTCAAGAAAGCCGGTATCGAGAAACTCGGCATGGTGACTGACCCGACCGGACCCGAACGAGTTGAGGGGATGTCCCCTCCACATAACCAGTAGGATAAGATTCACGGTGCAGGCTTGGACATCAGCCGGCATGTTAGCGGACGATGAATGGCAGGCGACGCTGACTCGTCGCTTGGCCCGTGCCGTCGTTGTCTCCCTGGTGCTTCATGTGGGAATACTGGCCATTGTCGGGTGGATCCGACTGCCTCAACATGGCGAGCGGCCTCTGGCTTCCATTGAAATATCCCTTGCGAATCTGCAGACGCCTCCGGTAAAGGCTGTTGAGCCGGAGAAGAGCTCGCCGATTAAAAAGGAGATAGCGCGACCCAAACCGGTTGAGCAGCCCAAGCCCCTTGAGCGGTCCAAGCCGGTACCACCAGTCAAAGCCGTGCCGTCCCCGGCACCGCCTGTGAAAGCAGCTCCGGCCCTTCCGCCGGTCCCTCCGCCGGTCGCTCCCGCAAAGCCTTCAAATGACATCATGCGCGATGTCATGAAGGACATTGAATTACCGCCGGACGCTCCGAGGTTGGGAGACATGAGTCCAGAGGACAAACCCAGGAAGCTGCCGGCCATGAAACTGCCGGATGTGCCGGTCGTCGCGGAGACGAGGGAAGCGACGGAGCGAAAGCCGGTCGTTCCCATACCGCCTTCATCCCTGACGGAAGACGTCGCAAAGGAATTGGACGAAGAACTCAAGAAGATCAGGAAGCTCGAGACCCCCAAGACAGCCCCTCCCCCCGAGGTGCCGTCGAAACCCGCGCCGCAGGTTGAGACAAAAGCCGTGAGTATCAAAGCCGTCGACACCACACTCAAGGTTCCTGGGATGGCTCCGGGGTCCAATGCGTATCTCGGACTGGTCCGCCAACGTATCAGTAGTTTTTGGAGCGCGCCTCCGGTGGATGTGGCTAGCCAGGCCTATGTCGTCATTGTGCAATTCAGACTGCATCGAAATGGGTCGGTGACCGGGGTGGCGATCGAACGGTCTTCAGGAAATGAGTACTATGACTTGGCCGGGAAGCGAGCGGTGCTCAACGCGGTCCCCTTGCCGGTGTTCCCATCGGACATGACCGATTCGTATTTCGACGCACATTTCACTTTTACCGTCGGTGAGCCGCAAGGATAAACATATGACGTTTCGAGCTGTGATGATGGTCAGTCTTTGTGCGGTGGTCGGTCTGGCTTGGATCCTTGAATCCGGTGCCGCGGACGTGTTTCTTGAAGCCACAAGGCCTGATTTTCAGAAGATTCCGCTGGGAGTCGCGGGGATCGACAATATCGGCGGGTCAGAGTCGCCCGAAGGACGTGTCAAACTGGGCACACGCATCGAAGACGTACTCAAAGCAGACGTGCGACGCTCCCTCGTGTTTTCTCTTGTCGATTTATCGAGCCTGGGCATTAGAGTCAGTCATTCGGGAGCAGAGCCTGATCCCTCCTTCAAACAAGCTGCAGAAAATGGGGTATCTGTCATCGTATGGGGCAAGGCGGGGATGAAGAACGGAAACAAGGATCCTGATGTCAACATGGATGGGTACGTGTATGATGCCGGAAGCGATGAAGTGGTGGGCGGTAAACGATACGTCGGCTCCACGTCGGTCGTCCGGCTCATGGCCCATCGATTTGCGGATGAGTTGGTGTTCCGGTACACGGGTGAGCCGGGAATTGCCAGGACCAAGATCGCCTATGTCTCGGAGCAAGGATCGGCCCGCGAACTATTCGTGATGGATTATGATGGGTACGAGCCGCGTCAGTTAACGGCTGACGGGTTCTTGAACCTGATGCCACGCTGGTCGCCGGATCGCCGGTTCTTGGTCTTCACTGCGTATCGCAATCGAAACGCTCAAAATATCGACATGATTGAGCTCGCCACGGGGAAACGCTGGACACTGGTTTCACAAGGGGGGTTGAACATCACTCCGGTTCTCTCGCCGGATGGAAATTCGCTGGCCTATTCTTCAAGCCATGAAGGAAACGCCGAACTGTATCGTTTGGATATCCGCACAAAAGCCGTTCAACGACTGACGACGAATGCCGCCGGAGACCTCTCTCCTTCCTGGTCTCCTTCCGGCCGTGAGCTGGTCTTCACATCGGATCGGAGCGGAGGCCCGCAAATTTTTCTCATGAGCGCTGACGGATCCAACGTGCGTCGATTGACGTTTGACGGAGATTATAATGCCGCGCCGGCGTGGTCGCCTCGAGGGAATTGGATCGCCTACGTCTGCCGGACCTCCAAGAAAGAATACAAACTGTGTTTGATCACACCCGACGGGCAGAAGCATGTCCAGCTCACGACAGGACCGGGCGTGGATGATTCTCCCTCGTGGTCTCCGGATGGGCGCCATCTCGTGTTCAGTTCGACGGCGGACGGAAAGAGCCAGATCTACATGATCAATGCGGACGGGAAGGACTTCGAGCGCATTACGTTCACGGGCACGCACAATAGCGCGCCGACATGGTCGCCGGCTTCGTGATTTTTTGGTGAGGCATTGACGATAATCGTCCTCCGCTGTATGAAGGAGAGGACATCTTATGAGGAGGGAATGAATCCAATGAAAAAGTTACCAGCCAGCTACTTGCCGTTGATTCTTGGACTCATCGTACTGGGCACCCCGGCGTGTTCGAAGAAGGCGGTCCAATCGGGAAGCGGCACCCAGACATTACAGGAGGAAATGGCCAAGGGAGGGATGGCGAAGGAAGGCACCGGCTCGAATTTCCCCGATACGTCCCTCTCCGGCCGTGACGAGTCGAACGGTTTGCGCGGATTGGATCGCAATCCTTCCGAAGAACGGCTCGGCGGCAATACGGGCAATAATGGGAATATCGGTAACTCCGGGAACTCTGGGAATTCCGGCAATACCTTGGTGGCGAAATCCGACCCTGGGACTGCCGCTCGCCAGTTGGACGAAATTCGTACCGAACAGGCGGCATCGGCGGCAGCCGGACTGCGGGATGCCTTTTTCGCCTACGACAGTTTTTCAATCACGGATGAAGGTCGCCAAGCGCTGTCCAGTGATGCGGAATGGGCCAAATCGAACCCGAGCGTGCAACTGAAAATCGAGGGACATTGTGATGAACGGGGCACCTCAGCCTATAATTTGGTGTTGGGTGAGAAACGCGCAAAAGCCGTTCGGAACTATCTGGTTGAGCTGGGTGTGCCCTCCAATCATTTGTCGGTCATTTCCTATGGCAAAGAACGGCCATTCTGCACGGAGCATGCGGAATCTTGCTATTCGCAGAACCGCCGCGGACATCTCGTCGTTAAGACGGGGAAGTAGGAAGATCGGAGCTGGGGAACGCGGCTCCGTCTTCGTGGATCGCTCGGAGAATAGTGGATATGGAACGCCAACGGCGAGCTAAGAACGGTGTGATCCTGAGCCTCGCAGCCGCAGGGGCTGTTTGGTCGGGCTGCGTGGCACAGCAGGCCGATCTGAAACAGACCGAAAAAGTTCTCCAGCAGCAGCTCTCACAGACCAGGGCTCGGCAAAGTCAGGAAATTACGACTCTCCGAGAATATGAGTTGCCGCAGTTGCGTGGAGAGTTGGAAAAGGTTCTGCATCAGGCACAAGAGCTCCAGACTAAACAGGAAGACCTCAAGCATCGGGCGGCGCAACTGGAGCAGCAGACGAGGAAGTTGGAGCAGCAGGTGACAAAGCTTGAAACCGACGGCAGCACGCGCCACCTGTGGGTGCAAAAGAGCTTCGAGACCCAGGACGCCAAGGTTTCGGCCAAGCTGGATGATATGGCCAAGGCCATGGAAGCCATGAAGAAGGATATCGTAGAAGTCGTCCAGCGTACCAACGAAGGCCTTGCCAAGCGGGTTGACGTGAAGCTTGATGAACAACGAAAAGATGCGACGGAAAACCACAATAGGATCGAGCAGGTCTCGCAAAAGTTTGCTCAATTTAATCAGGCGCTGACGGGATTTCGAGAGGCATTGACCGGGGTCAATGATCGTGTGGGTGAGGGAGAGCAGGCGACGAAAAATCTCGCCGCGAAGATCGAGGGAGATTCAAAGACCACAGCCGCTCACGCGGAGGAAGTGAACAGAAGTGTCCTCTCCGTGACCAAGGCGTTGGAAGCTGTCGGACAAAAAGTGACCGCCCGTCTTGATGAGCAAGACAGCCGAATCGACTCTCTGATGAAGGCCGTTGATCAGATTTCGATTAAGCCCGCTCCTCGGCAACAAGGCGCTAAGCCGGCTCAGCGGTCGCCGGTGGGTCCGAACGAAACCACCTTAGATGGCGGTCAGATGGCGGCTTCGTCCTCCAGCGGACCGGAGGCGACTCCAGGGGTGACGACGATCGTGCCGCCTCAAGAAGCACCGACGTTTGAATCCACTCAGGCGAGCCCCGACCCTCCTGATCGGGTTCGCTATGAACGACTGCTGACCTTGTTTCGAGAGGGGGATTTGGAAGGGGCTCGTCAAGGATTCACCGGCTTTCTCTCCGAGTATCCGAACTCCACCCTGGCTCCGAATGCCCGTTTTTGGTTGGGCGAATCGTACTTTGGGAAGAAGGATTTTCAAAAAGCGATCGACGCGTATGACAAAGTGGAGATCGACTATCCCAGCAGTGAGAAGGTCCCCGCTGCGATCCTGAAGAAGGGGTTTGCCTATTTGGCGTTGAAGGACAAGAAGCGGGCATCGTCGGCATTCAAGCAAGTGGTCACGCTGTATCCGAAAAGCACCGAAGCGGGAAAAGCGTCGGACAAATTGGCTCAACTCAAGGAGGTGCGGTAATACCATGCGTGTCCGTACAGCGCTGTCCGGTTCGGTGACCTGGGGGCTGGTCGTCCCGGTTGTGGTTCTCGCCGGTTGTGCCAAGCATGCGGATTTTATGGAAATCCGAGATCAACTCTCGACGATCTCACGAACACAGGACCAGGACCATCAACGGGTCGATACCGTGATGCGTCGAGTGGAGGCCATGGAGCGGAGTAAGGATACAGAGGCGACGAAGCCGCGAATCGATGACTTGGGTGCTCGCTTTCAGCGGATGGAACAACGACTCGCAAAGCTGGAGGAGACTGTGAGCCAGTTGTCCGGTAAGTTGGATGCTTCGGTCGAGCCGCGCACCTCCAAGCCGACCAAGCCGGCCCAACCGGCGGACGCGATGGCGACGGCGTCCGGAATTACACCGACCTCCGCCTTCAATCTGGCCTATAACGATTATCTCAATGCGAAGTACGAGCTTTCGGTAGCGGGATTCCAGCGGTTCATTAAAGACTTTCCCGGGACCTCGCTCACTCCAAACGCGCAATATTGGTTGGGCGAGTCGTATTACAATTTAAAAGACTATGGGCGGGCGATCCAGACATTCGATTATCTGGTGGCGGAATACCCTGGGAACGAAAAAGTGCCCGCCGCGCTGTATAAGCTCGGTCTCGCGACGGCAGAGACCGGAGACCTTCCGAAGTCGAGAAAGAATCTGAAGCGTGTGCTCGAAGAGTTCCCCTCGTCGGACGAATCAAAACTGGCGAAGAATAAGTTGGCCGAACTCCGATGACCGTCGCCGCAGCGCGATGCTCCGCCCCATTACCGACTCATCACTCATGAGGAGCGTCGTGCCGTGCTGAGACCCAGCGGCAGTGGCAAGATCTCCATCCTATCGGATGAAGTCGTCGGTCGCATTGCAGCCGGAGAAGTGGTCGAACGCCCCGCCGCAGTCGTCAAAGAGCTTCTCGAGAACAGCCTCGATGCCGGTAGCCGTTCGATCACGATTGATGTGAAGGACGGAGGCCTCTCGTTGATCCGGGTGAGCGATGATGGAGAGGGGATGAGCCGGGACGATGCGCCGCGAGCGTTTCTACGGCATGCCACGAGCAAGCTTCGGTCGGATCAGGATCTCTGGTCCATCCGCACGATGGGCTTTCGTGGGGAAGCATTGCCGAGCATTGCCGCCGTGTCACGGGTCCGTGTTCTGACGGCGACTCGTTCGGCAGAAATAGGAACGAGGTTGGAAGTCAATGGGGGAATGGTCGGGGACGTCGACGATGCTCCTCCGGTGACCGGGACAAGAATCGAGGTTGCGGAGCTGTTCTACAATCAACCGGCTCGCAAGAAGTTCTTGAAGTCCATCCCGACCGAATTTTCACACATTAGCCGGGTGGTGCAGCAGGTCTCACTCGCCTGGCCGTCCATCCAGTTTCGCTTGACGCATAACACGGAAGAGATTTTCAACTACCCAGCCGCACCATCGGAGCAGGATCGGATCGCCCAAGTCTATCGGCGGCTGTTTCTCGATCAGAGTCTCTGGATCAAAGCCGCACTCCCTGGAGCTACCGTCAGCGGATATATTGTCGATGCAGTCCACGCCAAATCCTCACGCATCCCGCAAGAGTTGTTTGTGAACTATCGTCCGGTGCGCAGCCTGGCGGTGTCCCATGCGGTCGGCGAAGGGTATGGTTCGTTCCTTGCCAAAGGGTGCCATCCGCGATATGTGCTCTTCTTGGATGTTGACCCGGACCGTCTCGATGTGAACGTCCATCCCACCAAGCGAGAGGTCCGATTCTCGGACAACGAGACCATACATCAGCTCGTACGACGAGCGATTCGCCAGCGGTTGAGCGGCGGAGGACCGACGAGTGGCACGGAGGAAGCTCGGTTATCGGAACGGCCCATCCGATACCCCGCGGGTTTGGTTGATGAGACATCGCAGGCGGTCACGCTCTGTGAGAGGGATCCGGCAGAATGCACGCGGCCGGGATCTGAAACTCAATTGGCCTTTGTCAGTGAAGCCGCGGAGCCCTATATCCGCGCGCCCTCAGATGAGGTGATCGCGCTGGGTCAGATCAACCGCACATTCTTGATCGCGCAGGTCGGGGGTGACCTGACGGTAGTTGATCAGCATACGGCCCACGAGCGGGTTCTTTTTGAGCGGCTGTATCGCGCGTGGACGGCGCGCGGAATACACGCTCAGCCTCTTCTCATTCCGGATTCGCTGGACCTGTCCCCGTCTCAGGCTGCGCTGCTCCAGCGGTACCAACATGATCTGGAGAAGTTGGGACTGGAGATCGAACCGTTCGGTGCCTCGACGGTCTTGATCAGGTCGGTTCCGGCGGGTCTGGGCCGAGTCGAACCGGCAGCGTTTCTGCAAGATCTCGTCGACGACTTGAATCAGTGGGACGGTGTCCCCAGTCTGGAGGTCAGAGTTCGGTCGGTACTGGCATCGTTGGCCTGTCACGGTGCTGTCCGAGCCGGCCGCCCGATGAAATTGGAGGAAATCAAAACGTTGGTGGAGGAATGGCGTTCGGAAGGGGAGATTACGACCTGCCCCCATGGACGAAGGACCTCCTTCCGGCTCAGCACCGATGATTTGGAGAAAATGTTTGGACGAGCCGGCTGGTAGACAGCCTAGCTTTCAGGGGCCCTCACGTAACCATGCTATCCGAAGTGATGTGTCGCCACCGTCCCGTAGTCGTGCTCCTTGGTCCGACGGCCGTCGGAAAGAGTCGAATCGCCACACAGGTGGCCAAACACTTCGACACTGAGGTGCTGACGGCAGATTCACGTCAGGTCTATCGCGGGATGGACATAGGAACGGACAAGCCGGCAACTGAAGAGCGACAGGGTGTGCCGCATCGGCTTATCGATTTGGTTGATCCCGGTCAAACGTTCAACGCAGGTTGGTATCGGCGTGCGGCGCTGGAAGACATCAACCGGTTATATGCGGCTAACAGGCTGCCGTTCATTGTCGGTGGAACGGGGTTGTATATCAGAACATTGGTGAGGGGATTATGCCCGGCACCTCAAGCCGACCCGACGGTGAGAGCGGACCTCAAGAAATTGAGGGAAGTGCGGGGACGTGACGGCCTCTATGCAGAATTGATGCAGGTTGATCCTCAGACGGCGGCCCGGTTGCACCCGAACGATGAATCCAAAATCATTCGGGCGTTGGAAGTGTACAGGCTGTCCGGATGTCCAATGTCCATCCTGCATGATGAACACCGGTTTCAAGAGACTCCCTTTTCCGCTCTTCTCCTGGGACTTCAGCGAAGCACCGAGGCGCTGTATCGAAGGATTGAAGAACGAATTGATTGGCAGCTGACTCATGGAATGGTAGAAGAGACGCGATCGTTGCTCGACAACGGATACGGGCGGGATCTTGTGGCGATGAAAGGTCTGGGGTATCGCCAGGTGGGAGCCTTCCTGGCGAACGAGTGTGATTATGCAGAAATGGTGCGCTGTTTCAAGCGCGACACCAGACGCTTTGCAAAACGACAGATGACGTGGTTTCGAAAGGAACCGGATGTTGTCTGGTTGTCAATCGAGGAGAATGAATCGTCTGAGCGGACCGCCGAGCGCGTGACTGCCCATATTGATCAATTTTTGAGAACCCTTGGGGAGCAAAGGCAGCCCGCTGCGTTGCAGCCGGCGACCTGGGAAAAAGGATCTGTATGAAGAGCAAGAAAGCAGTTCAACGGGCTACCGTCGGTGTCATCGGGGGGAGTGGCCTCTATGACATTGAGGGGCTCAAGTCATCTCAGTCCATCCGTGTCCGTACCCCGTTCGGGCCTCCTTCGGATACGATTACGATCGGCACGCTGGAGGGGATTCGGGTGGCGTTTCTCTCTCGGCATGGGCGTGGGCATGTCGTGAATCCGAGCGGGATCAACTATCGCGCGAACATCTTTGCGCTCAAGTCCTTGGGCGTGTCGCATGTCATTTCGGTCAGCGCAGTCGGCAGCATGAAAGAGTCGATTCAGCCGGGCGACGTCGTTCTGCCGGACCAGTTCATTGATCTCACCAAGCGGCGCGTGTCGACGTACTTTGACGATGGGATCGTGGCGCATGTCGCCTTCGGTGAGCCGATTTGTGCTGAGCTGGCCCAGATCCTCCTTTCCTCCGGAGAGCGAGTGGGTGCTACGCTGCATCGCGGCGGGACCTATCTCTGTATGGAAGGTCCGCAGTTTTCGACCAAAGCGGAATCGCGGCTTTACCGGCAGTGGGGTGTTGATGTGATCGGTATGACCAACATGCCGGAAGCGAAGCTGGCCCGAGAGGCGGAGCTGTGTTATGCCACGGTGGCGCTGGTCACCGACTATGACTGCTGGCACGAGACGGAAGAAGCCGTGACAGTGGAAGCCGTGTTGAGCACGCTCCATCGTAACGTGGCCTTGGCCAAACACATACTCCGCTCGGCCATGCCGTCATTCGTCAATCCGATAGAATGCGCCTGTCATCGGGCATTGGACAATGCCATTCTGACGGCGCCGCAACGAATCTCTACGGCGGTTCGAAAGAAGCTCGCCGTGCTGATCGATCGAACTCTGACACCGAAGAAAGGAGTCCGTTAGCCATGGGGAACCTATTAGTCGTCGGGTCTGTTGCGCTTGATACGGTCAAAACCCCGTTCGGCGAAGGAACCGAGATCCTCGGCGGGTCGGCTACGTATTTCTCGACGGCAGCCAGCTTCTTTACCTCGGTGGCGCTTATTGCCGTGGTTGGAGAGGACTTCCCTCAGCAACATATCGCGTTTCTCAAGAGCCGAGGGATTGATCTTACGGGCCTGGAACGGCGCCCAGGGGCGACCTTTCGCTGGAAGGGCGAGTACACCCATCAGCTGAACGAGGCGCATACCTTGGATACCCAGCTCAATGTATTCGAAACATTTCGTCCTCAGATTCCTGAGGCCTATCGTGCGCCGGATGTGTTGTTTCTGGGAAACATCCACCCGGAGCTTCAGCTCGACGTCTTGAACAAAGTGAAACGTCCCGCACTGGTGGCCTGCGACACGATGAATTTCTGGATCAATGGCCAGCGCGAGGCACTCTGGAAGGTCCTGGAGAAAGTCGATGTGCTGATCATCAACGACGGTGAGGCTCGGGCACTGGGTCAGGATTCCAATCTGGTGAAAGTGGCGAAGCTCGTGCTGTCGCGAGGGCCCAAGCACCTCATTGTGAAACGCGGAGAATATGGCGTGCTCATGTTCAACGAAAAGCAGGTCTTCGGCGCTCCGGCGTTTCCGCTCGAAGACGTCCGTGATCCGACCGGTGCCGGAGATACCTTTGCCGGCGGATTTCTGGGGTACTTGGCAGCGACGGGAAATCGCTCGCCTGAGGCCATGAAGCAAGCCATCATCTTTGGAAGCGTCATGGCCTCGTTTACAGTAGAATCCTTTAGTCTTGACCGATTGCGAATCCTGGATTACAAAGAGATTCAAGCTCGGTTCGCCGAGTTCAAGCGGTTAACGCATTTTGAGGATGTTCAATGAAGGGGACGAATCGTTGGTTCCATTGGCCGCGAGGGTATTTCCCACTGGTATGGTTAGGAGTCATCGGTGTGTTAGCGGGTTGTGCGGCCGACAAAGAAGCGTTGCGGAAGTCGCAAGGGTATTACCAAGAAGGTGTGGCTAGTCTCCCAGGAGATCGCCAGAAAGCCTTCGTCTCATTCCAGAAATCCGTCCAATTGAATCCGGACAATAAGGAAGCCCGGTATGCACTGGGACACGTCTATGCGCTGCAAGGCAAGTTGTTCAACGCCGAAGAGCAATTTCGCGCCGCAATCAAGATCGATGAAACCTATTCCGAAGCGCATACCTACTTGGGGCAAGTCTTGGCCAATCAAAACCAGTGGGAGGAGGCCATCAAGGCGTACCGGGTGGCACTGTCGAATCCTCTCTATCCTACGCCGGACTTAGCTCGATTTCATCTCGGTCGCGCGCTTGCCCATCAAGGTGATCTTCAGGGTTCGATGGAAGCGTTGGAGGATGCAACATCCGCAAGTCCTCCGAGCGTCCCTCCCGCGAGGACCCACCTGGAGCTCGGTCGGGTGTATTATAAATTGGGCTATACGACCCGGGCCCGTGAGGTCCTAAAGAAAGTAGTGGCTTGGGATAAAGGCGGAGAGTTGGCGGCAGCCGCATCGGAACTCTTGACCCAATTGAAGTAGGAGACGTATGGAGTCGGTGGGTGAATTCTTCAGGCAAGTCCGGGAAACCAAAGGGTTGACCGTAGACGAAGTGGCGTCGAAAACCCGCATTCGTACGGATTTTGTCAAAGCACTCGAGGACGGGAATTTCGCCAAGTTGCCCGACCAAGTTTTCGCTCGAGGCTTTGTGCGTTCGTACGCCCGATCGCTCGGATTGGATGAAGAGGATGCGATTCACCGATTTATCCAATCGGCCGGTTCCTTTTACGAGAAGCAGGATGAGCGCGAACGGCTCAAGGTGAGACAGGTTGAGGAAGACCGCAAGCGTCAAGCAAATCGGAAAGCGGTGACGATTGCGATTGGGATCGCCGTATTGACTCTGATCTTTCTTTTAAGCCGAGAGCAGTCTTCTGTATTTCGGCGGGGAGCGCCTGAGCCGGCCACAGCGACTAAACGGACGACCCAACCGATGAAAGAGACTGCGGGATCGACCGGCCACGAACCTGAGCGCACGGCAGAGATTCCGAAGCCGATCGAAACGCCTGCTATCGCACCAAAGGCTCCCGCCGATACTCCGCAGCGGCAGGAAGCCGCTCCACCCGCCGTCGCGGTTCCCAGGCCGGAGCCGGAAATAGTTTCGACGGTATCGACGGTCTCTCCCGGTCACGATGGTCCGTTGGGTGGAATCTCATTGAACGCAATCGAGAATCAAGGCGACGGTCAGCTGGTCTTGGATCTTGAAGCGACGGAGTTGAGCTGGGTCGTCGTGCAGATCGACAACGGGAGTCCGCAGGAGTCGCTGCTTCGGCCCGGTGAACGGGCTCATTGGAAGGGGCAGGACCAATTCATCTTGACCCTTGGGAATGCAGGAGGGGTGAAGGCCGAGTTAAACGGAAAACCTCAAAAGCCATTCGGGCCAAGCGGCAAAGTTGCCCGCGACATTGTGTTGAAGCGGTAGTCCATTCTCACCGTCCTTTCCCACGCGTATTCCTCATTCTGACCAACAAAAGAATCCCCGTTGGTTTCGCGCATCTGCCATGAGGCGTGGATGATGTCGGTGAGGCGCAAAGGTGTCACAAAACCGATGAAAGCCTGGAATGGGCTTGCAGTCATCACATAAGTGCCGACATTTTCTTGCCTCTTTTTGAGTTAATGTTGGCATGAGGTTTGATCTCTCTCAAATCAAGAGGCGACGAATATGTTGGATGTGCGATGGTTGTTTTCTTGACAGGAATTCCAGGGCATTGGTATAGTCCAGCGGTTTTACCTGACTTCCGTACCTTGCCCATGCAAGTTGCGATTTCGAGCTGAATTTGAGGTCGGTAGGTTCAACACAAAGGAGGATGTGTGATGGGGTATTTGTCCAAGTTTTTAGGAATTGCCGCAGCAGTTGTATTCCTCTCGGTCTCGGTGGTTGGGGCTGAGGAAAAAGATCCTTTGAAGCCTCGAGTTCCACCCGATCAAGCTGCAGATGCCAAGGGCATGAAGAATCCGGTCGCTTCCAGTCCAGAGACCATCGCCAAAGGCAAGGCGTTGTACGAGGGGAAGGGAACCTGCTTCAACTGTCATGGTAAGGCCGGAGATGGTCAGGGCGAAGCCGGCAAGATTTTGAATCCCAGCCCACGGGACTTCACTAACTGCAAGTTCCACAAGAAGCGGAAAGATGGTGAGCTCTTCTGGGTGATCAAGAACGGCAGCCCGGGAACAGGAATGGTCTCATTGATCCCCGCTGCGATCACCGAGGAAGAAGCGTGGACAATCATCAATTATGAACGGAGCTTCTGCAAGGGCGAATAATAGTCGTCCAGTAGGATCCAAGTGAGTTCAAACGGGTGAGGAGCTAGCTCCTCACCCGTTTTTGTTCGTTGCGGCCCTGCCCAAATGGGCCTCTCGCTATAACTTCGCGACCGGTTCAAACCTTTCGACATCACCCAAGTCCCTTCCTCCTCACCATCTGGAACCCCGTGGCTCCAAGGGTTTGCCCCCCCAAACGGGGGATCATATAGATGACAAGGGTAAAAAGCCCTCTAGGGGATTGCGCCGCAGACACAAAAAAGGGTAGAGTCCGCCCGTCAGGTCAAGGTGGCGATGGGTACTCAAGCGAGGTGACAACCACAACGAGCCGTCGGTTTTCATATTGGAATAGGAGGATGACATATGTGCAGCCTCTCACAGTGGGTGAACCGTCGATCAGGAATTACGACAGCCGCGCTCGCGATTGTCGTGGCAGCTCTCCTACCTCTCAGTGTCAGTTACGGCGGCGATAGTGCTCCACCGGCCGGCATCGCGGCAACGGACATTGAATACAATGGTCGCATCGCGGTCAATGGGGAACCAGTCACAGTGAAAATTGCAACTCCGAATAAGAACGGCGTGCTGGTCTTCGACGGCACAGCCGGCCAGCGGATCAATATCGGTTTCAGCGGTGTCACGCTCACACAGTTTCACGTTTCAGTCTATCAGCCGGACGGCGGCGTGATGGCCAGACATGTCTCCGCAGTGAAGAACTATTATGCGACGATGGGCGAACGGCCAGTCTCCTCACTGACAACGGTGCATACATCCATGCCAGCATACCAGTTTTCAACCGATTCGGCGGCTACGATTTCTTCCAGCGAGATGAACGGTGCAAGCGTCGATCTTGAGGAATTGCCGGTGACCGGATCCTATACAATATTCATCGACCCGCTCAGCACGTATACGGGGAGTTTCAAGATCTCGATTTCAAGCGAGCTTAGTGGTGATATCGTACCTCACGGTGCAGCTCTAACGGTCGGTATTGATCGGACTGGGCAGAAGGCCCGCTATAAATTCTCAGGACAAAGTGGCCAATCGGTGAGTTTGCAGTTGAGTGAGGTGACAATCCGGAGCGGATATGTCTCTATTGTTGGTCCGGATGGAAGTTTATTGGGTAAGCCGATCTCATTTGTCTCTGGGGGTGGTGCTGGAGGAAGTGCTATGATTCCAGGACAGGTCCTTCCGGCTTCAGGAACTTATGCGGTCCTGATTGAATCGGACCTGAGTTATACCGGAAAGCTCAAGCTAGCGCTTTATAACGCCCCGGAACTGACCGGCACCCTCGCGGTTGACCAAGGAACCGTGACACCGACCCTGACAGTGCCGGGTCAACGGGCACGCTATACGTTTAACGGAACGGAGGGGCAATGGGTGAATCTCGGTCTGACCGGGGTGTCAATTCCCATGACTTCTGTATCCATTCTGAAACCGGATGGCAGCAAATGGGAAGCGACCACGGTTGGTCCAAGCGGCGGCAGTCTTGATCCGTTGACGGCTCTGCCAGTGACAGGGACTTATACCATTGCGGTTGAGCCGGTTAGTAACTATACCGGCAGTATGACCCTCGCCCTTTCTTCTCCCGTCACGGGTACGATCGCAATCGATGGAGCCTCAGTGCCGGTCAGCCTGAACAAGGCGGGCCAGACGGCGCGTTACACGTTCAGTGGCAACGCTGGACAATGGGTGAATCTCGGGCTGACGGGGGTGAGTGTTACCTCCACCGCGGTCTCGCTTCTGGCATCCGATGGGACCATTCTTGCCTCAACGGCTGTGGGTACGGCGGGCGGGGGCCTCGCAGATCAAAATCCTTTGCCGACCACCGGTACGTACACGGTTCTCGTTGATCCTGTCGGCAGCTATACTGGCAAAATGACCTTGACCCTTTCGAGCGAGGTTTCGGATTCGCTAAAGGTGAATGCGGCTCCTAGGCCGATCACGGTCAGCCGCGCGGGCCAGAATGGGCGCTATACGTTTACCGGTACCGCGAATCAACAGGCCACGATCAAGGTCACGAACAATAATCTCGGCAGCGTGACCGTCAATCTGTATAGCCCGAATGGTATCCTGCAGGCTGGGATGACGAGTTCAGCATCGAGCTTTACCCTCAACCCTGTTACCCTGGCGTCAGCAGAAACATATACAGTTACAATCAATCCTGCGAAGACTGAAACGGGGAGTATGCACTTGCAGGTGGCAAACCAATAGAAGTGACACTCTGCAGGGCACTGAGACTTGCTCCAGATCGAAGGAGGGTGGGGAGGCAACTCCCTACCCTCCTTTTTTGTCGCTAAAGGATTGTGGGCACCGTGACTGCTGGGAGTGTCGCACGGGTAAGGCCTTGCTGACTTCTTGCGAATAATCCCTGCCTGAGCGATGCTGAATCGGGTATAGAGGAATCGTCAGGAGTCGCCCGGGTTAGGGTATTTCAACGCCGGTGAGAGCAGGCAGGGTGGTGAGCACAAGGCCGGCGGCGGTGTCGCCTGGCTTCATTATGGGAATGATCTGGGGGCGCTGCGCTGAATCAAACTGCGATTTGGACACCCAAGCAACCTTCTGGCGCACATAGTCGGTGATCTCTCCGAATGGTACTTCCCCATTACGGTTCGTATCTGCCTCTCCGCGAAGGCCTCGTAACAAGTAATAGGTGAAGAGTCCGTGCTGATGGCCATCGTCGTCGAGCCCATTGCCTAGTCCCTCACCAGCGATCAACCGAATTGTGTTGCTGCCGGTCACATTCCATTGAGGGAGGATATCCGGTTTGGCATTGCCTTGAAGCGGAGACACAGTGCCCTCGAAAATAAGAATGGCCTGCTTCGGTTTCAGCTTAGCGAAGGCTGATTCGAGCGTTTTGAGGGGGTAGAGTGTTGGCGCCGTCGGGGCTCCATCATAGGGGATCAACAGGACTTCTCCTGTAGGTGAGACCATGGCCTGTCCGGAGAAATAGACAATCACAGTAGCCTCGTTTGCTGCTCGTGAACGGACCCAGCCGAAGAACGCCTTCTGGATATGCGAATGAAATGCCTTCCAATCAACCAAGAGCTGGATATTGGAGGACGGGACCCCTCCGAAAGTGTGAAAATATCTGGCGACCATCTCTGCATCTCGTGACGCATATTTTCGGGATGGTATTCGACGGTCGAGATAGGAACTGAGTCCGATAGAAATGAGATAGGTCTGCTGGCGCTGGAGATCCGAGGCCTGTGCCGGGATCTGATCGATATCGTTGGACCTGGGTCTCATTGGCGCAAGCGTGAACGCAAGGGTTTGCGGAGGAGCTGACGACTCACCGGCCTCGGCGAGGCGGACGTGAATCTCAACGTGCAGGGGTTGAGCGACAAGAGGCAGAGTCGCAACAAACTCTAGAGACTTTGTTTGGCTGGGCGGAAGAGGTGGAATCTTCAAACTGGTGGTGGGGAAGTGCTCGATAACCGCCGGAGTTCCCGTGAGCGAGGCCGAAGCGTTTTCAATCAGGGTCATTCCAGTATTGATGACGTCCAGACGTACCCGCACATGTTCGCCACTTTCAAAAATCAGATTGCTGTTCTCGTCGAGCAGCACGGCTTTGAATCGAAGAGCCGAGGGAGGCAAAGCCGGAGAACGCGGCTTTTCTGCGAGAGGCGAGGCTGAGGCCGAAGGTGTACCCGCCATTGTCGGAGTTGGTTCGGCTGAATCGAGGGTGATTTCTTGGCCACCAACCGCACAGGCACCCAGGAAGAGCAAGGTGCATCCTAGCCATGCGCCTGCCACGGAGCCTGTATGAGTGAGCGGTTCCTCGGGGATCACTGACTGGCCTATGGTGATGATCTCGCTCCGGCCGCCGGCACCGTACTGGAAATACCACGTGGAAGCAACCGGACAGCCGGTAAAGCCCGGGGTGAAGCCATTCCCGTGGAGAACTTGCATCGAGCGTGTCTTCGATCTACTTCCAGCCCTCGCGGAGTGGACTTTTCCTCTTTGAAGCCTGTTGAAAGAGTGGTGTAATATGTAGCGTTCAAGTCGGTGTAGATGCTCATTTCCAATAGGACTCTCGGGGAGAGTCTCATCCTGGAGGAATTCGGTTATGACCAATTGGCGTCAACAAGCGACGAAAGTGCTCATCGGTAGCGGGCTGATTATATGCGGTGTTGTCGGCAGCGGAAACGTCTCACCAACGTCAGCCGCAGGGGTACCTCCCGCCTGGGCTCAAGGTTTTTCGGAGATTGTGAAAAAGACGACTCCAGCCGTTGTGAATATCGCTGTGACCGGTGGTGGAGAAGGCAGTCGGCGCCGTGGCGGCGCTCCGCCACCCAGTCCTTTTGGGGCACCTCCTCCAGGGGATGAGCCGGGTGGGGGAGAATCACCGGCACCTCCTCCAATCCCCCACGGTCCGCCCGGGCCGCATGGTCGCCCAGATCAGAGCGCAGGTTCCGGGGTCATCTTGGACTCAAACGGCTTCATCGTGACCAATAATCATGTTGTTGAAGGAGCCACGCAGATTACCGTGACGCTGAGCGACCGGCGCGAGTTTGCCGCGAAGGTGGTCGGCACGGACCCAAAGACCGATTTGGCGGTGGTCAAGATTGACGCGAAGGATCTGCCGTCACTCAAGTGGGCTGAATACGATAAGTTACAGGTCGGCGACCTTGTGTTGGCCGTTGGAAGCCCATTCGGCCTGAGCTCAACCGTCACGCTCGGCATCATCAGTGCGCTGGGGCGCGGCAATGTTGGGATCGCCGACTATGAAGATTTTATCCAGACCGACGCGGCGATCAATCCTGGAAATTCCGGGGGAGCGCTCGTCAATATGAACGGAGATCTGATCGGTATTAACACGGCGATCTTTTCGCGAACCGGCGGCTCGGAAGGAATCGGATTCGCCATCCCCAGCAGCATCGCGCTTGATATCGTGGAAAGTCTCCAGAGAACGGGTAAGGTTGTACGCGGATGGATGGGGGTTGCGATTCAGGAGATTACACCGGCGTTGGCCAAGTCGTTCAAACTCCCGGAGCAGCGGAAGGGGGTGCTGATTAGCGACGTCAATGAAAGCGGCCCTTCTCATGCCGCCGGAATCAGACGCGGCGATGTAGTGGTCGCGTTCAACGGCAAAGAGGTGCAGAGTGTCAGCCAGTTGCGTAACCTCGTCGCGAGAACTGTGGTTGGGAAGGACGCTCAGGTCAAGGTTGTGCGGGAAGGCAAGGAACAGCTGATCTCGGTGAAAGTTGCCGAACGTCCGTCGGACGAAGCTCTGGCCAAAAAGGAACCTGGTCCGCCCAAGGAGTCGGGAGAGCTGATCAAGCCGCCGGACAATGTGCTGGCCTCGCTTCGGGTTCAAACGTTGGACAATGCGCTGATGAGCCAACTGAACATCTCCGCGAAGACCGTCGGAGTGGTCATTACGTCGGTGGAACCGGGTGGACAGGCAGAGGCAGCCGGGCTGCAGCGCGGTGACGTCATTCAAGAAGTCAATCACGAGGCAGTCAAGACGATCAGCGATTATCAAAAGGCCGCAGAAAAGATCAAAAAAGACGAGCTCGCGGTGTTGCTGGTGAATCGCCAAGGGAACAGCCTGTTCGTGGCTATTAATCCGAAGTAGCAGAAAGGTCGGATGGGTTGATCTGTCGATCTGTTGAATTCCGCAACCGCGATCGTCAGATCGTCGGCTGGACGGGTTCTCATCGCTGCGAGGGGCTGTGCTGAACAAGCTGAACCGGTGGCTGCAAGATTCGATCTTCAAGCCACTGGAAGATAAAAAGATGCCGGTCATGGAGCACCTCGTGGAGTTCCAGGTCCGGCTCACCCGCGCGGTGATCGCCATGGCGGTCATCTTCATGGGGACGTTTCTGTATGCTGACGCGTTGGTCAAATGGTTGCGCGTTCCGCTCCAGAACATGTTCGTACCAAGCAAATTGACCTGGGAACCTACCGATTTGCCGACCGTGCCCTTCGTCTTCCTCGCGCCGGCGGAAGCCCTCTGGCAGAACGTCAAGGTTGCGGGATTGTTTGCCATCGTGATTGCCATGCCGTATCTCTTATTTGAAGTCTGGCGATTCGTGGTTCCTGGACTTCACGTGCAAGAACGTCGGTTTGTCGGGCCGTTCGTGTGCGTCAGTGCACTGGCGTTCTATGCCGGGGCAGGATTTTCATTCTTCTTCGTGCTTCCATTTGCCTTGAACTTCTTGATTTCGTACGGAGTCAACGCTGGATTCGTCCCGCAGATCTCGATCGCGCAATACGTCGGATTTGCTCTCTGGTTTTTGATGGTCTTCGGGCTAATCTTTGAAGTGCCGTTAGCGATCACTCTTATGGCCAAGCTGGGCTGGGTCGATGCGCCATTCCTGATTCAATATTGGAAGTGGGCCTTGTTAGGATCGTTTGTCATCGCGGCAATCCTGACTCCCACACCCGACCCATTCAATCAAACTCTCATGGCTGGTCCGATGTTCCTGCTCTACTGGGTCGGGATCTTCGGCGCGAAGTTTTTCGGCAAGAAAGCACCCGTCGAAGCGAGTCAACATGGCGTTCCGACGGTCGCCATGGCTGTTGCCGGGGCAGGGGGCACTGCCTCGGGCATGGCGATGCCGAAATCTTCAGGCGATGACTATGTAAGCGTTCCCGGAGGACCGCACCCTTAGCGAGACAGGCGAAGACTCGCCGGAGAGAAATCCATATGGCACGTGAACTCAATGTGATCAGTAGTGGAAATGGGGACGCTTGCACCTATATGTGGGCCTGCGCCATTTGTGATGAAAATGAGCGGTGCCAAAAGGATAAGGAAGGACACAGTCGCTGGCTGGTCGCCAAGCGGATGGAGCGAATCGAATACAAAGTGCTCATCATGAGCAATAAGGGCGGCGTCGGGAAGAGTACCTGTACCACGAATATCGCTGTCAGTCTTGCGCTCAAAGGATGGCACGTGGGCATCTGTGATATGGACATTCATGGTCCCAACATTCCCAAAATGGTCGGGGCTGAGGGTCAGAAGCTCAAGATCAGCACCTCCGGTGGAATTATTCCCTTCCAAGCCTATAATTTGAAGATTGCCTCGATGTCGTTCTTGCTGCAGAACTCGGATGATCCGATCATCTGGCGCGACGCCTACAAGTATGAATTCATCAATCAACTGCTAGGCGGGGTAGACTGGCAAGACCTGAATTTTCTCTTGATCGATCTTCCGCCAGGGACCGGAAACGAATCGGTCACGACGATTGATTTGCTCGGCAAGGTCAGCGGCGCCGTGATCGTTACGACACCGCAAGAGGTGGCGCTGCTCGATTCACGGAAGTCCGTCACCTTTTGTAAGGACAGCGAAGTGCCGATCGTCGGCATCGTGGAAAACATGAGTGGGTTGGAATGTCCCCACTGCCATGCTCAAATCGACGTCTTTCGCAAAGGGGGAGGGGAGGCTTCCGCGCAGGACATGGGGGTGCCGTTTTTGGGACGCATTCCGCTCGATCCGGATGTGGTGACGCAGTCGGATGCGGGCGAGCCTTTCGCCATGTTCAATTCCGACACACCGACGGCAGAGGCGTACCACCGAATCGCCAATCAGATTGAAGCGTTTTGTAAGAAGGGTGGGTCGTTGCCCAAAGCGGGACGATCAGGTCCGGGATTGTTGAAGGGAGTTACCCAGTGAAGGCTGCCGAGGCGATGACCGGACTGACTCAACTGCACGATGCCCAACAGGTCGTGCTTGATGCGGCGCCGGTGTTGGGGCTTGAGAAAATTTCGATTCTTGATGCGTTAGGCCGTGTGATCGGTGAGGACATTGTTGCTGAACGAGACAATCCTCCATGGGACAATTCGGCCATGGATGGGTTTGCCGTCAGGTGGGAGGATATCAAGCAGGAGCATGCGATACAGAAATCGGTGACGCTCTCGGTCATAGAAGATGTGCCAGCTGGGATGATGCCGTCGAAAACGGTCGGTTTGGGTCAAGCGATCCGAATTATGACCGGGGCGCCGCTTCCCAGAGGGGCTGATACGGTCTTGAAGGTCGAAGACACCGAGCATTCACCTGATTCGGTTCGCGTGTTTAAGGCAGAACCAAAAGGAGCCAACATCAGGCCGCAGGGTGAGGATGTCAAGAAAGGGGATTGCATCATCGCAAAAGGGACCAGAATTCGTCCCGGTGACGCGGGGATGCTGGCGATCCTCGCGAAGTCATTCGTGTTTGTCTATCAGCGCCCTCGAGTCGCGATCCTTTCAACCGGCGATGAGTTGGCTGATTTGGACGAACGGTTCAGTGAAGAGAAGATCATCAATTCAAACAGTTACGGGATAGCCGCGGCTGTGCAAGAAGCCGGTGGGGTTCCATTGCTGCTCGGCATTGCCCGTGATACGCCGGCGGCGCTCAAGGGAAAAATCTCTCAGGGCTTGAACGCGGACATTCTCGTCTTGTCCGGCGGCGTGTCCATGGGGGATTATGACTTTACAAAGGCGGTGTTTTCTGAACTCGGCGCCGAGATGAACTTTTGGAAACTTGCCATCAAGCCTGGTCAGCCGCTGGCCTTCGGCAAGATTCAGGGCACGCTCGCCTTTGGTCTCCCGGGTAATCCAGTTTCCTCGATGGTGACCTTCGAGCAGTTGGTTCGGCCCGCCCTGCTGAAGATGAGCGGATGCCGCGCGTATGGCCGTCCGGTGATGCAGGCAGTCTTCCAGGAGACCTTCTCCAAGCGCGGTGATCGTCGGCACTTTTTGCGTGGGATTCTCACCAGGGAAGAAGGCAGCTTCAAGGTCCGTACAACCGGAGATCAAGGATCAGGTATTCTCACGTCGATGGTGAAAGCCAATTGCCTCATTGACGTACCGGTAGACGTCGAGCGACTGAATCCAGGTGATGAGGTAACGGTTCAGTTGTTAAGCGGTGAAGCGTGGCTCAGCACGACCTCGCAGGTGCACGTCGGCGTACACCGCGTCTCGTGTTGTTAGAAAGGGCGGCCAATCCTCATAGGTTGTGAGTCCACAACGTCGGTGAGTCAAGCGCGGCTGTTGGACGAATGACGATTGAGGGGCGACGATTGATTCTTATGTCCATTCCCATCGTGTCGTTTATCGGCCGTTCGAACAGCGGCAAAACAACCTTGATCGAACGAGTCATTCCCGAATTGGTGAAGGCTGGGTACCGTGTCGCGACGGTCAAACACGCAGGCCATGGGTTTGACCTCGATACGGAAGGAAAGGACAGTTGGCGCCATAAACGTGCCGGCGCCAGTAGTGTGGTGGTCGTGGCAAAAGGGAGTCTTGCCCTGTTTGCCGATGTTTCTGAGCAGATGAAGGTGGAGGAAGTCCGAGACCGGTTCTTGGATAGCTCGTATGATTTGATCATCGCGGAAGGGTGGAAGAGCGAGGGCTACCCGAAAGTCATCATTGTCCGTGATCAACTTGGTGAAATCGCCTATTCTGCGGACGGCCTACTGGCGGTGGTCTCCGATAAGCCGATGGAACTGTCGGTGCCGGTGCTGCATCTGGACGATGTGGCTGGTGTCGCCGCTCTCTTGATCAAGCAATTCCCCCTTAGACGCCGGGAGCATGAACTGGAAGTCTAAGGCCACGCTGGTTCTGAGCCTCGTTGCCGGAGCAGTGGCTCTGGTTGGAATTGCGACGCCGTATACAGATCAGCCAACGTTCTGCGCCGGCTGTCACACGATCGCGCCTTCCTATGAGAGCTGGGCTCAATCCTCCCATAAAGACGTAAGCTGTGTGACGTGCCATGTGAGGCCCGGTCTCGATGGGTGGTTGCGTGATAAGGTTTGGGCAGGCGCCAAAGACGCGGCCATTTATTTCTTCGGAACGCCGACCAACGCACACAACCTTCAGGCAAAAGTGGATTCGGGAGTCTGTCTCAGTTGTCATCGTCATATCCTTCGTGTTTCCGAGACGGCCCCGCGCGATCTCCCGCCTCCGGTGAACGAGGTGGGCCTGGTCATGGGCCATCGTCAACACATGGAGGCGTTCAAGGCTCGTGGACAGGAGGAAGGGTGTACCACCTGCCACGCCGGCGTGGTACATGATGACCCGATCAAGGGCTATTCCATCGTCATTCCACGCGGCCATGTATCCACCGACAGCAAGCCCTGGTATCCGACCCATCCCGAGGGAACCTATCTTCGTACAAGAGCCCTCAGTGACTGTTTCCGCTGTCATGATGGGAAAGCGGAGTACCATGGCAAGGTGCTGGACCGAAAGTGCGAGACCTGCCACATCCCCGATCGGATCAGTGGCGCCTTGTTGTTCAACTAGTCGAGCGAAGTGATGAGCCTCATGACGACTCCCGTGCTAAAAGTATTGCAACTGACGAAGCGTTTTGGGGATTTCACGGCGGTAGACGGAGTCTCATTTGAGATCAGACCGGGCGAAATTCTCGGATTATTGGGGCCGAACGGCGCGGGCAAGACCACCACGATTCAGATGTTGTTAGGGCTGATCACGCCTACGGCTGGAGTAATCGAAGCGTTTGGCCTGGACTTCTCGGCCAATCGGGAGGCGGTTCTGCAGCAGGTTAATTTCTCCTCCACGTACATTGCCATGCCGCAAGCACTGACCGTCGAGGAAAATTTGCGGGTGGTGGCGCGGCTCTATGGACTGTCCGATATCGCTCGTCGGGTGGAGGATATCGTCAAAAAACTGGAGATGGATGAATTTCGGCACAAAGTCACGCGCAAGTTGTCGTCCGGCCAGATGACGAGACTGACACTGGCAAAAGCCTTTCTCACGGAGCCTCGTATTCTCTTTCTCGACGAACCGACTGCGAGTCTCGATCCGGACATCGCCCATAAAATCAGGGCCCTGCTGAAAGAAGAGCGGCGATCATCCGGCTTGAGCATCCTCTATACCTCGCACAATATGCGGGAGATGGAGGAAATGTCGGATCGCATTATTTTTCTTCAACGCGGACGGCTTGTGGCTGAAGGGACGGCACAGGCCATCGTGTCACGATTCGGCAAGGCAGACTTGGAGGAAGTCTTTTTGAAGCTTGCACGGGAGTCGAACAGCTTGTTGCCATTATGACGCAAACACTCGTCGATTTTTGCGTAGGGTTCCTTTCAGGGGGGATTGCCGTCAGCGCTACTTGGGGATTCTTTTGGCTCGCTATCGGGGTGATCGGGCTGAGCCGAGGTACATGTGGACGAGGGATTGTATTGAAAAGTCTGATGGGAGGCCTTGTGCCGTCGCTTCTGTTGATGGGGCTTGTGTGGTGGAGGAGCGGAGCCGGGAGTGAGAAATTATGGTTTGGGGTTGGCCTGGCGGGGATACCGACGGTGTTGTTGGTTCTCTCGTTGAGACGGATGCCTGATGGAAAATTGGCCGGTACGCATCTGCTTGAAGGCATCCGATCTCTCATGGGGGAGATCCTGGGAACACACCAAGGTTGCGGTGGTTGCGATCATGAGCACGATCATGAGACGTGCCGATGAGGCTGTATCGCGTCACGGCATTGATCATCAGGCATTTGTATCTCTACAGGCGAAGTTTGCCCCGGATTATGGAAATTTTTTACTGGCCGTTTCTGGATCTCGTGATCTGGGGATTTATCACCCTCTATCTTGCTCAATACCAAAGCCAGGTTCCCGGATTCGTGACGTTCTTCCTTGGGGCCCTGATTCTTTGGGACATGCTGTTTCGTGCTCAACAGGGGATCACCATCACCTTCCTTGAAGAGCTCTGGGCGCGCAACTTGATGAATTTATTTGCCAGTCCCCTGAAGCCCAGCGAGTTCTTGGCCGCGACCATGGCGATGAGTGTGCTGAAGGTCACGATCGTCTCGATCGTCATGGGCGTGTGTGCGCTCGCCTTCTATTCTTATAACGTTCTGATGATCGGGTTGTGGCTCATCCCATTTGTGTTCAACCTTGTGGTGACAGGGTGGATTATCGGTGTGTTTACGACCTCGCTCATTATGCGGTTCGGCCAAGAGGCTGAAGTGCTTGCTTGGAGCATGGTCTTTCTGTTTCAGCCAATCTCCTGTGTCTTCTACCCCATGGAGGTTCTCCCCACGTGGCTCAAGGGGATTGCATGGGTGAACCCGGCCGCACACATCTTTGAGGGGATGCGGGCTGTGTTGAACACAGGAGGCACCCCTTTTTCGAATCTTGTCTGGGCAGCCGGACTCAACGGCGTGCTGCTGGTGGCTGTCATCACCTGGTTTTATCGGACAATCGCGTACTGTAAAGACCAAGGACTTCTGGTCCGAGTCGGGGAGTAAGGTTGTAATCCTCGACTCTCTGTGTTATTGTATCTCTGACTCAGATCGCCCCGGGCCTCGCGATGCTGAGTGTCTATCAGAGGAGGCCCACAATGCCGATGTTGCCTTGTCCGGGAATCTTGTCGGAAGTCAGACCTAAGTCGCTGCCTCGATCGCGTCTTCGGCCCGCTCCTTCCCCGTTCCTCGTGTTCAAGACAATGTCATTATTCTAAAGGAGGAACCCCGATGGGTTCGAAGATTTATGTCGGTGGGTTGCCCTATTCGGCGACCGAGCAGCAATTGAGTGATTTATTCGCGGCCCATGGCGCAGTGGCGTCGGCGCGGATCATTACGGACAAGTTCACCGGCCAATCCCGTGGATTCGGCTTTGTGGAGATGTCTTCAGATTCTGAAGCTCAAGCTGCGATTACGGCGCTCAATGGATCGGAGATGGGTGGCCGGACCCTCACAGTCAATGAAGCGCGCCCTCAGGAACCGCGCACCGGTGGCGGTGGTCGTGGTGGATTCGGCGGAGGTGGTGGCCGAAGCGGAGGCGGAGGAAAGCGCGATCGCTGGTAATTGATCGGTTCAGTGCGCAGCACACTGAAGGGGTTGCCATCGAAGATGGCAGCCCCTTCCTTCTTTGTGGACTGGGCAGGAGGATAATGAGGGCGGAGCCGATGATAAATATGCCCGATCACTATCAGGGTGACAGGACATGAATGTTGCTCAATCAATGATAGAGGTGGCCGATTTGCCCTCATTCTCCTTCCGGAAATGCCCGGTCGTGGTCGTGGAGAACTTTTGGTCTGCGGAAGAACGACGGTTCTTTCGTGAGGGGATGAACCTGGCAGCCTGGAAAAGTCTCTCCGATCTGCCAAATGTCCGGGAAGACTTTCCCAATTCCGGCAACTGGGCAAAGGCTGAAATCGGCCCGCTGGAAGGCGAACGGTTTCTCTCGCGGTTACAGCTCTCCTGCGTTCGAGAGTGCATCGAGTCTTTTCCAAACCTCATCGGGCGTCACGTGGGATTCAGTTATTATTCGTATTCCGCAGGGGACTGTCTTTTGACCCATGATGACACGGATCAGGGGCGCTTTGTCGAAGGCCGCGGAAGGCTGCAGCGCCGCATCGCAGTGGTCACGTATGTTCACGAGGACTGGAAACCTGATTGGGGCGGAGAATTGGTCATTTACGAGCGACGAGCAGATTCTACCGCCAGTTCCGTTAACCTTGTGCCGACGCATTGTATCGAGCCTCGCCCCGGATCGCTTGTCATGTTCACCGTGCCTCGATTCCATCGGGTCTGTCGTGTGGATCTCACGGCGGGTGGGCATCGCCGGTTGTCGATCGCCGGATGGTTCATGACGGAGCATGCCTAGTAGCCTGGCAGGCGTATGAGGCTGCAACCTTTTCTGTTTCAGCCGAACCAGTCGACGTCGTTCGCCGCTTTGCCGTGCTCCCCGAGATGGAGAGTCGATGCTGGTTGGGAGAGGACCTCCCGTACCAAGGTCACCAGATCATCTTTCCCGAACGGTTTGGCAAGAAACGGTAACGCTCCCCGCGTAATCCCATGATTGGCCAGCTCTTTATCCGGGTTGCCTGACATGAGGATGATGCGGAGACCGTTCCGGATCGTCGCTGCGCGAATGGCCAACTGGTGTCCGTTGACGTGTGGGAATTGGTTGGATGTCGAGGAAAGTTGAAAGTCCGGAGGGGGTAAGACAAGGTCTGTCAGCAAGAGGTCGATTGGCCCCTCATGCTGAGAGCAAATCTTCAGTGCCTCGGAACTACCTTCCGCTTCGATCACGTGAAACCCCGCACCTTCAAGCAACGCCTTGCAGAGTTTGACGATCGACAATTCGTCGTCGACGACCAAGATGGTCGAAGAAGCTTCTGATGGCCCACTGGCCCGTTGACCTTCCATGCGTGGGTCCTCCTGTTTCCATCATAGAGCTGAACACGGTGCAGGGCGAGAGAAACTTCTCTTTCTGCACGTAATCCAACCTAAGGTTAGGATGGAGGTCCTGCGGAGACTCGTGGCGGCCCGAGAAGGGCGTGATCACTCCTGAGGTTTTCTGCTCTTGAGCCCCGCAAGCCGTACCGGATCAAGACTGACGTGGAATGATCGCTCTTGAGTGACGGTCACGGCACCAGCTGCCTGACCCTTTGCCTTCTTGACCCATTTGCGGCGTGTATAGATGACTTCGCCTTTGCCGCTCTTCTTCAGGTCGCTATAGAGGAGGGCCAGAGTTGCCGCGTCGCGAAGGGTCTCGGATGGAGGATCCGTACCCTTGGGCAGTCTCACGACGACATGAGAGCCGGGCGTCCCGCGAGCATGTAACCAGAGATCCTCGCTCTTGGCTAGGCCGAACGTCAGTTCATCATTCTCCCGGGCGTTGCGCCCGACGAAGATCGGGAGTCCATCCGTCGAAGTAAACCGTCGAAAGGGGCCTCGCCGATCATTGGCTGAGGGACGTCTATCAGAAGTCGGGTAAGCGAGTGCGCCGGAGACAGGGTGGGAAGGAACTCTTGGTGGAGGCATCCACGTTCCTTGCTCGGTCTCCTTGAGTTCTTCATGGAATGTATGTACCCGCTGCTCCGCCCGTTCGATGCGCGGTATGAGCTCGCGCTTGGCGGCGAGATATTTGCGGTGCTTCCGAAAGTATTCGTCCATGTTGCGCTGGGCCGATTTCATAGGATCGAGCGGAATAGATATGTCGGGCAACTTGTCGTCGAAGTAGTCTGTCACCTCAATATGATCAACCCCGTTTCTGACCGAGCTAAGGTTGGCTTTGATCAATTCCCCATACCGGGCATAGTCTCGATAGGCATTCGCTTTTGACAGATCACCCCGCCAGGCCTCAATCAGGCGCAGTTCCTTCTTCAGTGCCTTCTTGAGAACACGCACGTGTGTTTCTCTGGCTTGAGCAATGTCCTGTGCTGCCTCCCGGTGTTGGTAATAGGCATCGATCTCTGAAGAAATGGGGAACTTGGAGCCGGCCACTCCGGTGAATCGGGTCACAGCGCCCTCTTGTCTCATCGCGCGTATAGCCGGCAGCGCATAGGGTTGTCCGACAAGGGCCCGCTGGTGGAGAAGGTCTCTTAGCACTCGTCGCTCGGCATCGAGGACCAGCACGTTGGCCGTCTTCCCGGTCAATTCACACACAATCGTCCGAGCCCCTTCCTTGCCGGTGATCTGGAGTTCAACGAGACGATCATTCGACCTCTGACGAATATCGTCAATTCTCGCTCCCTGGACGTGTGCCCTAAGAAATTGGCAAAACGGCGGCGGTGACGGAGGATTGGGTGATGTGCGGGTGGTGAGATGGAGACGAGCGGTTTCCGGTTCGGATGAGATCAGCAGCCGATGTGTCTGCCCGGGTACGCGAATGTCGAGCACCAACGTACGAGCTGTCGGCTGATGAATTTTCTGAATCCAGCCTCCGAGGAGCGCATCCGTGAGCTCCTGAAGGATCGGCGTCAGCTCGGAAGAAGTGAGCGTCATGAGTCAATGCCAATGTCGTGGTATCTGCTCGACTCTTATCCTATGTGGCCCACGGATCAGAGGTGTGCTCTAGGGAGACAGCCATTGCGGTTGACACTGTACGATGTGCCGTGAGAAGCCGCAAGAGCGGGAAGCGGGCTGGTCGGCTCGTCATTGCGTGTATTCAAAGTCAGCGGTATCGATGAGCGGGTCGTAGGTTGCGCGCGTCCTCTTATTAGGCTAGAGTCTGGGCAGCATTCCTTGCGTAGTCGTCCCGGTATGCTCCTGCTTGATCCACAGCCGCTTGCGCAATTAAGAGACGAGTTTCGTCTGTCGATGCGGCGGTTGTTCCTCGAGCTGTGCCAAGAACTGCATGCCGACTATTCCGATCTGGCTAGGGAATTCGGGCTTCCCACCGGGTTCTTCGACGTACTCCATTCCAGCTTCAAGTCAGAGTGCTACTCCAACTGGAAAGTGGTGGGCTGGATCGAAACGCTCAATGATTTGGTCTATCTCTTGGATGTGCTCCGGCAATTGAAGATGGAGCAGGATCAGCCCGATTTCTCGGCACAATTATATGACGAATGTCAGGAGAAGTTTTTTGAACACGGATATGTTGACGACCTCTTTCCGACCGGGCAGCCTCATGAAAGTGGGCTTGAAAAACGGTTGTATGCTTTGTGTCGTCGGTTGGCCCAGGAATTGACCCAGGAGTCCTTGTGGTTTGCCCCGGCGTCGTTGCTTAAATGGAGTGGCCAGAAGAGGATGGGGCAATGGGATGTGTCTGGATCGCTGACCGATCATTTTGAGCGTAGCGAAGTCGCGGGAACGCTCGCTGGTGATCTCGACGGAGCATGGTGTTCAGCGCCGCCTCAGGTCCAACGCGCATTGCGGCAGTCGTCGGGGCGCGCCACGTTTCGAGTGGAACCGACTGGCATCACTGTGAAGGTCGGCAAGATCGTGTCATCGATCTGGTTGAGGTGGGGAGAGACGGGGCGATGGGAGTGGACCTACCATGCACCTATAATTGCCGTTCAAAATGAAAACGGCCCAATCACCGTCGGCCCGACCCTTGTCTACGAAAAGGATCGCCAGCCGAAGACGGTGAAGCCCACTGAACAACGACAGGTAGAGCGTATTAGCAAGGCGTGGAAGACCGTTCAGCGGGCTTGGCCGGAAGGCCATGAAGTGTTGGCCCTCTTAACCTCTCGGATTGTTCCCCTCCGGGCAAAGGGCGTGGTCAGTTTCAGCTATCGGCATCGGCCTGGGCTGTCCTTCATAAACTGTTTCGACCGCGGCAATCTGGATCTGATCGACGATCTCATTCATGAGAATAGCCACCACCACTTGAATCTCCTTCTGCGCAAGCAGGTCATGTATCTTGGCGACCACAATCAGCAGATTTTCTATTCACCTTGGCGGCGGAGCCTTCGCCCGTTACGCGGTATTCTTCATGCCACCTTCACGTTTACCATGGGTGCGCTGTTGTTTGGACGGCTGGTGGCGTGGGCGTCCGGACAAGAGGGGGCGGAAAGATGGAAGCGCGCGGAGCTCACCCAGCGAGACCTGCAACGAGCGCGCTTTCGTTGCTGGGAGGAGGTCGAGTCCGTTCGCTACTCACTACAAGACCTGCACTATGCTGATCATCATCTCGGGTGGCTCACCGGTTCAGGCCGTCGTTTAGTCGGACAGCTGGAGGAAGCCATCGATTACGTCGAACGAGAGAGCAAGCGATTCAAGAGAACGGTAGATCGTTCCACGTTCGGCCCGGCACTGCGGAAACATATCAAAGAGCTCCGGCAAGCCCGTCAAACCTACGGACCGGTGAAGCTGAGCAAAGCGTAGGGGCCACCGTGGCGGTTCATTGGGGTCGCCGAGAGACTGAGGCTAGTACTATGGTTCCACTGTCACATCAACAAACGCCGGTAAGCTATCCGCCCCCTTTTTATCCGTCACCCGCAGCTTGAAGCGGTAGGTCCGCGGTTCTGAAACCAACGGTGCCAGGAAGGAGGCCTCTGAATTGTTGGCATCGAGGAGGGAAACTTTGCTGCCGCGCACTTGGCTCCAGCTATAGTACAGGGCCTCGCCCTCCGGGTCGCGGCTTTTCAGGCCACTCAGCTTCACTCTGGAGCCGGTCTTGACCGATTTGTTCGTTCCAGCGTCGGCGATCGGCGGGTCGTTTGATTCGTCGTTCACATTCACGTCCACGTCAAGGGAGGCGTGCTTGCCGCGATTGGCGACGAAGATGGTGGCCTTCCCGTTGCCGACAATCTGGAGCAATCCATCCTTCACAATCCTTATGACGTTGTCATTGGACGACGCGTAGCTGGTGCCGCTGGCCGGTGTGCTCATGCGCCGCGTGACGCCGTCGGTGAAGTCGCCGACAACCGGGAGTTCGAACACCTTGCCCAGCGAATCGACGTGGCCGAACGCGGAGGATTGTCCTGCACGGCCCAGCTGCAGAGGTTTATCCGCCTCAAAATCGATGGCAATGAGGGCGGCAGTCGGTTCCACGGTTACGACCACTTCATCGAAAATCGCTCTCGTACCCAGCCGCCCGCGGGAGATTTCAGCCACGGCTAATAACCGCATCGGCCCGATGCCGTCGCGCGGCACTTTCAGCGGACCGCCAAAGGCGGGGTCCTGTTCCGGCAGTCCAATCATGGCCACGGGCGCGACGATCGAACCAGTGGCCGTCGCATCATCCTGTTCGACCAGTGTGTCATCCTGCTCGCCGTACCAATAATAGCGGACCTTGACGATACCCATATCTTTTCCCAAATCCACACGAGCCGTGACAGTGCTTCCTGCTGTGACCGTGGACCCTTCTGCCGGCCACGTGATTTTGAAGGCGAACGATTGACCGGTCAGGAACATGAAGACAAGCGTGAAGGGTAATAGCTTGGCAAAGAGGGGAGGAAAACGGTGCCCGGTGACCTGGCTCACGTTCATGCTGAGCTTTTCGTGATTCACACTCACCTTGTCAGGTGGTACGGGACATCGGTAAGAATAACGCGGTCTTTGAAGAGCAGTGCGGCCTTGAGCATGAGAGCTCGCTGGTTGTGCAGGATATTCTGCCACCATCTGGCAGGAAGAATCTCCGGGATCACGACGGTCACCCAGGTATTTGGGTCCTTCTCCAACACTTCTTCGATATAATCGAGCAGCGATCCTAGGATTGAGCGGTAAGGGGAAGACAGGGCGATCAAATTGACCCCGCCACCCCATTGGGCCCATTGAATTTTGACCTTGGCGCTTTCTTCCGGGTCTAGATCCACATAGACGGCACGCACTTCGCCCGGTCGGCTTCTGGCATAATCCAACGCTCGAACGACGGCGCGATTCAACCCGCCGATTGGGATGATCACGATATTGCGCCGAGGCAACGGAGGCCGTTCCCCTCGACGGTCCAGCGCGATTTGTTCAGTGACAGCCTTGTAGTGCGAGCGAATCCCTTGAAACATGAGGAGGAGCACAGTGACGAGCAGGAATACGATCCATGCCCCCTGCGTGAACTTGGTACTGGCGATGATCAGTGTCGCGATGCCGGTGGTCAGGGCGCCGACTCCATTGACGATCAGTTTGGTCTGCCAGTGTGGGCCTCTCTTGACAAGCCACCGCTTCACCATGCCGGCCTGCGAGAGGGTAAATGACGCGAACACCCCGATGGCATACAACGGAATCAACGCGTGGGTATCTCCCTCAAAGACGACGAGGAGGAGGCAGGCGAAGAATCCGAGGATCATGATGCCGTTTGAAAAGACCAAGCGGTCGCCGAATGTCGCCATCTGATGGGGCATGAATCCATCCCGCGCCAGGATCGATGCCAGGTTCGGGAAGCCCGCGAAGGCGCTGTTTGCCGCTAGTACCAACAATGCCATGGTGCCGATCTGGACGGCATAGTAGATGGGACCAGTGCCGAACGTGATACGAGCCAATTGCGAGACCACCGTTTCGTCTACCTTGGCTAACACGCCGTAGTGATAGGCCATCCAGCTGATACCCATGAACAGCGACGCTAGGATGGCGGACATCCAGGCCATGGTGATTGCGGCATTTTGGGATTCCGGGGGGCGAAAAGCTCTCACCCCGTTGGAAATGACTTCCATGCCGGTGACGGTCGAACAGCCTACGGCAAAAGCCCGAAGCACCAAGAACAAGGTCAGTGGTTCTGTGCCGTCTGGGCTTGGGACGGGAGAAGGTGTCCCAGGGTTGGATAAGGACCGAATTGTCCCCACTATCACCACAAGCCCGAGCGCTCCGATAGCAAAATAGGTTGGGATCGCGAAAAACTTTCCGGATTCTCGAACCCCGCGCAGATTCATCACAATCATGAAGAGAATGGCGACCAGCCCCAAGGTTTCGCGATGGACGAACAGACTTGGGATTGCCGAGGTAAGAGCCGCTATACCTGCAGCCACGCTAACGGCGACAGTCAAGACATAGTCGATCATGAGGGCCGCAGCGGCTACCAGGGCTGGTTTGTCACCGAGATTGGACCGTGCGACGACGTAGGCACCACCTCCTTCGGGATATTCGTAAATGATTTGTCGGTATGAGATCGTCAGAACCAGAATGAGGAAAAGGATGGCCAGACTGACCGGAATCGACCAGGAGACGGCCGCCGCTCCGGCGAGCATGAGCACCAGCAGGATTTCTTCAGTTCCATAGGCGACAGAGGAAATGGCGTTCGATGAGAAGATGGCAAGGGCAATCGTTTTTGAAAGCCGTTCATGCCTTGCTTGGGCGGTCTTGAGAGGGTCTCCGACGAGCCAACGTTTCAGGATCATAGAGGGATTATCGCATAAACCTCCTAAATGGGAGAATGTTCAGATGACCTCAGTCGTAGGGCGAAAGACTCAGGTGTGACTACGTCAATTCCTCTCTGTCGGAGGCGAAAATCCTCGAACGAGTTGACGTACGGAGACCGATCCTGTATGGTGACAGGGTATCTCGCTCGTGTTTGTCCGGCGCGCGAGATGTTGAACTATAGCGGACTTCGCGATCGCATCGCGACCAGGTCCAGTTCGGAGTTGCATCCTGCCCGGTTGTTTCTCCTCTCGGCTCTCTGATCCCGTCATTATGCGATCAAACTGAAAGGATATCGTAGTGGATACGTCTGTTCATGCTGATTTTCACGCTCTTGGTTTGTCCGAGGCACTTCTGCAAGGCCTGGCTGATGCCGGGTTCGTTTCACCGACTCCCATTCAAGAACAAGCCATCCCACCTGCACTCGCCGGGCGAGATGTCATCGGGTGCGCGCAGACCGGGACGGGAAAAACCGCGGCCTTTGTCATTCCGATCATCGAACGGCTCGCCGCGCTGCCGAAGAGCCAACCGCAGGCACTGATTTTGGCGCCGACGCGCGAGCTTGCCTTGCAGATCTTGGCCACGATCGAGAAACTTGGGCGGAGCCGGCGCATTTCCGCGACAGTCATCGTGGGAGGCGCAGATATGCAAGCCCAGGTGCGGGGCTTGCGGCAGCGCCCAGATATCTTGGTGGCGACGCCCGGCCGCCTACTCGATCACATGTGGAACGGCACAATCGTGTTGTCGTCCATGAAGGTATTAGTGTTGGACGAGGCGGACCGCATGTTGGATATGGGTTTTGCGCCTCAAATCAATCAGATCCTCGATGCCCTGCCGGAGGAACGGCAAACATTGTTGTTTTCGGCGACGCTACCGACCGATCTCGCGCGATTGATTCAGGCGAGCGTCAACAATCCGGTTCGAGTGATGATTACTCCGTCCGCGACCACGGCCGATGGCGTGACGCAGGCGATTCATCATACATCGCATGATGCGAAAGCCGGTCTGCTTCTGTCGCTTTTGGGAGCGGACAAGGATACCGCACTTGTTTTTACCAGGACAAAACACCGTGCCGATCGGCTGGGGCGCGTGTTGAGTAGTGCAGGGCATCGAGTGGCCGTCCTGCATGGGGACCGAAGTCTGTCTCAGCGCCGTGCGGCGCTGGAAGGGTTTAGGCGCGGGTCCTTTCGGGTCCTGGTCGCAACGGATATTGCCGCCCGAGGGATCGATGTTGCGAACATCGGGCACGTGATCAATTTCGATCTGCCCAATTGCCCAGAAGATTATGTCCATCGTATCGGCCGCACGGCCCGGATGAAGACGACCGGCCGCGCCACAAGTTTTGTCACGGGCGAAGACTGTCATCAACTGCGGGATATCGAACGTCTCTTAGGGTATGCAGTTCCGCTCGCCTCGGGAAGTGGGGCCCCCTCATCGACCATGACCGCTGAAGGCCGACAGGCTCATCGGAATGAGCGCTCCTCGCCGAGTCATTGGAAGCAGTCCCGGCGTCACGGCCGCTCGAGTCCCGGCAGACCTCGAGGGGAATCACCCTCGCACACCGGCTCGTCGGCAATACGTGCATAAAGTACGAAAAGAGTTCGCAGAACCCACCGTGTGAGATAGAGTGCCTCTTACACGGTGGTCGATATGTAGACCGCGCAGGAACGGGAATCGACTCTTCGCGAAGCTCGTCGATCTCGTCAGGTTCGCATATCATGGCGAAAGGGTAACTGAAATGGATGAACCGACCTTCAAGTCCGTCAGCGGGCATGCAGCACCGCAACTGCGCAGGCATCCTCGTATCCGCGTATCGGCTCCCTTTCCATGTTCATTGGCTCGCGTAGGCGTCATGAGGAAGGCGACGGTCGAAGAGGGGCTGGGGATCGTGTACGACGTATCCACAAAAGGGGCGCGTGTGATGACCGAAGCTGTGATCATGCCTGGAGATCGAATTGCGATGAGTCTGCGGCTGCCCAATCAGGCAAGATTGATGTTTATCGAGGCCGCCACGGTGCGGTGGGGCAAAGAACAAACCTACGGTGTGGAGTTTGAGGGGATCTCCCCGAACGACAACAGACATCTCCAGAGTTTCATTACTCACCTGTCGAAGTCAGGGCCGACGGTCACGGTCTGACGTTCTCAACCTTCGCGACGATGGCTCAACGATCGTTGTCCTCCGGGAGAGACACGAACTGCTTGCGGAAGGTGACAACCTTCACGAGGTAATTCCGTGTTTCCTGATACGGCAGGTTGTTGCGCAACCGATCATAGACCCCCGGTGGTTCAAGACTATTGATGTGATTGAGGGCGGTTACGGAATCGTTGGCAAATGACTTGAAGACATTCCGAGGGCCGGTGTTATACGCCGAGATCACGCAATATTCTCGGGAGACTCGATTATTGATCTGCTCAAGCAGATCATACGAAAGCATATTGAGATAGGCGCTGCCGAGCTCAATGTTGTTTTCCGGATCGAACAGATAGTCACGCGATGGAATCGCGTCCTTGCCCTTGGCCTTTCGATAGGCATCACGGCCTCCGCTGGTCGGAACCAACTGCATCAGTCCATAAGCCGGAGCTGAGCTCACGGCAAAGGGATTGAAATTGCTTTCCGTCCGAATCACAGCAAAAATGAGGCTGGGGCTGATCTTGGATTGCTCGGCAAACCGAGTAACGGTCGCCCGATACTTCTCCGCTTGCCGGTTCGAGAAATTTGCCACCATCTTGATTTCAGCGATCAGAGATTGCTTGGTGATTCCATTCTGGTCCACGGGCCTTGTGTTGGTGGCCGTCTTGAGGGTTGATGCCGCAAATGCCTCGGCTTGTGCGGGAGTCCGGATCGGCTGTCCTTGTTGATTTATAACCAAACCCAACAAGTAGGGTGGCCTGTCGCTGGTCAGCGTGATCGGCTTGTCGGAAAAGAGATCGACGGAGCGCGGATCATCGGGTGTGAGTAAGGTCGTGATGATCGCGTTTTTCAAGCTCTCCTTCGGCGCCTTGTCGTCCAAGGTTTCCACGACGATCGACCCGTTGTCGAAGTCGACAATGGTACGGCTCATATAGTTCTGGGTGTACTTCACGTACTTCTTCTGTTCCGGGACCTTGACCTCTTTCTCGCCCCAGGTTTGTCGCACTCGTCCCGTCAACGCGGTCATGATGGTGTTGAAGTCTCGCTGGATCGTGCGGAGATCCCTGATTGCGGCCTCGGGGTCGCGCTGATAGGCATCGACGCGTTCTTTCAGGTTTTGCTTGGGGTCTTTACCCGTTGCGACGTCGAGGAGCGTTCTGCCGGTACGGCTGGCGAGCACGCGTTCCGCGTTCGTCAGAACGCGATTGGGGGACTCGCACCCGGCAAGGAGGATCAATGAGGCGAGAAGGAGTTTGCATATTCGCATCGGCTGGTTGTCCATACTCAACGGCGCGGCATTCTAAATGGTTGCATCGAAAACATGGAATGGCACTTTCGGGAAGCGGGCTTGAATGGGGGGGCTATTTAATTGCGACGGCCTTGACCTCTTTATAGGTCGTATGGCCGTGCAAGACTTTTTGAATGCCGTCTTGCACAAGAGTCGTCATCCCTTCTTCGAGTGCCGTTTTCAGCATCTCTTCGGTGCGTGCTTTCTGTTGCACCATTCGCTTCAGTTGGTCCGTACCCAAAAGGAGTTCGTGCAGAGCGACCCGTCCCTTGAAGCCGGACCGGTTGCACGTTTCGCAGCCCTTCCCACGAGAAAGCCGAAACGTATTGTCTAGCTTGATACCGAGCTTATCCCAATAGTCAGCCCCGTACCCGAGTCGGAGTTCTTCATACTCCTCCTTGGTTCCGATGTACTGCTCTTTGCACTCTTTGCAGATACGGCGAGCGAGACGTTGCGCGAGCACACCCAGCATGGCATCGGCGAAACTGAACGGATCACAACCCATATCAAGCAGACGGGTGACCGTTTCGACGGCGCTGTTGGTGTGCAGTGTGCTCAACACCAGATGGCCGGTCAGTGAGGCTTCGATGCCCGTGTCGGCCGTTTCTTTATCCCGCATTTCCCCGACCATGATGACGTCGGGGTCGGCCCGAAGAAAAGCGCGCATCGCATTGGCGAACGTGAATCCGATCTTCGGCTGAACCTGCACTTGGCGCAGGCCGTACTGAGTAATTTCGACGGGATCTTCGGCCGTCCATATTTTGATGTCGGGGGTGTTGATGTTGCCGAGTACCGAGTGAAGGGTGGTTGTTTTCCCGGAGCCTGTCGGGCCGACGCACAGAATGATGCCATAGGGCTTTTCCGAAATCTCCTTCAGAGCTCTGAGATTCCGTTCAGAGAACCCCATCTTGTCGAGAGGCAGGGGTTCGCTGGCCGCCAGGATACGCATGACCACGTCTTCGTTGTATCCGGCCGTGGGGAGCGTGGCGACGCGGAGCTCGATTTCTTTTGTCTCTGAAAGCTTGAACTTGATCTTGCCGTCCTGAGGCTTGCGGCGCTCGGCGATGTCCAAACTGGCCATGATCTTCAGTCGGGAGACGATGGCACGGCGGTAACTCTGCGGAATCTTCATGTATTCGAAACAGTCTCCGTCAACTCGGAACCGGACCAGCGTTTCGCGTTTTTCTCCATACGGCTCGATGTGAATATCCGATGCATTTTGTCGGTACGCATCGGCGATGATCTGGTTGGCCAGGCGGACGATCGCGCTGTCGTTTTCATCCAGGCCTCCGCTGCCGCTGGAATCCTCCATGGCCTCGGCTTGCGCTTCGGTGACGAGTTCGCCGAGAATATCGGACACGTTTTCATCGAGTTTCCTTCCTCCCGTATCGCTCGGTCCAGTCGCGGAGGTTAGAAATTGTGCGATGTCGCGGCGCAGACTGACGGCAAAGCGAATATTGAGGCCGGGAAATGTTCGTTTGATGTCTTGTACGCGGTCAAGATCTCCGGGATCGTCGGTGAGAATCTCGATTGCCGTGCGGTCTCGTTTTAGCGGCATCCAGTGGTTCTTTTTGAGATAGTCGACGTTGAGGTTCTTCAGGAGCTCCACGTCGACAATGGTGCGCTCGCTGTATTCGATATACGGGCACTTATAGAACTGGGCGAGCGATTTGCCGATATCGGACTTGGGGACTTTGCATTTTTCGATCAGGATGCTCTCTAGGTCGCTCATCCCTTTTCGGGAGTCGGCAATGGCCTGGTCGAGTTCATTCTGGGTAATACGGTTGTTGCTGACCAAGAGATCGAACTTCGTGGGATTCTTTTTCGATATCTTGCGGAGATTGAAGAAGGCGATTCCGAGCGCTTTTGCAATTTCATCGACGGCTTCTTCATCTTTGCGGGTAAACCGACTCCCGCTCTTCTTATTGAGAAGTTGTAGGACTCCCATCAAGTATTTATTGTCAGCAACGATCGGGTACGTCAGAACTTGTTTGGTCCTGAAGCCGGTGCGTTTGTCATAAGACGTGTCGTGAAGCAGCGACGGATGGATCCCTTGGAGTTCCGCTATGTTGTAGGCGTCGGCGATGTTGACGGGACGGAGGTACTTCGCGCAGAAACCGGCGAGACTTTGCTCGGTAATGGGAATGCGGACTTCTTCAACGCTGTCGATATGGGGGACTTTGGAGAAGATTTCCTTCTTTTCGGAGTCGAATGCGAAGAGAGTCAAGTCCTCCGCGTCGAACAGACTCAGAATATCCTTGTGCAAGTCGAGCAGGATTTGGTCAAGGTTGCTCGCCGCATGAACCTGAGTGGTAATCCGTTTGACGTGTTCGGCATGCTCGACTTTTTGTTGCAACTCTTGGAGATTCTGAGTCATCGGCTTGGCGTGCATCCGACTGCGCTCTCTCTGAGGTCGAGACGTGAACCAATAAGATGGTATGCTGGATCAGTAGACACCAGCCGGGAACAAGTCATTGGGCTGTGAATCGAGATCAGTCTAACCGAAAGGGATGAGAAGGCAAGGAAAAGGCGGTTTCCTTCGGTCGAGTCCCGCGGAAATCATGGGACAATGTGAGGGTGGAAGGAATCACGCAGGGGGTGGGTCGGCTTCGTGAGAAAGCTTTGTCAGATGGGCGATGAGATCACCGGGCGCGATGCGGGTTTTGATCCCGCTTCTTCGAATCTTGATCTCCACGACGCCGTCCGCAAGACCTTTGTCGCCTACGACCACCTGGAACGGGGCGCCGATCAGATCGGCATCATTGAACTTGACGCCTGCGCGATCGGCGCGGTTGTCCCATAAGACCTCGAATCCCGCAGCCATGAGGTCCGAATAGAGACGTGCGGCGGTTTCGGTGGTCTTCTCCGATTGGCTGACCGTCAGGAGGTGCAGATGAAACGGCGCGATGGGAAATGGCCAAATGATGCCCTTCTCGTCGTGATGTTGTTCGATCGCAGCAGCGGCGGTGCGCCCGACGCCGATGCCATAGCAACCCATAATGGCCAGGCGCTCCTTGCCCTGCTCATCGAGTATGGTGGCGTTCATTTTCTGGCTATACTTGGTGCCGAGTAAGAACACCTGTCCGACTTCAATACCTTTGGCAAGCATCAACAGGCCGGATCCGCGGGGGGAAGGATCGCCGGCTTGCGCATTGCGAAGATCGGCAAACTGTTCGACGGTGAAGTCGCGATCGGGATTGGCGTTCAGGTAGTGAGTATCGTCTTTGTTGGCCCCGATCACCGCGTTTTTCATTCCTGTAACGGCATGGTCGGCCAGGATTCGCACCTTCTCTAAGCCGACCGGCCCAGCGAATCCGAGCGCAGCTCCCGTCAGTTGCTGTACCGTCTCGAGATCGGCCAGCGCAACGTCGTGCACCTTCAGCAGCCGCGCGAGTTTCACCTCGTTCAGTTCATGATCGCCTCGGATCAGCACCGCGACGGGTTCCGATCCAACTCGGTAAATCAGTGTCTTCACCAATTGTCGAGGTGTAATTTTCAAAAAGGCCGTTACTTCTTCCACCGTTCGGCGCTGGGGAGTGGCGATAGGAGTCAGGGGGAGAAGGGGCGTCGCATCGACCTCAGCGGGAGGAAGCACTTCGGCCCGTTCAAGATTGGCGGCGTAGGATGCCTGGTCGCTGTATACCACCGTTGCTTCTCCAGTGTCGGCCAGGACCATAAACTCGTGGGAAACATCCCCGCCGATTAACCCCGTGTCGGCCTCAACCGCCCGAAAGGTGAGGCCACACCGTGTAAAGATCCGGGTGTAGGCGTCGTACATTTTCTGATAGCTGATCTTGGCGCCGGCTTCGTCGACGTCGAAACTGTAGGCATCTTTCATGATAAACTCACGCCCTCGCATGAGTCCAAATCGGGGACGGATCTCATCCCGGAATTTGGTTTGGATCTGGTAAAAATTCAGCGGGAGCTGGCGATAGGAACGCACTTCTCGCCGGAAGAGATCGGTAATGACTTCTTCATGTGTCGGGCCCAAGCAAAAATCACGCTCGTGGCGATCCTTGAAACGCAGGAGTTCCTTCCCGTAGTAATCCCAGCGGCCTGTCTCTTTCCACAATTCGGCCGGAGATGCGATCGGCATCAGCAGCTCTTGGGCGCCGGCACGGTTCATTTCCTCACGGACGATCTGTTCGATCTTGCGGATCACACGGAGACCGAGTGGAAGGTACGTGTAAATGCCGGCTGCAACCTTCCGGATCAAGCCGGCGCGCAACATCAGTCGATGGCTGACGGTTTCCGCTTCTCCGGGATCGTCCCGCAGGGTGGGAATCAACAAGTGAGATGTTTTCATGGCATTGGAGTCGCTGTTAGGATACGAATTGAACGATGGAGGATTTCGCAGATTGCTCAAACAAGGCACCCAACGAGGTCTTTGAGCCGAGAACGGAGTTCGATACGTGTGTCAGCATGCTGTCTAGCGGGAGAAGATGCGTTCCAAGTCATTCCAGAACGCGAAGATCATTACACCGACCAACAACACCAATCCCACCTGTTGGGCGACTTCCCGTTGCCGTTCGCCGAGTGGTTTGCGCAGAATGCCTTCAATCAAGAAAAAGAGCAAGTGGCCGCCGTCGAGAATGGGGATCGGCAGCAGGTTGAGGACCCCGAGATTGATACTGAGGATGGCAATGAGAAATACGACGCTGGAGGCGCCCTGAGAGGCGGCTTCACCCGAAATATTGGCGATGGTCAACGGCCCACCGATATTTTTGCTTGAAATGTCACCCACCACCATTTTGTAAAGACCAATCGCAGTCAATTCGGTCCATCCCCACGTGGCTTCCAGCCCTTGATAGACAGCTTCTGCGGCGTTGTCGGAACGCATCAATGAACGACCTGGACCAGAGATGCCGATTTTCCCCACCTCCACGGTCTGTCCATTGACTGTCATTTTCTCACTGGTCGGCGTGACCGTCAGCGCCGTGCGCTTTCCGTCGCGGAGGACGTCGATTTGTAACGGCTTCTGCGGGTGTTCCCTTACCTGGGTGGTCATCTGCGCCCAGGTATAGATGGGGTGCCCATCTATGGCGGCCACTCGATCGCCGGGTTGGAGGCCAGCGGCGGCCGCAGGCAACCCATGCATGACCGAGGTGACTAACGGCGGCGTTTCTTCAACGCCGATGGTATACGGTGGTTCCTCTCCGGCCGTTCCGTCTCCCGCCATCGGGACCGGAGTGACCGTCAGTGTTTTCAGTTGCCCCTCTCGTCGGACTTCGAGCGAGAGCGGCTGCCCTTTGCTCTTGGACACGATATCCAGCAGCTCGGTCTTGGTCGAGATCTCTTTGCCGTTGACTCTGACGACGCGGTCGCCGACTTCCATCCCTGCGACTGACGCGGGGGAACCGGGAGCGAGCGCTTCGACATCGGCACTCAGATCACGGAACGTCGGGACGAAGAGCGGGGTGCCGGTCGACAACCATCCGGCGAAGATCAAATACGCCAGAATGAAATTAAACCCAGGACCAGCTGCGACGATCAGGACCTTGCCCCACAGACCCTGGTGCGAAAACGACCGCCGGCGGTCGTCGGGGGTCGTCGCTTCCGTCTCATCTTCGCCGAATAATTTGACATAGCCGCCGAGCGGGACGGCAGATACGAGATACTCGGTTTCGCCGACCTGACGGCCGAATATCTTCGGACCGAACCCAAGTGAAAACTTGAGGACTTTCACTCCAACCCACCGAGCGGCTAGAAAATGGCCGAGCTCATGGAAGGCAACCAGCACGCCAAGCACCACGAGGAACCACCACGCCTTCTGGAGCAGCAGCCACAAGGTATCGGGGGACCAGGCAAATGCAAACGTCATCGGAACTCCCTGTCGTGTGAGTGGCCCTTTACTTTAACATTCGCCGCGTGAAATACAAAACGATTGTCAGCGAGCCAACGCATGCACCAACGATTCCGCCTTTTCCCTAGCCCATCGATCCGCTTCCAATGCGTCATCCAGGCAGGTGATCTCGTGATGGGGGTGTGTGTCCATCGTATTGCGGATGACCTGAGCAATTTCGACGAAGCGAAGGCCGTGATTCAAGAATGCCTCAACGGCAATTTCGTTTGCGGCATTCATCGCGGCGGGCATGGTGCCGCCGACTCGAAGCGACTCGTACCCAAGATTGAGGCAGGGGAAGCGATCATGATCAGGCTTGCAAAAGGTCAATTGTGCGATCTCCGTCAGATCCAGTGATGGAAGATCGAGGGCCATCCTCGCTGGATAGCGCATGGCGTATGAGATAGGGGTTCGCATATCCGGAAGTCCCAATTGGGCGATGATGGACCGATCTTTATATTCTACCAGAGAGTGAATAATGCTTTCTCGATGAACCATGACGTCGATGTTGGACTCGGAGATATTGAAGAGCCAGCGGGCTTCCACGATTTCCAACCCTTTGTTCATCAGCGTGGCCGAGTCGATGGTGATCTTGGACCCCATCTTCCAGTTCGGATGTTGCAGAGCTCGTTCTGGCGTCACATCCTGAAGCTGGTCTTGAGGAAGTGTCCAGAGGGCTCCGCCGGATGCAGTGAGAATCAGTCGCCGGACATCTTCAATTCGATGCCCTTCCAAGGACTGAAAGATCGCACTGTGCTCGCTGTCGACCGGGAAAATCCGAACACCATGTTTTCGGGCCTCATCTTGCATCAACTTGCCGGCCATCACCATTGGCTCTTTATTGGCCAACGCGATATGCTTTCCGCTGCGGATGGCGGACAACGTCGGGACGAGGCCGGCCGCGCCGACGATGGCGGAGATCACCAATTCGGCCTCCGGTATGGAGGCCACCTGTGCGATCCCTTCTTCACCTGCCAGGATGTCGACCGGAAGACCGGCACAACGCTTTTGAAGCACGGCCGCAGAGGATTCCGTGGAGACGGCGACGGCGTTGGGCCTGAACTGGCGAATCTGTTCCTCAAGCTTGTCGATATTACTGCCGGCCGTCAGTCCGACGACACGAAATTCATCGGGAAACCGTCGAACGATATCGAGCGTATTGGTTCCAATCGATCCGGTCGATCCTAAAATGATAATCGACTTCATATCCTCTCCTCTCAATTCTATAGAGACGGCGACAGGCCGCGGACGCAGGCGACATAGTAGTAGAAGGTCGGGGCGGTGAACAAGAGACTATCGAGCCGGTCCAACATGCCGCCGTGCCCCGGCAGGATCCCCCCGGAGTCTTTGACGCCCGTCCGACGCTTAATCACCGATTCGAAAAGATCTCCAATCAGGCCCGCGATGGTCAAAAGGATGCCAAGGATCACCGCATCTGACAATGTGAGCTGTGCGGCAAACCACTGTTGAGCCAGCAGTGCGGCCATTACGGCCAGCGCGAGTCCTCCGAGCACTCCCTCGACGGTCTTCTTCGGACTAATCGATGGAAGAAGGAGGTGTTTGCCCCAGAGGGTTCCGGCGTAGTACGCGCCGGTGTCGGACGCCCAAGTGACCACCGCCAGGAAGAGGATCAGGAATTCGCCGCTCGGCAGCGAGCGAGTCGACACGACTGTACTGAGGGGGAACCCGACATAGAGCACGCCGAAGAGGATGATCAGCGCATCTTTCCATCGAGGCTCCACCGACGGGGCGACGAAGAACACGGCCATCGTCACGACGAGCGCACCGGCAATCAACAGTTCCGGCAAGCTGAGGGACAAATGAGAGCGAGCAAGTATCACGACAAAGGCTGCCAATCCAACTCCGGAGAGGAGGCGATTCAATCGCGATTGGAAACTGAGGCGATACAGTTCCAGCAGGGCAATGGAGCCGACGGCGATCAATAGGAGTGTCAAAGCCCAGGGAGCCAGATAGGCGATGATGACATACACGGCTGGGATCAGCGCCGCCGCAGTATAGAGACGCCGGAGGTCGAATCGTCGAGTGGGTGCCAGTGAGGTGGTCACAGATGTCAAACTGTGGACGATGGCTTCTGTGGTGAGGGAATATCCCACAAGATTAGGATGATACGGTGCTTAGGACTCGGCCAAAGCGACGTTCCCGTCTTTGATATTCGATCAACGCCAGTAGAAACTCCCGTCGGCGAAAATCCGGCCATAAGGTTGGGGTAAAGCACAATTCCGTGTAGGCCAATTGCCACAGAAGAAAATTACTGATCCTGGTTTCTCCGCTCGTCCGAATGAGTAAATCAGGATCCGGGAGCGGGTGAGTATAGAGGTACTGTTTGATCGTGGTTTCATCGATCAGATTGGGTTGTACTTTCCCGGCCTGAGCGTCCTCGACCAATGCCTTCACAGCGTCAACGATTTCCGCGCGCCCTCCGTAACTGAGGGCGACGGTCAGAATCAACTTCTCCAGATGTGCGGTCTCTTTCTCGGTGGTGCGGACCCAGTGTTGGGCCGATGAAGGAAGAAGATCGTGGCGGCCGATGGCGCGGAAGCGCACGCCCTGCTCAATCAAACTTGCCCGTTCGGTAGAAAGGTAATGCTCCAAGAGCCCCATGAGCGCGTTAATTTCTTGTGTGGGGCGATTCCAATTTTCCTGCGAAAACGCGTAGATGGTCAAGGCATGGATACCGAGCTCCAGACAGAGGGTGATCATCTCCCTGACGGAGTTGATGCCTTCGCGATGGCCGGCGATGCGCGGGAGACCGCGAAGCTCCGCCCAACGTCCGTTCCCGTCCATAATGACCGCCACATGTTTCGGGAGAAGTTCCAGCTCCAACTTGGCGGTCAATTCGTTCTCTGAGAGGTGGGCCAGGCTTGAGGACGGCTGGTGTGCCATAGAGTCTTGAGCAAGCTCCTCCTGTCCAGAGGGAGAGGAAGCAAGGTGGCCAAAGTCTACTGACGGGGGTAGGGAATGTCAAACGATAACTCGGTAACTACTTAGACATGCGGGGTGTGAGAAATCGTCGCATTGCGACGGCGGAAAAGATTGGGCTATACTCGCCTTGCAGCCGACAGACACAGAGAGGAAGCCGTACTATGCCTGAACCGGTCCAATTGACCAACTTTGGCGTCACCGAACTTGAGGCGCAACATGCGCTCGATCGGTTAAAGGTTCGGGATGTTGATTATGCAGATTTGTATTTCGAGTCTCGGACGTCAGAGTCGGTCTCGATGGAGGAAGGTATCGTCAAACGCGCGGCCAAAAGTGTCTCTCAAGGGGTCGGCGTCCGGGCGACCGCTGGCGAAAAAACCGGGTTCGCGTACTCGGATGAGTTGACGAAGAGAGATCTGGAGATTGCCGCCGACACGGCCCGCTATATCGCCAATTCTCCGAAGGGCGATTCCCCTGTTCCGGTCCCTACACAGCGACGACCGACCAGAGATCTGTATCCGATCGAACGAGCGAAGGCCGAGGTGGCGACCGCCGACCGTGTGACCCTGTTGAACGAAATCGATGCCGAGGCGAGGCGGTATGATCCCCGCATTAAGAATGTGATGGCATCGTTCAACACGGAATATAAGGTGGTGGCCGTTGCGACCTCTGACGGGACGTTGGTCAGTGATATCCAGCCGTTGTCACGCCTGCAAATCACGTGTATCGCCGAAGACCATGAGAATCGCCAGATAGGAAGTTTCGGTGGGGGAGGGCGGGTAGGGTTCGAGTACTACCAAGAGGACAATCGGCATTTACACTATGCCCGCGAGGCCGCGAGAGAGGCGATCCTGAACCTTTCCGCCGTTGACGCTCCGGCCGGGGTGATGCCCGTGGTGTTGGCTGGAGGGTGGCCCGGGATCCTCTTGCACGAGGCGATCGGGCATGGATTGGAAGCCGACTTCAACCGAAAGAAGACGTCGGCCTTTTCAAATTTGGTCGGAAAGCGCGTGGCGTCGGACGTCTGCACCATCGTCGATGATGGGACGCTCCCTTTTCGCCGCGGCTCATTGAATATGGACGATGAAGGTACGCCGACCGGCTGCACGACGCTCATTGAGAAGGGCATCCTTCGTCGGTATATCACAGACAAGCTGAATGCGCGTCTCATGGGGATCCCCCTGACCGGAAACGGCCGGCGGGAGAGTTATCAAAGCGTGGTGCTTCCCAGGATGACGAATACCTTCATGCTGGCCGGCGAGTCAGACCCGCAGGACATTATCCGGTCGGTCAAAAAGGGACTCTATGCCGTCTCGTTCGGCGGAGGACAAGTCGACATCACCAACGGGAAGTTTGTGTTTTCTGCGAGCGAAGCGTATCTCATCGAGGACGGCCGTATCACAAAGCCGGTAAAGGGAGCGACGTTAATTGGGAATGGGCCGGAGATCCTCACCAAAGTGTCGATGGTCGGACATGATCTAAAACTCGACAACGGAATCGGGACGTGTGGCAAAGACGGTCAGTCGGTGCCAGTCGGAGTCGGCTTGCCGACCATCAAGATTGAGGAAATTACGGTCGGCGGGACCCGGGGCTAAGAACGCGTCGCGTGTAAGGGTATGCTCCAACCATATTCCAGCGTCAAAGAGACAGCCAACGGCTATGCCCAGCTCGCTGCCGATGTGCTGGCTCGAGCCAAGGCGGGCGGCGCAACGGAGGCCGATATTGTGGTGGCCGACGGTGAGACCTTTTCGGTCCAAGTGCGGGTTGGCACCGTCGATCGATTGACCAAGGCGAGGGAGAAGCGGCTAGGTTTGCGTGTGTTCATCGGGAAGCGATCCGCAACTACGTCCACGTCCGACTTCTCACCTGAATCGCTCAAACAGCTCGTGGGAGACACCTGCACCTTGGCCGGCGCTGTGGTGGAGGACGACGTATCGGGGTTACCGGAGGCCGCTCAGATGGCGACAGACCATCCGGACCTCAATCTTTATGATGAGACCGTCCTCGATACCGAAACCCAAATCGATTGGGCCAAACGGGGAGAGGCGGCGGCCTTTGCGGCCGACCCCCGCGTGACGAACTCGGAAGGAGCGGAGTTCGATTCGTCGTCAGGACGGGTGGTTCTGGCCAATAGCCATGGATTCGTCGGGTCCTACAAGAGTTCAAACTTTTCACTCTCTGTGTCTCCAATCGCAACCGAGTCCGGGACGGGTGCGATGCAGCGGGATGCCTGGTATGAAGTGCAGCGTCAGTTTGCGCGATTGGCATCGGCCGAATCGATCGGCCAGGAAGCGACGAGACGAGCTGTTCGCCGCCTTGGTGCACGCAAGGTGGCGACGAAACGAGTCCCGGTCGTATTCGATCAGGAGACGGCCGGCAGCCTCCTGGCCAACTTGTGCAGTGCCGTCTCCGGCTATGGTCTCTATAAGCGGGCTTCGTTTCTTCTCGATAAGCTGGGTCAGCCGATTGCGTCCGATCTGATGACCGTTTATGACGACGGGCGGATGGTCGGCGGATTGGGGTCACGCCCGTTCGATGGTGAAGGGCTGGCCACGCGGAAAAATACGATCGTAGAACGTGGCGTGCTGAAGAGCTACTTGCTCGACATCTATTCCGGAAAGAAACTGGGCCTGCCGTCGACCGGGAACGCGTCACGGAGTGTGGGCGAAAGTCCTTCCGTCGGGCCGACGAACTTTTATCTCGTCCCCGGATCAAAGAGCCCGCAAGACATCATCGGTTCGGTAAAGGATGGGCTGTATGTGACCGAGTTGATCGGGTTCGGAATTAATATGGTGACCGGTGATTATTCGCGGGGAGCCTGCGGGTTCTGGATCGAGAACGGGGAGTTGGCCTACCCGGTTGAAGAAATCACGATCGCGGGCAATCTGAAACACATGTTCAAGGACATTGAAATAATCGGAAGCGATCTTGTCTTTCGAGGTCGTATTGCGAGTCCGACACTGAAGATTTCCGAGATGATGGTGGCAGGCAACTAAAGGGATAGCGACCAAACAACGATAATGGCCCACAAAGCAGCTGCGTTAAGGAGCAAGTGGAGCCATTACAGCCTGATAATCGTAAGCGCATTCACTGTCACGTGGGCCGTAGCCGGAGCCTGGGCTCGCGAGGAAAGCACCATGCGTATGACCTCCACCGCATTCAGCCACGAAGGAGCGATTCCGATCTTGTATACCTGCGAGGGGAAGGACATTTCGCCGCCGCTCGCGTGGACCGGCCTACCGGCTGGCACGAAGAGCCTGGCCTTAATCATCGATGATCCCGACGCCCCAGATCCAGCGGCCCCGAAAATGACATGGGTCCACTGGGTACTCTATAACATGCCGCCAACGGCAGAGGGGCTGGCGGAAGGCGTCAGCGTTCTCCCTCAAGGAACCAAGGATGGTGTGAATGATTGGAAACGGACGGGCTATGGGGGGCCTTGCCCGCCTATCGGTTGCCATCGGTATTTCCATAAGCTCTATGCGCTGGGCGTCGTGTTGCCGGATCTGAAGCAGCCGACTAAAGTTCAGTTGGAACAAGCCATGAAAGGACACCTTCTCGGCGAAGCGCGGTTGATGGGGACGTATCAGAAGGTTCGGTGAGATTCGACGCCAAGACCATGCTTGCTGTGAGTGACCATCTTGAAAAGGGTGACGAGCGATGAGACCAACATGGAGTATCGTTCTCCTAGCGATCACACTCATTCCGGGCGTAAGTGCCGCGGCCGATTTTCGTCTTACCAGTCCGACGGTGAAGAATAAGGGTCCCATTGACAAGCAGCATGTCTTCAGCGGATTCGGATGCAATGGTGACAATGTCTCGCCCGAATTGCGTTGGACCAACGCCCCGAAGGATACCAAGAGTTTTGCGGTGACGATGTATGATCCAGATGCCCCGACCGGCAGTGGGTGGTGGCACTGGGTCATCTTTAACATTCCTTCTGATATCACCGCGCTCGCGGCAGGTGCCGGGAAAACTGACGGTCTCGGCGTTCCGCAAGACAGCATGCAGAGTATGACGGACTTCGGTCAGCCTGGGTACGGCGGGCCCTGTCCTCCCGCTGGCGACAAACCACATCGCTACATCTTTACGGTTTTCGCGTTGAAGGTGGATCAACTGCCATTGAAGCCTGAGGCATCCGGAGCAATGGTCGGGTACTATCTCAACCAGAATGCTCTCGCAAAAGCCTCGTTTACCGGCTTGTACGGCCGCAAATAACAACGGGTCAGAATATACGCCATGCCGCTTGATGCCGAGTTCGGAAAGAAAATGCTGCAGCTAATCACTTCGCGCTACGATGATCGGCATTGGCGGAAGCGAATCGAAAAAACTCTCAGCCTCCCCCAGTCCGGCGTTACGGATCCTGTTCAGCAGCAGATCTTCATGTATCTCAAACTGGGCTTGAAAGCGTATAAGTCTCGCCGGGCTGATCCCGACTCCTGGATTATCGGCGGCTATGCGACAAAGGAAGTCATCAATCGAGCAAAGTTCCAGCCGCAGCTCGTCGGTACCGCCGTCCGGCAAGAAGACGTGGCCTTTCTGGGGACTGACCCGGGGGCCGACGTCACCGAAGCTTGGTGGAATGAAATGCTGGTGCAGTGGTTCGACGTGCCGGAAGAAGAAAAGCCTGCCGAGGAAGAAAGTGGCCAAGCCGCAGATTCAGACTCTTCACCGACCATTCAATCGAAAGCGTAGCGCTCATTCAGTGCTCATGGTTTTGAGCACGAGGCTCAATTACCCGAACAAATCCATCTGCGCCAGCTGAGGGGATTCGATATTGAGAACGGGTGCGGCTGGGGTAGGGGCTGCGCTGGTGGTTTCGGCTGGTTTGGTGTTTCGATCCAGAAACTCTTTCAACTTCTTGAAGTCTTCTTTCAGCGTGTCAAGCAGATTGCCTTGGTGTAAAGCCGCCGCCGGATGGAGCAACGGGAAGATCACGAAATCTTTCATGTAAAAGGCTTGCGCTTTCACTTTGGTGATCCCGACTTTGCGTTCCAGTAACGTTTGAGTGGCCCAATTCCCCAAGGTGCAGACCAGTTTCGGTCGGATCAGCTGAATCTGTTGCAGCAGGAACGGTTTGCAGGTCTCCACTTCATCCTGTTCTGGATCACGGTTGTTCGGTGGACGGCACTTGATGACATTGGCAATGTAGATCTGATCGCGCGAGAGCCCTGCTGACGCGAGCAGGTCGTTCAAGAGTTTACCCGCCGCGCCCACAAACGGCTCGCCCTTCTGATCTTCATTGAATCCTGGCGCTTCCCCAACAAACATGATACTGGCATGAGGATTCCCGACGCCGAACACGACTTGGCTGCGTCCCAGCTTCGCCAGCTTACAGCGCTGGCAGTCGTGGAGTGATTTGGCAAGTTCTTGGAGAGGAGTGAGCGTCATGAGTACTGAAGTCGAATGGATTGATGGCGGTATCTTAGAAACGGCGAGCGGCGATGTCAATCCAGATGATGTCGTTAGATGGCCGGAGAGGTGGCGATGAAGTTGGTACGATTGGGGAGTGTGTGCATCGCCATGATTCCAGCCCTAGCAACCGCGGCCTCTGTGGAACTGGCGGCATTCGCGGAGAAGTCTTTCTGTGAAAAGGTGGTGACCTCGCTGGGAGGACATACGGGCTCCGATTCCGAACTGTGGAAGACAGTGGAGTGGGCGCCGATCGAGTTGAGAGGCCAGGGACCCATGACACGGCGCTGCTCGAGCTTCGACAAAGCGCGTATGGATCTGGACAATGACGGGCGCGAGGATCTCGTGGTGAAGGCCACCTTCTGCATGAAGAGCGTACCGAGTGACAGCCTCTATGTGTTTCCGGCCGACAGCACCGTTCTTGAACAGACAAGTTGGCAGGATACGAGTCCTTTGTTGGCGACGCATGATAAGTTTGAACGGACCGCCGGGACCTATCCGCTGACCGCGCTCAGGATTGACAGGGCCCCAGCCCCTCCCGCCTTAACGACAGCGTTTTCCCTTCGACCGTTTCTGCTTGATGAAGTGGCCTATGTTGGTCTGACGGACACCCGACAGGAATGGATGGTGATCGCGAAGTATCGAGGCGGCGAACAGTTTGAGGATCTATGTTATTTGCATACCGGAACGAATTAAGGCGGTAGCCTTATGCGGCAAGAGCGATCTTCCCCAATCATTCTCGTACCGTCCAACTCCCATCTCATGACGTCGTATGTCGGGCAATGATCTCCGCACAGCGCCGGGCGCTCACAACCGTGCTCTCCAGATTGGCGGGCCACCCGGTGTCGGTCCAGGCACCCGTGACGAGGAGATTCTGGATCGGGCTTTGTTGAAGAGGTCTGAGCCGTGCCGCGCCAGGTGTGAGCAGCAGAGTGGCGTGGTTCTCATGAACCATTTCACGCGATGTCAAATCTTCCCTGACCAGGGTGGGGAACAACAGGCCAAGCTCGGTGATCGCCGCGTCGACTACCTGGTCGTTGTCCCATTCTGTGAGCGGGCTTCCGACGGCCGAGAGCCGATACCCGATTTCGCCGGGCGCGAAGGATGCTCCGATCAGTTGCTGAAATGGCTGGCCTGGTAACAAGAGCAGTCGAGGAGACTGGACGGTTGTTCGGGATGTCAGTCGGACGACGACCTCACTCAGGCTGTTCAGTTCGGTTAACTGCGCAAAATAGGCATAGCGCGTCAGCAGTCGATCCGGTAAAAGAGCGAGTAGGTGAGGGTACGAAAGCGCGATGACGTACCATTGGGCTTGCAACGTTGCGCCATCGTGAAGCCGGATGTCGCTCACTCCATTCTGCCCAAACCGGAGGTGAGGCCGATGTGTCAGCGGGAGCACGTGCACATCGTTTTGCTGGAGAATCTGTTTCATCGGAGCAATGAAACGGTGGCCGACCGTTCCGGAGAGGTGTGTGAGTCTGGCGTCCGATGCGTCGCTGAGGAATACGGTTGACAGCAACTGGACGAACGTTGCGGCGGAGAGACGCGCCAGCGTGTTGCCGGTTAACCATTGAGCGAGCGGGTCCCAGACCCGTTCTCGTGCTTCGGGACTCTGCCCGGTCGCCGTCAACCACTCGTCTGCGGTCCGATTCTCCAAATCTGCCGGGAGGGTGTGTGCTTGTTCCCAAATCTGCTCGACGTGCGAGAAGAGTCTCCACCGATCCTGCCAGGCAAGGCCGTGGAAGCTGAAGAGACTCATCATCCACTGGAAGGCTCCGGGAAGACGGGCGGACTGATAGGGGACAATTCGCCCATTCGGCAGGCGAAATTCGAGTGGAATGGTGCGGTCTGCCTCCGAACGGCGCTCCATCTCCAGTGCGTCAAGAATCCGCCGGGTTTCCCGGTGGCATCCAAGCAGAATCGGCGCGGCTTCGGACGGATTGGTCCGGAATCCATCGAGCCAGTCCGGATGATCGAGCAGCGTCACGTGAGAGCCCTGTCGATGTAGATGGTACGCCGTGGTGAGACCGGCCAGGCCTGCGCCGAGAATGAGCACCGTGTGTGAAGATGGCGCGGTCACGAGAATCGTGAACGGAACCAAACTCGTAAGGCGATGACCAGCCGCTGGGTGGTGGTGAGACTGATCCGCGGTCCGAAGACCTGATAATTCGACTGTTCGAGGTGTTCCAAAATCCGGCTATAAATGCCGCGCATGATTTCCGCAACCGTCAGTGCCCGGCGTTCGGACGGGGACAGTCCCATCAAGGCCGCATCGGCTCTTTTATAGTAGTGATGCGCTCGGGAGGCCTCATACTCCATCAATGCCCGGAATTCAGGAGAATCGCCTCGATTCAGCATGCTTTTTTCAGGATAGTTCCACTTCCGCAAGTCTTCCAACGGGAGATAGATCCGGCCGTCGGCGGCATCGGTGCCGACATCACGGAGAATATTAGTCATTTGAAAGGCCATGCCGAGCGCGACCGCGTAATCTTGCGCGCGCGCGGACGTGACGCCAAAGATATGCAAACAAATGAGCCCCACGACGGAGGCGACACGATAACAATAGAGAGACAACTCGTCGAACGTGACATAACGATTGTTGAACAGATCCATCTCGACGCCTTTGACCAACTCTTCAAAGTACGCCTTGGGAATCCCCATGGTGTTCACATGATGGGCCAGGCTGACCATGATCGGGTCGGTGGGGGTGCCCGAGTACACGGCGTCAAGCTCGCTTCGCCAATGCTTCAGTTCTTCTTTCGGGTTGCTGCCCGCGGTCGGTTCATCGACCGCGCTGTCGACGGCCTTGCAAAAGGCATAGACCGTGTACATGGCCTCCCGTTTCGCTTTGGGAAGGAACAGAAACGAATAGAAAAAGTTGCTGCCGCTTTTCTTCGTGTAGGCCGTGCAATAGGCTTGAGCTTCTCTGACCGTCATGATGTGCCGCCCCCGGCGAGTGTGTCCGTCTCGAGTTTGATCGCTTTTGCTCCGTCGATTGGAAGATGAGGATCTGGGTGCAGAAGCGCGGCGAGCAGTTCCACACCATCCACGAGTCGAGGGCCGGGGCGGCTGAAGTACGATGCCGCATCGACGACATACAGATTCGGCCAGAGGTCACAGGCACGTCGCCATGCGTCTCGAGGTTGCCCTGCCTGCCTGAGTTCGCTGACGGTACGATCGACAGAGTAGCCGCAAGGCATCACGATGAGCACGTCGGCGTGCGCGTCTTCCACCGCGCGCCAGGTGGTCTGGTATGAGGGAACGTCCTTGGATCCAAGGACATTGCAGCCACCGGCCAAGTCGACCATCTCCGGAACCCAATGACCTGCGACGTACAGTGGATCCAACCATTCCAGACATACCACGCGGGGACGCGAGCGAGTCACAGTCGTCTGTCCCTGCACGCGGGTCAATCGCTGACGAAGGCTGTTGGCAAGCGCCAATCCCTTGGCGGGGCAGTCTGCGGCTTCGGCGATCCGTTCAATGTCATGGATCATCTCTTCCAACGTCGTCGGGCCCAGTGCTAGCACCTGAGGTCGGTGTTGGAGCGACTGAATGGCGTGTGTGAGTTGGTCGGGTGTCACGGCGCAGACGTGACAAAGGTCTTGTGTGAGAATGAGGTCGGGCTGGGCCAGGTGGAAAGCCCCCTCGTTCAGTCGGTAGAGAGGGCGTCCTGCGGCCACCAGTTCCTTGACTCGCTGATCGATGCTCTGACTCGTTGTCCGGTGCGCCTCGACCAGCGGATCGATCATCACCGGAACACCTCGAATCGAGTGAGGAAAGTCACACTCATGACTGATACCGACGAGCTGGTCGGCCAAACCGAGGGCGGCGATCACTTCTGTAGCACCGGGGACAAGTGAGCAGATTCTCATGATGGTGTGGAAGTTATGTTGGCCACAAGCGGGTTCGCAAGTCCGTAAGGCGCGTCTCGCTCAAACTATGGCTGATCGCATCGGCCTCGTGCAGGTCTTGCACGGTGTGTGTATTGGTGACGGCCAGGACCTTCATTCCCGCCGATTTCGCCGCCCGGATGCCGGGGCGGGAATCTTCTATGACCAAGCAGGAGGCCGGTGTTATTGGAGCAGCCGAATGATGTTGGTTCAATCCGGCCAGCGCATGCAGAAATGGTTGAGGATCCGGTTTGCCATTCGTCACGTCTTCAGCGCTGGTAATGTGACGAAACGATTTGCGGATGCCGATCTGCTCCAGCACCAACTCGATCTCGGCGCGCAATGCCCCCGAGGCGATGGCAATGGGATACGCGGCCGCGGCTTCCTCGACAAACGCGCTGACACCAGGGAAAATCACAAGATGGTCTTTGATCGAAGCGAGATACGCTGCAGCTTTTTGGGCCATCAGATCATAGACAAGCATGGTCGAGATCGGGCGTTGATTGACCCGTAGTGCCTCCAGAATACACCCGCGATCGTCGAAGCCGAGATAGTCGGCATAATAATCTTTCTCGGTCAGGGTGATCTGGATATCCGCAAGGGTCCGGCGCAACCCTTCGAAGTGCAGAGGCTCGGTGTCGGCGATGACACCGTCGAAATCAAAGATCACGGCGCGCATGGGGTCCTGAGAATTGAGCTGGATCACCTGCATGATGGAGGTGTGAACGGAGGGATTATAGCACAGAGGGCGGTCATGCAATCACTACCCTCTGTGCAAGACGTGTGTGGCGCAGCCCGACGATCAGGGTTTCAATTTCAGCTGCTTCTCGGCCAGCCAACCCTTGGTGCCGAAATCACTGCGAACGGAGTACACCCATCCGTCACCCTGCAGATCGCCGTCAAGAATCGTGAGCACGGTTCTTGGCGGAACAGCCGGTCCTGGTTTGGTGCCCTCCGCATCCTGGTGAAGAACGACTTTCTCACCGGGAGCGCTGGGATTCGGCAAGACCATAACCCGTTGCCCTTCACTGAACAACGGAGACGGCGAAGTACTGGCTGGGACGACAGGCGCCGGCGTTGCCTGTACGGGAGCCGAAGCGGTCGGCATCGATGGAGCAGAAGGCGGTGCGGGAACGGGGGCTGGTGTCGGGATGGCCGCCTGCGGTGCCGCGGCCGGCGCTTCGGCAGGAGGCGGAGTTGGAGTAATAGCCTTCGGTTGAGCGGCAGGAGCAACGGGCGCCGGCTTTCGAGCGACAGGCGGCTGCGGTTCAGGCGCCGGTGATTCGCCGAGGAGTGGGTTGATGTAATCCATGACCATCTCCGGTTCCATCGCGACGTAGACGCCACCGCCAATGAGCACCAATAAGAGAACCCACAACAAGGGACGCCCACTCGATTGCTTGGGCGGTTTCATGGGTGATGAGGATCGAATCGTGGTGGTCTGCTCCAGTTCCTCTTCAGTGAATTCCAAATCCGGCTCCGGTTGACGAGCGAAGAATAGGCTCCAGGTCAGAGGACTGCCGGCCAACGTTGAGCCTCCAGCAATAGCAAACATCGAGCACCTCCCTCTAGCGGACAGCATCGTAGCATCTGAAAAAGTACTTATCACCAAGCCTATAGGCTGTCAATTTTGTGCGAATATTCAGCAGAGCCACTCCGGGGACGGTTGCCGCCTCAGCAGGATTGCACGTGAGAGCAAGACAAGACTTGTCGTTCTCGGCTGCCGGATCGATACACGGTCAATCCTTTGCACCCAAGCTCGTGGGCTAGCAGAAAAGCGGCCGCCACCTCCTTCGTGGTTGCAGTGGGAGGCATGTTGATCGTTTTCGACACGCCGCTGTCACTGTGCCGTTGGAAGACCGCTTGCATTCTAACATGGTGATCGGGCGCAATATCGTGGGCGGTCACAAACAGCCGACGAAGGTCGCCAGGAATCTGCGAGAGATGTTGAATCGATTCGTGACGGCTGATCTCCTGACGCAATTTGGCGAGAGGAAGTCCTCTGGCTTTGGCCTGTCTGAGGAATTCGGGATGGAGACGTTCAAGGCGAATATCTTCCATGATGGTGTGAACGACACTGATGCCATACAATGGCTCGATTCCGGCAGAGCAATTGGCCAGAATACTGATGGTACCGGTGGGGGCAATCGTCGTGACGGTGGCGTTGCGCAGCCGGGATCCCTTGGCTTCGAGCTGACTGCCGTTGTACGCCGGGAACGTTCCCCGTTCCTGTGCGAGTCGGTGTGACGCCTCGTGGGCATGGAGTCGGATAAATCCCATCAACTGATCGGCGATGTGCAAGGCTTCGTCGGTATCGTATGGAATGCCGAGCCGAATCAACACATCGGCGAAGCCCATGATTCCAAGACCGATCTTTCTGGTCTGTCGGGTATGACGTTCAATTGAGGTGAGTGGGAACAGGGTCCGATCGAGTACGTTGTCGAGGAATCGAACTGTCAGCGGAATGATCGCTGCCAGCCGCTCATAGTCGATGGCGACTCTGCCGCGCTGTGCGGTGAGGAAGCGCGCGACATTGATCGATCCGAGGGTGCAGGATTCATAGGCGAGCAGCGGTTGTTCACCGCAAGGGTTGGTGGCTTCGATCATGCCGAGATGAGGCGTGGGATTCGCCCGGTTGATGGTATCGAGGAACAGGACGCCTGGTTCGCCGGATCGCCAGGCTGCCTCTGTGAGTTGGTCGAAAACCTGCCGGGCGGGGAGACGTCGAACCGGTTTCGCAGTCCGCGGATTGATCAAGGTATAAGATCGGTCACGGTGCACCGCCCGCATGAATCGATCGGTGAGACCCACCGAGAGATTGAAGTTCGTCATTTCACTCGGCTGCTGCTTCAACGTGATGAAGTCCAGAATGTCGGGGTGGTCGATCCTTAGGATGCCCATGTTGGCGCCCCGCCTGGTGCCTCCTTGCTTGATGACGTCGGTGGACATGTTAAACACGCGCATGAAGGAGACAGGCCCTGATGCGAGCCCGCTGGTGGTCGCCACCCGGTCGGCGTGAGGGCGTATATGGCTGGAAGGAGAATCCGGTTCCTCCCCCAGACTGATGAATGAGTGCCTGATGCTTGACCGCATCGAAGATAGATTCCAGGGAATCGTCCACCGGTAAGACAAAGCAAGCTGAGAGCTGCTGAAGCGGCCGCCCGGCATTCATCAAGGTGGGTGAATTCGGAAGGAATGCGAGCGAAGCCATCACGTCATAAAATTGGCGAGCGAACGAGCGATGGCGTGCTCGTGGGTCGGCGAAGGCGATATCATTGGCCACACGACGGAACATGTGGAGTGGTGATTCAATCACGACTCCTTTCTCGTTCTTCGCCAAGTAACGCTTGCGCAAGACCGTGAGCGCGTTGGATGAAACGCGAAGTGGTTGTCGCCGCGTGTTCTTCATAAGGGAGGCCATCAACATTATAACCTCTTCGTTTGCGACAGGGCAGCCATCGCGAAGGAAATCGCCGCTGCCGCTTGCATGTCCGGCCGAGCGGCAGGCACAATGCGGTGATCCTCGATCATGAAATCCTACCGCGAAGAACTGTGGTTTGAGACGAAGACCAGGCGGGCCTACCTCAATATCACGCCTCACATCGAAGCAGTGGTCAAGAAGAGCGGGATACGGGAGGGGCTGGTTCTGGTCAATGCCATGCATATCACGGCGAGTGTGTACATCAATGACGATGAGCCGGGTCTGTTAGGGGATTACGACGAGTTTTTGGAACGACTGGCTCCTCAGGACGCGCGCTATCGGCATAACGACACGGGGGAAGACAATGGCGACGCCCACCTAAAGCGGCAGGTGATGGGACGAGACGTCGTGGTTGCGATCACCGATGGCAAACTCGACTTCGGTCCATGGGAACAAATTTTTTACGGCGAGTTCGATGGACGTCGGCGTAAACGGGTTCTTGTCAAGATCATCGGTGAGTAGGCGAGTCGTCGGCAATGCGCGACTGCATCGCGGGTAATCGTCTTGACGCTTGCACAGGTCGGAAAAGTTTGGCAACATGCATTTTGAATTACCGAGTCATCACGCATGGCTCGTATCGTAGGGAGCGGAAATGCTAGCGTGGTCTCGCCCTGATCCACTCACACGCGATCTCATTCATCTCATCAACGCCCGTCGCCACGATCACGGCGACACCGATGATGCGATTGACACCCTGCAGGCGTTTCTTGAACAGGGGCGGGAGCACGACCTCCTCACCGTGCTTGCCGCGCTCGACGAAGAAATGGCGGAATGGCTATTCGACCTCGTGGCCGAGGCGAGCTGCACGTTGCTTCTCGACGGGCCGAACGATGAAAAACCCACTTATGCCACGATTGCAGCTCTGGAACTTCCCCTCCAGGCGAATTTAACTGCTCCCCTCAAGCTCAAGGTTGATCCGATCGCCACAGCCGACCTGCTGCATCGCTATTTGCAGCTTCCTGCGGGAACGGTAGTTCGTGTTGAGTCGCGTCTCTTGACTGATGCGACGCTGGAGATGTTGAATCTTCAAATGTTCCATGACCATCTTGTGACGGTCGCGGATTCACGGCGCGCGCAATCGGTGGCGGCACGGCTGCTTCCTCCCGTCGAAAACACCGCGTTTCTCTTGTTTGAGCTGATTGGGGCGCCGGACCCTGGCTTGCCCGATTCCTGGGAGGATAGTCAGCGCCGTGAAATCCTGGAAGGACTGGTGAAGCAATGTCCGGAGTTAGCTTGCGCACCGGACACCATCGAAGTGCCGGTCTACGCGGCCTATGCCATGTTCGACGCGCAGAACGCCGTACGTCTTCATCACCTGGCCGATGAAACCGCAGCCGTGTGGAGAGAGCTGGACCCGCTCGTGAGGTCGCGCACGATCGTGCATCTGCATACACAATGTGGAAACGGGGTCTACATGCCTGTGTGGACCGACCTGTTCGATCCCGAGCTCCCGGAAGAGCATGGTCCGGTCTGGACGTCCCCGGACGTCTGGGTCTTTACCGCGGATCTGCCCATTGAATGGCCGGGTGAGATGTTGACCAACAGGCTCCTTGCGGAAGGCTGCACCAGGTTCGAAAATCACATCGTCGAAACCCCGGAAAACTAGTTCCGTCCTCCTTGTCCGTGCCGTTCGGCTCATCCCTCGAGCGTGTTCGTGTCGGTCGGAGGGACGGGTATGCGCAAAACCTCTCTTTCGGTGATTTTCCTGCGGCTTTACTTTAATCTCACCTCGATGAGGACCACCGGCACCAATGATCAGTCCGGAAAGGCCACCACAAGCCTTGTCACAGTGATCGGGCTGATCCTAGTCTGGACGATCGTCTGGGCGAATTTGCCCTCGAAAGATGAGCTCCTGTCGGCGCAACCGGCATCCTCTCCGGTCGAAGCGACCCGTGTGCCAGAACTTGACTTGACGATCCCCGGCGTATCCACTCAACCGAACGAAAGCTCGGCGGGAAACGGAGGAGCAGGATCCGTGACGACTCTCGGCGGATTGTCCGTTCCACTCGAAGGCCGTGCCAGGCAAATTGCGGAAGTGAAGTGCGAGGCCGAGGTCCAGCAGTACTGTCCCGATTCCCTCTCCGGAGAAGACCGGCGACGTTGCGTGATGCAGCGTCTCAAACGATTTGATGCTCCTTGTCAGCAGATCGTGCGGCAGCGGCTGGTGCGTTGGAAGGAAGCCGATGGATACAAGTTGGCTTGCGTTGACGATGTGAAACGGGTCTGTCGGGGAGTACTGCCCGGTGATGGCCGTCTCTTACAATGTTTGCAGGAGCACGAACAGGATCTCTCAGAAGGCTGCTACCAAAGCTTGCCGAAAGGCCACCTCAACCTACGAAACTAAGCGCCCCCCGTTATCACTCCGGGCCATTCAGGAAGACGTCCACCATCGCCTTTGTTAGGCGGCAAGTCCTTCGACGCAGGAGCGGAGTTCTGTCGCGAACTCACTGGCGCGACGATAGCGTTGGACGGGATCTTTCTGGAGCGCTCGATCCAGTACTGTCTTGACGGTGGGAGGCAAATCGGGTCTGATCGTCGTCAGACTAGGATGGGGAGTGTGTGCGATGGCGAACAGGAGGGCCGAGACGTTGTCGGCGGTGAACGGTGGACGACCGGTCAGGAGTTCGAACATGACGACGGCAAGGGAGAAAATATCTGATCGCCCATCTACCTTTTTACCCGCGATCTGTTCCGGAGACATGTAGGCCGGAGTTCCCATCACGAGGTTCGTCTGGGTTTTTGATGAAGTCGCCATCTTGGCGATGCCGAAGTCCATGATTTTGACGACCTCATCGTTGGTCAACATGATATTCGCCGGTTTGATATCGCGATGGACGACACCTTGCTGGTGGGCATAGTCCATCGCTTCGGCGACGATAGCCAGGATCGAGATAACCTTGTCAAAGGGCATGAGATTGGGCTTTCGCGACCAGCCTGTGAGCGTGGTGCCCTGAAGCAATTCCATGGCAATGTAGCCCAGGTCGTCCTCTTCTCCTGCGTCAAAAATCGTGACGATGTTTGGGTGTGACAGTCGGCCAGTGGATTCGGCCTCTCGAAAGAACCGCGCTTTCACCTCCTGCACTGTGTCGGCATCGTCGATCGTATCGAGCTGCATCGTTTTAATGGCAACGAACCGTTGGATCGTCGGGTCTTTCCCAAGATAGACCACGCCCATTGCCCCACGTCCCAGCTCTTTCAGGACCTTATAGCGACCCAGTGTCGTGGGCTGACTGCTCTGGGTGGCAGTCACGGAGGGTGCGATCTCAGTTTCGTCGTCTTCTTCATGTTCCGAGTTGATCTCCTCGGTATCGTCGGTCGACGGCGTGGTCTCTTTGCGGCGAGTGGATGGTCCAGGCTTGGAGAAAAAACGCTGCAGTGAGTCAAGATTCAAGAGCCACGCGGAGGTGATCCAAAGCCCCGTCAGTGTCAACGCAGCAGTATACGTGAGGGTATAGCGTGACGCGTCGAAACGGTCGATCAAAGAAAGGCCGACAACACGAAGGGTTTTGTCCGTCGCGATCACGATCAACAGAGTCGTGACAGGAAGGACCAATTGTCGCAGGAACGAGGACCCTCGCCCGTTATCGGGCAGCTGTCGGAATGCGCGGATCGAGAGAATACAAAGGATAGCCAGCCCGGTTTCTTCTACGATGAGGCGAATCATTTGGGAGCCGTTCAGGCCGAACAGTGCGAGTGGGAACGATTGCGCCGCCGGCAGCTTGCTCAGAAACGGGCCGGCAAAAAGTGCGACGAGCGCGACCAGAAGATATTGAAAGACCCAACTTGAGGCGTTGATCATGAGCGACAAGAACTGAGGACGAGTAAAGTCTAGCGGATACCGAAGAAGAGTCAATGGATTGGAGAAAATATGCGGGAAAGAATGCCTTAGCGTCGCGCGGCGGCTTCTTTCATCTTGGGAAGCAACGAGGTGGGGATGTGCAGGCCGCCCTTGCCGATGCCGACTTCGATGTCAGGTTTGGTGAGGCCATGAAAGTCGCTTCCGCCGGTAACCAACAGGCCAAGCTGTTGCGCGAGGCTGAGGTACTCGCGCGTTTGCCGCGCGGCGTGCGTACTATAGTACACTTCCACGCCATCAAGCCCATCGGCTTTGAGTTGTCGGACCAGATCGACCAGCGACCGATCCGCAAGTTTGACCCACGTCGGGTGGGCCAGAACGGCGAGTCCGCGCGCGGCCTTGATCCAGTGAATGGCTTCGGTTGGACTCGGGAGGTCGCGAGGAACATACGCGGGTTTTCCTTCGGCAAGAAAACGGTCGAAGGCCTCTTTGGCCGATGCGACAACCCCTTTGTCCATGAGGACACGGGCGATGTGAGGCCTACCGACTGAATCACTTCCGGCAAGGGCTCGGACTTCGTCGTAGGTCATCTCGATCCCGAGAGCCTGTAGCCGCTCGATGATTTTGGGATTGCGGCGGTGCCGACTGTCTCTCATGGACTTGAATCGCTGATTTAATTCCGCGTCCTGCCACTCGATAAAGTACCCAAGAATATGGAGCTCGGAGTTGGCGATGATTGAGCTGATCTCAACGCCAGGAATCACCTCGATGCCACACTGTCGTCCGGCCGCGATCGCTTCGGCGACACCTGTGGTAATGTCGTGATCGGTGATCGCCAAGGCGGTCACTCCTGCGTTGTGTGCCAGGTCGATCACCTCTGTGGGTGTGCAGCTTCCGTCAGAGTGGGTGGTGTGGAGATGGAGGTCTAAACGGCTCATGACGAGGTTATCCCGGAAGGATGGGTTTCAGTGCGACGAGTTGTGCCGTATAAACCGGTTCCGAGCCATGAGTTCCTTCGTGAGGTCCTTCGTCATAATGGAGCACACGGAGGCCGGATGTGAGAGCCAAGAGTTCACTGTGCCTGAGGCAAAACTCCTGACGCCTTGGATGCCGATATTGGGTGTGGTTGTCGATGATAAAGGTTTCGTAGAGCAAGATCCCGCCGGGCTTGAGCGCCTCGAGAAGGTGGGGGAAGAGCGGCCGACTCAGGTAGAAGAATACGAGAATAGCGTCGTAGGTTTCGTGCCCAAGATTCGGCGTGCGCGGCGGCGGTTGTTCCAGGTCGAGGGTTCGCGTCGTAATCCCGGTGAGAGTCCGTGTTCGGGCGCTGGACGAAAGTTGTGCGAGAACGTCCTCATCGCGATCGACGGTGTCGACCTGGTACCCCAGTGCCGCGAGAAACAAGGCGTGGCGCCCACTTCCGGCAGCGACGTCGAGGACCTTGCCCTTGGGAAGGCGATGAAGTTGCTGGACGAGAAATCGCGCCGGCGGCGGGTCCGCTCGGAGAAGTTGTTGCGCGAGCCTGGTGCGCTCCACGGTGATACCGACGGAGCTGGTGACATGGGAGATCGGCGGATGAAGCTTCCGCAGCCACAGCTTGATGCGATCAACCGGAAATTCGTCAAAGAGGGCCGACACGAATCGTTCAGCCATCGCTTCCAGCAGCCGAGAATCATGACCCACTCCAAGTTCGACCACGCGCTGAACCACTTTTGCGTAGTCGATCGTGTGTAGCAGATCGTCCGACCTCCCGGCACCCTCCAGTTGACAACTCAATTCCAGATCGACGGCGAGTGGTTGAGGCCGAGCCCGCTCCTCCGGGGTCACGCCACAGCGACCACGGAATTCCAACTGCTCGATGACGACCTGTCCGCCCATGCGGGCATTGTCGAGGATCGTCTTTTAGCCTGTCAAGCGAGGGGAGCGTCGGGTGGTGCACAGGAACCGGGGGCGGGCGAGCCCGCGACGTGCGACGGCTAGATGAAGTACCGGCTGGTGTCGAATTTGTACTCGGTGTTGTCCACTAACCGAATAATGCTGTGCCCATAGTCGCCGGTGTCAGTTTTTTCCGTCAAGTCCAACTCCGGTCCGTCGTCGATAGGATTCCCCTGAGCATCGGTGATGATTCTGACGATGGGACGTTCGCTGTCGGCCTTATCGGCGGCGGGTTTGAGCACAACGGCGAATTCGTCTGAATCGAGAACGACCAGGCTTCCGATGGGAATAATGCCGATGCAATTGACGAACAGCTTGAGCAGCGTGGCGTCGAAGCTCTTTCCGGACTTGGCGGACATCATGCTCAAGACTTTCGAGGGAGACATCGGTTCCCGGCGATAGACTCGGGAGGAGGTCATGGCATCATAACAGTCCGCAATCGTGAGGATGCGGCCTGTCAGGGAAAGCTTCCACGGTGTTTTCAGTTTGGGGTAGCCCGAATAATCCAAATTCATATGGTGTTCGAATGAAGCTGCAGCCATGCGCGCGGGGATATTCGTGATGCCGCGCAACTGAGTCAGGCTGAGCACGCCTTCCGTCGGGTGATTGCGCATCGCCGCCCATTCGTCCTCTGTAAACTCTCCGGGCTTATTGAGGACTTCGAGCGGGATGGTCGACTTTCCCATGTCATGAAACAGCGCCGCCAGCCCGAGGTCGGCGAGTTCGACTTTTGGATACCCGGCTCTGTTTGCGAGGGCGATTGAGAGGAGTGCGACATTGACGGAATGGTTATGGGTGTATTGATCGTGACAGCGGAGTGTCGTGAGGCCAAGCAAGACCGGCTCATCGTGCATCATCAAATCGATAATATTCTGAATGGCGCGTTTGGCCTGTTTAAAGCTCAGGGCCTTGCCATCGCGGGCGGACAGCGTCAGGTGGCCGACCGCGTCGGCGGCTTTCCCATAGGCGACCTTCGATTGTGACTTGTGTTTAAGCTTTGTGTTCTTTTCCCCCGCAGGGTCTTCCCTGAACGTGAGCTGACGAGGGTCGTTGATTTCGATGCCGGTGACGGCCAGGTTCTTCAATTCCTGTCTGAAGTCGTCGATCGACTTGGAGGCCGGGTCAAAACTGACGAACAGATGGGCAAACTCTCGAAGGTCTTTGGAGGAAACAGACGAAGAAAAAGTCAAACCACCGATGCCCCACTTCCTTAGGGCGTCAATCACACTTGAGACCACCAGCATTTGCTGCGAGGTCACTTTCAGATGGTGCTCGCCCAAGAAGAGGAAATCATCCTGGACCCATAACCCGACTGGTTGGTCATGAGCCAGTGTTTCGATGAGAGTCAACATCGTTTCGACGGGCTTGTCGAGCGCGGCATTGGCGCGGCCGTGAATTTTCGACGTCTTGATCAGGGTATTCAGCTGCGTAATGAGCTGAAACCCCAGCATCGCCAGCTGTTGGTCGAGAATATCGCCGGCTTCCGAACCCTGGCCGATCTTTTGTGACAGAGATTTTTCGTGGGTCAGGATCGGCTGGATCTTGTCTTCGCTTGGCGCATTCCGGGGAGGCTTGGACGTAAGTTCGTTCACGACTTCAGACTCCTATTGCACCGAACCGGTGGCGGGATTTCCCCGTGGTTGCCGTTGAGCGTGCGACAATGCCGTGGCACATGCCTGACGAACTGCAGCGCTCCCTTTTTTGGCACCGAGTGTGAGGGAGGCGATGGCTGCGGGCGTGGCAAGCTTCCCGAGCGTTTCGGCGCCCATCACCGCCAACTCTTCTTTCTTCTTCCGATTCGTCCAGGTCCATTCGGTCAGCAAGCCCTCCCAATAGGGAACGGCCTCGTCACCACATGTCGCGCGGATGGCCTGAAAAATCGCCCGCCGTTCACTCGAGGGAAGATCCATGAACCCCTCACCCGACACAATGGGCGTCCAGCTGTCGAACGACATCTTGTAGTGTCCCGACATGAGCAGTTTGACTGCGGCGATTCTCACGCTCTCATCCGCGTCTCCCATGAAAGAGACGAGTTTCGAGCCGTTCCCGCTCGGTCGAAAGAGACCAATGGCCCTCACGACTTCTTTCCGGACTCGTGCGTCCGGATACCGGGCGAGCTTTTCAATGGAATCGATAAACTTTGGGTGATTCCACTTGAGAAGGATCGACAGAAGGTTACGAACATATGTCGGTCGGCGGTCCGACAAATTTCTCAACAATGGTTCGGGCTGATCTTTCGCCAATACGAAGAGCGCCTCTGAGACGATCGTTTGATGTAACGGCGATTCGAGGTTGCCCAATAGGGAGCAGAGTGCAGGGACGGCATCTTGTTTCATCAACAGCAAGATCGTCGACAATCCCTCCGTGCTGGCGTTGGGAGTGCCATTGAGATAGCTTTCGATCGTTTTGATTCGCTCTGCCCGGCTGAGCCCATTGAAGACGGAGGCTAACTGTTGTTTATGTTCTTCGCTGAGATTCGGGCGGACGGCGTCCGATTCATGAAGGAGACCCAATACATGTTCCAAGACCGTCCACTTTCCTTCGTGCAGCAGAGAATCGACAATGCTGCTCCATAGGCCGAACAGCTTCGTCAGCACCGAGGACGAGTTCTCAGATGCGAGGATTGCCGTCAGCATATCCAAGATGTACATCAGGGCATCTTGTTTGCTCTCTGCGTCGATCTCTTTTGCCAGAGTCGCGAGTTCATCTTCCGTGACTTCATAGCCCGCAAGCCCCGATTGGAATCGGCTTTTGGGGTTGCCCGACCCTTCGGTGTTGGAATCGGATTCTCCTCCGGATCGCTTTTTTCTGGCTAATTCCCGGTCCAGCAATTCTCGGAGTGTCGAATCCGAGGAGCTCATGCTCCCATCAAGACGGAGAAATCCGCCGTTGTTTGCCGAGGATTTTGAGAGTTCTTCCGCGGTGGCGATCGTGATGGTCGAAAGATTTCGAGACCAGAGCCGGGTGACGATATCGTCGTCATCCTCGTTGGAGTCGTGCCCACTCCATAAGGAAGCGAGGAAGAAGGACAGATCCTCTTCCGTGAGACCTTGATACAGAACCAATTCCCGAATGCCGTCGGCATAGAGTTTAAAGGCGATGCTCTCGCTTCCACTATCCTTCTCTGCCTGATAGACGACACATTCTTTGCACAACAATTCGGAACGTTGAACGAGGAACGCCAGTTTGGAATAAGTGGAGAGGTGAGTGGTCAATTCGGCAAACAGTTGCTGAGAAAATTTCTGCGCCACGGGATTTGTCGAGCCATACGTCCGATTGGACTTGGACGTTTTATCCAACAGTTTCAAGACGCGTTTGATGGAGGCGATTTCCGGGTCTTCCGATGCCCGTGCGGCTACCGCGGCAGCCATCATCTCCTGGGCGGTCTTCAAATCCGTGGTCATACGTAAGAATTACCGGCCGTTCCAATATTCGTCAAGAAAATCGCTATTCTTCACGACGGTTGTCTGGACAAGCGTCGCCGGCGCCTTGTGTGTTGCGAGACGCATCGGTAGAATCGATTCCGGATCAAGTACGACCATACCGAATGTTCCACCTAGGGCTTCATCGCGCATGACCCGATCGAGTCTGGTGATCTGTTTCGGCGACAGTTTGACGGCTGGGTTTCAATCCCCTACCAGGGAGAATCCGACTGGGCGGGAGACCCCGTACGGCGAATTCCTGCAGTCGTCTTTAGATGGTATCGCACATGTTCGCACCAGTGGAATCTGCGGCGAATTGACGGGCGAAATGGTCATGCGATTTCGGCGGGACGTGCTGGATCATCAGCCCGGGTATGTTCCCATTCTTGGAGGGACGAACGATCTCGGATGGAACGCGGTTCCGTCCCACATCATGCGCAATTTGGTCAAGATGTATGAACAGGTGCTCGCGATGGGAAGTGTGCCTATTCCGGTAACCGTCCCGTCCATTCGTGTCGAAGATGCTGCGGAGAGTCAAACGGGGCACGAGTGGGTCGTCGAGCATCTTACCCATCGACGTCACTTAAACACGCTCATCCGGGAATATGCCGACTCCAAAGGCATCGCCATGGTCGACCTGTTCACGCTTACGGCTGATCCGAAGAGCGGGCAGCTGGCTTCGATCTATTCGAACGACGGCATTCATCTGACCACGGCCGGATACCGGTTATTTGCCGAGCACATGGCGCACATTCTGAAACCGCTGTTGGCACAAGTGATATCGTCGTGAGTCGTCCACTGCAAACCATCACCGACCGGGAGTTCGATCAGGTCGTTGAGGCAAGCTCGGTCCCCGTGTTGGTGGAGTTCTGGAAGCCAGGATGCGGCCATTGCCGTGCCCTCACGGCGGAGCTCGAACGGTTGCAAGACGATAGGGGATCGACCCTAATCATTCTCACGATGAATGTCGAGGAAAATTTTCAAATTCCAGCCGAATTGGAAGTCTCGTCGCTTCCTGCGCTGGCGTTATATCGCAACGGCGAATTTGTGAGATTTATCGGAGGATTGGGAAAGAAGGATGAGATCGCAAAACACGTTTGGTTAGCGTTCGGGAAGTGACCGAGCGTGGCGAAGCAGTTCTAGAGCACCCGCCAGGCGCGGCCGTCGTTTTGAATCAACCGATCGGCTTCCAGCGGTCCCCACGAGCCGGCTTGGTACTCAGGCAGCCAACGCTGTCCCGATTTTTCCCAGGCTTCGAGAATCTGAGTGATCCAAGCCCAGGAGGCCTCTACGGCGTCGCGCCGCATGAAACGAGAAGCGTCTCCGGCCATGACGTCGAGTAAAAGGCGCTCATAGGCTTCTGGTGACGGCCGACCGAATACTTCTCCATACTTGAAGTCCATCTCCACTGGATGGGTCTGAGCGCGGGTGCCGGGTACCCGAGAGACAATGCGGAGCGTCAGCCCTTCTTCCGGTTGAATTTTCAAGGCCAAGACATTCGGAGCTTGGGGAGTTTGTCCACCGGCATTGAACAGGATCTGCGGAATCTCTTTGAATTGGACGGCCACCTCGCTGGCGCGCTGCGGCAACGCCTTTCCGGTTCGCAAGTAGAACGGCACACCGGACCACCGCCAGTTCTCGACGAAACATTTCACCGCCACATAGGTTTCGGTGGTGGAGTTTGGTTTGACGCCTTTTTCACGTCGATAGCCGGGGACTGGCATTCCATGCGCGGTCCCCTCGGTGTATTGTGCTCGCACGGTGAATGTTTCCACGTCCTTCGCCGTGATGGGCCTCAAGCAGCGGAGGACTTCCATTTTGGCGTTTCGCACCACGTCGGGATCCAGGGAGTAGGGCGGTTCCATGGCGACCAGGCAGAGCAGTTGGAGCAGATGATTCTGGACCATGTCGCGGAGAGCGCCGGCTTCCTCATAGTAGGTCGCTCTGGTCCCGACACCTTCGGCTTCGCTCACAGTAATTTGCACATGGTCGACGTACTTGTGGTTCCAGATCGGTTCGAAAATGCTGTTGGCAAAACGCACGACCATGAGATTCTGAACCGTCTCTTTGCCGAGATAATGATCGATCCGGAAGATCTGCGATTCATCGAAGACGCGGCCGGTGACTTCGTTGATAGCCTGTGCCGACATTAAGTCGCGGCCGACCGGTTTTTCGACGATGATGCGCGTATAGGGTGAACGGGCTGCGGGGGATCCCGTGAGACCGGAATGAGACAAGCCTTCGCAGACGGACGTGAAGGAGCTGGGGGGGATGCTGAGATAAAAAATTCGATTCCCGGGTAGTTGGAACTCCCGCTCGAGTTCTTCCATGCGCTCCTTCAATCGCGCATAGGTCTGAGCGTCGTCGTTGCCTCCGGCCAAATAAAACAGGTGTTGAGAAAAGGCATTCCACGTCTCTTCGATCAGGGCCTGCCGGGAATGTTTGATGACGCCATCGCGGACGGTGGCTCGGAACTCTTCATCACTCATCGGAGTACGGCCAAGGCCGAGCACCACATAGTTTGACGGTAGTAACCCATCGAGGAGGAGGTTGTAGACCGCGGGAATGAGGCGCCGACGAGCGAGGTCGCCTGACCCTCCAAAAATGACCAGTGTACATGGTTCGACTGGTGGCAGCGGTTCCTGGGAGCGGCTGATATCAATCCGTTGACTATTCGTCGATGCCATCAAGGCCTCCTCAATGCTGCCAGGAGTTATCGTCGGACGGCGTGGCCACCGAAGGCATTGCGAAGGGCGGCCAGCATCTTTTCGGTAAAGGATTCTTCTTGTCGTGAACGAAACCGAGTAAACAGGGCGGTCGTCAACGTCGGAACTGGCACGTCCTTTTCGATCGCATCGGCGATCATCCAACGTCCTTCGCCTGAGTCTTGCACATATCCTTTCAGACGTTCCAGTTTGGGATCTTGTTTCAGCGCGCCCGCAGCCAACTCCAAGAGCCAGGACCGGACCACACTTCCGTGCATCCACAGATCGGCGATGTTCGCCAGGTCAAGCTTGTAGTCGCTCTTCGACATCAGCTCAAACCCTTCCGCGTAGCCTTGCATCATACTGTACTCGATCCCGTTGTGGACCATCTTCACATAGTGCCCGGCTCCAACCCCTCCGACATGGGCCCACCCGTTGTCGGGGGCGAGGGTCTTGAAGACCGGAGCGAGCCGCTGGACGGCTGCCGCTTCACCACCCACCATGAGACAGTAGCCAACAGTGAGTCCCCAGATGCCTCCGCTCGTCCCGGCGTCCACATAGTGGATGCCTCGTGTCTTCAAGACAGCGGCCCGCTGCACGTCGTCATGAAACCGCGTATTCCCGCCGTCGATGATGGTATCTCCAGGTTGCAGCAACGCGGCCACCGCCTGCACGGTTTCTTCCGTAGGAGCTCCGGATGGAACCATGATCCAGACGGCGCGGGGGGCACCAAGCTTACTCACAAGATCAGCCAGAGACGTGGAGCTGATACATCCATGACCTTCCGCCTGTTTGATCAGTTCACTGGATCGATCATAGACGACGATGCGGTGCTGATCGCGCCGCAGACGTGTGACCATGTTCATCCCCATCTTGCCTAATCCGATAAATCCCAGTTCCATAAGAGCTCCTTGGTATGATGTCGGTAACAGATGAGGCGGTGCCCGTCGATCAATTCACGGGCATGCGTAGCTCTTCTCAAGTCGCATGGGAACAAGATCCTCGCGCAGAGACACCCGGTTCAATGCACTCCTGCGGTTAGTCGATACGAGCAGGGTTCGGGATATCCTTAAAGAGGAGATCGGCAAATTGCCGTCCAAAGTTGAGCCTGTCAGTAAGGGTTGTCGCCGCCAGGAACTGTCCAGCCAAGTGCTCGAGTGCCGGTTCACGAGAAAACATGAACCGATGAATATCCACCGGGGCGACCAACCAAAACCCTCGTAACCGGAAGAATGCCGAGATGCAATCTTCATAGAACAGCGTCAATAAATAGTGGGCCGTTCCCGGCTTTTCGATGAGATCCTGTGCCTTTCCCAACAGATGGAAGCATTCGGCTTTGAGGCGAATCTGTTCGTTGATGGAGGCCGGCGGCGGGCCTTGGCGGAATCGCTGGTGAACTTTTTCGATCAACTGCGCGCAGAGTCCGTCATAATCGTAAAGGATTCTGCCTTTTCGAAGCAACGAGGGAAGGCGCAGCGAGTAGGCAAGATCGTCTTCAATGGACTGGTATCCGCGATAGCGGATATCCGCCAGGCGTTCGCCGACGCGAAGAATCTCGTGGCTGTCGGCTTCCCCCTTGACGAGAGCAATCAGATCGATATCGCTATGCGGAGTGATGGCTCTCCGTGCCCCGGATCCGACGAGGATGACGCCGACCAGATCCCCGCCCCTTCGGCCCTTCACATGCCGTACGGCAATGTCCACTGTGTCTTCAAACCCGGGGGGCGGAGGTGACTCCGGCTGTTCCAGCGGCTCCGGGATTTCGACCAGCTCGGCATTCAGTTCGTCTCGAGTGGGAATGCTTGTCGTGGTGTTTGTATCCATAACATTCTCTAAACGGTAAACGACGGTGATTCTTCGGCATTCTATGGATCGAGAAATAGAGTGTCAACGTTCAACGTGAGAGGACGTTCGTAAAGATGGCTATGGCTTCGTCGATCTGCTTCTCCGTGATGTTGAGATGGGTGACGGCTCGGTAGGCGTTTCCTCCAATCGCGTTAATGAGCACGCCCTGTTCTTTCAGCGCAGCGACCAGTTCGGCGGGAGAGCGCTGCTCGTCGATGATATCGAAAATGACGATATTGGTTTCCACGTGCTGCGGGGCAATCTGGATCGAGGGAATCTGCTGAAGCAGACGGGCCAGTTTTTTCGCATGGTCGTGATCGGTCTTGAGCCGGGCGACATGCCGATCCAAGGCATAGATGCCGGCGGCCGCCAGAATACCCGCTTGCCGCATGGCTCCTCCATACATGCGCCGAAAGCGGCGGGCGCGATCGATGATTCGTTGGTCGTTTGAGATCAACAGAGATCCAACGGGAGCTCCCAGTCCCTTCGAGAGACAGATCGAGACGGTTTCAAAGTGCTGCGCGTACACCGTCGGGGGCAATGTCGTCGCGGCCACGGCATTGAAAAGTCTGGCTCCGTCGAGATGCATGGGAATCCCATGCCTGACGGCGATCGTGCGGATTTTTTCAATCGTCGAGAGCGGATAAATGGTACCGCCTCCGGCATTGTGCGTGTTTTCGAGGCAGATCAAGGCCGTCACGATGCTGTGCGGATCGTTCGGCCTGATTGCAGCGTCCACCTGCTCGGCAGTGATGACTCCCCGGTCACCAACCACCCAATGGAGTTGCACGCCCGCCAGAGCTCCGGCCGCTCCCTGCTCATAGCGGACGATATGACTCTTACTCTCGACGATAATCTCTTGTCCCGGCTGGGTCTGTGACCGAATCGCCAGTTGATTGGCCATGGTTCCGGAGGGGACGAAAAGCCCGAAGCGCTTGCCGAGCAAGCTGGCCGCTATGTCTTGAAGACGATTGACGGTCGGGTCTTCACCATAGACATCGTCGCCGACTTCGGCATGTGCCATGGCTTTCCGCATCTCGTCCGTCGGCTTGGTGACGGTGTCGCTACGAAGATCAATCATGTGGTGTTTCTCCCGAACATTCCGTACGGCCCGCCGCATTCTAACAGATATGCCATTTGCAGGCGAAAACACACCTGCTACACTGGGCCTGCATGGGCGAGTCGAGTCAAACGATGCTTGTTCGATGGGCGGATTCTCTGGGCGCCAAACGGGAAGAATTGGTCCCGTTGGCCTGGGCCTTCGCGTATTTTTTCTGTTTGCTGTGCGGGTACTCCATTCTTCGTCCCGTTCGTGACGAAATGGCCATTGAAGGAGGGTTGAAGCATCTCCCGTGGATGATGTCCGGGACATTCTTCACCATGCTTGCCGCCACGCCGCTATTCGGATGGCTCTCGGCTCACTTCTCGCGCTATCGACTTCTGTTGACCGTCTACACGTTCTTCATCACGAATCTGGTCGCGTTTTATGCGTTGATGACGAGTCATGTGTCCCCGGAATGGGTCGCCCGTGGATTTTTTATCTGGTTGTCGGTGTTCAATCTGTTCGTCGTGTCCGTATTCTGGAGTTTCATGGACGACATTTTTACGCCGGAGCAGGGGGCACGGCTCTTTGGGTTTATTGCCGCAGGAGGGAGCAGCGGAGCCTTGGTTGGTCCACTCTTGACAACAGGCCTCACGTCTGTCTTCCCGGTTCCGATACTGATGCTGGCCTCGACCGCGTTTCTGTTCTTGTGTCTGGGATGCATATCCCGGCTTGAGCGATGGAGTCGAGAACGGTCGGAACACCATCAACTGCATCCCGGTGATCCTCTGAGGGGAAGCTTCCTGGCGGGTATCCGTCTGACATTCTCTTCGTCCTATTTACTTGGGATCTGCGGCTACCTGGCCCTACTGACCATGACGGCAACCTTCTTGTATTTCGAACAGACTCGTCTGGTTGCGGAATATCTCGATCAGCCGGAGGCCCGTACGCGTCTCTTCTCCAGTTTGGATTTTGTCACCAATTTGTTGACCTGGCTGACCCAGTTATTCATTACCAAGGGGGTGATCAGCCGGTTTGGGCTGGTCGGAGGCCTGCTCTTTCTCCCAGCAGTCAGTGTGATGGGATTTATAGGGATCGCCCTGTGGCCGACACTGATGGTCTATGTCGTCTTTTCGGTTCTGCGCAGGGTGGGGGAGTATGCGCTGTCCAAACCGTCGCGAGAAGTGCTGTTTACCGTCGTCAGCCGTGAAGAAAAGTACAAAGCGAAGAATTTCATCGACACGGCCATTTCACGTGGGGGAGACGCATCCACCGCCTGGTTAGTTACCGGCGTGAAAACGCTCGGGGCCACCACCGCCCACATCGCCTGGGCGCTGGTGCCATTGATGCTCGTCTGGGCATGGCTCGCCCATGTGCTCGCCCGCCAACACAAGCGCTGAGTGTCGTCCACTTCATCCTCGGCGCACCCGAGTGCTCGTTCCACCACGTGAGTGGGGACCGCTTGCTTCGACCTCACCGACCTAGTCCCGAATGGTGACCGCCCCGATGATGTAGGAGCTTGCACGGCCCGCCTTTGCTCCTCGCACTCGAACTTCCGACACATCGCGAGTCCACTCACGGGTATTCCACGTACTTCCCGCGGTCAGTTCCGGCCAGAACCACCAAGTTCCGTCGCGCTTTCGAAACCAGAGTTGGATCGCTGTATCCGGCAGGATGCGAATCGATTCCATGTCGAAGTATGTCGGCGTGTGGCTCTCGCTGTTGCCGACCCAGACCCGAATCCACTGATTCTGATCGTGAGAGGACAGGATTCTGGGAGTCTTGGCCCAATCAACGTCGGTACATTTCCACTCGACAAGTTTGCCGAAGCCTCGGCCAAGACCGTCTCCCGGATCCGGAAGCGTGTAACATTCGATTCCCCTTGCCATACTCAAGTGAAAGTGATTCTGGCCGAGGCTGTCTATGTTGATATCATGTTTTTGACAATGCTGGCGGTAGGTCCAGCAGTCACTATGCTTGGAGGGATCGCACATCTGCAATGGTCCGGAAGGCGATCGGCCTGTTTTGAACGCGAGCGTCGAGCGAGCTTGAGCCAGGATTTGTGACAGCGCCGCCTCGTCGTCGAAATTGACCAGACACGGTTGCGGGCTACTCCCGTTCGGACGCGCTTGAACGGCCTTGGGAGTTTGGCTCTCCCGTTCTCGTTCGGTTTCCTGTTCGGGAGTCGCCCGCGTCGGGGGATTCAGAGGATTCATGGGCTTAAGAGGACTACACGCTCCCAGCAATAGCGCCAAGCACATCCAGAGAGCCATACTGACACGACGTACGTGCACCTGTGCTAGAGACCGCATCGCCCCTCCTTTTCTTGCGCAAACGCGAGTCGGCTCACCGATTTCGTATTCCCCATATCGAGCATCGACGTGTTACAGGCTGAATCGCAAACCCTCTGACGGTGGTTTACTCGTCAAAAAAATGCGTGCTATAGTCCCACGCCCTACGCCCGTAGTATTGTCTCAGGGTGATGGGCTGATTGCAATGAATCCTTGGAAGGCCTATCTCGCGAACAACGGTCCCTATGGCGATTGAAGTTCCGGTTAAACTCTACATCGAGCGGCTTCTGAAAGAGTGCAGGGTGGTATCGGTAGGACTGGCTCGGCTTTCAGGCCCGGTGAAGTCGAAAGCGCTCCATGCCATGGCCGACCGTGTGGCCGCCGATGAAGCGGCCATTCTGGCGGTGAATGCCAAAGAGGTCGATGTCGTCGGGAAGTCCTTTGAGGGGGCCGATGCCAAAAATCGGATGAAGGCCGCCGTGGCTCGCGTGCGCATGACGGTCGACCATGTAAAGGAAATTGTCGAGCGACTGCATGCCATCGCCGACCTGCCGGATCCTGTCGGTGCCGTGACGACACGACAGGAGCGTCCCGATGGATTACAAGTATCCAGGGTCAGGGTTCCTATCGGGGTGGTCGGCATGATTTCCGAACGAAGTCCGCTCGTGACTGTGGAGTCGATCGCGCTTTGTCTCAAGTCTGGCAACCTTTGTATCTTTCGCGGGGCTCCGGAATGGAGGTTGACGCATCAAGCAATCGACGTGCGGTTGCGGGAAGTGGCGGCAGAGAACGGCATCCCCCAAGGGGCGTGGGTGCTCGTTGACCGACAAGAGAAGGAGGTAGCGCTCGAACTGATGCGATCGGGGAAAAGTCTCGACGCGATGGTTGTGCGTGGTGGAGCGGGCTTACGGAAAACAGTCGCAGAGCAATCGAAGGTCCCGGTTTTGTGCGATGACGGGGGGCTCACTCACTTTTTTGTCGACGAAGACACCGACATTCCGGTTGCCCAGAATTTGGTGATCAACTCCAAAGTGCAGCAGCCGGGAGCCGCCAATGCGCTGGATACCTTGCTGGTGCAACAGGTCATCGGACGGCAGTTCTTACCTCCGTTGATCAACCGCCTGCTGGACCAATTCAAGGTAGAAGTGCGCGCGTGTCCCAAGACGGTCGCGCTTATGGGACAAATGGCCATGACGGGCCATACGTCGATCATTTCTGCGACGGATGCGGACTGGCATACTCAGTTTGCCGGTCCGGTCTTGGCGGTCAAGATGGTGGAAGATATCGATGAAGCGCTGGCGCATATTGCGGCTCATGGCGCATGTCTGACCGCGGGTATTGCCACCAGCCGCTACGAATCCGCGATGCGATTCACCCGGGACGTCGATGCGAGCGCGGTGCTCGTGAACGCCTCGACACGGCTTCACGCGGGCGATAGCTTCGGTCTGGGAAGTGACGTCGGGCTGAGTGTGGGCAAGCTGCATGCAAAGGGCCCAATCGGCTTGGAACAATTGACCTGTGAGAAGTATGTCGCGTGCGGGGGGGGGCAACTCCGATTACCTCATCCGGTGCCCGACACCTACTTCGATGCCATCATGTTGAAACGTCCCT